>Ga0075424_100007548_pt1 | contig 10559 bp, 8 predicted proteins | sample SoiMethybrSBSTD3_FD_75301 | JGI IMG/M metagenome (GOLD analysis project Ga0075424, IMG submission 75301) | Bulk soil microbial communities from a Populus tree surrounding site in Tennessee, USA - Soil MetaG P. TD hybrid SBSTD3 | ecosystem: Environmental > Terrestrial > Soil > Tree plantation...
GGACGGAGAACCTCGCTCGGTCCGCGAGCGTGGCCGCGGCGGGGCGCCGCGTCGTAGGGGCCGGGATTCCACGCACGACTCTAGCCTGCGCGATTCGCGGCCCGCCACACGGAATGCGCCGGTCCGTTGGGCATTTCCCTCACGGCTGGCGTCCAACCGGGCGGTTCGCGCGGGCCCGCGGCTCGAACGGGCGGGCAGCGGGCCGGGGCGCGCGTCCCGCGGGCTTCCAAGGCGGGGGCGGGCATGGGCGTTGCCTGAGGTGGCGGACCCCGGCCCTGGACCTACGACATCGAGGGATCGAACCATGGCGAAGATCCACCTGCGAGACATCTGCGACCACCTGTCCGCCGCCAGCGAGGTCGAAGGCATCGTCGACTCTCTGCTCGCTTTTCTCCGCGCCTATCAAGGGGATTGGCATCCATCTGTGGCGCTGGTGGACGGCGAGCACGACGCGATCACGCGCGTCTGGCAGCGCGAGCGCGGGAAGCTCGAACACCGCGACGTGGTCCTGCCGATCGACCACCTGCCGGCGCGACTCGTGCGAAAGTTCTTCCGGCCCAGTGCATTCTTCAACGCCGGCGAGCGCCGTTCGCTCCTCAACAAGGTGTTCCGGGCCACGCCCGTCTACGAGCCGGATCGCTTCGAGGTCACGCAGGTGCAGCCCCTGGTCGCCCCGGTGCCGTGGCACTCGTGCATCGTGCTCCCGCTGGCCGACCAGGACGATCTCCTGGCCCTCCTGATCATCGTCTCGGCACGGCGCAACGCGTTCCCCGCCGCGGCCGTCGAGGAGGTGCTCGCCATCCGCACCATGGCGGGGCTGGCGCTCGCGCGGCGGATGCACGCGGAGGGCCGTCCGACGCCCGAGGCGCGCCTGGCGGAGGAGCAGTCGAGGCGCTCGCAGGGCATGTTCCAGGAGCGCCTGCACCAGCTCGAGACCGAGTCCTCCGCGCTCGCCCAGGACAACCGCCTCAAGGCCGAGCGCCTGGAGCTGCTGTCGCGCGAGCTGGACCGCACCCAGTTCACGGCGCACGAGGAGCGCGTCGAGCTGGACCGACTGCGCCAGCAGGTACGCTCTCTCGAGGAGCAGACCTCGGTGGCCGCGCAGCATCTTCAAGATGGGTACTCGCAGCTCGCGGCCGCGCAGCACCGGCTCAACGAGCAGCACGAGACGATGGAGTTCCTGCGCGAGGTGTTCGAGGCTTCGCAGGTGGAGTACGACGAGTCGCTCATGTCGCGGGCGCTGGTGCAGCGCTTCTGCGAGGCGTTTGCCGTGGACCGCTGCAGCCTGATGCGCGTGGACGACCAGCACCTGGCGATCACCGCGCACCGGGGCATGGACCCGCTCGTGGCCGGGAGCGTGAAGCTGCCCCTCGGCGAGGGCGTGGCGGGCTGGGTGGCGCACCATCGCAAGCCCGTGCTCATGCGAAAGAACGGCGACGTGTCGCCTGTGCGACCGACCGGAGTGGATCACTACAACTCGGACTCGTTCGTGTCGGTGCCGATCATCCATCAGAACCGGCTGCTCGGCGTGCTGAACCTGAGCAACAAGCGCGACGGGAAGGCGTTCGACGAGACGGACCTGGACCGCGCGATGATGGCGAGCGCGGTGCTGTCGCTGGCCATGGGGACGCGCACGGGAGACGCGAGCGCGCCCGGGTTCGAGGCGTCCACGGCCGTGGCGGAGCTGGAGCGGCCGCCGTTCGAGCCCCGGGGCTGAAGGATCAGCGCGCCGTCAGGCGCTCGTGCAGCTCGGCGAGCGCCTGGCGGTGCGATGCGAACGCCACGTCCGCGGGCAGCGCGTCGAGCGGGTACCACGCCAGCTCGATCGCGTCGTCCCCCGCCCGCAGCTCACCGCCGGTCGCCGTCCCGGTGTAGAGGATCAGCACGGCGCGCACGCGCGGGTCGTCGAAGCCCGCGTACACGCCGAAGAGCGCGGTGAGCCGCGCCGAGAGACCGGTCTCCTCCGCCAGCTCACGCACGGCCGTCTGCTCGGGGGTCTCGCCCGCCTCCATGAACCCCGCCGGCAGGCACCAGCTCCCCGCGCGCGGCTCCCAGCGGCGTTTCACGAGCAGCACGCGACCCTGCTCGACGAGGATCACCCCCGCCGCCGGGACCGGATTCCGGTACCACACGTAGCCGCACGCCGGGCACGTGGGACGCAGCGTGCCGTGATCGTCTGCGGTCGCCATCGGCGTGCCGCAGCGCGGGCAGAAACTGGGCGTGAAGGGCATTGGGCGCGAGTCTATGCGCCCTTGGAGATTCCCGCGCGGACCCGGGGTAATCGCAGACAGCGCCCGGCCCGACTCACCCGCGACTGTGTCGGCCTGTCCGACACCTTGCTTGGGGGGTGTCACCATGTCCATTGCGATCCGTCGAGTTCTCGCAGGCGCGCCGGCCACGTTCGCGCTTCTCATGACCGTCTGGAGCTGCGATCCCGTCAGTCCCAGGACTGGAATCCCGCGGGGGGGACCGTCGCCATACCCACCCGGGAGCCACATCGTGGACGGCTCACTGGCATGGACACCGGCGGGGGACTCGCTCTTCGTGTGGCGCCAAGTGCCTTCCACCTGGGGGCCCGCAGGGCTCTACGTCATCGGCGCGGCCGGGGGCTCGGCTCGATCGCTGAGCCCGCTCAATGCGCCGATCGTGCTGCACCTCTCGCCCGACGCGCGGACGCTGGCGGCGGGGTTCGGATCCCGCCTGTTCCTCGTGGACGCGGTCACCGGCTCGGTCCGCTCGCCGCTCTACTCGCCGGACGGCATCGAGTCGGCGGACTGGCTCTACGCGGATCGCGTTGTCGTCGCTCGCCCGTTGCTCGCTCCAGGCGAGCCGCACGATTCGAGCGGCCTCGCGATCTTCGACCTGACCCGGGGGGAGCTGCGCCCGATCCGCACGCCGTCCGACGCGGTTTTCGGCGGGGAGGTGCGCTGCTCGCCGGATAAGTCGTGGATCGCGTTCGTATTCGCCGGCGCGATCTACGTCGTGCGCCCGGACGGATCGGACCGACACGTCATCGCTGCCCCTCCCGGCCAGCGGTTACTCGCGACGCCCCAGTGGCTCGACAACGGGGGCCACGTCCTATTCACGGTGCTCGGATCGGGATTACCCAGCAACCGGGCCGTGGGAGTGGATGGGACCGGGCTCAGGGACTGGCCGTGGTGGGTCGGCCGCGCGGACGCGGTGACGCCCGACCATCGCCGCGTCGTCGTATTGGGACAGGACCGGGTGGGCCCCGACAGCCTCGCGCTCGTGCTCTACCTCCGCGACCTCGACGACGCGACCGGCGCCACCGCGGTCCAGCTCACCTCCTATCAACCCCCCGTGAGGGTCTCGCCATGAAATGACCCCGCGACGAATACTCGACATGGCCGCACTCAAACGACTCGCCGGTCCGACCGCTTGGGGTCGGACCGGCGCACACTGGTCGTTTCGTGGGGGCGTCGCGCTGCACCAACCGGCCTTACTTCGCCCCATGCTGGCACCTTTCGGTGACGGCCGGATGGAACGACGCCCCCCCGAGACGACAGCCGGGGCGAGCCAGGCGACGCGCCATCCGCGTCGCTGGGGACGCCGCTCGGAACGCAGTCTCTCGGGCTACCGCTTGTCGCGGAGCTGGTCGCGAAGCTCCTGCAGCTCGCGCTTCAGATCCTCGATCTCGCGGCGAAGGTCGGCCTCGGTGTCCGGGTCGCCTTTCGTCTTCCATCGGTACACCCGGGGGGCCCGCCCCGGTTCCGGATTTTCCGTCCAATTCCGCCGCCCCAGGGATTCCCGCACCCTCTGGCGGATCTCGGTGCGGTCCTCGAGCTCGGCTTCGACGGTCCTGCGACCGCCCCGGCGGAGCAGGTCGATGCTCACCTTGCCGTCGCGGTCGGCCAGCGCCTTCACGAGCTCGTCCGTGTCGTTCACGTCGTCGCCCTCGACGCTCACGATCACGTCGCCCGCACGGATGCCCGCACGCTGCGCCGGTGTGTCCTCGATCACCTCGGTGACCAGCACGCCGTGGTCGCCGCTCGCGCCGAGCGCCTGGGCGAGGTCCCCGTTCAGCTTCTCGACGCGCACGCCGAGCCGCCCGCGGCTCATCCCCATCGGCGCCATGAACGTGTTGCCGCCGTGGTCGTCGAACAACTGCATGTCGTCGAGTCCCTTCATCTTGATCTTCATGTCCTTGAGCTTGCCCTCCATCTCGTCATCCGGCACCTCGCGGCCGTTGATGAAGAGACGGTGCTCGGAGCGGTCGCCCGGCGCCGGCGGGGCCGGCGGTGTCGGAGGCGTGGGCGGCTCGGGCGTGTCGAAGCGCTCGTCGTCGAAGTCCCGCGAGCCGGGCAGCGAGCCCACCTCCACCTGGAGCGTGCGGCGCGACCCGTCGCGCCAGATGCCGAGCGAGACCGTGCGGCCCGGCTCGGTGGCGCGCACCAGGCGGCGCAGGTCCTCGGGCTCGGTGACGGAGCGGCTGTTGTAGGTGAGGATGACATCGCCCTTGCGGAGGCCCGCGCGATCCGCGGGACTTTCGTCGCTCACCTGGTTGACGAGCAGGCCGTCGCGCGAGAGGTCGAGGCCACGGCGCAGGTCGTCGTCGGTGGGCTGGGTGGTCACGCCGAGCCAGCCGCGGCCGGCGGCAAGCACGGGTGAGGTGACGAGCGCGAGCAGCGAGGCCGCGAGCAGCCATCGCGCCATCTTCGATCGCATGGGATTCCTCCTGGGTCTTCCCGGGCGCCGCCGCAGCGCTGGGGTTGCGGCGAGCGAAAAGCCCGGGATAGCGTGACTCGCTGAACGGGGATCGTTCGGGCTTCGCAGGTGATAGACACTCGAACGGCGCGAATGGTTCTGTCCAGATCTGCGTGAAAATCTACGCCCCGGCCGCCAGCGGCGCATGGGGTCCGACCGGTCCCTCCACGAGGAGAGCCTGAGTACGATGAAGGTCAGGGACGTGTTAACCCTCGACGTGGAGGACGTCGCCCTGGGCGGCAAGGCGCTCGCCCGGGTCGAGGGCCGCGTGGTCTTCGTGGACCGTGGGCTGCCCGGCGATCGTGTCCGCGCGAGCGTGACCAAGACCGGCCGGCGCTTCGCCGAGGCGCGGCTCACCGCGGTCGAGGCGCCATCGGCCACCCGCGTGCCGCCGCGCTGCGTGCACGTGGAGCGCTGCGGCGGCTGCAGGCTCCAGGAGCTGCCGTACGAGGCACAGCTCCTCCTCAAGGAGCGCCAGGTGCGCGAGGTGCTCCGCCATCTGGGCGGCATCGCCGAGCCTCCCGTGCGCGCGATCGTGCCCGCGCCAGCGGCCTGGGCGTACCGGAACAAGATGGAGTTCTCGTTCGCGCCGGACGATTCGGGGCGTCCGCTGCTCGGGCTCCACGAGCGCGGCACGTTCGATCGCGTGTTCGATCTGCGGGAGTGCTGGCTGCCGTCGCCGCTCACGGTGGAGATCGTGCGCTTCACGCAGGGCTTCGCGCAGGCGCACGGCTGGCCCGCCTATCACCCCTCGCGCCACGAGGGCGTGGCGCGCTTCCTCACGGTGCGGCACCTCGCGCACGTCGGGAGCTGCGCGGTCCAGATCATCGTGGCGAGCCCGCTCCGCGCGGCCGGCGCCGCGGCCGAGCTGCCGGGGCTCGATGCGTGGGCGCGCGGCGTGGCGGCGCTCTCATCTGATGTGCGCACGATCACGCTCGGTGTGAACCGCGGTCGCGCGCACGTGGCGTTCGCGGAGGAGGAGCGAGCGCTCGTGGGCGACGGCGTGATCGTGGAGCGGCTCCTGGGTCTCGAGTTCGAGGTCGTGGCGAACGCGTTCCTGCAGACCAACAGTGCGCAGGCCGAGCGGCTCTACGCGGGAGCGATCGCGGCGGCGGCTCTCTCGGGACACGAACGGGTGCTCGATCTCTACTGCGGCGCCGGCACGCTAACGTTGCTCATGGCACGGGCCGCCGCCGAGGCCGTGGGCGTGGAGAGCGTTGCGGACTCGGTGGAGCGTGCGCGCCGCAACGCCGCGCGCAACGGCGTCACCAATGCCCGCTTCGAGCTGGGCGAGGCGCGGGCCGTGCTGCGCGAGTGGGCGCGCGGCGAGCGGGCCGGGGCGCCGCGGCCCGACGTGGTGGTGGTGGACCCGCCGCGCGCAGGGCTCCACCCGCGCGTGGTCGCGCGCGTGGCCGAGCTCTCGCCGGGGCGGATCGTCTACGTGTCGTGCAACCCGGCGACGCTGGCGCGCGATCTCAAGGACTTCGCCGCGCTCGGCTGGCGACCCGCCGAGGTGACGCCCTACGACATGTTCCCGCACACGCCGCACATCGAGAGCGTCACGCGCCTGGAGCTCGATCCGGGGCGAACCGTGGCACAGGCCTGACGGCGGTGGCCGGGCGCCATCTGCACTCGAGCCGTGTCCCGCGGGGGCGGCTGCACCGGGCTGCGCGGCGAGCACCCGTGATACGCTCGTCGGTCATGCGCATCCTTCGCCTGCTCGGTGTCACGCTGGGGTTCGCCGCGGCCGCCCTGCCCATGCGGGCCTCGGCTCAGCCGCTGGCGCCGCCCGACAGTGCGACCTATGTCGTCTTCGAGTACGGCACGCCGGTCGGGAACGAACGCTCGGCGTTCCAGAACTACGGCGATTCGATCGTCGTCTCCTCCGAGACCAAGCGCCAGTTCCTCGACGAGAAAGGCGGGCGACACCAGTACTCCAAGACGATGGTGCTGGTGGTGGACGCCCGCGATTTGGGTCTGCTGCGCTACGTCTCGGGCCAGAAGTTCGACGGCAGCTCGATCACGCGCGGGCTGATCCCCGGCGACACGGCGATGACGTACTACCGGGAGCTGGACGGGGCGGGGAGCGCGGACCGCGTGGTCCAGCCGCCGGGACGATTGTTCGTCATGGATTCGCAGATGTTCGCGCTGTTCGACGTCCTGTGCCGGAGCCTCGTGGGCAAGCGCTTCACCACGCGCCGCGTGCAGATGCTCGCGCTCCAGCCGGACTCGCTCGCCACGCCGCTCGCCACGGTCACCGCGGCCGCCGAGGACACGTTGCAGCTCGGCCGGCTGCGGATCACCGCCCGCCACTACACGCTGGAGGATCCCAGCGCGCGCTTCGATCTGTGGGCCGACCGCCAGGGCCGGCTCCTGCGCCTGACGCACGACCCGAGCGGCCTGCGGGTGGAGCGGGTGCCGGATCAGGTCGTGGCGCCCGCGGCCGCCCGCAAGCGCACGCCCATGCGCGCGAAGACGTCCGCGCCGCCTCGACGTCCCGCGCACGGCGCCGGCGGCTAGTCGGAGCTCCAGGCCTCGCGAGCCCTCGGGCGACGTTCCAGCGGGCCTTCGCTCGCGGGAACGAGCGCGCGCGAAGCCCCGTTCGCGTTGCGTGAGGTGGAACTCCGTTCACGCGGCCCCGAGGCGCGGTCGCCGAGGCACGCGCGCCGCGGGCGGACTTGGAGAGTGCCACGCGCCTCCGGTACCCACCATCGAACATCGTTCGCATGATATGTCCCAGATTCGTTTTGATATTGATTTCGATTCGCGTGGTAACGAGAATCCACCGTGGAGTGCATGGAGATCGACACCCACACAGGTTCCCGCCGCCACACCCGCGGGGATTTTCGATCCCTTCGCTCCGGCCTTTCCCCTGGCCAGTAGAGTCCCGCCCTTCTCGCCCCGTCTCTCTCCGGGAGGATCCCCACATGAAACTGTCCTACGCCAAGGTCGTCGCGCCGCTTCTGGCCGCGGCGGCCGCCCTCGGTCTCGGCGCCTGCGGCCGCGCCGAGCACGTCACCGACGCCGTCTCGGGCCCCGGCCGCCATGGCGGCCGGCCCCAGATCGTCGCCGGGTGCCCCTCGCTGGTCGCCAACAACCCCAACAGCGCGTTCAATCTCCTGCTCGAGATGGGCTCCGTGCCGCAATTCCGCGCGAACCGCCTGCGCATCGAGACCGTCGGCGACTTCGGGGAGCTGTCGCTGGGCGCCGCGGGCGCGTGCATCGCCGCGGACGTGCCGACGATGAACATCATCGGCGGCCACGCGAACGTCTTCCTGCACGGCACCAACACCTCCGTCACCACGACCGGCAACCGGCTCACGTTCGGGGCCCTGGTCCCGCTCGGCGTGAACGTCGAGCCCGGGATCGCGCTGGGCTCGGACGCGCAGGGGAACATCCTCGAGATCATCTGGCCGGATCTCGCGGGCCTCGGCTCCGGCTCGCCCATCGTGCGCGTGCAGCTCGCGAACTGGAACAAGGCCATGGTCACGGCCGCCTCGGCGATCGACGTGACCTGGGACCTGACGCTCGAGCAGGACGGCGTGCAGACCACGCTCAAGGGCGCCGCGGCGGGCATGGGGATGGACGGCGCTCCGGTCATCGGTGACGCCGGCCTCGCGATCGTGCCCTGCCCCGCCACCCTGTCCGGGGCCGGCGGGAACATCGTCGCGGTGGATGCGAGCATCCCGCAGTTCCGTCCCGGCAAGCGCCTGCGGATGGATGTGGTCGGGGACGTGGCGTCGAAGGCCCTCAACGCCATCGGCGGCTGCGCCGCCGCGGATCCGGGAACGATCAGCTTCGTGAGCGGCTCGGGCAACGTGTTCCGCGGCGGCACGAACGTCTCGGTCACGGAGTCCGGTCAGGCGATCTCGTTCGGACCGCTGCTCTTCCCTGGCATGGCGCTGGAGCCGGGCGTCGTGATCGCCAGCGATGCGAGCGGAAACAAGCTGGAGATCATCTGGCCCGGGCTCGCTGGGTTGCCCGCCGGAGCGCCGGTCATGCGCTTCCAGCTCACGCGCTGGAACAGCTGGATCCAGACGGGGCGCCAGGTGGACGTGGCCATGACGTTCGACGCCAGAGCCGCCGACGGCAGCACCGCGACGTTCAGCGCGCGCGCCAACGGCGTCAGCGTGCCCGTGGCGAAGTAGGACCTGACTTCCCTCGGTGACGAGCGGCCCGCCCTCCGGGGCGGGCCGCCTCGCTTTCGGTGCGACGGCTTGCGCAGGACCCCCGCGGCGGGCATTCTGTCGGGGCCCGGCTCCGCAGGATCCGCGGATCGCGCGGCTGTTCCCGTCCCCGTACCGCCCCCATCCCCGGCATGGAAGCCGGCCCCGCATGGAGGACCTCATGAACGTTCGACGCCTATCGATCCCCCTCGTCGCCACGCTGGCCCTTGCACTCCTCGCAAGCTGCGGCAAGAAGGCCGCCGAGAACACCTCCACCGGCGCGAGCAGCGACAGCCTGCTGGCGTCGAGCCCCATCGAGCCGGCACAGGGCCAGCTGCAGCCGCAGACGAACATGCCGCCGCAGCCGGCGACACAGACCCCGCCCACGAAGACCGCTTCCACCCAGGCGCAGGAGCCGTCCCCTGCGGTGACGCAGGAGAAGCCGAAACCCAAGCCCGCAGCGCCTGCCGCCCCCACGGCCACGGTGGCCGCGGGCACCGGGCTCAAGATCACGATCGGCTCGGCGCTCAGCTCCGAGACCGCCTCCGTGGGCCAGGAGTGGACGGGCTCGATCGCCGAGGCGGTGACGGTGGGGAACATGGCGCCGTTCCCGGCAGGCAGCGTGGTGCACGGGGTGGTGGACGGCGTGCGGCCTGCGGCCAAGGGCGATCGCGCCGTGCTGGTGCTGCGCGTCACCTCGATCGAGTCGAACGGCAAGACGCACTCCATCAGCGCCTCCGCCGACAGCATCATCGCCGGCTCGACGCGCACCCGGAACGTCGGCGCGGTGGCGGGCGGCGCCGCCGCGGGCGCGCTCATCGGCAGGGCCGTGGGCGGCTCGGGCAAGGGCGCGCTGATCGGCGGCATCCTGGGCGGCGCAGCGAGCACCGCCGCGGTCGCCAACAGCAAGGGCTTCCAGGCCACGGTGAAGGAGGGCGCCGAGCTGGTGTTCAAGGTGGACCGCGACACCAAGCTCAAGCTCTGAGTCTCCGGGACTGAATCGGTCCCATTGACGAGCGGCGCGGCCGAAGGGTCGCGCCGCTCGCTTCTTTGCGGCCTGCTGATGCTGCTGCGCGTACGCCGAGCGCGGGCGGGTTGACCGTTCCGGTACACCGCGACGCCCGGGGCGCGCCCGGCGCCCCGCCGCCCCCTTGCGCCCCAACGAGTTGCGGGCACGCGCCGGTGGCACGCGCGCTGCATTGCAAGCCTGCAAAGTTCCCTGCCCTGGGAGTCTCTCTCGACCGCGCCTGCCGCGGTCGCTCCATCGGAGGTCCAGATGAAGCATCTCGTGTGGCTCAACCTCGTCACGATCGCCGCGCTCGGGCTCGCGGGCTGCGGGCGAACGACCGCTCCACTGCAGGCGACCCGCGCGCCCGACACGGGCACGGAGGCCGCGCAGATCGCGACCGTGCTCGCCGACAACCCCGACGCCGTCAACGAGGACCTCTACCAGAACCAGGACCCGCAGTCCTTCGAGCCGGGCGGCGGCTTCGCCGCCATCCACCCGATCACGTTCTGGCGCCGGATCACCGACGTGCAGTCCTCGGTGGACACGCAGTTCGGCCCGCCCGATTCGAGCGGCCGTCCGACCACGGCGATCGCCACGATCCACCGCCGTCTCCTCGGCACGTTCAACATCCTCGCGGGGAGCGTCACCCCGGACGACAC
>Ga0075424_100007550_pt1 | contig 10553 bp, 10 predicted proteins | sample SoiMethybrSBSTD3_FD_75301 | JGI IMG/M metagenome (GOLD analysis project Ga0075424, IMG submission 75301) | Bulk soil microbial communities from a Populus tree surrounding site in Tennessee, USA - Soil MetaG P. TD hybrid SBSTD3 | ecosystem: Environmental > Terrestrial > Soil > Tree plantation...
CGATTGTCGCGTTGGCGGCTCACTACAATGCCACTGGCGGCCATGGCTGAGAATGTTCAATCCGCCGCTCGTTGATTCGGCCAACTCATTGCAGAGCCGCAGAGCCCACCATGCGGGATGTGGAGCGGAGCGACAGTGCGATTGGAGCGAGACCGAATCCGTCGTCGCTTTGGTTGCGTGCGAAAGACCGGAGACACTTTTTGTCGGCGCGACTCGTACCGTCAAATCAGGTCAGTAGCTGGGGGTTAAGCTGAAAGCGACTTGTCTCTACGAAGGACGTGCGGCCACAGTTGTGATCGGGCATAACACCCGACACTGGGCCACACCCTCGAGCTTCCCGGCTACGATTTGGCATTTGCGCTCGAAATCAGAGCGTCCACTCTGGCTAGGAACAGTTTCAACACGTTTGACGTACTTGCCTTATTGTACCCCACGACCAGGTCGACTGTCGGCGCATCACCTTTGATCGGGCGGCTGGTAACAGATGAAGGAAGATAGTTCTTTGCGTACGCCGGCAGCAGCGCCACAGCGCGCGTCGATGCGATCATTGAGAAGGCGTGCGCCAGATTGTGCACTTCGTGAATGGCGTTGGGATCCAGTCCGGCTCGCTTCAGGCTGTCTTCGATGATCTTGCGAAGGGTCGGCGCGGTTTTCGAGGGTTTGATGAATGGCTCGCCCTTGATCTCACGCAATTGGACGGCTTTGCGCGCGGCAAGACGGTGGCCACGCGGAAATACCACGATGATCGGTTCCGTGCGCACGCGCTTGTAGATTAGATAGTCTGCACGTGGTTCTGGCCGCATGAAGGCAGCATCAAGCCTGCCCTTCATCAAAGCGTCGGCGAGTCTTGGGGAGTAGTCGCTCGAGAGTTTGACCTCAATGTTGGGCAGTTCGTCGCGCAGAAGGTGCATGGCTTTCGGCAGCAAATCCATCTCCGTGCCGGAGAGGAACCCTAACGCCAAGCTCGGCTTGATGGGTTGAGCGGACCGGCGCGCCACTTCCTTTGCCGCCTCTGCCTGCATTACGGCGAGCCGGGCATGGTCGAGAAATGCACGGCCCGCAGCAGTCAGTTCAACGCCGTGCACGCTGCGGATCAAGAGCTGGGTGCCGACCTCGTCTTCGAGAGCGCGGATCTGCCGGCTAAGGGAAGGCTGCGCCGTGCGGAGCCGCTTCTCGGCCGCCAGCGTCAGGCTGCCCTCCTCGGCGACAGCGATAAAATAGCGAAGGTGCCGCAGCTCCATGGCGAAGTCCATACCTGCAAGGCATGTCCCCCAACCTACAAAGTCTTTTACGTCTGCGCCATATGACGCTCTCATCTCGCTGCAAAGCGATGAACGGTAGCCGCCCCGCCTGGTGGGCAGACGAAGCCTTTATGCCGTGGTGGCATGCCCGCAGGTGGCCTTGACTGTTCACCGTCCGCAATCGAAGAATCGCGGCATCTCGATCGCCCATCGAGGTGGCCAAAGGGGAGGTACCATGCGAAGACCTGCTCTACGCGCCTTTGCAGCGCTCTTGCTGGCCGGCATATCTCCCGCTTCGGCGCAAAATCTCACCGAGGCACAGGCCCGCGCGGTCATCGCGCCCTGGTACAGCCTTTTCAACGTGGCGACCCGCGGCGATGTCAAATCCATTCAAGAGGATGTCCTGACACCTGATTACGAATCGTGTTCGGGTTACCTGCCCGGGGAATGCTGGGGTCGCGATACGTCGATCAAAGTGGTCGGCAATTTCTCGAACTCCATTCCCGACATGACGTTCGACATTAAGGAAGTGCTCGTGGCTGGCGACCGCGTCATTGTCAGGGGCGAAGTGAGGGGAACGCCAGCGGGGGAGCTGTTCGGTGTTCCCCACACCGGCAAGAGCTTCCGCGTCATGGCCATCGATATACAGACCATCAAAGACGGCAAGATTGCCAAGACCTACCACATGGAGAATTGGCTAAGCGCGCTCGGTCAGCTGCGAGCCAAATAGAGGCATCTGGACCGGGCATCTCCTTGACCGGGAGGGACGCGAAACGAAGGGTCAGCAGTTAAGGCAGGGCGTCCGCAAGGGCACTGCACTTTAGCCAGTGCCGCTGTTCGCAGGTTCGATTCCCCCGCCTGATCACAGCCCCCGGTTGGGGTCCGATAGGACACCTCTCTTGTTCCGTGATGACGTGGAGGAGTGTCGTTTGGCGGCGCGCAGAGTAAGCCTCTCGGTGACCTAGCCGTGCAATGGCATAGGCAGTTTTTTACAGACCAGCTCGGTCGCTTGTCCGGCGCAGTAAAGAACATAGTCGAGCCCAAAGAATCCAAAGAACGGACCGACGCGTTCACTTCCTTCACCGACGCAAACGCCCTGATGGAGGCAGCGGTGGCGGGACAGGGGATCGCGCTCGGGCGCCTGTCGGTAACACGATCGGATATCCTGGCGGGAAGGCTCGTTCGCCTTTCAGAGCACAGCTTGCGCGTTTCCTACTGCCACTACGCCGCTTACCCGATCGCTTCGGAAGCGAACCCCGCCTTGGTGGCCTTCCGAGACTGGCTGATCGAAGAAGCCAGTCGTTAGAAGGTTGAGACATCGTCTTTGGCTGTCGAGAAAAGGTTCTTGGGCGTCGTAACCCTGGCGGATCGCGGCGGCAACGCAACGGGCTTTATTCAATTCGACCACACATTGGCCGGTAAGTGGCTGGAGATGATTGGCAGAACGTGCGGATCCTAAGCCTGGCGTCGCAGCACCATGGCGGCGGTATCCCAGCTCTATCGGCTGAGGCTAATCACCGCTGATCCGCTGTCACTGCGCAAATTCACGGTTTGTGATCTGCCGTGCACGACGATGCTAATCACACCGGAAATACCATACTCGCTGTTGTAAAAGCTGCCGGAGTATCTGTTCTCGGCGACTTGGCGCACGCTTGCCGTCTGTGAGGCTTTACCGGAGGCAGTAGCGCAGGTCGCGCTCAGCGTATAGCTGGTGGATCCGGCGCGGCGATAATAGGCGCGGCAACGCGCATGTTCGGTAGAACCGGAGGCAAACGATACGGTTCCCCCGCCGCTCCACGACCCCTCAAGCCCGACGGACGGTTTTTTCGCTGTCAGACCAATTGCCGGGACCGATGCGATCAAGGCGAGTGCGCCGAGAGCAAAGCCGTAGGCAAGCCGGCACTGAGCAGATTTATGGTCGGTGCGCATTCGTGACATGATAGACCTCGGGGACGAAACACGCGGCGGATGAGACGTCGCGCCACCGCATAGTTCTCAAGCGGCGTGCCGGCCCATCCAAGCACACGGCCCGCGCTGCGTGAACCCAGAATATTGCGGGTGAAACTACCTTAACCAAAACGCAAGTGCGATCGCGTGCAGTCATGCAGTATCTCTGACCTCGGTCTCGGGACAAACCCTTAGTGGTGAACTCCGGCCGTCTCGCGAGCTAGACAATGACCTTAGGCATCTCATGCGTGTGATATGCTATCCTGATGAGGAGCATCGTGACGCCAACAAGGCAATCCTCAGTGAAACGTTACTACGATCGGGCTAGTGTCCTTGGTCGACATCATGTGTGATGCGCAAGAGGTTCATATGCGGTCGCCGTTGCCAGCAATGACTAAGAGCGCCGCGGCTTTGCTCGCGCTTTGCGTAGTGTCTCACTCAACGCGGGCACAGACCGATGCCGAGGAGACTGCGGCGGACCACAAACAGGTGATAGTCGTCACCAAGCCGGCCAAAAAATCGGCGATGCAAACTCCACCGCCGAGGTTTTCGCGCGAGACCCAGAAACACGCTCTCCCACTGACGGGCTCAGAAGTGTGGTCGGTTCCGAAGGCCCAAGCTTCGCCGCTTATCAAGCACCTGAAGGAGCGCGGCTACAAGGCCGTCAGCCTGGAAAATGACTGGAACCACATTCTAACGCAGCACAAGGAGCCTGGCTCGTTACGGCCTGCCCAGCAATCGGTCGTCAACAAGGCAATTGGATTGGCCGAGACGGTCGGCGTGAACGTGCTGAAGCTACCGAATGCCGCCGTCATTGAGTACGCCTTGACCTACCCCGAGGGCAAAATCGTGCTGCCGCTCGCACAGGGCGATGACATCACCCTCGTTCGCACCCAAACGACGGTCAGGATGGAGAAGGGATTGAGCTGGAGGGGCATCGTCGCGGACACCGGCGAGAAAGCGGCGCTGATGCTTTGGAGCGATGGTCGCCTGTCGGGCTATCTTGCGCATAATGGTCGCCTATTTTCTGTCACCAACGTGGGCGGTGACATCCATACGCTGGCCGAAATGGACGCTGCCAAACTGCCGCCGGACCATCCACCAACGCCGCAGAGCAAATCCGCTGATGCTTCGCCCCTCGACCGCTCTACACCCACGCGTCCAGCAGCTCCAGAACCGGACATCTCGCCGTTTTCCGATGTGGAACGCAAGGTGCTCGAAAGCAAAAAGATCACCATCGATGTGATGATCCTGTACACCAAATTCGCGGCAAGTCACTACATCCGACATCCGGCCGATATACTGGCTCTCGCGATCGAAGACGCCAACGAGTCGTTCAGAAATAGCGGTCTCGGCAACATCACCTTACGGCTCGTGCATAGTCAGGTGATTGACTATGACGGCAGAGGTGACGATCACTTCACGCACTTATACCGCATGGTCGATGGCGTTGGTCCCCTAAAGGTGGTGAAGAGGCTACGCAACGAGAAGCGCGCTGACATCGTCGGTCTGGTGATCGACAACCCTAACGGCTGTGGTCTCTCGACCCGCGTGGGTGCGGATTCAGAAGAGGCTTTCTTCGTCGTGCACCATTCTTGTGCCTTGATTAGCCACTCGATAACGCACGAAATTGGGCACATCATTGGTGCCCGACATGACCGTACCGTCGACCCGATGATTAAGCCGTATGCCTATGCGCATGGGTACATCAATGGCAGCAAATGGCGAACACTGATGAGCTATAAGGAGGGCTGTGGCGGGTGCCCGCGGATACCACACTGGTCCAATCCCAGAATCACCTACATGGGTGAGCCGACGGGCACTGCCGGCAACGACGCCGCCAGGGTCATTCTTCAAGAGGCGGAGCGTGTTTCGAAATTTCGATAGCAAGCGCCGGAGCAAATCGTTTGCATCATTTTCTCGCTGCCTTCCGGCAAAGGCGCAATCCCGATACCTGCCTCGATTGGTCCCCTTGGGGCAGTCATGCTGTCGATTGCCATCCCCGGAACATCACCGAGGCCAGCTGATTGCCAGCTGGCGTCGATCGGCGACGCGGAGCGCCGCATTGCAAGCTTCTCGGCAATTTTGATCGTATCATCGAGAGGATGCCAAGAAGGCGAAGGATACTCTCGATCTATAAATGACCAGTCACAATCGACCTGATATGCTAAGCGTTTTCACAGGCGCAGTGGAGCTGGAGTAGGACCTGAAAGACAAGACGCAGATGAGTCCTGAGCCGTCCTGGCTTGACCCACGCGATGACCGCAAAACCCCGCGCACCGATGCTGAGCTGGACGTCCTGACCGATGATTTCATTGCCAGGATGGCAGACACACAAGCCTGGCCGAATCTCGTCGCCGAAGTTGGCGAACAGCAAGCTAGAGAAGTGGTGAAACAGCGTTTGGCAGCCCAAGACGGTAACAGCCGGATCAACTGGCAACCGGAGGGACCTCACCACTAATCGGTGCCGAGCACCATCCAAGACATTGGGGGAAAGCAAATGCCAGCTGTCAATGCGTAGAGTTGGACCTTTCGATCGCGATTCCGGGCCCGCGCATTTGGATGGCGCCCAAATTTTCCCATCAAGTGCATCAAGGAGGCCGCTGACGATCGGATGTAGGTACGCATCGACCTACCCTTGTCACACGCGCTACGGGTGCGAGCAAGTCGCCTGCGTGGCCCTCCTGCCGGTAACCGCAGAAATCGGCACCGCCATCGCGCGCTCTCACGCGCGGTAGAGCACGTGATACTGAGCCTTGTAATCGCCGATCGCCACCGCTCGCGCCGGCTCGAAACGGATCAAAACAATGTCGTCGATATCGACACCATTTTGCTCGATGCCGGCGTTCAGCGCCTCGATGGTTCCCTCCACAACGATTTCCTTGATCCTGGAGCGTTGGTGAGGGGTCGTCGGCGGCTTATCTCCTGCCATGACTACGCCTTCCTGTCTCATCTGGGAACTGTCACCCATCTGGGAATCCGATGTGCCGCGCCGCACATTGATGCAAATCAGCTAGACCTCTGGCGTCATTGATGGCTCCCCGACCTTCACGCGGCTGCCGCTCCTTTGTCCGCCAGGCGGGTGTGCATGCTATCGCGCAAACGGCCTGGCCTCAGAAGGCTGGATTGCCTACCAAGATTTGCTCGCAAGCAATTGGGGCAAACCCTGAACCGAGCCAAGATCGCTCCGTAAAACGTGGACACGCTTGGGCTTCGTGGCACCAAGCTGCATTGCTGGCGCAACGCCCGTGCCCGCAATGACCGTTGCGTTTCGCACGCAAGGACGCGGCTACTTCACAATGACGGGCTTGTCCTTGCGCAGGGCAAGGATCGTCGCTGCATCCAGGTTGAGGTGAGCTTCGATAAGTCGGGCCGGGGTCAGTGCCATCCACTGATTAAGCGAGAAGTCGGCGAAGCGCGGGCTGCGGAACAATTCCAGGAAGAGCAGCGGCGCATCGCCCAGGTTCTGGACATAATGCGCCATCTCGGCGGGGATGTAGCCCACATCGCCTGCCTGATAGTTGAAGGTGCGCGCTTTTCCCCCCGACGCAAATACGGTCATACGTCCGCGCCCCGAGATGTAGTACTGCCACTCGTCGTTGGCGTGCCAGTGGATCTCGCGCATCGCGCCCGGCTCGACGTTCACCAGCGCGGCCGCAATGGTGCTTGCCGCCGGGAAGTTGGTGGAATCGGTGATGCGCACCCAACCGCCATCCACGATGATGGGTTCCTGTGCCAGCATGCGATGGCTGTATATCTGCGGCACGAGGCCGGCGCTGGACTGGTCGATATCATCAACCATCGGACCCGGCGGCTGTGCTGCGAAGATATAGCGGTCGTGCTCAACGTCCGTCGGAATGTTGGCGAACGCCGCCTCGGCGACACCGAAGTTCTTGGCCAGGACATCACGCGGCATATGCGTGAACAAATCCGTGATCAGAAAGGTCTCGTTCTCGGAGAAGTTGCCGCTGTCGAAAACCAAAAGAAACTCACAGCCCTCGTCGAGGCCCTGGATCGAATGCGGTACGGCGGATGGGAAATTCCAGAGATCGCCCTCATTCACATCGTCGATAAAGCTGCGTCCCTGGTCGTCAATCGCGGTAATACGCGCGCTGCCGGCGAGCATGTAAGCCCACTCCGCCTCCTTGTGCCAGTGCATCTCGCGAATGGCGCCCGGTTTCAAGCGCATGTTGACGCCGGCAAGCTCCGTGGCCACCGGCAGCTCCCGCACGGTGACCTCCCGCGCCCAGCCCCCGGTGAGCAGGCGATTGCGCGCGGCCGCGAACGAGAACTTGAGGTTGGGGATGGTGCCGGAATCCGTATAGGGGGACGCGAGCTGGTCGGGGTTCTCTCGCTCGATCGCAACGTTACGCGGGCCCAGAATCGATGCGCCCCAATCGCCGCGGATCGGCTGGGGTTGCCGTACGTTGCCCTGCGCATTTCTTGCCATGATCGTCCGTCCTCTCAAACAGTGTCGGGTTGAGGCTTTTCTCCCCGCCCAGACGTGCAGCTACGCGTTGTAATTGGCGCTATCCCCTCCCGTGACATCGAAGGTCGCGCCGCTCACCATCGAGGCTTCGTCCGACGCCAGGAAGACGACAACGGGGGCAACCGCCTCCGGCTCGATCCAAGGGACGCCGAGCGGTGTCTTTGCCATTAATCGCTTTATTGCTTCGGCTTCCAAGACGCTGGTCGGCGCTTTGGACTGGAGATTGTCGACCGCTTGCGCGTAGCGCTGCCGGTGCCGGGTCAGCGGTGTGTCGATAAGGCCGGGGATCACGGCGTTGACGGTGATCTGGTACTCGCCAAGCTCCAGCGCCGCCGATTTCAATAGGCCGATGATGCCCCATTTGGAGGCCGAGTACGCAGCACCATACTTCGTGCCGTGTCGCCCTTGCGTGGACGAGGTGACAATGATCCGGCCTCCGCCGTTCCTAACTAGATACGGGGCAACGGCACGGATGGCATTGCACGTCCCGGTGAGATTGACATCGATCTGATCGTGCCAGTCCGCATCCTCCCACTCCAGGATAGGCTTGAATGACTGTATGCCCGCGTTGGCAAACAGGATGTCGAGCCGCCCGAAGGTCGCGTAGGCCTTGTCAGCGGCAGCGCGCAGAGAAGCGAGGTTGCGCTGATCGAGCCGCTCATCACACCACCGTGCTCCCGCGCCCCGCACGAGACGTCCCGTCGCAATCAGATCGTCGAGCGTTGCCGACTTAACCTCGAGCGTTGCACTGACCGGCGCGGCAATGTCGATGCCCATCACGTCTGCGCCCTCACGTGCAAAGGCCACTGCTGTCGCCCGCCCGATTCCACGCGCAGCGCCGGTGATAACGGCGGCCTTGCCGCGCAGCCGACCTATGCCAATTCCCGCGGTCGATCGAGCGATATCTGTCATGATCAGCCCTCAACGCATTGGCTTTTCTGCTCGGATTGCGAAGGATCCTGACAAGATACGGCTGTCACTTCGCCAGCGAGTATCAGGTGTAACCCTGAGTGGCTGGAATCCTCGGTGGAGTATCATTCAACGGGATGTGTGCCTCGTGTTTCCGAATAGCGTTTTTCGTCTGCGGCAAGCGAAGACGGTTGAGGTGTTGTGTTGTGTTCAGGAACTCTCCCCCAGCGGTAAATGCACGTGCCAAGGCGGCAATCGCTTCGGCGTGCGCGCTTATCCTCCATTCCACGCCGGTCCCTGCCCAGGTTGGCGCTCCGCCCTCTCCCCTCGGTGTGACGTCGCCGCTTGGCGTCGGGCCCGGTGCGCCGGTCGGCCCCGCGGGAATACCGCTGGGTGCAGGGGAATTGGCCGCGCCCGGTGAGAGCCCGCCGCCGCTGGGCGTGTCACCGTTGGGCTCGGCAGCCGTCGGGGTCACGACATGCTCAGGCACAGCGGTGAGTTCGGGAACACCAATGGAGGCAACAGCACCGTTTGACGGCGGCGGCACCACCGGAACAGCCTCCGGGACATGCGCCCCCGCTGGCCAAAGTACGACGGCGGTTTCGGGCGCGCCGAACCCTTTGTCGCCCGTCGGTCGGTCCGGCATCCCGTTGGGAGCCACCGAGCTTTCGCCGGGAGGTCTCAGCCCTCCACCTCTCGTCCTGCCCCCTAGCCCGTCGCTGTCTCCCTCGGTGCCTTCTGTTTCATCACCCTTGCGAGGATCATCTCCACTCGCAACAGGAGAAGCTCCGTTCGGGTCGTCGCAAACCGGAGGGTCGCCTACTGGCCGTTGAGCCCATTCAACGTCGAGGCGTGACGCACAGGCGCGCAAAGGTGGCTGCCGTCGGCGCAATTGCTGCTGCCCTCCTTGCGGGCGGGGGTATCCTCCTCAAACGTGCGCAAACACCGGCAAAACCGCCCCCTGCAACCGCGCTGGTGCCAATCGTGGCCGGCGTGGTCGCTCAGCATGATGTGCCCATTTACCTCGCAGGGGTCGGCACCGTCGTCGCCTACAACACCGTCTCAGTACGCGCGCAGATCCAGGGACAGATCGTCAGTATCAACTTCACCGAAGGGCAGGCCGTGCGGACCGGCGATCTTCTTGCACTGATCGATCCGCGCCCATATCAAGCCCAGATCGATCAGATGACTGCTGTCCGCGATCGCGATCAGGCGCAGCTCACGAACGCGCTCACCAACCTCAAGCGTTATGTCCCGCTTTATCAGAAGGGCGATGCGACGCAGCAGCTGCTCGACACCCAGAAAGCGCAGGTGGCGCAGTTGCAGAGCGCCGTTAAGGCGGATGAGGCGGTCATCAACTCCGCTAGGCTACAGCTTGAGTATACGCGCCTGACTTCGCCGATCGATGGGATCACAGGGATCCGCCAGGTCGACGTGGGCAATATCATCTCCCCATCGAGCACCAGTGGGGTGGTCGTCGTCACGCAGGTCGAGCCGATTTCGCTGATCTTCACGCTCCCGCAGCAAGCTCTGCCGCAGATTCAGGACCAACAGGTCAAGACCAAAGGTCCACTGACCGTTGTCGCCTACAGTCAAGACAACAGCATAAAACTCGACCAGGGAACGCTCGGGCTCATCAACAACGAGATCATCCAGACCACCGGATCGATCCAGCTCAAGGCCAATTTCCCCAACAAGATGCACCGCCTTTGGCCAGGCCAGCTCGTCAATGCGCGGCTGCTGCTCGACACCCGGCGCAACGGTCTGACCGTACCCGCCTCGGTTGTACAGCAGGGCCCGAAAGGGTCCTATGCTTACGTCATCAAGCCCGACAACACGGCCGAAATCCGGTCGGTGAGCGTCGCCCAGATCAGCGATGGGCAGGCGCTCATCAACTCCGGCCTTAAGGCCAACGAGCAGGTCGTGGTCGATGGCCAATTCAAGCTCCAGCCCGGTGCACGGGTCGT
>Ga0075424_100007551_pt1 | contig 10553 bp, 9 predicted proteins | sample SoiMethybrSBSTD3_FD_75301 | JGI IMG/M metagenome (GOLD analysis project Ga0075424, IMG submission 75301) | Bulk soil microbial communities from a Populus tree surrounding site in Tennessee, USA - Soil MetaG P. TD hybrid SBSTD3 | ecosystem: Environmental > Terrestrial > Soil > Tree plantation...
GGCATAACCGGACGTTGAGATGGCCGGCGTGCCAGCCGCGCAGGGGCAGCTGTGAGTGTCGGCGATGGCCCGTACGCTGCGGGCATGTCCAATTTTGCGGTGCGGCTGGTCCACGGCCCAGGCTGGGACCCCTCGCGTCAGATCCGGGACCAGGACGGCTGGGCCGGGCACGCGGCATTCATGGACGGGCTCGTCGACGATGGCTTCATCATTCTCGGCGGCCCGGTTGGTGACGGCGAGCAGACCCTGCACGCCGTCGAGGCCGCCGATGAGAACGAGATACGGGCACATCTTGCCGCAGATCCCTGGGCGGCGGCCGGACTGCTCCGGATCGGCACGATAGAGCCCTGGGCACTCTGGCTTGACAGCCGCCCGGACAAGCCGGCGCGTTGAACAGCAGCAGGTGACTGACCCGCGCTCCCGGCGGTGTGAGCGAGTGTTGCGTGTCCTGCCCGGGATGGCAGTGGTGCTGAGTCAGTTCGAAGGGCTGGGATTCGGTCTAGCTGGTTTGAGAAGGCGCAGGATCAGAAACCCGGGTTCTTTGCTCAGCTGCTCGTAGTCCTCGGGATAGCGTTCGCGCATCGTTTCGGCTGGGACCGGCTCGATGAGTTTTTCGATGAGGAATCCAGCATCGGTGGCAGCCGCGCACAGAGCTGACAGCGGCTCACGCCAAAACTGCACCGGCTGCTCTCCCCATGGGATATGCCAGATATCGGTTTCCAGCGTGGTCTGGAAGTAGGAACCGCCTTTGCGCAGCCAGTCCATCACCGGGTGCTGCGTCGATACCACCGCCGCCCCGCCCGGGCGCAGGACCCGGCAGAACTCGGCGAAGGCGGCCGCGCGGTCGCTGGCGTAGTGAATGGCCAGCGCGCAGACGATGAGGTCGAAGGCGCCATCGGGGTAAGGCAGCGGCTCCCCGAGCGCCGCCCGGTCGATCCGCACCTGGCCTGCCGCCTGGCGCCTGGCCAAGCTCACCATGACCGGGCTCGCATCAAAGGCGGTGACCTCGGCCCCTCGCTTCAGCAGTTCGCCCAGGTACAGGCCGGGGCCGCAGGCTGCGTCCAGGACCCGCCGCCCGGTGACCGGCCCGAGCGCGGCCAGCACCGCCGGCCGGTCGTAGTGTGCGTTGGCCGCACTGTCCGCCGCGTGCTGCTGAAAGCCCCGGCCCATCTTGTCGTAGGCATCCCACAGGTCCTCACCCACGCAGACACCATGACACAGGTTGGCAACGCCGGCTGGCCAAGGGCAAGCGCAGGTGGTGCTGGTGGCAGCTGCGCGTGCTGGCCCGGGTATGCAGTCTGGCAGTCCTTCAGCGAGCCTGCTTTGTTGCTTGATGTGGGGGAGGCACCGGCGAGACGGTGGGTGAGTATGTGTCTGATCCTGGTCAGGGGCCCGCGGCGGGCGGGGACGCCGCTGTCAACCGTGAGGCATGGACTGAGGTGAATGCCGGGTACACCGGCGATCATGCTCTGGGTGCGTGGGCAGCACTGGAGATCACTGGGGTGTGTTCAACGTGCCAGAACGCCAGCTTGGCGTGCTCGGCGAGGTGGCCGGCCTGGACGTGGTCGAGCTTGGCTGCGGTACCGCGTACTTTTCTGCCTGGCTGGCCAGGCGGGGTGCGCGGCCAGTCGGTGTCGATCTGACCCCCGCGCAGCTTGCCACGGCGCGCCGCTGCCAGGATCACTTCAGGCTCTGGTACCGCACCTGCGTCCCACTATCATCTGGAACGGACCAGGCCATGGGCTCACACGGCGACCGTAGGAGCGGCGGTACCCAGGATGGCAGAGTTCCGGGAGAAAAACTGCGGTCACCCGATGCAAACAGCATCCAGAGGGGCTTGCAGTCATCTACCCGCGGTCACAGGTTCCCAGTACCCAGCGCGGCGCCAGCCGCCACCGGGCATGATCTTTCTGAGCGTCTCGCGATCACAGGCTGCGGACATCAGCGATGACGATTGAGCCCCCAGGTTTCGAACGGGCACTCGGCACCTTCCGACGCGCTGCACTCGAAGTACCGGCGTATGCAGATTTCCTGCGACGCAACGGGGTGGCGGCGGAACGCGTTCAAACGCCACGGGATTTCGCCAGCGTTCCGCCCGTGACCAAGGCCAACTACCTGCATCACTATCCGTTGAACATGCTGGCCTGGCGTGGTGACATGACGGAGGCCGGTACGTGGTCGACGAGTTCCGGCTCCTCCGGCAAGCCCACCTACTGGCCACGCGGCCTGCTCTCGCTTGAACAGAGCATCGACCTCTACGACAAGATCTTCAGACAGAGCTTTCAATCCGACGAACGCTCGACTCTGGCAGTGATCGGGTTCGCCATGGGCAACTGGATCGGTGGTACCTATACCTTCACCGGAATCCAGCATCTCCGCGGCCTCGGACACAAACTGTCGGTGATCGCGCCTGGCATCGACGTTGCTACGATACTTGAGAACATCGCCGACCTCGGTCCCTATTACGAACAAATTGTGCTGGTAGGCTATCCGCCGTTTCTGAAGGACGTTCTTGACCAGGCCCCGTCTCCAGTGATTAATAAGGATCTCAGGATTCTGATGGCCGGGGAGAACATCTCCGAGGCATGGCGTGATTACATCCTCAAGCGCATTGGCAAGGAAGGCAAGGCCGATCATACCTGCCTGATCTATGGTACAGCTGACGCAGGAATCATGGGCCACGAAACCCCAACCACCATCGCCGCTCGCCGCCTAGCCCGCAACGATCCCCGGCTTAATGTCGCGCTCTTCGGTGACGACGATGTCCAGCCGACCTTTGTAGAGTATCAGCCTAACTTCCGATTCACCGAGACGGACCTGGATGGCTATCTTCTCTTCACAGTTGATAGCACATTTCCGCTGATTCGTTATCGCATCAACGACTGCGGATGCGTGGTCACCGCCTCCGAACTGGCACACCTCCTTGGTCAATGCGGACACGAACTCGTGGTAAAGACCTCGACAGAAGACGCGGGGTTCATTGCGCTAGGCCGACGCGCCGATATTGCGGCGACATTCTACGCATTGAAGATTTTTCCAGAGAGCGTCCGCGCGGCCTTGGAGGACCCTGGGATTGCGGGGACCGTCAGCGGGAAGTTCTACCTGATGACCCAAAGTGACGAGGCATACGAGCAAACGCTCAAACTCTACATCGAGTTGCGAGCCAACGCCACCGCCGAGGAGGGCCTCGCATCGCGACTTCAGAAACTCGTCGTTGCTTCTCTGCTACGCACCAACAGCGAGTACAGGCAACTGCACCAGACCCTTGGCCAGCGGGCCGAACCGACGATTAGCCTGCACCGCTTCGGAACGGACGGCTTCGCTCACGGTATCAAGCACCGCTGGACCGGCGAGCCCGGATGATCGAGATACTCGACCCAGCGACCGACTGGCTGCGCATAGAGTCACTGCTCGATTCAGCAACAGGAATCAGGCTGGTCAGCGCATGGGAAGCCGCCCTGCCAGAACTCGCGAGCCTCGACCTGCCCCACCTCAGCCCTGGATCGGCAGACGCAAAAGCAAGCCTTGACGAGTATTTCAGAACCGTCTGGACTGAAGCCAATATTGAGGCTGCTAGCAGGTACGTGTTCTTCCCATGGCGAGGCACGATCGTCCGGCTCCCTGACGCCGACCTGTTCTGGAGGCTCCGGACAGCACGCAATCGCTATCTAATAGATGAGGGTGAGCAACGCGAGTGGTCGGCAGCGCTAATTGGGATCACAGGTCTAAGCGTGGGCGCATCTGTGCTAGCGGCAAGCTCACTTACTGGGGCCCGGCGTTTTCGGCTGGCCGAAAGGGACACCCTCGGCCCAACGAATCTCAACCGGCTCGCGGGCTCGGTCTGCGACTTCGGGGAGCCCAAACTGACGTTGGCCATGCGCCGCACGCTTGAGGCCGATCCCTACAGCGATCTCGAGGCATTCCCAGCTGGCTATGCACCCGAGGTTGCTGATGCCTTCATTGGCACGGGTGATGCCGAACGCCTCAGTGTCCTTGTCGAGGAAATGGATGATCTCGCCTTGAAGGTGGACATTCGCTTCAAGGCGCGAGCGGCGCACGTGCCGGTCGTGATGGTCACCGACAACGGGGACAATGCGATCCTCGATGTTGAACGATTCGATCTCGACTCCGGCTATCCGCTATTTCACGGGCTTGCAGGAGATCTCGCGGCGAGTCCTGCCGACCTCAACGATCCCATTCAGCGAGTAAACATCGCCAGCGCGATCGTAGGGAGCCAGATCACGCCCCGGACACGCTTCTCTCTCACTCAGGTTGGGCGGACCCTGCCATCCTGGCCGCAGCTCGGCACCGCGGCTACCGTCGGTGGCGCGCTTGGAGCACTAGCAGCCCGATACATCGCCTGCGGGGTCCCGCTGCCGTCGGGGCGGTACCGGGTCGATCTTGACGAGATCCTGCTGGGCGCCAGAGCGCACGAAGCCAGCCGGTGGAATGAGCTCGACGAAGCCGAGTTTCTGGCCGGCCTGAAGGCGGTGTACGGCGCATGATCGATCGCGAAATGATCGCCACATGGCTGGAGGTCGCCTGTATGGCGCCCTCGCCGCACAACAACCAGCCTTGGGTGGCAAGGGCTGCACCTGATGGCATGATTTTGCGCCTTGATCATCAGCTGCTCCCGCTGCTTGGGCCGGACCGTGTGCAATTTATTGCGCTTGGTGCATTTATCGAAAATATGAGCATTGCCGCAGCTGTTGACGGATACAGGCTAACGGTTGACGAGCTGCCCACCGTGCCTCGCCGTACGTCAGAGATCACGGTGCGGTTTCGCGACGGAGCGAAGCCCAGCGGCCATGCAGCAATTATGCTGGAAGGGGCCAAACGGCGGCGGACGAACCGCGGTCGATACGAGTCCATCCTTCCGTCCGGAGTCACTGAGCAATTGCGGGCTGTTCCCTGCGAGCCGGCAACCAGCTTGACGCTGATATCTGGCGCGGCCGATCGATCAGCGGCGTCTGATCTTGCGGCACGAGCAATGCATGTCCTCTTTAGCGTTCCGGAGTTGCGCCGGGACCTCGCTCCGTTCGTGTTCACGAGTGCCGATGCCCCGCGTAGAATCGGGATGCCGATTGAGTCATTGAACCCTGCTGCGTCGACTAAGGTACCAGGTAGCCAATGGGCCCTGGAGTTGGCGAGCGCAGATGAAGAGGCCGAGGCTGCGCGGGCGCGCTTTGAGCACGCCCCCTTGCATTTTGTGGTCAGTAGCCGCACCGACACGCTTCCCGGCTGGATAGCAGGCGGTCGGACCCTGCAACGTGTCTTGGTGACGGCAACTGTGCTCGGGCTCAGCCATTGCTTGGCCGCAGGCCCGTCCGAGATCCCCACGCTTCTGCCGGCTTTGCGCCGACTTGTCGATGACTGTGAAGGCCGCCCGTTGATCCTTGGTCGCCTAGGAGTCCCCTCATTCCCGGAGCAGGCCATTGCCGCACCACGCCGGCCTATCGGTGACTTCCTCATCGGTAGTTGATCTGTGCCCGACAAGGTCATTTTGGGCCTGTGGATCCGGGTTATGAAATCCTGAGCTCATGGTCCGCGAGATGGGCGGACATAGTGGCGGCGCATCCGGCGCCTCTTCTTTCCATGACCGGCCCTGCACAGTCAGCGAACGCCGTCGTGTAACGCCCGGTGGCGTCGGCTGGACATCGTGCAGCGGCTCAGCCGCCCGCTCACATGCATGAGCGAGCGTTCTCGCCCCGAGCCCGCCGCATAGTCATGCAACCGGATTGCGCTCGCCGGAGTGATTCAGGTCCTCTGCTTGCAGCCGTGGCGAGCAACGCTGGCGTCGGCCGGGTGCTGGAGAATCCGCCGCCGGGGAAGAGGTTCCGGCGAGTGGCGGAGGCGGTATTAGGGTCGGGTGGTGCTTGCGCTGAGGACGATGGGGGTTGCGCCGCATGTGGCGCTGGCCCGGGTAGCTGATCCGGTGCCCCTGCCTGGTCAGGTCCTGGTCCGGGTGGTGGCCTCGTCACTGAACCGGGGCGAGGTCTTGGACCTGCCGGGGAAGCCGCTGGGGTCGGCGGCTGGGTGGGATGTGGCGGGTGTCGTTGAACAGCCTGCCGCCGATGGCAGCGGGCCGCCGCCGGGGACCAGGGTGGCCGGGCTGGTGCGCAGCGGGGCGTGGGCGCAGCTGGCTGCGGTGCCAGCCGACCGGATGACGCCCATCCCGCCGCAGGTGTCCGACGCCCAGGCCGCCGCCCTGCCCACCGCCGGGCTGACGGCGCTGCGCGTGCTGGAGGTCGGCGGCCTGGTCCTGGGCAAGCGGGTGCTGGTCACCGGCGCGACTGGCGGGGTCGGCCGGATGGCGGTCCAGCTCGCGCATCTGGCTGGCGCCCAGGTGACCGCGCTGGTGCGCGACCCGGCCGCCTCGGCTGACTTGCTGCGCCGTCTGGGCGCCACGGTGGTCACCGCCGAACTCGGCGGTGACTTCGAGGTCATCATGGAGGGCGTCGGCGGGGCGACGTTCGGGCGGGCGATCGAGCACCTGGCCCCGCGTGGGGTGCTGGTGAACATCGCCACCCAAGATGATGCCGGGACTGTCACCTTCCGGGCCAAGGGCTTCGACCGTGCTTTCGGGGCGCGGATCTACACGCTGGACCTGCCCAGCGAGCTCACCGCGCACGCCAGCGGGTCCAGCGATCTGGCGCGCCTGTGCGCCCTGGCCGCAGACGGCCGCCTCGACGCCCAGGTCGAGCTGGAATGCTCCTGGCGCCAGCCGGCCGAGGCGATCGATGCCCTGCTCGGCCGCCGCATCGGCGGCAAAGCCGTGCTGCACATCGACTGACCTGGGCCCGGCCGCACCGCCGAGAACTAACAGTCCAGAAGAACTTCGCTCGCCATCGCCCCCTCCGCGGCAGATGCGGGCGTTCACGACCAGCGTTGGCGATGCATAAACATACGGCCTGGCCGCCTATCTGCTCGGCCGTGGTCGGGATTGCTAACGGTGCGGGGGGCTCTTGATAACCGCGCGCCGAGCCGCCATTACGAGGGCCGTTCCGGACCAGCGAGTCGACAGCCAGCCCGCGCACGGAATTGTAGTTCTGTGTGCTGCAGGCTTGCGGTGACGGCTTACTGGCGACGTACCAAATTCATCGCCAGAGTCACGCCGATGATGTCAGCCGCGCCATTTACCTGATCCCGTCCATCGTTTTAGGCGACCTGCTGCGCCGACCAGCCGGACGATTGCTCAGCTGGGATAGTTCGCTGGTAGTGGCCGGGAGGGGCGGCCTCCGACTTGGTAGTCTGGCCGGATTGTTGGCCTACTGGCGCGGCGCCCGCCGCCCGGATGACGCTGGCCGATTCATAGACCGTGCTCGATGGGTACGATGCCCCGGTTAGCGGCCTTGACCAGAGCAGCGTGATCGGCTTCGGTCTGGTCGGCGTACAGCCGGGCGAACCGTGCCAGAGCTATGTCGAGGCGGTCGGAAGAACCGACGTAACCAACGATCATCGATGCTCCGCTGGTACGGGCATGGCCCTTGGCCAGCAGGTGCCCGGTGATCGCGGCGTAGTCCGCCAGCGCCGCGCCGTCGATGGAATCCAGCGTCACGCTGCCCTTCATGTTCCGGAACTGGCGCACGTAATACTGATGTCCGCCGACGGTCGTCCAGCCCAGCAGCGGATCGCTGACCGTCTGCAAGGCCTGCTGGTATTCGACTACCCGCTGGCCCTGGTGGGCGTGCCAGGCGGACTTGCCGTGGACATGCTGGGCCAGGACCGACCGGCGGGCCTGCTTCAGCTGGAGGAATACCACGTCATCAGGGCTGCTGCCCTCCAGCAGCGCCACGTAGGCGCGCAGCCCGACGCTGCCGACGCCCACTACCTTGTGGGCGATGTCGATCACCGTGTAACCGCCTAGAGCCCGGCGCCAGTGCGGGGCCAGGGTGCCCAGGTAGTCATCCAGTCCCCGGGCCAGCTGGTCAGCCTCGGCGTAGTTGATCCGGGTCACCAGCGGCGGGTCTTCAACGATCCGGCGCTGCCCGTCACGTTCGCTGGTGAACTTAGGCAGCGCCCGGTCGCTGGTTCTGCGGCGGGCACGAGCTGCCGCACGCTTGATCTCGGCCCGCAACGCCTTGCCCGCCGTGCCTTGCCGCAGTTGATCGACGTTGATGCGCTGGTAGGACCGGGCCAGCAGCGCGGTCGAGGCCAGGTCACTGACCTCAGCGCGGTACCCGGCGACACACTGCACGACCGCCGCTTCACACTCTTGCTCGCTGGTGCCATTCTGGCGGCCGGCGACCCAGATGCTCGCGACCAACCGGCGAAGATCCCACTCCCATGCCCCGGGGTGCGCCTCATCGAAGTCGTTCAGGTCGATGACGAGATGCCGTTCCGGGGATGCGTAGAAGCCGAAGTTACCCAGATGCGCATCCCCGCAAATCACGGGGGTGATTCCGGTGGACGGCAACTGGGCAACATCCTCCGCCATCACGATCGCGGCACCACGCAGGAACCCGTACGGTGTGGCGGCCATCCGCCCGACCCGGACCGGGACCAGCCAGTCAAGCCTGCCCCGATGAGACTCGATGATCAGCTGCACCGGACCGGGCCGGTCCACCTGCACCCTCCACTCCCCCAGCGAGCGGCGCGGAACCTGTCGTCGCAAATCTCTGCCCATCCGGTACCGGTCCAGCCGCGACGTCGAGCGCCGCCGCAACGAGGTAAAGGCCTCGCTGTCCGCCGAGGCAAGAACGACATGATCGCGTACGGGACCGTCGGCGCCGGCTCGGTGCGCCATCCTCTCCCACCCTTCGTAGGAGCTTTCCACCCTTCGTAAGGGATGGGACCACATTGCCAGGACAGCTCTTACCTGCGGGTCGTGCCGACCTCGCCTGCTGGGTGGCGGATCGTGCTTGGCAGGAGGCCGGGTTCGGGACCGCGAACTCACCATCGGCGACAACTGCGCGGGCGACGGTGCCCGCGCAGGCCGGCGTCACGCGTGCCCGTGGGCGGTGGGCGGTGCTAGGGCTTCCGCGCCACAGCCGCCCCGGCTGGCGGAAGCTATTGGCGGTTGCCGGTCGCCGGGGGGAACATCGAAGCATGCTGCCGGACCCGGGCCGCTACGAAGAACGCTATCGGCTGACCGGCCAGGCCGCCGCGGGCCTGGCTATCGGCCTTATTTCCGTTGGCCTTGGCGTCTTGTGGCAGCCGCCGATCTCCGCGGCCGCGGTCGTCCTTGCGATCCCGGTGATCTTCTCCGCGATCGCCGTTCTCCTGGCCATGCCCGGGCTGATCGCGATGGCCCGCCGCAAGACCGCCTTTCGCGCCGACTACGCGGGCATCATGCTCGGCACCCTGCCCGACAATCTGGCCTTGCTGCGCGGCTCGACGGTGTTCATTCCGTGGGCCGACGTCGAACAGATCATCCTCTACCCGTCCGGCCCGTCTGAGACGGACGCCCCGGCCCGGATCCAGTACATCGCGGTCCAGCGGCGGGAAGAGGCCGCGCCCCCGCCGCCAGACAGCGCAATCCCGGCGCCAGGCCGCGCGACCCCGGCGGCTCACAAGATCACTGGCTGGCGGCTCGACCGTGAGCGCTTCGCTGCCGTGGCCGCGGCGGTGGCACCGGGCGTCCCCATCGTCGAAGCCAGCGCCGACCCCCGCCCGGGCGCGCCAAACGGGCCCGCCTGATCCGCAGCGTGCCGAGACATTAGCGCCCCGCGCCCCATTCCGGGACCGGGCGGGTCGTCCTTCTCAACGCAGGCCGGGCGACTCTCGAACTGGTCGATGATGCCCAGGCCAAGGCGGTCGACGCGATCGAGGCCGACCGCAGGGTACCCCGAACGGTCCGGCTGGCAGCCAAGGTCGCAGACAGCAAAGACATGGCCCGGCGGCTCGTCGCGGCCGACGCCGCGCGGGCCGCCCCCGCCAGTCCTGACACCGTGGGGCGACCGCAACGCCCGCGTACAGGCACCAGACGGGATGCAGCTGACGCTGTTCACACCCGAGTAGGTATCCCGCCAGGCTGTCCGATCTCGGCAGCCGCACCGACACCGATACGCCAACGCCAACGCACCTGTTGCGGCATGAGCGGGCATCGCGTGCTGGCAATATCCGCCCGCGATGTGCTACCACGTGCAGGTGGAAAATCGGATCGCTTCCCTCGTCGTCGATGCGGCAGACGCCGAGCTGCTCGCGCAATTTTGGGCCGGAGCACTTGGCTGGCAGGTGGTGAACCGCGGTAGCTACGGCGTTTCGATCGGGGCCGACGGTGGCCCGTTCGAGATCGACTTCCGGCTCGTGCCGGACGGGCCGAAGCTGACCAAGAACCGGCTGCACCTTGACGTCAAACCTGTCAATCGCGATCAGGCGGCCGAGCTCGACCGGCTGCTCGCGCTGGGCGCGCGGCAGGTGGACGTCGGCCAGGGTGCCCAGAACTGGTTCGTCCTGGCAGACCCAGAGGGCAACGAGTTCTGCCTGTGCCGTCCCTAAGCTTGACTCTGTCGGGGATCTTGGTCGCTGCGGCTTAGCTGACGGCTCGCCATGAGCGCAGGCGTTTGATGTCGTGCTGGTCAAGGTAGTCCTGGAACGCCGTCGGCGGTCGC
>Ga0075424_100007554_pt1 | contig 10553 bp, 10 predicted proteins | sample SoiMethybrSBSTD3_FD_75301 | JGI IMG/M metagenome (GOLD analysis project Ga0075424, IMG submission 75301) | Bulk soil microbial communities from a Populus tree surrounding site in Tennessee, USA - Soil MetaG P. TD hybrid SBSTD3 | ecosystem: Environmental > Terrestrial > Soil > Tree plantation...
GTTTCCTTGCCGCCGTTCGCGACGACGACGGTGAAATCGCGGCCCTGCTGGTCCTCCGGCGAGTCCGGCGGATGCGCGGTGAACCGCGCGATCAGCTTCTCGTCCTGCATCTTCTGCAGGAGCTCGGCGACTTCGCCCTCGAACTTCCGACCGATCTCGCCGTAGCGTTCGGCCTTGCGTCCGCGCGATTCGTAGCGTTTCCGTGCCAGCTTGCCCATCGTATCCTCCTTGGAGGCGGAAAAGGTGCCGCAGGCACGGTAACGGAAAAGGACGCCCGTGTCAAGCGTCCTTGTTCCCCATGAATTTCCGTCCGCGGCGGGCGCGATGATAGGAGATGGCGAATCGGTGCGCCTCGTCGCGCGCGTGCTGGAGGATCTTCTTATAGCGCGTGGCCACGCGGACGAGCTCCGGCGTCTTCTCGCCGTAGACCAGCACGTCCTGTTTGCGGTCGAAGCCCTTGGCCAGGCCGATCGTCGGGATCTTGAGGTTCAGTTCCGCCAGCGCTTCCATCGCGGCGTTGACCTGTCCCCTGCCCCCGTCGATGACCAGCAGGTCCGGGATCTTCCAGCCCTCGCTCTGGTCGTGCGGCGAAGCGTGCGCGAAACGGCGGCGGATGACCTCCTTCATCATGGCGGTGTCGTTGGCGCCTTGCACCGTCTTGATGCGGAATTTCTTGTAGAGCCCCTTGCGCGGCAGGCCCTCGACGAAGACGACGCCTGAGGCGACCGCCTGCTCGCCGAGCGTGTTCGAGATGTCATACGCCTCGACGCGGCCGAAGACGTTGATGCCTTCGTCGCGGTTCTCGCGCGGGTCGTCCTCGCGCTTGATGACCGAGACGTCCTGGATATGCGTCAGCGCGAACATCAGGTTCCGGAGCTTGGCGGCTTCCTCGAAATCCTCGGTCTTGGCGGCGGCCTTCATCTGCTTCTCGGTCTCCTTCAGGACCTGCGCCTTCTTGCCCTCGAAGAACAGCACCAGGCGGCGGATGATCTTGGCGTAGTCGCGCTTCGAGATCGCTTCGACGCAGACGCCGGGGCAGAGCTTGATGTGATAGTAGAAACACGGCCGTTTCTGGCCGGGATCGCAATCCGACCAATGGAACATCTTGCGCGTCAGTTCCAGGGCGGCGCGGAGCGAGGACGACGAGGTGTACGGCCCGAAGACCCACTTGAATTTCTTCTTTGGCGTGGCCTCGAGCTCGTAGCCGCGGATCAGGATCGGTTTCGGGTACGGCTCGTTGGTGATGGCCAGGTGCAGGAAGCTCGAATCGTCCTTGCCGAGGACGTTATAGGGCGGCTTGAGCTTGCGGATCTCGTTGGCCTCCAGGATCAGCGCCTCGATGGCGGTCGGGACCAGCTGCCAGTCCACCTCGGCGATGAACGGCACCATCTTCTCGATGTGCTCGCCGTGCGGCCTCTGCCAATACTGCGGCACGCGCCGCGCCAGCGAGATCGCCTTGCCGACGTACAGCAATTTCCCCTCGGCGTCCTTCATGTAGTAGACGCCGGGGCTCTCGGGAATCTCGCTCTCTTTGAGTTTCAGGTGAGAAGGAAGTTTCATGGCGTTGACGCATCGATATCCTCGTGGTACACCCTCCTCATCCGAACATTGGAGGAACCCTTTGTCGAACACGGAAGACGCCTATCGCGAATTCTTCGATCCGTTGACGGGCGACCGTTGCCGCCGCATCGCCGTCCTCGACGTGCGCTCCGAGATCCGGCCGAAGGGGCGGGTCGGTCGCGTCCGCCTCGAGTATGTCGAGCGCGGGATCGGCGGCGGGCGCAAGCGTCCGTTCTCGGTCGTCGCCGACATCGGCGACATCATGGACGGCGACGTCTGGCGGCAGGAGTTCCGGATCGACCTGCTCGATCATGATTCCGAGTTCGCCCATCTGGCCTCTTGCCTCGACGTCGATCCGCGGTCTTTCGCCGACATCATCCGCGCGCACGCGCCCCGCTGACGGGCGCGTTTTTCATTTCAGGTATTTCTTCAGGTACTTGCCGGTGATCGACTTGGCGTTGCGGGCGACTTCCTCCGGCGTGCCGGTCGCGACGATCTGGCCGCCGCGGTCGCCGCCTTCGGGACCGAGGTCGATGATATGATCGGCCGTCTTGATGACGTCGAGGTTGTGCTCGATGACCAGCACGGTGTTGCCGTAGTTCACCAGGCGGTGCAGGACTTCCAACAGCTTGTCGATGTCGGCGAAGTGGAGTCCGGTCGTCGGCTCGTCGAGCAGGTAAATGGTGCGTCCGGTCTGGCGCTTGGCGAGTTCGGACGCGAGCTTCACGCGCTGGGCCTCGCCGCCGGAAAGCGACGTGGCGCTCTGTCCGAGCTCGAGGTAATCCAAGCCGACCTCGCGGAGCAGCTTGATCTTGTCATGGATCCACGGCACGTCGCGGAAGAACGTGGCGGCCTCCTCGACCGTCATCTTCAGGATGTCGTGGATGGATTTCTCGTTGTACTTCACCTCGAGCGTCTCGCGGTCGAAACGGCGCCCTTTGCAGACGTCGCACTGGACGTAGACCGTCGGCAGGAAGTGCATCTCGATGGCGATCTGGCCGTTGCCCTCGCAGTTCTCGCAGCGGCCGCCGGGACGGTTGAACGAGAAGCGGCCGAGCTGGTAGCCGCGCATGCGCGCCTCGGGCGTCGAGGCGAAAAGCTCGCGGATGTGCGTCCAGCTTCCGGTGTAGGTGGCGGGGTTCGAGCGCGGCGTGCGGCCGATCGGCGTCTGATCGATGACGATGACCTTGTCGAGATGCTCGAGGCCCAGGATCTGCTTGTGCGCGCCGGCGCGATAGGCCGTGCCGTTGATCTTGTTGGACAGCGTCTTCCAGAGCACGTCCTCCATCAACGTGGACTTGCCCGAACCGGAGACGCCGGTGAGCGCCACGAACTTGCCGAGCGGGATCTCGACATCGACGTCCTTCAGGTTGTTCTCGGCGGCGCCCTTGATGCGGATGGCGCCTTTGTCCTTGGTGCGGCGCGTGCGCGGGACGGCGATCTTGAGGTCGCCGTTCAGGTATTTCACCGTCAGCGAGCGCTCGTTGGCCTTCCCCTTCTGGAGGACGTCGGGCATCGCGCCTTGCGCCACGACGTTGCCGCCGTGCTTGCCGGCGCCGGGGCCGAAGTCGACCAGGTGGTCGGCGGTGAAGATGGTGTCCTCGTCGTGCTCGACCACGATGATGGTGTTGCCCAGGTCGCGCAGGTGGGTGAGCGTCTCGAGCAGCTTGTCATTGTCGCGCTGGTGCAGGCCGATGGTCGGCTCGTCGAGCACGTAGAGCGCGCCGACCAGCTTCGAGCCGATCTGCGAGGCCAAGCGGATGCGCTGGGCTTCGCCGCCCGAGAGCGTGCCGGCCTTGCGCGAGAGCGTCAGGTAATTCAAGCCGACGTCCAGCATGAACTGCAGGCGCGAGGTGATCTCCTTCAGGACCGAGAGCGAGATCTCCTTCTCCGTCTCGTCGAGTTCCAGCCCCTTGAAGAACGCGGCCGCCTCGTCGATCGAGAAGGTCGTGATGTCGAGGATGCTGCGCTTGCCGCCGAGCCAGACGTGCAGGGCTTCCTGGCGCAGGCGCGCGCCGTGGCACATGGCGCAGGGCTTCTCGCTCCAGACGGATTCGGTGCCAAGGCCGTGGCATTCCGGGCAGGCGCCGTACGGGCTGTTGAACGAGAAAAGGCGCGGCTCCACTTCGGGGAACGAGAAGCCGTCGTCGGGGCAGGCGTACTCCGAGGACATGACGTGCTCGGAGCCGTCGGAATAGATGAAGGTCACCACGCCGTTGGCGCGGTCGAGCGCCGTCTCGACGGCTTCGGCCAGCTGGGAGCGGAAGCCCTTGTTGTTCTCGAGCGGCCAGCCGAGCTGGACGCGGTCGACCAGGAGCTCGATGGTGTGCGTGCCGTACTTGGCGAGATTGATGCGCTGGCGCAGGCTCTTCCACTTTCCGTCGATGCGCACGTCGGAGAAGCCGGAGGTGTAGAGGTCGTTCAACATCTGCATGTACTCGCCTTTGCGTCCGCGGACGATCGGGGCCAGCACCTGGATGTGGTCGTAATGGACTTTCTTCTTCTTCAACAGCGACTCCTTGCCGGCGATGGCCTTGTTCTCGGCGACCTGCTCGGAGTGGATGGCCTTGGTGCGCTCGATGGCGGCGTCGACGATCTGCTCCTGCGTCAGCTTGCGGATCTCCTTCTTGCAGATGACGCAATGCGGACGCCCGACACGGGCGTAGAGCACGCGCAGGTAGTCGTAGATCTCGGTGATGGTGGCGACGGTCGAACGCGGATTCGAGGAATGCGCCTTCTGGTCGATGGCGATGGCGGGGCTCAAGCCCTCGATCTCGTCGACGTCCGGCTTCTGCATCTGGCCCAGGAACTGGCGGGCGTAGGCCGAAAGCGACTCGACGTAGCGGCGCTGGCCCTCGGCGAAGATCGTATCGAAAGCCAGGCTCGATTTGCCCGAGCCCGAGACGCCCGTGAGGACGATCAGCTTGTTGCGCGGCAGGACCAGGTCGATGTCCTTGAGGTTATGCTCGCGCGCGCCCTTGATGACGATGTGTTCCTGCATAAAGACGATTGAGTGTACCTGTGGAAGGGATTCTTGACAAGCTTCCGGGGTGTCCGTATCATCTCCCTTTGTCCGGGCGGGCCAAGACCTTCAAACCCCGCCGGAGAAGGAGATCGCATGCGCAGACGGAAGGATCGGGAGAGGCGCCACGTCTGGCTTCAGCGCGAGCTGGAGGCTTCCGGATACGTCCTGAACGCGAGTTCGGTACGCAGGCCCGCTCTCCCGCCGGCCGCCACGTCCTTCGACGACATCGCCGCTCGTGCGGCGGTTCCCCCCAAGCCTCGGCGCCGCGCGCGTCCGCAGGAGGTCCGCGTCCTCAACTGATCTTTCCCCGCTTCCCCTTCCCTTTGCCGCCCGTCCCGCCTTCCGGCACGGGCGCTTTTTGTTTCTTCTTGAGCGCGGCGATCTCGTCGCGCAGGAGCGCGGCCAACTCGAACTCGAGCGAACGGGCCGCCTCGCGCATCTGCTCTTCCTTCTCGCGCAGGAGCTCCTCGACGGGCCGCTTCTCGGCGACCGCCTCGAGCTGGAGGTTCTTCTTGGCGGCTTTCTCGCGCGCCTTCTCGATCTCGCCGAACATCGAGGTGATGGTCTTCTTGATCGTCTTCGGCGTGATGCCGTGCGCGGCGTTGTAGGCGAGCTGGCGTTCGCGGCGGCGGTTGGTCTCCTTGATGGCGCGCGACAGCGAGCCCGTGTCCCCGTCCGCGTACAGCACGACCTGGCCGCCGACGTTGCGGGCGGCGCGGCCGATGGTCTGGATGAGCGACGTCTCGGAACGGAGGAAGCCCTCCTTGTCGGCGTCGAGGATGGCGACCAAGGAGACTTCCGGCAGGTCGAGGCCTTCGCGCAGGAGGTTCACGCCGACCAGCACGTCGAACACGCCCTTGCGGAACTCGTGCAGGATCTGGATGCGGTCGAGCGTCTGGACGTCGGAATGGATGTACTTGACCTTCACCTTGAGCGTCTCGAGGTACTGCGTGAGATCCTCGGCCATCTTCTTGGTGAGCGTGGTGGCCATCACGCGCTCGTCCTTCTTGACGCGGTCCTTGATGCGCGCGATCAGGTCCTCGACCTGGCCCGGATAATCGGCGTCCGGCGTCAGGTCATAGGCGTTCGGGTTCCTGCGCGAGGCGTCGTCCGCCTTGCGTTCCGTCACCGGCATGACGATGACTTCGGGGTCGACCAGGCCGGTCGGGCGGATGATCTGCTCGACGGTCTGCGCGGCGTGTTCGGCCTCGTACTTGCCCGGCGTGGCCGAGACGAACAGCGCCTGCGGCATGCGCTCCTCGAATTCCTTCCAGGTGAGCGGGCGGTTGTCGGCGGCGCTCGGCAGGCGGAAGCCGTAGTCGATCAGCGTCTTCTTGCGCGCGGCGTCGCCGGCGGACATGCCTCCGACTTGCGGGATGGTCACGTGCGACTCGTCGATCACCAGCATGAAATCCTTCGGGAAGTACGACAACAGGGTGTCCGGCGGGGCGCCGGCGGGGCGTCCCGACAGGATGCGCGAATAGTTCTCGATGCCGTGGCAGAAGCCGACTTCCTTGATCATGGCCATGTCGAAGCGCGTCCGGCGCTCGATGCGTTCGGCCTCCAGGAGCTTGCCTTCCTTCTTGAACTTCTCGAGCTGCTGCTTGAGTTCGGCGTCGATCTCGACGAGCGCGCGCTTCCGGCCCACGTCGCTGGTGATGAAGTGCTTGGCCGGGAAGATCCAGACGTCCTCGACGCGGTCGGCGCGCTTGCGGGTGATCGGATCGATGCGGAAGATCTCCTTGATCTCGCCGAGCCCCGTCTCGATGCGGTAGATCATCTCCTCGTTGGCCGGCATGACCTCGAGCGTCTCGCCGCGCAGGCGGAAGTGGCCGCGCGTCAGGTCGGCGGTGGTGCGCGCGAACTGCATGTCGATGAAGCGCTGGAGCAGGGCCTCGCGCGTGATGCGCTCCCCTCTCGTGAAATGCAGGAGCGTCTTCTCGTATTCCTCCGGGGCGCCCAAGCCGTAGATGCAGGAGACGGACGCCACGATGATGACGTCCTTGCGCGTGAGCAGGGCCTGCGTGGTGGCGTGCCGCAGGCGATCGATCTCCTGGTTGATCATCGCCTCCTTCTCGATGTAGGTGTCGCTCGACGGGACGTAGGCTTCCGGCTGGTAGTAGTCGTAGTACGACACGAAATACTCCACGGCGTTCTCCGGGAAGAACTCGCGGAACTCGTTGCAGAGCTGGGCGGCCAGCGTCTTGTTATGCGCCAGCACCAAGGTCGGCTTCTGGACCTGCTGGATGACGTTGGCGACCGTGAAGGTCTTGCCCGAACCGGTGACGCCGAGCAGCGTCTGCATCTTGTGGCCCGACTTCAAACCGGCCACGAGCTTCTCGATGGCTTGCGGCTGGTCTCCGGCGGGCTTGTAGTCCGATTTGAGCTTGAACTCCATAAGAACGCAAAATACCGTTTGCCGACGGTCGTGTCAATGATATCAGGCTAGTTCGCCTTATGGCGAACACGTCAAATATCCTGCGCGACCGCGCAGGATACCTTGAACTGCCATCAAGGCTGGGCCTGCCCAGCCGCGAAGGAGGAGCGGCGGGCACGCGAGAGGGAGGACGGGCTCAGCCCGTCCGACCGGTAGCGTGCCCGGTAAGCGACGTGGTGGCGAACGTGTCAAATGAAAACAAAACGACCCCCTTCAGTTGGGAGTCGAGGCGGGCGCGAGGCCCGGGTTGGAGGATTCGTCCTCGTAGAGGATGACCTTCGCGAGAGGCACGGGTTCGGACCGTGGCTCGGGCGGCGACGCTGGGATAGGCGTGTCGCCGCTTGCGGTGAGGCCGTCATCGGATGTCACGATCTTGCCGGAACCGGCGGCGAAACGCGCGGCGTCGGACTCGGGCTGAACGTGCGGTGAGGACGGTTCGGGAGCGACGATGGTGTCGGGCTCCGTGAACGGTGCTGGCGGGGGGCCGGGGTCGGTGCGATCGGGATCGAACTCGACGTCGGAATGATCGAACGCGTCGTCCAGGGAAGGAGCGATCGGTCCGTCGTCTGCGATGGCGTCGCCTTGGGCGTGCCATGTCACTTCGAGAGAATCCATCTGCGCCTCCAACTCGTCTGCCTCGGGTTCGGACCGTGGCGGGAGCGGGTCGGGCGGGAACATCTGCTTCATGACCGCGTGGCCGCCGACGACTTCCTGCATGAGGATGGTGCCGTCGGGGACGTGGTCGTAGGGGGCGGAAGCGATCGCCGTGAGCCGGCGGTCCCGGCGCCATCCGAGGAGCAAGCCCCCGAAGACGCCGACGATGACCGCGAAGGTCACCGCGATCAAGTACGCTGACCAGAACGCATGCACTTCCAGGACCGTCGCGCGGTCCGGGACGAAGAGCGGTACGGTCTCGGACGGTGACGCCCGGACCTTCGCCGGCCCGGCCGCGGTGGCGGTCGGACCCCCTTGCGGGGCGGGAAGGATGGACGGACCGGCCGGAGCCGGAGTCTCCGTGATCGGAGGCGAAGCGGTGAGAGCGCCGACGACGGCCACGCGGCCTTCGTCCTCGGCCGCCGGAGCGGCGAGGAAGACGGGGCGAGGTTGATCGACGGCGACCAGCGCCTTGCGGGCGGCGAGCTCTTCGGCTTCGTACTTCGCGATCAGGACGTTCATCTCGCGCCAGAAGGCGGCGAAACGCGCGTCGGACATGCGGCGCATGGCCTTGATCCGCGCAGGGTCGATCCGAAGCGCGGCCACGATCTCGTCTTCGTTGACGAGGCGGGGCGGCATCGGCGTGCTGTGCAGTTTCTCGGCGGCCGCGCGGACCGAAGCGTTGTGCTCGGCGATCATGCGGGCGCCGGCCATGGCCGGAGTCTCCGTGACGACGGGCGTCGCGGGGGCGGCCTCCTGGACGGGGGCGGGATCGGGTGCGGGCGCCGTCACGGCGTCCGGCGCTTCGGCCACGGGGGCCGGAGCAGGCTCGGAAACCGCGGTCTCCGCGCGGGGCGGGACCGGGATCGACCCGGAACGGACCTGGCGGCCGGCGCATGCGCCGGTGACCAGGGCCAAGACGAGGAACAGCGTCGAAACGGCGTGTTTACGCATCAGAAACCCTCCCTAGAAAAGCTTTCGAGGCGGATGGATGGATTGTCGAAAGACCGGCCGAAGGTACCAGAATTGTGGATATCTGTCAAGCATGAGGCCAAAAACAGAACAGACCCTTTGGGGGTCTGGTTTTCCCATCGAGGCCGGATGGGGCGGGCTAAAGGGTGGTGTCTTCCGTCGACCGGGCGGTGGCGGCGAGATCCGATGCCTCGACGATGAGGTACCAGACTTCACCGTCGGCGGAGCCGTCCTTCTCGACGCGTTTGACGATGCGTGGGTCAGCGATGCCGAAGCGTGTCCGGGCGGTCTCGAGGGCATCCCCGTCGAGATCTTCGAGCGTCATCTCAGGCCAGATCGGATGATCCAGATACTTCCAGAAGGCGATCCAGGCCCAGAGGCTTGAGAAACCTGTCGAGTCGTCGTCGGGATCGGGGAGGTAGGAAATCTTGGACATGCGGGAGGGACCTTTCAAGGTTCGGGGTGGGCGGGATCAGTTGAGGAACTCCTCGGGGATCGAGGCGGCGTGATGATCGACGGACTCGTGGTCCATCGCGCCGCATTCGCACTGCAACCATTTCTGGACGTAGGCGTCCTCGAGCTCTTGGAGCCTTCCCTCCAAGCGCGCGTTCTCGCTGCGCAAGTTGCGCAGCACGCCGCGATCGACCTGCTTGAAGGCCTCGGCGATGCCGTGGCGCCGCACGTAGCCTTCGTTGAGCTCGGCGAGACGGGCGTTCTCCTCCATGGCGGAAGCGAACAGGCGGTCGCCGCTCGCGCGCCGGCGGCGCTCGACGAGGAAGGCGGCGAAGAAAAGGAACGCGATGAGCGACATGGGACGTCTCCTTTGTAGGGTGGTGCGGATCGGGAATCCCGGTCCGAAGGTTCGATGCGGATCGAACGCTCAGGTAGGGATCCCATCGCGAGCGCGATGGGATGCGTTTCACTTCTTCTCATGGAGCGACAGCTCGTAGAAGATCCATCCGGCCAACAGGAGGCAGGACATGACCACGACGAGCGGCACGAAGATCATGTAGAACTCCATGAACCTCGGCCAGAGATACCCGGTCAGGTACGCGCCCAGCGGACCCCTGCGGACGTCGCGGAAGATGAGGGTCAGGAACCCCGACATCGCCGCGGTGCCCAGGAACTGCGTCAGGATGAAGATCGCGACGAACTTGGCTCGACTCTTCATGACGGCTTCCTTTCTTGCGATCGATAGCGTTCGATCGCGGTGGAGGGGTTGAGGAGCGCTCGGGCTTCCGGCACCCGGACAGGCTCGAGTTTCCTCTTCGCGTCGTCGATGTCGATCTGCGCCTGGATGAGGAGGATCCTCGCCTCGACGTAGACCGGCCGCACGACGACGGTCGTATGGTGATGGTGCCGTTCGACCACGGTCGTCGTCTTCTTCTCGGGTGAAGGGACGGCGAAGACGTAGCCGATGATCGCGGCGATGATGAGGATCGTGAGCATCGTCGGATGCTCCTTTCTTGAAAAGGGCGGGAGTGATTTCCCGCCGCAGGTTCCGACGTTCGGGAACTGCGGCGGGACATCGAGCGGTGGCTCGATGAGAGAGACGGCTGAGGTTTATCGCGTGAGGTGGTAGACGGCCTTCGAGGGGTGCATCGGTTCGAGAAGTTCGATCTCGAGCACGATCTCCTTCGGGTTCTTCTCGTTCCGCAGCACGATGCGCGGCGCGAGTCCGATCCTGCGGACCTCGATCAGCGCGGGCTGCGGCATCATGAAGTTGTGGAGCATCCGATCGTTGGTCCCTTCCTTCTGCCAGCCCTTGTCCGCGCAGGCGCGGATGAAGGCGTGGCACCAGTCGCCGAGCTCCTTGGTGCCAGTGAAGTGGAACTTCTGCGACGGGAGCAGGACGGGATCGGAGCCCAGGAGCTGCTGTTGCAGGGTGACGAGGTACATGAGGTC
>Ga0075424_100007556_pt1 | contig 10552 bp, 7 predicted proteins | sample SoiMethybrSBSTD3_FD_75301 | JGI IMG/M metagenome (GOLD analysis project Ga0075424, IMG submission 75301) | Bulk soil microbial communities from a Populus tree surrounding site in Tennessee, USA - Soil MetaG P. TD hybrid SBSTD3 | ecosystem: Environmental > Terrestrial > Soil > Tree plantation...
GGGTGTTGCTCGGCCTAGGACTAGTGTGGGCGCTCGTGCAGTTCCCGATGGTAGGAGCAGTGGGACTCACCACCCTGCTGATCTGTCGGATCATTCTGGGCGCGGGTGAAGGACCAGCCTTCTCGGTCGCCGTGCACGGGTTGTTCAAATGGTTTCCCGACGCGAAGCGGACGCTGCCGACCGCCATTCTCTCTCAGGGCTCGGCCTTCGGCGTCATCCTCGCTGTCCCGGCCTTGAACTGGATCATCATAAACTACTCCTGGCATTGGGCGTTCGGTGCACTCGGTGTGGTCGGCTTCCTATGGGCGGCGGCCTGGCTGATCCTCGGTCGTGAGGGCCCGCTATGCGAGCAACCCGCCGCCGACGGTTCGTCACGGAAGGTACCCTACGCTATATTGCTCTTGGCACCGACCTTCATCGGCTGCTGCGCGGCGACCTTCGGCGCCTATTGGGCGCTATCGCTAGGTCTCACCTGGTTCACACCCTTCATCATCAGCGGTTTGGGGTTCTCGCAGCAAGACGCCGGCTGGATCTCGGTGCTGCCCTGGGTCCTCGGCGCGACCATCGTCCTAGTGACAGGTTTCCTGTCACAGCTGCTGCTGGGGCGCGGGACTTCAACACGGTTGGCGCGGGGCGTCCTTGGCGCGGCGCCGCTCGTAGGCGGAGGCGTCACTCTTTTGCTCTTGCCGGTCGTGGAGGGAGCCGGTTGGCGAGTGGCGCTCCTGGTGCTGGGCTCGGGGATCACCGGTGCGATCTACGTCGTTTGCCCAGCCATGATCGGCGAGTTCACGCCGGCATCGCAGCGCGGCGCAGCCCTATCCATTTATGCAGCGATCTACACCCTGGGGGGCATCCTCGCGCCTTTTGTTATGGGGAGTGTCATCGGCCGCGCAGCGACACCGTTAGACGGATTCATGACGGGCTTTAAGATCAACGCGGCGATCTTGATTGCTTCCGGTACGCTTGGCCTTCTGCTGCTGTGGCCAGAGGCAGACAAGGAGCGGGTGTTACGCGTTGCGACCTGAGGCCGGCGGAGCCAATCGACGACCGCCCCACGCTTGCCAATCGAGGTCGGTGATTCGCTCAAGAACCTTGAGTAGCCAAAAATTGGATCCCGCCGCTGAAAGCGCCAAGACGACCCCCTGTGGAGGCGATGCTCGGCGACCTGTCGGGTGCCGCACTCATGAATGAGGACGCTGTCCCTCTCCAGAGAACGCGAGGCCAGGAGCGTGAAGAGGAGGACGCAGAAACGAAATTTGCTGTGCCTCGCAATAGCTAGCCTGGCGTATGTGGCAGGATGGCAGGCGTCTGCTCAGGAGTGGCCGCAAAGGCCCATCCGGTTCATCGTTGCGTTTGGCGCCGGCGGAGGCGCCGACATCATCGGTCGCATCCTCGCCCAAGCCATGCAAGACAAGCTCAACCAGCCGGTGGTTATTGAGAACCGACCAGGCGCTGGCGGAACCATCGGCAATGAAGCCGTGGCTCGCGCCGAGAAAGACGGCTACACACTCGGCATCATGACAGCGGGGCAAATCATCGCGGCAACGACCAGAAGAGCGCTGCGCTATGACGCGCTCGCAGATTTCGATCCGGTGTCTCTGGTGGCGACTGCGAGTTTGCTGATCGTCGTCAGGCCGGATTTCCCATTCAGCACTATCAAAGAGCTCGTCGTCGCTGCCAAGGCTGAACCGGGCAAGATCGTCTTTGCAAGCTCGGGCTTTGGCGCAACCCAGCACTTCTCAGCCGAGCTCTTCATGCAGACCGCGGGCATCAAGATGGTGCACGTGCCGTTTCGCAATTCGCCAGAGGCAATTTCGTCTGTACTTGGCCGGCAGGTCGATGTGCTGTTCGATACAATATCGGCGTTGCTCGGCCAGGTCCAATCTGGTGAGCTCAGGGCACTGGCGGTGACGGGTAAAGAACGATTTCCCGCGGTCCCGGATGTCCCGACAGTCATCGAGTCCGGTATGGTACCGGGCTATGATGTAACCACGTGGTACGGCGTCTTCGCACCCCGTGGCACACCACGCAGCGTCATCGACAAGCTCAATAGGACATTAAATGAGATCCTAACCGAGGGCCCCGTGCGCGAGCGTCTCGCGGGTGCCGGCGTTGTGGTTCAGGGGTCCACGCCAGAGGCGTTCGGGGCATTCATGTCCAGCGAATTCGCGCGCTGGAATGCGGTCCGCGAGGCGGCGGGGATCGAACAGCGCTGACGACCTCCGGATCAAGAAAGAGGCACCCCGCAAGAACTCAAGCGATCTTGGATCGCAGCTTGCTCGGAGCAACTATCCGCGCGCTTTTGCGCGACTTGATCTGCCTCGATCGCATCTTCTTGTTACTCCCAGCCGCCGGGGCGGCCAATGCCAGCAAGGCGTTGCGCACGATCTGGAGTGCCGGTTCGTTCGGCTTGTTGCGATGCTCAACGAGGGCTAGCGTGCGATTCAACGGGGGACGCAATGGCCGCAACATGATGTTCGCCATATTCGCGTCGACGGAAACTTCGGGTAGGATCGCCATACCTACGTTCGACGCAACTGCGCTCTTGAGGGCTTCGATCGTGCCTACGGCCATCGATGGCGTCCCTGCTGCTACCCATCTCATCACCGTTGCATGGCCGGCGCTCGGTGGCTGCTCGGTGAGCAACAGCAGGCGTTGACGCATGATGTACTCAGGCGTGATCTCCTCTGGGACGTCCTTCTCGCCGGCTGGCAAAGCCGCCAGCATAGATTCCTCGCACAAAGGCTTAATGCGCAGCTCGCTGTTTTCGACGGGCAAGGTGACCAGAGCAAGATCTACTTCGTTGCTGAGGATCTTGGCAATGCTAAGCGGCGTGGGCATGTTGGTGACGACAAGATCGACGCCGGGGTGATCGCTTCGCAGCTTGCGTAAGAGGGGTGGCAATCGGTAGATCATCGCCGTCAACGTTGTGCTCAAATGTACCCGACCGATCCAATTCTCACGAAAACGCCGCATTGCCTCCTCGGCGGATGTGCACGCGTCAAAAATGCGCCGCGCCGCCTTAATGAGCTCACGTCCGGGCGCCGTGGCATGGGCTTGCTTCCCGAATCGTTCGATTAGCGGCACCCCGAAACGTCGCTCGAGCTCGCGTATTTGCAGACTGACCGCCGGTTGAGAGAGATTGAGGCGGCGCGCCGCAGCCGAGAAGCTCCGGCATTCCACCACGTCGATTAGAGCGCGCAGCTGGTCTAGATTTAAGTTGCGCATCTCAAAGCCACCCTTATCGAACCCATTGAAACAACAAATTTGCCTTAGCGGTCGAACCGCGGCAAGTTTCCGCCTCAGCACTCGGCCGTGCCGCAGGCGAAAGCCGGGCGCGTGCTAGCGCGCGCGATAACCAATGGTCACGGGCATGCGTAGTACGGTCGTCATGGCAGCAGAACGCTCGGCCTCGACAGTGGCAGCCGGCTCGTTTCGCATCTTGCGGGGCACCGCACAGATGGTGCGGTTTGGCTGGCGCGCGTATTGGAGATGGCGCTACCGTCAGATGACTATACGCCTCCTGCAGTCGATGGACGACCGTCTGTTAGGGGATATCGGGGTGCATTCCCTCTCCCTGCAATCCGTCCTCGACAAAGGCGAATCGCGCTCGACCAACCCCTTTGGAAACTGAGGATCCGAGCGAGGCCGATCACACTATCGTGATCTGCGGCCGCGGACGGTTGCCCAGTCCGCGTCCGCAGACCCAGTCTCGAGCAATGCGTCGGCTAGCAATTCCATTCCATGGGCTCAATGGCGCAGGCGCTAAGCTCACGTCGACAGCATGAAGCGTCGCTTCGAGGTGGGTCGGGCCAAAAACTATCCCGGCCGCGATCCCCATGATCGCCCGTTCCTCTCGGCCTGTTGTATGCGCGTTGAAGCGACCCAACACGGCACCCGAGGTCGATGCGACCACGCGAGTGGAGCGAGCGCCAATGCCGCCCAGGTGGCCTACCAGGTCGGCGGCTGGTCGAGCCTTAAGACCTGGCCCTCGAGCCCTGCAGCCGCTGCCGGATAGGCCATGGTCACGCGTGCATCGTGGCCAGGAACAACGAGGTCGCGGCACGCCGCCAAATGCTTGATCCGCCGGTAACCCTCCAGCATGCCCGGCAGATCATAGAAGATGGCGAATGGACGTTCCTCATCGATCTCCTCGAAGACGTGCACAGCGTCAGAGGCCAAGATCACCCAGCCGCGCGCCGTGTGCACACGCAAAACCGCCTGCCCGCGCGCATGGCCACCGACGAGCAGATACTCAATACCCGGTGCCAATGCGACATCGCCCCGATGGAAAACCATGCGTCCGGCGTAGATGAGGTCGATGAGGGGCTTGATATCTTCAGCGTGATAGGCCGCCCGAAAAGTGGGATGCGTCATATCGCGTCCAGTGACGTGGATCATCTCCTCGTCCTGGATGTGGAAGCGGGCTTTCGCATAGTCTTCGAGCGTGCCGACATGGTCGAAATGGGCATGCGTCAATATTACGTCGGGCTCAGTGGCAGCATCGATTCCAATCTTGGCCAATGCCTCACTAGGGCGACAGATGAAATCGTAGGCCCGTCCCATCCGCATCGACTGCCGCGAAGTCATACCGGTGTCGATGACCCATGTCCGCCCGCCCCCTCTCAGAGCGTACGTAAAGAAGTCCAAGCCCTGGATCAGCTTGTGATGGTCGCCGCCGAGGAACATATGCCCTTCGGAGCGCTTGTCCTGCTTTGCATAACGAATGGCAAAGATCTCGTACTCGGGGAGCTTCGACACGGGAGTTCTCCAGTGCAGGCGTGGCGTGCGTCGGTTCATCAATTTGGCAGCGTCCGGCATCCATTCTGCGCCACCACATGCCTCGGTGGTACACCACAAGATTGATGGCGATGAGGGGTTATTGGCCAGATATTCGTGGCCAGTCCCGTAGCCCTATCACCGACTTTGTCATATGGGCTAGTATTGCAGGAGACCACGGCGTGTCCCACTTCATGTGAACATATGCATGGCTCGCTGCAACGGGAGCAACGCTTGCGGGTCCTCGACCGACGGTCTGTGCTGCTGGGCGCGCCGGCATCCTTGGTCGCCCCCCGCCTCGCTTGGAGCGGGCAGCGGCACTGGCTGACGCCCGATCACCTCTCAAAATTCCCGCTCCCTGAGCTTCAATCGATAGCGCTCAGCGGCGCCGACAAGGTCACTTTTGCGCGCGGCGGGCCGGCAAACGCGCCGCTCATCTTGTACTTCCACGGCTGGGGTGATGACTATCATATGGTGATGCCGCTCGAGGCCGGACTAGCCGAAGCGGGCTTCCACATATTGCTACCCCATCGTCCTGGTTACGTTGGAAGCGCGCTCTCCGGCACGCGAGGTCAAGAGAGCGTCTCCTGGGAAGGTCCCGTCGGCACAGCCGATTTGACGGCGCAACTCCTCGATCAGCTCTATGGGACAGACAAATGGAACGTGGCGGTAATATCCATGTCCGGTGGAACTCCGGCGGCCCTCGCCTTCGCCAGCAGATACCCCTTGCAGACTCGCGCTCTCGTGCTCCAGGCCGGCCTTACCCATGCATTCTCTGATGCCAAATATGTCCCCGAAGCCCTGCGCGGGGAGTACACGACCGCATTCGAAAGCTTTGGGTGGACGGGCGATCAAGTCAGCCAAATCATCTTCGCGCTGCTCGTTAAGTTGCGAGATAGTTTCATGACGGACGAAGAAGTTGTGCACGCACTGACCGGGGAGCGGTTTTCAGATGCGAAGCAAGATGTGGCCTTCGGTGCAGTCCTCGAGCGAGTGTTACGCGACGATCCGGGCAATCGAGATGGGGAATGGAGCGATGTTCGTAAAACCTTCTTCTCGACTTCCCCCTACTGCAATTGGAATGACATCCGTGCACCGACCCTAATCATTCACGATATAAAGGACCCGTTCGTGCCATTCCTACATGCACAGGAGGTCAAGGCTCGCCTGCCGCATGCAATTTTGCGAACTTTCTCACTCGCCGGCCACATTATCTGGCTAGGGCGTGAGGCGCACCTAATGCATGAGACGCGCCTGGCGTTTCTAAAGCGACACAGCTGACGGCCCGGCGCGGAGTGTCCTTTTGCCTTAGCTCCCTCCGAAGTCCACGCCCACTCGGCAGCAAAACGCGAAGATCGCAAACGGCCGGCCATAGATAGCAAAACTCGAGCCTCGCATGACCGGTCGAGCAGAATTACAGCGGCTATTAGGGAGAAAGCCCCACCGCCTCTAGGCGCAAAATCGACGTCGCGAATGCAGCGCTCATCTGCGCGGCAAAATCGACAATCCCCGTCGGTTACGCCAGCGTCCGCGGGCAGCAAGAGAGCGCGGCACACGCGCCAATTGCTGTCGCACTCCCAGTTCGGCAACCTCGTGATGCTTGCATCCGGACCGAACCTGTCTCAAACTCGGTTGCCACATGGTGCTCGAGCATGCAGCGCGCAGTCACGTTCTACAGCGAGGGTGTCAAACTCACCGGAGATCTCTACCTGCCGGACGGTCTTCGCCCGGAGGAGCGACGTGCAGGCATCGTGCTCTGCCATGGTTATACCGGAGTTAAAGACCTCTATTTGCCCAACAACGCCCGGGTGCTGAACGACGCAGGCTACGTGGTGCTGGCGTTTGATTACAAGGGTTGGGGAGCGAGCGAGGGACCCCGGAGCCGTCTTGCGCCCTACGGTCGAGTGGCCGACGTCCAGGCGGCCCTGACGTATCTCGGTCTGCAGTCGCATGTCGATCCACATCGTCTTGGCATCTACGGTACGAGCTACGGTGGCGCGACGGTCGTTTGGGTCGCCGCAATCGATCCACGCGTCAAGTGCGTCGTCAGCGTCGTTGGCATAGGCAACGGGCGACGATGGATGCGAAGCGTGCGCAGACCCGACGAATGGCATGACTTGTTGGATCGCGCCAAAGCCGATCGCGAGAAACGGGTTCTTGACGGCCATTCTGCGATGGCCGATCGGTCGCTGATGCTACTGCCCGACCGCCAGTCTGCCGAGCTCGCTGCAGCCGCACGGCGCGCCAATCCTGCTGCCGTCAACGAGCTCCCGCTGGAGTTCATCGACGACACGCTGGGCTTTCATCCCGAGTGGGTCGTCGACAAAATCGCGCCTCGCCCGATCCTCTTCATCACGACCGACGACGATCGGCTCGTTCCTCCCGAAGAGTCTGAGGCGCTGTTTGCTAAAGCGGGGCAGCCCAAGAAACTAGTCGTCCTGCGGGGGTTCGGCCACTACGAGATCTATGCCGAACCAGCGTTTGGCCAAGTCATGTCGGAAACGCTCGCCTGGTTGGGAACGCATTTGCCGTCCACCTGAGCGTTTCCGAACGAAGTAGCTCCAACCCGGCGCTCATTAGCGTGTACGGTCGGTCGGACAGACTGACCATCTCCAGGTATCGGCTGCGACAGCGCCTGGCGTTGACAGAACTGACACCAATGCACGCAATGATCCCTGAGACCGCCGTCGAACGCGCCCACAACCGGTGCGGTCCGCCACGCTGCCGAAATCGAGCGAATCCTACACTCTGTTGCGATCGGGGAATCCCCCGTCTCGCGCAAAGACGCTGCTGCACTACCACTTTCGCCGATCAGGGGCCCCCAATGTGCTCACCTACTTTGAGAACAAAGGGCTAGCACCAGCCGATGGAACGCCTCGGCGAGGCCTTGACGGGCGGTCAGGGCGAGCTTGAGCGTTTGCGCTCTGGGCCAACGGGATGAGAACGTTTTCTAAGGCGGTACCTCGACGCGGTCGAGGGTCGCGTCGCCAGGCGCCTCTCTGCTAGGCACCTCTTTGCCTGTGCACTGTTTTACACACGCGCTGTGCGAACCCAAGACGTCAGGCAAGCGTTGCCATCGGTCGGTTCCGTCAAAACAGGACGTCGTCCATGCCTTGGCGCCTCACGCTCACCGCCCTACCAGCTCTAACCCTGCTGTTCACCCTGGCCGCAAGCGCCGCAGATGCCCCGCAAAGCGATGCGGACGCACTTAGGCAAAACTTTCTTGCCGAGCACGAAATCGGTCACCGCTATCAGATCGACCCTGGCAATTTGCCTCCCCCAAAGACGGGCGCCATCGTCACCAATCGACCCTTGACATTGCCGTATGCAGGTCAGGCCCCACAGGTTCCACCAGGCTTTTCTGCCACGGCGTTTGCGACCGGTCTCGCCCATCCGCGCCGGCTCCTGGTGCTTGGCAATGGCGACGTGCTGGTAGCTGAGCAGAGCGCAGGCTATCTTACCTTGTTGCGTGGCTTGGATGGCGCCGGACACGCGGCCTGGATCGAGCGCCACGTTGAGGATCTCAACAGGCCCTACGGGCTCGCCTGGCGCGACGATCACGTTCTGGTGGCGGACCAAGACGGCATCTGGCAGGTTCCGCACCAGATAGGCGCTTTGCGCGCGGGCCGAACCCAGCAGCAGCGCGCCGATCAGGTCCCCCCCGAGAAGCGCGGGCCGGTGCCGGGCGCCTACGGCGCGCAGCTGATCACCCGAAAGGGCGTATTCGGCATCGTCCAGGGGCATCAGAATCGTCATCTCATCGTCGATCCCAAAACCGGCGCGCTTTTCGTTGGCGTCGGTTCATCCGGAAACATCGGTGTTGAACCGGAGCCCAAAGCGTCCATCCAACGCTTCGACGCTGATGGGACCAACCAGACGACATTCGCCTCCGGCACGCGCAATCCAACAGCGCTCGCGTTCCATCCCCAAACCGGCGAGCTTTGGGCCGTTGTGCAGGAGCGGGACGGCCTCGGCGACCATTTGCCGTCTGACTACATGATGCGTGTCCGTGAGGGCGGATTTTATGGCTGGCCCTATGCTTATATCGGCAAGCATCCGCAGCCGGGCTTTGCGAACCGCGCGCCGGAGAAGGTGGAAGAGAGCATAACCCCTGACCTTCTATTCGAGGCGCATTCCTCCGTACTCGATCTGGTGTTCTACGACGCCGACCAGTTCCCAGCCGACTACCACGGCCACGCCTTCGTCGCGCTCAAAGGTTCCTGGAACCGCTCAGAGCCCACCGGTTACAAGGTGGTGCGCGTACCGTTCAAGGACGGCAAGCCAGAGGGCTACTACGAAAACTTCATAACTGGCTTCTGGGCTTCCGGAGAGCGCCGCGCAGAGGTTTGGGGCCGCCCCGCAGCCCTTGCAGTGGCCAAGGACGGCTCTCTCCTCGTTGCCGACGACACCGGAGGGACTATTTGGCGCGTGTCCTATACCGGTGTCCAAAGCACACGCCAAATGCCCTAGCACGGCGAGCTGCGTATCGGAACTGCCGATCAGCGACCGTGGCCTCTGCAACGCTCGCCGAGGACGAAAGCCTTTAGGACCAAGCGCCAAACTGCATGCGCTCCATCGGCTCGTGGTCTTGAGCGGCGCACGCCGCCCGGACCACAACTCCATCGGCCAATGCCTTGCCGATGGCCATGCCGAAGACGTCCCTGTCATCCGCGGGCAGCACACGAGCTTTTATGCTATCGTCGCGTGTGTGAGGGTGCTGGAGAGGCAACTGCAATGGCAAAGGCACACCTTGCTCAGTATCGGGCGAAACGCGATTTCTCCAAGACGGCCGAGCCGAGCGGAAAGCGCGCGATCCGCCAGGCTGAGTACCCGCGCTTTGTCGTGCAAAAACACGCGGCACGACGCCTCCATTACGATCTGCGGCTAGAACACGACGGCGTCTTCAAATCCTGGGCGGTAACCAAAGGGCCCTCGCTCGATCCCGCCGACAAACGCCTGGCCGTCGAAGTCGAAGATCACCCGCTGGACTACGGTGACTTCGAGGGGACCATCCCCGAAGGCGAATATGGCGGCGGCACGGTCATGTTATGGGATCGAGGCTTCTGGGCGCCGGGGGGCGACGGCAACGTCGATCAGGCACTCCGCAAGGGTGAGCTCAAATTCACCCTCGCCGGCCAGAAGTTGCGCGGAAGTTGGGTGCTTGTGCGCCTGCGCCATGACCGCACGCATGGCAAGCGCAACAATTGGCTGCTGATCAAACACAGGGACGGCTATGAACGTGAGGGCAAGGGCGATGCTCTTGTGGCCCAGGTCGAGTCCGTTGCTTCCGGGCGAACAATGGAAGAGATCACCGCCGGCAAGGGTCGCGGCCCGAGGCCGTTCATGGTGGTCGGCGCCAAGGTGCACAATCCGCGGGCAGTCTGGCACTCGAACCGAGGATCCAACGGACCCGGTCCCGGTCTCGCGCGGCTTCTGCAGGCGCACGCGCCGTCGCGTAGAACTGCATCTGACGGGAGTGGCATGCCGCGCTTTATTTCCCCGCAGCTGTGCAAGACGGTCTTGAATGCGCCCTCAGGCAGCGATTGGGTCCACGAGATCAAGTTCGACGGTTATCGCATGCAGCTGCGGGTCGAGGGCGGGAAGGCCAGCTTGTGCACGCGCAAGGGCCTCGACTGGACAGCCAAGTTCCGCGCCACCGCCGAAACGGCGAGCGCACTTCCGGACTGCATCCTCGACGGCGAAGTCGTTGCCCTCGACACTGCGGGCATCCCCAACTTCTCCGCCCTGCAGGCGGCGCTCTCCGAAGGCCGCT
>Ga0075424_100007557_pt1 | contig 10552 bp, 3 predicted proteins | sample SoiMethybrSBSTD3_FD_75301 | JGI IMG/M metagenome (GOLD analysis project Ga0075424, IMG submission 75301) | Bulk soil microbial communities from a Populus tree surrounding site in Tennessee, USA - Soil MetaG P. TD hybrid SBSTD3 | ecosystem: Environmental > Terrestrial > Soil > Tree plantation...
CGTTCCGGACGCTGTGCTCGCCGCGATCCGTGAGCACGGAGCACGCACCTACCCCGACGAGTGCTGCGGCGCGTTGATCGGCCGTGAACCAGGCGAAGTCGTCGAGGCCTTCGCGCTGTCGAACGCGATGGACGAGCGGCGCCGGCGCTTCCTGATCGGTCCCGACGCGTACAGGACGGCGGAGGCGCGCGCGGCCGACACGGGGCTCACGCTCCTCGGCTTTTATCACTCGCATCCCGATCATCCCGCCGTTCCATCGGCGTTCGACCTGGAGCATGCCTGGCCGAACCTGCATTACGTGATCGTGTCGGTGCGAGAGGGCCGCGCCGAAGCCGTCCGCACGTGGCGTCTGCGCGAGGATCGTTCCGCGTTCGAGGAACTCTTGATCCGGCCCGGAAGCGTCGAAGCCGCTACCGCGACCCGGTCCCTTCAGTGAACGTGTGCAGCCGATCGACCGCGGGGGCCGCAAACGATTCCACGCGTCCGTTGGGCCAGCGGACGATGATCCGTTGAATCGTGGTGGTCTTGCCGAGACCGAAATGTAGGCGAAACTCGTTCTGCGAGTAGTAGCTTCCGCCGCCGCGCACTTCCTGCCGCTGTTCGCCGTCCGCATTGATCACGCGCACCAGCGCGCCGATCGCATCGCGGTTCGACTCGCGGCCCACCAGTTTCACGCCGATCCAGTGCGCCGGCGCGGTGCGATCGAGCCGGAAGAGATCCGGAGTGTCGTGCACGTTGGAGACGACGATGTCGACGTCGCCGTCATTGTCGAAGTCGGCGAATGCGGCGCCGCGGGCGGCTTTGGGGGTCGTCGCGGGCGGGCCGAGCAATTCGGTGACGTCGGCGAACCGGCCGTTCCCCAGATTGCGGTACACGACCTTCGGCTGCTTGTACGCCGCCTCGCTCTTCAGCCTGTCGACCTCCGGGTAGACGTGGCCGTTGGCGAGAAACAGATCGAGCCATCCATCGCCGTCGAGGTCGAGGAAGCCGACGCCCCAACCGAGCCAGCGCGTGTTGACGCCGATTCCCGCGGCGAACGTGCGATCGTCGCATGCGCCCTCGCCGGTGTTCGCGTACAGGGTCGACGTATCGCCGGCGAAGTTCGTCTTGAAGATGTCCATGGTCCCGTTGCGATCGTAGTCGCCAATCGCGAGCCCCATCCCGGACTGTGCGCGGCCATCCTGGCTGTACGCGCAGCCTGCGCGAATCGCGACGTCGGTGAACGTCCCGTCGTGATTGTTGCGGTAGAGCGCGCTCGGGTTCGAGTCGTCGGCGACGAAGATGTCCGTCCAGCCGTCGCCGTCGAAATCGAGCGTCGCGACGCCGAGCGCGTACGTGCCGCCGGCGCGCGTGATGCCGCTGGCCTCCGACACATCGGTGAACGTGCCGTCGCCGCGGTTGTGATACAGCAGGTTCTTCGCCCCGGGCAGGCCCGGAGGGCCGCACGCGACCGCCAGTCCCTTGTAGCGGCAGAGGCCCGCTTCGGGCGTGGGAGTCGATGACAGATCCAGATCGATGTAGTTGGCGACGAATAGATCCAGGCGTCCGTCGCGATCGTAGTCGATGAACGCGCAGCCGGTGTTCCATCGTCGCGCGGCCTGCGTCAGCCCCGCCCGGGCCGTCACATCGGCGAACGTTCCGTTTCCATTGTTGCGATACAGGTGGTTCTGTCCCCAATAGGTCACGAGCAGGTCGTCGTAGCCGTCGCTGTCGTAGTCGCCCACGCAGGCAGCCTGTCCCCAACCGCCCTGCGTCAGTCCGGCGCGGGCCGTGACGTCCTCGAACGTCCCATTGCCGCGATTCCGATAGAGGTGATTCGTCGGTTCCTGACCCGGAGGGAACCCTTCGAGCGTGCTGCCGTTCACGAGAAAGATGTCCACCCAGCCGTCGCCGTCGTAGTCGAACGCGGCGGCGCCAGTGCCGGTCGTTTCGATGAGATACGTGTTCGTCCCCTGCTTTCCGTAAATGCCGCGTGCCGTGAGACCCGCCTGCTGCGCGATGTTCGTGAAGGAAAAGCCAAGGCTGCCGCGTGCAGACGCCGTCTTGCGGTGCGTGAAGAGGGTGTCCACCAGCGGAATTGCCCCGCCTGTTCCGTTCGCAATGACGACCTGCCGCGATTGTTCGAATGGAAATCCCAGCGCCGCCGTGATCTCCCCGAGGATCGGACGCGGCTCGTTGTGCAGGAACAATCCGCCTGGCGCCAGCATCGCTCCGATGTTGCTCATCGCGAGCATCAGCTGCAGATCGTCGAAATACGGCAGGATGTTCGTCGCGACGACGAGGTCGAAGGGAGCGACGCCCTCGAGCCGGCCGGTGACGACATCGAGAGGCTCGGCCTGCAGCACGCGCGCAGCCGCCGGCTTGATGCGCAGCGATTTCGCGAGATGGCCCTGAAGTCCGCGCGGCGGCTCCGTCGCCTTCACGTCGCCGACCGCGCGTCCGAGCTGCGCGAAGTACTCGCGATAGTCCTGCGAGAACTTCAGCGCGGCGGTCTCCCCGATTCCGCTGACGAGCGTGAGCGCGGGCGCGGCGTCGTGCGAACGCCGCAGGTGATCGACGACGCGCGGGTTGATGTCGCCGCCCACCACCGTGAGGTCGGCGAGGTCGGAAAGACCGAGTGACACGAGCGCGTCGATCACCTCCCATGGCTGATAGCTCTCCGGCGGGCCCGCTTCGACGAACGAGGTCCGCGGCGCGAGATCGAGGCCGGGACCGACGATCAGCACGCGGCGGATGCGTCGATCGGGCTCGAGCGACTTGATGACGCCGAGCCCGTTGTACACGACGTAGCCGGCTTCGACGGCCGTGTCCGTGCTCAGCCCGCGCGCCCGATAGAGATCCGCGACCGCTTCCGGCCCAGCCTTCTGCGCGACGAACTCCTTGTCGTAGAGGAACTGCATCACGCGACGGTACTCGGTCAGCAGCGCGGCGGGGCGCGACGCGCGATCGGGGAACGCCGACTGCACGAGCGCGCGAAAGTACATGATGCGCGGATCGCGGGAGCCCGAGTCCAACGCCGTCAGCAGTGCGGCAAGTCGCGGCCTTACGTCCGAGGGTACCCGTCCGCTGTCGACGAGGGCCTTGGCGCTCAATGCGGGCTCGATTGGGGGAAGTGAGGTGAAATGGGCGGATTGCAACCCGTAGAAGATCAAGTGATCGAGATCGCCTGCCCGGACCCGACGCGAATTCTCGTGGCCCACGCGATCCACGTACGAATCAAATGAAGCGCGAGTGATCCCGCGTGCTTCCAATCGAGGCTGAAGAGGCGCAACGTCCTGCCAGGTGATGCGGGTTGTGTGCGACGCGCTCTGAAGCGCGACAACCGTAGCCACCGCGCAGCACCCCGACCGGAGATCCACGGGAAGTATTGTAGTGAACAAAAAAGCCGGGGTCCGAAGACCCCGGCTGCATGGATCGGCCTTAAGCCTTGAGTCCTAAGCCTCCATCAGTAACTGAACTTGAATCCCAACTGGAATGCCCGCTGGAAATTCGACTGACCTCTCGTATTGCGGTTGATACGTCCGAAGTCGGCCGACGCCGTGTCCTGCGTGTACTGCAGTTCGTCATACATCGGACTGTTCAGCAGGTTGAACGCTTCGAAGCGAAGCTGGAACCGGGTTTTGTCGGTGATCCGGACGGTCTTCGCGAGACTCATGTCGAGCTCCCAGTAGATCGGCTTGCGAAATTCGTCATACCGGAACATCGCCGTACGCCGCTGAAACGCCTGCCGGATCAGGAAATACGGCTGGGTGCAGCCGTACGCCACTGAGTACGATTGCAGGTCGTATTTGCCGGTCGTGGTGTTGTATTGCCCCACGCAGGGCTTCACGCCGTAGAGCACCCCGACGTTGCCGGTCGCGGTTTGTACGGTTTCCTTTTTCCCTGGGAGCGCGATGTCTTTCAGACTGACGCCGGGGGCGAGGTCGACGTTGCCCGGCATGTCCCAGGGCTGCCCCGACTGGAACACGAACATGGGCGCCACCGACCAGCCGCCCAGAACGTAGCCAATCAGATCTTTGCGGTCCTGGCCTGGCAGCTGCCACACGCCGGACGCGGTGAAACGATGCTTACGGTCCGAGAAGTACGGACCGTGGTTTTTCAGCAAGGAGACGTCATCGACATACGCGCTCCCGATACCGGTTGTCGTGTTGGCCCCGTCTTCAGTCCATCGTGGCACCCACGTGTAGTTGAGCGACATGGTGACGCCTTTGGTCCACCGCTTGTTGCCGACCAACTGCAGCGAGTCGTACGACATCTTGCCGAGGTTATTCACGTTCTGCGAGATGCTGCCGAACGCGTTATAGGGTCTGGACAACTCGGAACGCGAGAGCGTCGCGTTGGTGAAACGCGTCGTCCCTTCGAAGCCCGGAACGCCGAAGTACGGGTTCGGGAGCAGCGCATCGCAGAAGGATCGGCTTCCCCCCGTGGTCACGTCGCATTGTGCCTGGAACGCGGCCGACGTCTCGTTGAATCCGCCCCAGTTCGCCTCGATATCGTGGCTTCGGCTGCCGACATAGCTCGCCTCGAGCACGACTTTCCACGGCAGTTCACGCTGGATGCCAGCCGAAAACTGATCGACGTTCGGGGTCACGAAGTTTGGATTGACGAACGTCAGGCCACGCCCGAGGAACGTCAGCGGTCCCAGCGAGCTGCCGGGCGGCTGCTGGATCCCGTTCGGGAACGGGTTGCCGAGCGCATAGGTTGGCGTCCGGCCGCCATCGTTCGACGAAATCAGCTGCGTCGACAGGCTGTATCCCTGGGTCTGTCCCTGGTTGGTTGGATTCAGATAGTACTTTCCATACCCCGCGCGGAACACGGTCTTGTCGTTGATCTGGTACGCCATTCCGGCGCGCCCCTGCCAGTTGTTCTTGTCGTACTTGTACGGCGTCTTCACGCCGCTGTTGGTCAAGAACGTCAGGCCGCCCGCAACCGGGATACCCACTTTCGACCCGATCGGGTTCTGAATCGACGGATCGAAGATGTAGTTCAGGCGATCGTCTTGTTCATGAACCGGGCTATTGAAATCCCACCGGAAGCCGAGGTTCAGGGTCAATTTGCCATTGATCCGCCAGTCGTCCTGCACCCATGGTGCGACGAACGTCCACATGTAATGCGCGAACAGGTTCACGGGTACGTTGCCGCCCGACGGTGCGCCGAGGAGGAACGCCGCCCACGCGTTGCCTTCGAGGTTGCTCGTGCTGTTCAGCGTCTGACGCGTAAACTGACGGTTGAAGTCAATCTGCCCGCCGGCATTGCCGTAATTCGTGTTGTAGACATTGGTGAATCGCGTATCCAGACCACTGCGGATGTTGTGATTCCCACGTGTCATCGTGATATTCGGCTGGATCGTGTAGATCTTGTTTTCGTTCGGCCCGAATCCCCTTGCGAGCTGCACGAACTCATCAAACGTGAAGACCGGGAACAGGCCGCCGACCTTCGCTGCCGGGAATTGCGACACGACATTCGCCGGCCAGCCGAACGACGTGGCATCGAAACCAAAATTGGGAGTGCCGTAGCTGCCCTCGAAGTAATAGGTGAAGCTGCCCCGTACATTGAACACCGTCCCGCTGCCCAGGATGTGCACCCAGTCGCCGACGAACGCATCGTTGTGGCGGTCGAGCGGTAACTGACCCATCTGGGCTGGGCCACTACGAATCGCGCTGGTGTTTCGGATTTCATTCCGTTTGTTCTTCCCCCAGCGAAAGAACACGCGGTCGTTCTGGCTGAAGTTGTGGTCGACTTTCCCCACCCAGTTCCAGAATTTGTCCTGGTTGAAGTGCTCGTTGTAGCAGAGGTTCTGCTGCCAGGGCGCCACGCCTGGCGTCGAGCAGTTCGGATCAGGGATGTACTGCATGATCGCGCGGGCGGCCGGGCTGATGCGCTCGGTAGGGATCCGGTTGCCCGGGAACGGATCGCGCGTCCAGACGCCATTCACGTCGCGCCCGGTGGCGGGATCGTAAATCGTGATCAGCTGGCCCTGCGCGTTAAAGAGGCCGCTGAAGTCTCCGTTCTTCATGGCCGCTGTCGGCACCGTGCTGAACTGCGCCGCCGGCGTGCCTTCGCGGTACCTCTCGCCGTTGAACATGAAGAACGTCTTGTTCTTGCCGTTGTAGAGGCCGGGAATCTGTACCGGTCCATCAATCTCGAAGCCGTACTGATCGAGATAGTGGTCGACCTTGGGAGTTTTGCGAGCGTTGAGCAGGAATGAGTTCGCGTCGAGCCACTTGCGGCGATAGTACTCGTACGCCGTACCATGGAACGCGTTCGTTCCCGACTTCAGCGACATGTTCACGACACCGCCGGCGGTGCGGCCGTACTGCGCATCGTAGGAGTTCGTCTGCATCTTGAACTCCTGGACGGCGTCAGCCGGCGGCACATACGCGATGTTATTTCCCCCCTGGTTCGCATTGTTGGGGGCGCCGTCGAGAAGAAATTCGTTGTTGCGGTTCTGTCCGCCGTTCATCGACCAGTCGGCGAGCGCGCCGTTGTCGAACGGACGGAGGTAGATCGCCTGCGCGTTGTAGTTGACGCCGGCGACCAACGTCGCCAGGGCCATCGGGCTGCGCGATTGCAGCGGCAGTTCAGCGATACGCGCCTGGTCGATAACCGTTCCGCGATCCGCTTTGCTCGTCTCGAGCAGCGGGGACTCAGCGGATACGTTCACGCTCTCGGTGACGCCGCCCACGCCGAGCTGTGCGTTGACCTGCGCGACCTGACCCACCTGGAGCCGCATCTCGCTGCGCGTGTACTTCTGGAATCCACTGAGCTCCACGGTCATCGTATAGATGCCGGGGCGGAGGAACGGTATCGTGTACAGGCCTTCCGCATTCGTCGTGGCCGTGGCCACTTCGTTCGTTTCCTGGTTCCGGACGGTGATGGTGGCGCCCGGCAGCGCCGCCTGGCTCGAGTCGGTCACCTGTCCTTTGATCGTGGCGCGGAACTCCTGCGCGTGCAGCGCGCCCGTCACGGCCAGCAGCAAGGCTGCGCACATCAGGCCGTGAAACACCCGGATTCTCATCATCAGTTCCCTCCAGAGCGGGGAGCCTCCCCGTTCGTAAGACGACCGAATGGTTATACAACCGGGCAGAAGGCCACACAAGCGCGGACGGTGGCAAAAGGGTGGCGTTTTACGGCGCGAAATCAGCCATGGCTCAGGAGTGGCCTATCGACCGCGGCGGGATCCGGTCGAAGTAATCGTTTACTTAAGGGGTATTTCGCGGAAGTGCGAGGCTCGGATTCAGCTGCCGGGCGCGCGCGAACGCATCGCCCGCTTCCGCCTCGCGCCCGAGCTTCTGCAGCGTGCGTCCCATCTGGTAAAACGCCGGGGCGTAAGTGTTTAGCACGGCCGTGGCATTTCGCAACGTGGCGAGCGCCTGTGTGAGCTCTCCGCGATCGAATTGCTGAGCCGCCGCCGCCGTCAGCGCGCTCGCCTCGCGCTCTCGCGCGCGATCGCGCCGCAGCTGCTCCGCACGCTCGAATTCGCGCCTCGCGCCGGTCTCGTCGCCGGACATCTGCAGCACGTGCGCGAGCGCGGAGTGGGATTCGGCGCGCTCGGGACGAAGCGCGATCGCGCGACCCAGCGCGGCGGCGGCTGCCGTCCAGTCGTGCTTCGCTGTGAGTACGGCGCCGAGCGCGTCGTACGCGTCCGCGTACCGATCGTTTGCCGCGATCGCGTCACGAAGTGCGGCTGTCGCGCGATCGAGATCACCCTCGTGCCAGTAGATGACGCCGAGCGCGTCGTGCAGCTCCGGGCGCGATTCGACCTGGATCGCGCGCCGCAGCTCCTCGATCGCCTCCCCCGCGCGATCGACGCGGCTGAGCGTCAGAGCGAGGTTGTAGCGGGCCAGCACGTGGCGCGGCGCGAGCGCGAGCGTGCGGCGGAACGTCTCGATCGCGCCCGTGACGTCCTGCTCCGACTGCGCGAGCCCCAGCGTGAACTGTCGCTCCGCGTCCCCAGGCTTCTCCGCCACGCGCGCCCGCGCCCGTTCGACGGCTTCTTCGCCTCGTCCCGACTTCGCGAGCGCGAGGATCAGGTTGTTCGCGGCCTTCTGAAAGTCCGGCCGTGCGTCGAGCGACGCGCGATAGGCCGCGACGGCGCCGTCGAGCGCACCGATCCGATCGAGCGCCTCGCCGAGCGCGTTCTGAATGTCGGCGTCGCGCGGGTCGAGCGCTGCCGCCTCCCACAGGAGCGTCAGCGCCGCGGCGTCGTTGCTTTCCCGCTGCAGCTCGAGTGCCTGCGCGTAACTGGCGCGCGCGTCCTGCCGCTGCGGCAAGGCAGCGCCGTTCAGGCCCGACAGGCAGACCAGCACGGCGATCGCGGCGCCCCTCGGAGGGTACACGACCGTATTCTGCCACCGCTTTGGCAAGGGGGGGCCGGGGGCCCGGCGGCCCCCGGAATCCGGCCGGCCGAAATGCCGGCGGATCTGCGCTTCGGGTGATCCGTCTGCCGCTCGTTGCGCTAGGATAGGCGGCGAATGCCCCCGTACAGCCACTCCGCTCAGGAGGAGACGGAAATGCCGTATGCAGTGCTTCGCCGTTCCGGTGTGCTTGCAGCCGCAGTCTTTGCTGCCCTCATCGCAGGCGCACTCCCCTCGTCTGGACAGGTTCTCTACGGATCCATCCTCGGCTCGGTGACTGATGCTTCCGGCGCGGCGATGCCGGGCGCAACGGTCACGATCGAACAGGCTGAAACGAAGCTCACGCGCGAGCTCGTGACCGACGCCTCTGGCGCGTACCACTTCACCGCGGTGCCCCCCGGCACCTACACGATCTCCGTCAAGATGAACGGGTTCCGCACCTACAGCCGGAGCGACGTGCCCGTTACACTGAATAACATCTCGCGGGTCGACGCGAAGCTCGAGGTCGGGCAGCTGACGGAAACGGTGACCGTATCCGGCGAGTCCGCGATACTGCAGACCGACCGCGCCGAAGTGCGCTCGGAGCTGAAGGCGCGCGAGCTCGAAAACCTCCCGGTTCCGATCGGGCGCAATTATCAGCAGCTGTTCAAGGCCCTTCCTGGGTTCACGCCGCCGGCGGACGCGCACTCGATCCCGTCGAATCCATCGCGCGCGCTGGTGTTCAACGTCAACGGCGCCAGCCGCAGCTCGAACAACACGCGCATCGACGGCGTCAGCACGACGAACATCTGGCTGCCGCACGTCGCGGCGTACGTGCCCGCGCTCGAATCGCTCGAGACCGTGAATGTCGTCACCAACAGTTTCGACGCCGAGCAGGGGCTGGCCGGCGGCTCGGCCATCAACGTGCAGATCAAGAGCGGCACGAACCAGCTGCACGGCTCCGCGTTCGAGTACCACACCAACGAGCAGATGCGGGCGCAGAACTACTTCACCCCGCCCGGAACGCCGAAGGGCAAGTGGCGCTACCACCAGTTCGGCGCGACCCTCGGCGGACCTGTCAAGCGGAACAAGGTGTTCTACTTCGGCAGCTACGAGAGCACCCGCGATCGGCAGAACGTGACGCGTACGATTTCGGTGCCGACCGAGGCGCTCCGCCGAGGCGACCTGTCGGCCTCAACGAACCCGATTTACGATCCGCAGACCGGCGCCACGAACGGTACGGGCCGCACGGCGTTTGCTGGCAACATCATCCCGACCGAGCGCATCGACCCGATCGCCTTGAAACTGATCTCGCTCATGCCGCTGCCGAATCTGCGGAACGCGGACGGATCGGTGCCGTCGACGAACAACCTCTTCCTTGCGGCGCCTTTCATCTTCAACCGGTGGACGGTTGACACGAAGATGAACTGGAACGCGACGTCGAAGTTGAACATCTTCGGCCGCTACAGCCAGCTGGATTTCTACACGTTCAACGAACCCGTGTACGGGGACGTGCTTCAGGGGATGCCGATCAACGGTGGCAACCCGGGCACGGGAACAGGCGGCACGTACAACTTCTCGGCCGGCGGCACGTACAGCTTTTCGCAGACGCTCGCGGCCGACGCCCATTTCGGCTACGTCCGCATGAAGACAGGCGTCGAGCACAGCGACGTCGGTCAGAACAAGGGGCAATCGTTGCTCGGAATTCCCGGCCTGAACGGACCGCGCAGGTTTGAAGGCGGCATGCCTGTCTTCGACTTCGACACCTATCAGGACATCGGCATCACCGAGCTGTACATGCCGTACTACAGGAACGACGATCAGTACCAGACGGTGGTGAATCTCAACTGGACCAAGGGTACCCATAACGTTCGCGCGGGCACCGACATCTACTTCCAGGCGCTGAACCACACGCAGCCCGAATGGAGCGGCGGCGATAACTTCGGTGCGCGCGGCGGCTTCAGGTTCCGCGGCGGTCCAACTCAGCTTTCAGGCGGTCCGTCCGGAAACAGCTATAACGCGTGGGGCGCGTTCCTCCTCGGGCTGCCGGACCAGCTGGGACGGTTGACGGAGACGGTGGCGCCTTACACCACACGCATGCGCAGCTACAGCTTCTACGTGCGCGATCAGTGGCAGGTGAAGAATCGGCTCACGCTCGCCTTCGGGACGCGCTACGAGTACTTTCCGGTGCCGACGCGCGCCGACCGCGGCCTCGA
>Ga0075424_100007558_pt1 | contig 10552 bp, 8 predicted proteins | sample SoiMethybrSBSTD3_FD_75301 | JGI IMG/M metagenome (GOLD analysis project Ga0075424, IMG submission 75301) | Bulk soil microbial communities from a Populus tree surrounding site in Tennessee, USA - Soil MetaG P. TD hybrid SBSTD3 | ecosystem: Environmental > Terrestrial > Soil > Tree plantation...
TCCGGCGTGCCGATGCGCCAGGCCTTGTCGTCAGCGAAGACGAGCGGCGGCGGCATGTCCGCCGGATTGCCTTGCGGGGCGCCGTTGTCGGACCACGCCGCGATCTTGGCGATCTCGTCTTCGCTCAGCGAGAAATCGTCCTTGAACTGCTGAATGCCGATGTTCTTCTCGATGTACCAGGGCGGCATCGCCCCGCGCTTGTCGCGGAGCGCGGTTCTGGCTTTCATGGCCCGCGCGTAGGGTCGCGCCTCTTCAAACGTGAGCAGCGACATCGGAGCCACCCCGCCAGTGCGATGGCACTGCTGGCAACTGCGCTGCAGGATCGGCGCGATGTGTTTCGAGAAGGTCACCGCATCCTTCGTCTGCGCGGCGGTCTCCGACCCGGGAATCGCGGTAACGGCACACGCCGCGAGCAGGCCGAGAAAGCCAATCTTCTTCAGCGATTCAAATCCTGTTGTCATCGCCAACGTAGCCTCTACCACAAGAGTAACGCGCAGTGCCTTCTTTTTGACAATGGCTCTGAGTGCCATCTAGCATGCGCGCCATGTTCAGAATCCTTGGCGCCTCCGTCCTCGTTCTTGCCCTGGCGCCTGCGGTGCTGGCGCAGACTGCCGCTCCCGTCAACCCAACGGTGGTCGCGGTCAAAGGTCCGCCAGCGCTTCTCCTGAGCAATTTCGATCTCGCACCGCTTGGCTATGCCACCGAGGAGTTCTTTTTCTCGGGCACGGCCTCGTCTTACACGCTTGCCGGCGCGGCAACGCCCGATGGGAAGTGGAACGCGGTGGCCGCAGCGACTTCACCGTTTGCGAGCCGCATCGTCGTGGTGCGCCCGACCGATCCAAAGAAGTTCAACGGCACGGTGGTCGTCGAGTGGCTCAACGTCAGCGGCGGTTCTGACGGCGCGGTCGACTGGAGCATGGTGCACCGCGAGATCCTCCGCGGCGGCTATGCCTATGTGGGTGTGTCCGCGCAGAAGGTCGGCGTGGAAGGCGGTCCCAGTCTTGTCGGGCTCGGCAATCCGCTGAAGAAGGCCAACCCCGAGCGATACGGTCGCCTGAGCCATCCGGGCGATTCCTTCGCCTACGACATCTACTCGCAGGCGGGCAGGCTTCTTCGCGCCGCCGACACGATCAAGGTTCTCGGACCGCTCGTCCCGAGGCGCGTGATCGCGATCGGTGAATCGCAGTCCGCGGTTTTCCTGACCACCTATGTCAACGCCGTCGATCCGCTTGCGAAGGTGTTTGACGGTTTCCTGATCCACTCGCGTTTCGGCAACGCCGCATCGCTCGAGAACGCATCCATGGCTGCGGCGCCGGGCCAGGCCGGCGGCGTCAAGCTTCGCACCGATCTTCGCGCGCCGGTGATCACGGTGCTGACGGAGACAGACCTGATGGACAGCGGCATTCCAGGATTCCGCCGCGCCCGTCAACCCGACACCGACCGGCTTCGCATCTGGGAAGTTCCGGGCACGGCGCACGCCGACAACTATTCCTTCTCCGTCGGCGTCATCGACTCTCCATCGCTGCCGGTCGCAAAACTCGCGGCGGGCTGGGAGGCCACGAACAAGATACTGGGGACCGATCTGGCCAAACCGATGAACAACGCTCCTCAGCACCATTACGTCGTGCAGGCAGCATTGTGGAATCTCGATCGCTGGATCAGAGCTGGTCAGCCTCCATCGCAAGGAGTCCCGATCAAACTCAAGGAGGGCGGCGCGCCCGGCGCGACGGCGAGTTTCGTGGTCGACGCGAATGGCCTGGCCGAAGGCGGCATCCGCACACCCTGGGTCGATGTTCCAACCGCGCGCCTGTCCGGCGTGGGGAATTCTGGCGGCCAGTTGGGATTTCTGGTCGGTGTCTCCGAGCCGTTCGATGCGGCCACGCTCGATCGTCTGTATCCCGGTGGGAAGCGCGAGTACCTGAAGAAGGTCGAGGCTTCGCTGTCGTCGGCGATCAAGGCAGGGTTCATCCTTGCCGCGGACAAACAAGAGATCCTTGACCTGGCGGCGATCGCCTATCGCGGCTCGAGGTGATGATGATGAACAGGTGTGTCCGCGTGATCGTCGGCGGCGTTGCGATCCTCGTAGCTGCCTTGACGCCGATCGCCTCGACGTCGATCTCGTCCGCCGAGCGGACGTGCAGCTCGCCAGGCGCCGGCGCTCCGATGTTCGTGACCGCCGACTGCGTTGACCCGCGATACAACAAACCGTACGTCGACATCGACGAGATGCGGACCACTCCAGTGCCGCATCGCTACATTCATGGCGGCTTCACCGGCACCGATGCGAAGTTCTCCTTCTACTTCCCGCCGCGGGAACAGTTCCAGGGTCGATTCTTCCAGAACACCCACCAGCTTCTGACCAGCGAGAACGGACCTCCGGGCAACATCGGCTTCGCGATCGCGAGCGGTGGGTATTACGTGCAGACCAACATCGGCGGTGTCGAGCGCGCCACGACGACGGAGCAGGCGGTGTTCGGGAAACTCGATCCGACTGCCGGCGGCTATCGCGTCAACGCGGAAGCGGCGAAGTACTCGCGCGACAAGGCGGCCGAGATCTACGGCAAGCGCCGCATTTATGGATATCTCTACGGCGGGAGCGGCGGCGCCTTCCAGACGATCAGCAGCGCCGAGCACACCAGCGGCGTGTGGGACGGCTACGTGCCGTACGTCATGGGATCACCGAATGCGATTCCTGGAGTGATGACTGTTCGGATCCACGCGTTGCGCGTGCTGAGGATGAGGGACAAGTTTCCCGGCGTCATGGACGCAATCGATCCCGGCGGCAGCGGCGACCCGTACGCTGGTCTGAACGCCGAGGAGGCAGCGGCGCTCAAGGAAGCGACGAGTCTTGGGTTCCCACTGCGCGGATGGTGGAACCATCCGACGATGAACGGCGGGCCGCTGGCGCTCGTCGCTGGATACGTTCCGTATCTCGATCCCACTTACACCGACGACTTCTGGAGCAAGCCTGGCTACCTTGGTTCTGACAAGATGTCATCCGTCGCCGCTGCGCGGATCCAACACAAAGCAACCGTCGTCAATGTGATCGCCGGCCGCGCCAAGATGATCGAGCTCTCGAGCGTGCCGATGAGCGATCTCACGGGTGCCGATCTGATCATCACGAGCGGAGCCTCAGCAGGGAAGAGCGTGCCGGTGGGTGCGGTCACCGGGAAATCAGTTGCCTTCGGGTTCGGTGCAAATCCCGCGGTGGTGAACAGCATTCAGCCCGGCGACGACGTGCGAATCGACAACTCGTCGTATCTCGCGCTGCAGACCTATCACCGCCACCAGCTGCCGACGTCGGACATGTACGGATGGAATCAGTTCCGCAACAGCAAGGGCGAGCCGATCTACCCGCAGCGCAAGGTTCTGATCGGACCGATCGGTGCGATGAACGGAGCGGGCTCGGTTCAGAGCGGGCGGTTCAAGGGCAAGATGATCGCGCTCGAATCGATGATGGACATCGACGCGCTACCGTGGCAGGCCGACTGGTATCGCACGAAAGTGAAAGAAGCGCTCGGCAAGCGCATCGACGAAGAGTTCCGACTCTATTTCATCGACCACGCACAGCACACGCCGCCTGCAGGCGTACCAGCGCAGGCCCGCACCATCAGCTATCAGGGCGCGCTGGAGCAGATGCTCCGCGACGTGAGCGCCTGGGTGGAGCGAGGCGTGAAGCCTCCCGTTGGCACCAACTACAAGATGGTCGACAGCCAAGTGGAAGTGCCTGCGTCTGCCGCGCAGCGGGGTGGCATCCAACCGGTTGTCTCGTTGAGCGCGAACGGCGCCGCGCGCGCCGACGTCGCGGTCGGCACGCCGGTCAACTTCACAGCGGTCGTCGAGGTGCCGCCGAACACCGGCACGGTCGTCGCGGCGGAATGGGATTTCGAAGGCGCTGGTAACTATCCGGTCAAAGCACAACTCACCGACACCAAATCGGCTCACGTGAGCCTGCAGGCAACCTATTCCTTCTCCAAACCCGGCACGTACTTTCCTGTGCTTCGCGTCGCATCGCAACGCGAGGGGGATGCGAAGACGCCGTATGCGCGAGTGCAGAACATCGGTCGCGCGCGGGTGGTGGTCAAGTAGCGCTGGGCAGAGTGCACGGAGTTTTCACACAGGGGCCACAGAGCACACGGAGAGCGTCGCGGGTGGGCGCCGGCCTTCGGCCGGCGAATGGATCGAGAGGAGAGTACGAAAACGAACGCCAGCGCGCTTCAGGGCGCTCGTTTCCGTACTCTCCTCTCGATCCATTCCGCGCGAAGCGCGGCCACCCGCGACGCTCCTCTGTGTTCCCTGTGATCCCTGTGTGGAAACCCCGTGTGCTCTAGTCGACCTTGATTCTCCGCCGGAACTGCTGATTCTCGTTGCAGACGAACTCGATCGGCTCCTCGTCCACCATCACGCGCTGATTGATCCGCACGGTGAACGGCTTGGTGAGCGCCTTCGCATCCTCGAGGGTGACGTCGATCTCCAGCTTCCCGTACATCGGACGGCGGAAGCGCTCGGTGAACTTGGCCTGGCCGCTGAACGGCGTCCCTCGCACGTCGAGCCACCCATCGTACTGACCCTCCTCGGCGCCGCGGAGGTTGTTGGTCTCCACCACCAGCGTGTCGCCCTCCCATCGGCCGACCGAGTAGCCATACCACCACGGTTGCGGGTCGCCCTGCTTGGGAAGCGAGCGCCCATCTAGATAGATGTAGCGCTGTCCGTAGTTGGACTCGTAGAGGATCACGATCAGTTTCGGCGTCTGCACGATCTTCCGCGGCTGCGGCTGCATGTGGAACTGGGTGATCCCCATCGGCATGCAGTTGGCGTCGGGGTTGTCCTTCATGTCGGTCGCCATCCGCTTCTTCTTGATGTCCGCCGCCCACGGCGTCATCGGTAGGCCGCTGGGAATGTTGGTCGCGATATCCCAGAATGCGCCCACGGGCGGCGATTTCGCGTCGGCGGGGAACGCCGCCACCGACGGCTCGCCGACGACGTTGCCTCCCGAGTTGACGCGGTTGCGTTCCGGAAAGAGCCCGGCGAGCTCGGAGGGAAGTGGATCACGATCGGCGCGCAGCCAGTTACCGGAGAGATCCGGCTTGCCATCGGCCGTTCGCGGCGCAGGCGCGTCCATGCGAACGCCGCCCTTGGCATCGCGCGGCACGGCCGGGTCTGTGAACTTGCCCCACTGCGCCGAAAGCGCGATCGAGCCCATCACCACAAACAAGAGCGCAATCGATGTCGTGTGCTTCATGGCCGTGACAGTGTCCTCTAAGAATGTGTCCTCTAAAAATGACCTCCGACCCCAATTTCACTTGCGCCGGGCGCCGCGCTCGGTTCCCTCGACGTAGTGGAGCTCGATCTTGATGCCGCCGGTATTTTCCGGCGCAAACTCGATGATCGTGCCTGACCACGAGAACCGAGTCGGCGACAGCGCGATCAGCTGTTCCTTGCCCTTGCCGTCGTAGTCAAACCACAAGTCGGTGCGGTCTTGCGTCACGATCGCGAAATGCTTGGTGCCGTCATCTTCGATGGTGTCGTACGTGCCGAGATAGCGTGACAGCGTGGCGGCCGGCACCTGCGCGACAGTTGCCGCCTTGGTCGACGTCATGCGATCGCGGCTCTTGTGATGGTTCTCGCAAAACCCTTCGAGCATCTCCGTATCCGGCAGCAGCTTGATCGGCATCGAGAACGCGATCGGCTTCGCATAAAGCTTCGTATCCACCATCGTTACCTGCACCTCGATGCGGCCGACGTTGCGACGCGTGTAGCGCTCGGTGGTTCGCAGTGCCTCGGTATGCGGATGTCCGCCGAAGTCCAGCCACGATCGATCGGTATAGCCGTTGCTCTCGACGACGAGGACATCGCCATCCCAGCGACCAACGGAGTACCCCATCCAGGTGGGGTTCGGATCCTTCTCGAGCGACCGGCCGTCCATCCAGATCTCGCGATGCATCCCATCGTCGAAGGCGATCATGATCAGCGTCGGCGCCTGGACGATGCGCATCTCTCGGTAGCGCGTCGTCAGGTAGGCGGGACCGAGCGGGAGGCACTGCGTCTCCATGCTGTCCTTGCCGAACTCGAGCGAGCGCGAGGTGAACAGCGCGTGCGCCGATGGCGCGATGTCGCTGGCCTGCATATCGGCGGTGATGTTGTTGTAGAGGCGATCGCCGCCATCGTTCTTCCACAAGCCGGAGAGATCGGGCCTGCCGTCCGCGGTGCGCGGTGCCGGCGCGGTGAGATTTGGCTTCCCGTCGGGCGTGCGCGGAAGGCCCGGCGTCGTTAACGTGATCCACTGAGCGTCGAGCGCGATGCCCGTCGCGACGACAAAGCTGGCGCAGGCAAGGAAGCGTGAGGGGCGCATGGGGGAGATTATGCGCCCTGCAGGCTAACTCTCGCTCGAGATCGTCAGCTTGAATCCGCTTGGTTCGGTGACTTCGAACGCCCGGCTGCCCCACGGCGTGTCGCGCGGCTCCGAGTCGAGGGCGATGCCCGCGTCCTTCGCGCGCGCGGCCAGTTGATCGACGTTCTGCGTGGTGCCAAGGAAGATTCGAAGGCCGATCCCCTTGTGGCGGTCGCGCCCTTTCTTCCAGTCGTCCTGATTCAGCATGATGCGAGCGCTGCCGGCCAGCAGCGTCACGCCGCGCAGTACCCCGCCATCCTCCCAGCGCTCTTCTACAGCGAAACCCAGACCCTCGAAGAATCCGATGCTCTTCTGGAGATCGTCGACGGTGAGACCCGGCGAGATCGTTTTCACCTGCAGCGCAGCATCCGTTGTGGTTGCCATGATTCTCCCTCTCGAATTGACGACCGCGTGGGGGTCGATGTCGATCAGTATCACTCACGGCTCGCGCGAGGTCACCCGATCATGTAAGGGCGAATCTCAGGAGCGCTTGAGTAAGATGAGCCCGTGGCTGTGCTTGACACGCATCGGCGTTCGCATCGCATCGTCGTGTGCCTTCTCGCTCTTGGCGCGTGCGTGTGGTCGCGTTCGCTGATATTGGCTCAGGGCGAATCGCGTCCGACGGTGTCGTTCGGCCGCGACGCGAATGCGTCGACTGCGTTCGACACGTATTGCGCGAGCTGTCATAACGGGGCGCTGCGCTCGCCTTCAGGAACTCTGCTGGTTCGCTTCAACGGCACCCAATCCAACGCCGACATGTGGGCGCGAGCGTATCGCCAGCTTCAGGCGAATGCGATGCCGCCGGTTGGTGCACCCCGGCCGGATCGCGCGACGGTGGATGCGATGCTGGCGTCGATCGCGCACGTTCTTGCAGACGCAACCAAGCCGTTGCCGGCGAAGAGTCCCGAGATCGCCACACGGCTCGCGTCGCTGCTCTGGAACCGCGAGCCCGACGCCACATTGATTGCCGACGCGCAGCACGATCGTTTGACCGATGCTGCCGTCCTCGAGCGACAGATCCAGCGCATGCTCGCCAACGATCGCGCCCAGGCGTTTGTCTCGCGGTTCTTCTTTCCCTGGCTGCAGTTGGACAAGCTGGCCGAGGCCGATCCGGACAAGACCTACTTCCCCGACTACGACGTCTCCTTGCGCGACGCGCTGACAAAAGAGACCGAGCTCTTCATCCTCAGTCAGCTCCGCGCCGATCGCGATCCGATCGAGCTGTGGACGTCCGAGTACACCTTCTTGAACGAGCAGCTCGCGAAGCACTACGGCGTCTCGAACGTGACCGGTGCGCAGTTTCGCCGCGTCGCATCCGCACCCGAGCGCGCCGGCCTGCTCGGGCACGGCAGCGTCCTGATGGTGACGTCGCGACATCAACACGGCGTCGACGCGGCGTACACGACTCCAGCGACGCGGGCGAAATGGGTGCGGCTGCACTTCCTGGGCGCGGCGCCGCCGAATGGATTCCCCGGCGCGCAGCCGGTGAAGCCCGAGCTGCCGATCACGCCGCAGACGCGGGCGCTCCCTGCCGAGCCGTGCGTCAACTGCCATCGCAACTTCTTCCCGCTTGGTTACGCGCTGGAGAACTTCGATCCGATCGGTCGCTGGCGTACGCAGGATCAGATCGGTCCGGTCGATGCGTCGGGGGCGTTCGTGGACGGCACTCCGATGAACGGCGTGATCGATCTGCGCCAAGCGCTGTTGAAGCAATCCGACGCCTTCCGAACGAACATCACCGAGAAGCTGCTCATTTACGCCAGCACAGGATCGGTGAGCCCCACAAGCGGCACACCCGACACGCTCGTCCGGGCGCGACATGTTCTGCGCGCCACGCCGCAGCCTCGCTGGTCGGATCTCATAGCGACGGTCGTTCGGGATTAAGTGTGAGGCGAGAGCCGATCGATTTCCGCGAGGTCCTCGCGAGTCTGGGTCCAGTTCACCGCCGACGCATTCGCGCGCACCTGCTCCGGTGACGTCGCGCCCGCAATCACCGATGCCACCTGCGGTCGCGATGCGAGCCACGAGAACGCGAGCTCGAGCAGTGTGTGTTTGCGCGCCGCGGCGAACGCTTTCAAGGCTTCCGCAATCCGCACGTTCTTCTCGCTCGTGAATCGCGATGTCCACGACAGCGACAAGCGACTGTCTTTCGGCGCGCCCTTCTCGGGATCGAATTTGCCGGTCAGCAGTCCGCTCGCGAGAGGGAAGTAGGGCAGAAACGCCAGACCGAGACGCTCGCATGCCGGCAGCACGCTGTTCTCGGGCTCGCGATGCAGCAGACTGTACTCGTTCTGCACGCTGATGAATGACGCCGCGCCCGGCGTGGTCGCGCGCGCGGCTTCATCGAGCTGCTCCGCTGAGAAGTTCGAGCAGCCGATCTCTTTCACCTTGCCTGCCTTCACGAGATCGTGCAGCGCGCCGAGCGTGTCGGCGATCGGCACGCTCGGATCGGGTTGATGCAGCTGATAGAGATCGATGTAATCGGTGGCCAGGCGCTTGAGGCTGTCGTCACACGCGCGGCGCACATACTCGGGCCGGGCGCCCTTGCGGCGATCGTCCACCGCCATCCCGAACTTCGTCGCCACGATCGCTTGCTGCCGTCGTCCCTTGAGCGCGCGGCCGAGGAACTCTTCGCTCTTGGTTGCGCCGTAGATATCGGCGGTGTCGAAGAAGTTGATGCCGGCATCGAGCGCCGCGCTCACCACACGCGCAGTGGCGTCATCGTCGATGCGCATCCCGAAGTTATTGCAGCCGAGGCCGACGACGGAGACGCGGAGGGAGCCGAGGGGACGGAGATCCATCCAGAGAGCATATAAGGCCTCAGGGCTCAGGCCTCAGGGCTCAGGGCTGGGCTAGGCCTCAGGGCTGGACTAGGCTTCAGGACTTAGGCTTCAGGTCTCAGAAGCTGCGTACTCGAGGGGAGTGGCGGATTGCAGGAATCTCAACATCGAGAGGCTACTCGATCCGATTCCTTGGGATTCCGGCGCGGCATAGCGCGTGCTCCCTATCGAGGTATGACTGACATCATCACCTCGTTTCGAGACCTAATCGTGTGGCAAAAGTCGATGGACCTCGCGGTGCGCGCTTACGGCACTGTCAGGAAGCTGCCGGCCGAAGATCGAATGGTCCTCGGCTATCAGATTCGCAAGTCGTCGGTGTCGATGCCATCGAATGTCGCTGAAGGTTTCAGTCGGCATTCGACACCGCACTATGTCCAGCATCTCTGGACCGCTCATGCATCTGGTGCGGAACTCGAGACGCAACTTGAACTCGGAAGCCGGCTCCAACTGATCCCAATCGCGCACGCCGATCTGTTGATCCGAGACGCGCAGGAGATCGGCAAGATGATCAACGGCCTGGTGCGATCGCTCGAGCGCGGGCAGCACTGAAAGGCCTGAGGCCCGCGGGGTGTCAACAGCGCTTGGGCCTTGCCCAGCCCTGAGGCCTGAGCCCTGAGCCCTGGGGCCTATGAAGGCCGCCTTCAGGCGGCCTCTACTTCCTCATCTCCTCGTAGTAACCCTTGAGCCCGCCTTTGAACGCCACGGTGCTTACCGTGTGATCCCATCCGAGATCGGCAAGCTTCAACTCGTCGAACACGTGATCCAGCGGCACGCCCTTTCGGGCCAGCGCCGCCATCCGCTGATTCATCGTCACCAGCTTCTGCCGGTCGGATCGGATGCGTGCTTTGTCGAGCAGCTTGCCGTGTCCGGGAATGACGATGTCGAAATCGAGCTGGAGGATCTTGTCGAGCACCGCGACCCATTCAACCGCGCTCGCGCCGTTGTTGTAGTCCATCACCGGCATCCCTTCGGTGATCAGGTCGCCGGTGTGAATCACGCGCAAGTCGGGAAAGTAGATGACGGCGTCGCCGTTGGTATGCCCGCGCCCGAAGTAATAGGCGCGCACCTCAGCGCCGCCGAGGAACACCGACGCCTGATCGGTGAAGGTCACGCGCGGCGCGCCCGGCTGCTTGTTCCGCAGGAAGTTCTCGCGGACGTTGCGATGCGCGATGATCTCGGTGGTGTTGATGAACGTGGCATCGCCGCCGGCGTGGTCGGTGTGATGATGGGTGTTCAACAAGTACTTCACCGGCAGCGCGCTGACGCTCTTGACCTTCTCGACGACGTCGGCCACGTTCTCCTGATACTTATCGTCGACGAG
>Ga0075424_100007560_pt1 | contig 10551 bp, 13 predicted proteins | sample SoiMethybrSBSTD3_FD_75301 | JGI IMG/M metagenome (GOLD analysis project Ga0075424, IMG submission 75301) | Bulk soil microbial communities from a Populus tree surrounding site in Tennessee, USA - Soil MetaG P. TD hybrid SBSTD3 | ecosystem: Environmental > Terrestrial > Soil > Tree plantation...
AAAGCTTACCTCCGAGAAAGTAGTGCGACCATTTTTTCTGCGACTTCCTTGGGTTGCGGGGCTTCAAGAATCGCTGATATCAACGCGACTCTCTCTACGCCGGCGCTCCGCAGTTCAGGGATGTTCTCCGCTTTGATGCCGCCGATAGCATAGACAGGGAGCCGGGCGATTTCCACAATTTTCTTCAGCGCCGGAACCCCTTGCGGAGGGCCAAACACCGCTTTCGAAGGGGTGAAGTAAACCGGGCCGAAGACAATGAAGTCGGCGCCGCCACTTTCCGCGCGTTGCGCTTCCTCGAGAGAGTGAACCGAAGCACCGATAAGGCGATTTGTCCCAAGAAGTGCGCGCGCGTCAGGCAACGGCAAAGAGATTTTTCCAAGCTGCACGCCGGCGGCGTCGACCGCCAAGGCTACATCGAGGCGGTCGTTGATGAGCAACGCAGCTTTGTAGCGCTGGCAGAGCTGGCGCGTTTTTTCCGCGAGCATGAACAGTTCCTTGCCGCTCAAATCCTTTTCCCGCAGCTGGATGGCTCTAACCCCGCCGTCTAATGCCTGCTCGAGAACCCAGAGCAGGTCCCTGCCAGCGGTGTGGAGTCGGTCGGTGACAAGATAGAGATCAAAATTCGGCGAGGGCACTTGCGCGCTTCAGCTCAACACTCCCTCGAGCGGGCTCGAAGCGGTAGCGTAGAGTTTTTTGGGAATTCTTCCGGCGAGATAGGCTTTGCGTCCTGCTTCGATGCCGAGGCGCATCGCTTCGGCCATCAAAATGGGATCTTTGGCACTGGCAATAGCGGTATTCATCAGCACGCCGTGACAACCCAGTTCCATCGCCATTGCCGCATCCGAAGCCGTGCCGACGCCGGCATCAACGATCACCGGCACCTTGGCCTGCTCCAGAATAATTCGGATATTATAAGGGTTGCGAATACCGAGGCCAGAGCCGATCGGCGCTGCCAATGGCATTACCGCCGCGCAGCCAATCTCTTCCAGACGCTTGGCTGTGATCGGATCGTCGTTGATATAAGGCAGCACCACGAAACCTTCCTTCACGAGGATTTTCGCCGCCTCGATGGTGGCCGGGACATCGGGAAAGAGAGTTTTATCATCGCCGATCACTTCGAGCTTGACTAGTTTTCCAACGCCTGCTTCCCGAGCCAAACGGCAGGTTCGAACGGCGTCTTCGGCGTTATAACAGCCAGCGGTATTGGGCAAAATGGTAAATTTTTTTGGATCGAGATAGTCGAGCAAGTTTTCCTTGTTGGGATCGGTAATATTAACGCGACGCACTGCGACAGTAACGATTTCTGCGCCTGAGACTTCGATGGCGCGCCGAGTCTCCTCGAAGTTTTTATATTTTCCTGTGCCGACAATCAGCCGGGAGCGGTACTTATTTCCGGCAATTTCAAAAAAATCTTCCATATCTATCCTCCGCCGACAAAATGCACGATCTCGAGCGTATCACCCTCGGCGAGGCGCGTAACGCCGTAGGCTTCACGGGCGACAATCTCTCGATTGTGCTCGATGACGACGCGCGCGGGCCGAATTTTCAGATCTTCGAGGAGAGCGGCGAGGGTAAGTCCGTCGGCGATTTCTCTTTCCTCGCCGTTAATTTTCAATTTCATAGCAATAAAAAAACCGCATCCGCGGCAGCCTCGCAGAGTTGCCAGGGAATACGGTTTCAAGTTTTGTCCCGCTCGGAATGATGCGGGACGGCGACTCTCACGCTTCCCTACGCCGGTGCGACCCGGATCAGGTTCAAAGGGTTACCTGACTTGATCAGGCTCTCAGTCTGCCTGCGGCAGACACCCCCAGCATCGTTTAGCACGCTTAACAAAGGGTTATCGGCAAGTCAACAAACTGACGCGCGGTCGCCGTTCAAATGGTTCAAGTGGTTCCAGTCGTTCAAACGGTTCAAGCCGTCGGCCTCGGCCAAGGTTTTTGAACCTCCATCAACGCTCGATAGCTACCGATGCGTATCCCACCACTTTGCGCATCGGCAGGACGTTACCGGAATGGTAATGCTTTAGTAATCTCGCCCGCTGAGCGCCCATGGCGTTCACTGCGAACAACATGATCGCAGCGGGTATTACGCCGCACATCGAGATGTTTTCCTCTGCGACAACTCGAAGCAAGCCCTCAGGATCGAGCGCCAAAATCGGCGCAAGCGCCAATCGGTCGAGCGCTTCCGTCCGTTCGGGCGAGAGATAATGGCTGAGGTCGCTACTGGCCAAAAGAAGCGTGTCCATGCTGGGTTCGGCTTGGCATGCGGCCGCGATGGCGGCGCCGATTTCGCCGCATTCTTCGAGAGACAAACGGGACAACGATATGGGGACAAACTCGAAATCCGTCAGGGTGTATTGCAGGAACGGCAGCTCAATTTCAATGCTATGCTCCTCAGTATGAGCATTCTCTTCCTCGGCGAGGATATTCGTCCGTGAGGGGATCGAATTGTTCAGGTGCTGATTGACGGCGATCTCCCCGAGCGGTGTTTGCCAGCGCGGCCACGGGCTCAAAGCAGCGCGATGACCCTGCCCGCGGTGATTGACTCCGAGAATAATGACGCGCTGGTATGAAGTGTCGAGTTGGCTGAAAAGGTGCGCGGCGCACGGGCCGGAATATATCGCGCCGGCATGCGGAACCAAGCCGGCAATGATGGAGGGGTTTTTTTCGGCGACGCCGCGCGGACCCAGCGGACTCGTTTGAAAACAATCCTCCAGGAGCGTTCTGAGTTCTGAAGCCGCGGATGGATAAAACGATCCGGCGACCGCGGCGCGCCTAACAGAGGTCATCGGACCTCGCCAAAGCTACGGAGCTACGACCTCGACTTCCAACGTTCCGATGCCTTCGACCTCCCCCTCCACTTTGTCGCCAGGTTTGAGAAACACCGGCGGGACTCGTGCGAAGCCCACGCCTGATGGTGTTCCGGTGCTGATGATATCACCCGGCTCGAGCGTCATCCCGGTAGAGAGACTTTCGATCGTCGTTGGAATATCGAAGATCATATCGCGAGTATTGCCGTCCTGCATGACCTCACCGTTGACCCGGCAAACGAGGCGAACCTGCTGAGGGTCCGGCAGCGCGCTCTTGTGGACAAGCCAGGGACCGAGGGGACAGAAAGTGTCGAGAGACTTTCCCTTGAACCACTGGCCATGCTGCCGTTGCAGTTCGCGCGCCGTCATGTCGAGACATACCGTATAGCCGAAGACATAATCGTAGGCTTTTTCTTTGGGAATGTCGCGGCCCTTCTTCCCCATCACCACCGCGAGTTCGACCTCCCAATCCAGCTTGGTCGTGCATTTATGGTTGACGACCTTCCCCTTGTGACCGATCACCGATGTTGCCGGCTTGGTAAAAAAAACCGGCCACTCGGGATATTTAATTTCGAGAGAGCGCGCGCGGGCGCCCTCGTCAACGTGTTCTCGGTAATTGATGCCGAGCATGACGCAATTTTTTTTCGGCTGTGGAATCGGCGAGATGATTTTCGCCTGGTTGGGTTTCACCAAGGCGCCGGCGCTGACAAGTTTTTTCACGTCGTCGGCATTCTTCCCATTTACGTACTTTTCTGCCTTTCGCGCGACTTGAATCGCCTTGGGACCGGCTTCAATGAAGCCCTGCATACTGGTGAGAAAAGGCAGACTGCCCTCTTTCAAATAGCGCCGATTGACCTCGACGAGATTGATGATGTGCTCTTGCGGCCCCACCAACCCGAGCCGTTGCTCACTCTTGTGCAAGAAAGTGACAAATCTCATTCATGCCTCCAAGTTGAATTTTTTTAGCTACCGATGTGGAACAATTTACAGGCGTTCGCGCCGGCGACCTGCCGCATCTGCGCCGGGTCAAGATGACTGCTCGATAGTGAGGTCAGTGGTTCGGGATCTCCCATATCGTAGGGATAATCGCTGCCGAGCAGAACGCGCTCAGCGCCGAAGTGGCTAATCAAATACCCGAGTGCCATGGGGCTGTGGGTGATCGTGTCGAAGTACAGCAACTTAACATAGTCGGACGGCGGTTTGGAAATCTTGCGCTTATCCGAGTCTTGAATCGCATAACCACGATCGAGGCGACCCCAAGTGTAGGGTAGGAACCCGCCGGCGTGCGCCAGCAGCAATTTCAGGCGTGGGAAGCGCTCGAGGACGCCGCCGAAAATAAGCTTCGCCACGGCAAGTGAAGTGTCGGTAGGATTACCGATCAAATTAGCGAGGTTGTAATCTTTCATGCGCTCGGCGCCAAGGACTTGATTGGGATGGATGAAAATGACCGTGTCGAGAGCTTGCGCTACTTCCCAGAACGGCTCCAAAGTCGGGTCGTCGAGATACCTTCCATTGATATTCGAGGCGATCTCCGCGCCGCGAAAGCCGTGCCCGCTCACCGCTCGCTCCAACTCGGTCGCGCCGCGCACAGGATCCTGGAGTGGGACAGATGCGAGCGCGGCAAAGCGCTGCGGAAATTTGGCAACGGCATCGCCCAGGCGATCATTCAGCCAGCGGGCAAATTCAAGCGCGTCGGCCGCCGGAAGCCAATAGAAAAAATAGGAACCGGCTGGAGACAGGACCTGCATATCTACACCCTGCTGGTCCATGATCGAAATACGCAGGTCGAGATCGGAAAACTCGGCTTTGGCCTGAGTAAGAAACGGCTTGCCGTCGCGTAACAGGACAGTCTCACAAGGGTGATTCCTTTGCGCTTCCAGACCATGGCGAGCACCGATCCGAGCAGCCATTTCGAGGCTGTTGCTGGGCACGTAATGAGCGTGAACATCTACATTCATGGCAAGACTAAATCGGCATTCCGGAGAGCTATCGGAGGGCATACGGATTGTCAAGCTAAGCCGTGGCGCGATGACCGTGGCGAGTATTCCAGGCAGAGCAGTGTCCGGGCGCGATTATTTGCTTGCCAAGATGGCCAGTGATAATTTTCTGCCATGAATAATAAGCGAAGACGTGAGAACCGCGTCACGATGCGCGAAGGCGATCGTATTCTCATCAACAAAGGTATCTCGAAGAAAGTGATGATCATCGCGCGCACCGAAATCCCACATTCTTCGGAACGGATCTTCGTCACCAAGTCCGGCGGCAAATACACAATTGGTTTGAAAGTATGGCGATCGGATTACGCTTGGAATGAGAAAAATCAAATGTGGGTGCCGAAGCATTGATGGTCGGGCAATGACCGGTCTACTCGAGCGGGCGACATTCACTCAAAAAATTTAGGGGCAGCGAGCGATCATGCAACCCGACACCCGAACCCTCCTCAATGAATTGAAATCCGGCCGCGGCCCGCACCTGGTTCTCTTTTTCGGTGATGAGTTAAATGTCGACGAGGCTTGTAAGGCGATGGTGGATCAGCTCGTGCCGCCGCAATCCAGGGAATTCAACCTGGAGCGTTTTGACGGCCGCACGGCGACTTGGGACCAAATCGAGGGGTCGCTAATGACGCCACCGTTTTTGCCCGGAAAAAAAGTCTTGTGGGTGGAAAATGTGCCCTACTTTTATTCCCGCGAGCAAAAAAGAGATCTCACCGAGAAGGTGGTCGGGCTCTGGCGTGACGGCAAGCAGGACGGGGCGGCAAAATTGTTGATCGACTTGCTGCTCGTGGAAGGCTGGACCCAGGAACGTTGGGAATCTCTGCAGGGCATTGCCTCAGAAACGCTCCTGGATCTTTTCAAAAATGAAGGAAACGAGTGTGCTGAAGAGATCGAGAGTTTGCTGAGCTACTGTCACAGCCGCGGTGTTGATTTCACCAAGCACCAAGGCTCGGACGATCACCGGCTCGGCATTCTCTTGGACCAAGGGCTTCCCGAATGGAGCGTTTTGTTGCTGACCGCCGTCCAAGTTGATCGGCGCTCCCGGATCTACAAGCGCTTCGAAGCGGTTGGTGCCGCGTTTGATCTCACACTCGAACGTGACAAGACGGGTAAAGTGAGCCGGAGCGCCTTGCTCGAAATGGTCGGAGAGCGTCTGCGGCGGGCAGGGAAAACGCTGGATTATCGGGCGCAGGAGATGCTTTTGACCAGAACCAGCGATGATTTGCGCTCGCTGCAGCAGGAGCTTGAAAAATTGCTGCTGTTTGTAGGTGATCGTTCGATGATCTCAGCACAAGATGTGGAAAGCGTGATTGTGGATCGGGGAGAAGCTTGGATCTTCGATCTGACTCGTGCGCTCGGCGATCGCGACGCGAAGGCTGCGCTTTCGCACCTGGCCCGTCTGCTCGCCCAGGGAGAAGCCGCGCTCAAAATTCTGGCCACACTCACAAGTGAGATACGGCGTTTGCTGCGGGCGCGCCAGCTCTTGGCGACGCATCTCGCCAAGCTGTGGAGACGCGGCATGAGCTACCAGCAGTTTCAACAAATCGTGTTAAGAGATCAGGGGCCGCTGCTGACACGCAACCCATACGCGGATTACATGTGCTTTCAACGCGCCGAGCGGTTCTCTCTCGCCGAATTGGAGTCTTGCATGCAGGCGCTCTTTGCCGCTGACTACCGTCTGAAGTCGGGCGGGACTTCGGCTGCTCTGGTACTCGAACGGGTGGTTTTGGGGCTGTGCATGCCGGAAAAGCAAGCGGCAGGGCTAGCCGCCCGGCCTGTTTTACGATGACAAGATCACTGATCTCAGCCTGTCTGTGGACCCTCTACGCGGTGCTGGCGCCGAGTGTGGCGCGCGCTGAAATGATCGTTCAAGCGTGCTTCAGCCCGAATGGAAAATGCGCTGCACACGTTCTGCGCGAAATCGGCTCGGCAAAAAAGGAATTGCTCGTCGCCGTTTATGCTTTCACCAGTGATGACTTGGCCAATGCACTGGTGCAGGCGAAAAAGAGAGGCGTTGCAATTCAAATCGTGCTGGACCGAGACTTTGATCTTGCCAATCCAAGCTCCAAGGGGAAATTTTTCGACGCGCAAAAGATTCCGCTGCGCCGGATCTCCGGAGCCAAGCCTGTCGGCGCTGAAAAAGATGGCGGTTTGATGCATCAAAAGTTTGCCATCATCGATCGCAGCGTGGTTCTTGCCGGCTCCTACAACTGGACGTATGCGGCGGAGAACTCCAACGACGAAAACCTGTTGTTTTTTCGGGAAGCCGCTCCGCTCGCTGAAGAATATCGGCGCGCGTTCTTACGGCTTTGGGAGCGAAAGCCGTGAACCGCTTCCCACTAGCAGTGACGGGCGCATTATTGCTGTCGTTTCTCGGCGGGATTTTCAGCCATCTGCTTTACCAGAGGTGGAACCCCACGAGGCCGGCACCGTCCGCCATCAGTATTGAAGAGCCGTCAGTAACGGCCAACGGCGAACCCGGGCGGCACCGTGTGAGTTTTGTACCGCTCGCGCCACCATTGGAGCAAACACCCGTCGAGCTACCGGTACTCGCGGCTCGCGATGTGGCAAAGATTCGCGCACTAGCCGATCGCCAAGCGCGTATCCGCGGCCGGATTTTTCGCGTTGGTCATGCCGCCAAAAGCAATACCTATTTTTTAAATTTTGGGCCGTCGCGCGAAGCTTTGACTGCGGTGATCTTCAATTCCGCGGCGGAACTTTTCGAAAAAAGCCAACAGGCGCCAAAAAGCTTTGAAAATCGCGACGTCGAAATCAGCGGATTCATCAAAGATCATCCGCAGTACGGGCTGGAGGTCATTCTCGAAGATCCCAAGCAGATTAAAATATTGAACTGACAGGAAGCCACTATGACGGAATCGGTAAAAAAATGTATGGTGTGCGCCAAGCCTGCGGAGAATTTGCGTGGCGGAATCTGTGAAGTTTGCCAGGACAAAATTCGCCGCGAAGCTATGGGCGAGCAGGCGCGAAACAGCGAAAATGCCGAGCGCGAAATTGGCCGGTACGGCGTGAGCCCGGATAAAAAATAGCCCACGTTACTCCAAAACCCATTTATGATGACATCGAGAGTTGACACCGCGTTTCCTGCGAACTGAGTGCGATCGACAAGCGACCTATCTTCATCAAGAGGCGAATTATCTCTGGACTAAAATGCAATTCACCGGCGATGCTCCGAAAAAAAGCTGATTTTCTGTAAAACTCATGGTAAAATTCGGTTTTATTCACAGCATATGAAAACGTCTGTAAAGCAAGTCTAGCGGAGGTCAGCAACACTGCACGCTCGAGATTTGATTGCCAGGAGTTTTGTCCTCGCCATTTTCCTCATTGCCGGGCCGGCGAACCCAAGTTGGGCATTTTCTCCGGACGAAGAGCTAACTGCACGTGCCGCAGTTTTGATGGACGCGGCGACGGGAAAACTGATCTACCAGAAAGAAGCCGATCTCCGTCTACCGCCTGCAAGCACGACGAAGATTATGACCGCGATTCTGGCCTTGGAAAGCGGCCGCAGTCTGGCAGAGAAGTTTACCGTGTCAAAGGAGGCCACTCGCGTTCCTGCTTCCAAGCTCTATCTGCGTCCGGGTCAATCCTTGACGATCGAAGAGTTGTTGTACGGTATTATGCTTGCCTCGGCCAACGATGCCGCCGTGGTGTTGGCCGAAGGTATCGCCGGCTCGGTGGAGCGATTTGGTGAGCTGATGACCAAAAAAGCGCACGATCTCGGCGCGACGAATAGTCACTTCACCAATCCTCACGGCCTCACCGCAACCGATCATTATTCGACCGCCAAGGACCTGGCGATCTTGTTCCGATATGCAATGAAAAACGAGACTTTTCGCGAAATCGTGCAAACGAAATTCAGCTCGGTGACGAGCACCGCCGTGGTACGTAAAAAAGTCGTGCCGCGACGCATCTCGGTCAGAAATCATAATCGCTTGCTGTGGAATTACGACGGGGCTATCGGCGGCAAAACCGGCTACACGCATGCGGCGCTAAAGTGCTTTGTCGGGGCAGTACAACGGAACGGTACGACCCTAATCGTCGCGATTCTTGGGGCGCGCGATCAATGGGGCGATACAAAGCGGCTTTTGGAATACGGGTTCGATCATTACGATATGCTTAAGGGAGCGCCCGGATCGCCGGGAAAGGCAGCCGCGATGGAACAGCAAGTCGGCGTCCGTGCCGACCGCATGGCGGCAGTCGCTATACCGGCGCAAGAAAAAGCCCCAGTCAAGATTACCGACGGGTTTATTTTACAGGTGGGATCTTTCCGCGACAGAGAGCGGGCGGAATCCCTTTCACGCCAGATCAATGACAAGGGCATTGATGCTTTTGTCGAAAAGACCGCCGTGAGTCCGACCGATACCGCTTATCGCGTTCGGGTCGGGCCGTATTCTGAACTCACCGCAGCGCAAGAAACGGCTCAGCAAATTTTAAGTAAAAGCGGCTATCGGGTTGTGATCCTACCTTTTCAAATCGGGCGGGAAGAAGACGATCCGAGCTGACGCTCAGAGCGGCAACCCGGGCTAAATTGACCAGCGCTGCTCGCTCTAAATTGTCAAGACCATTCCGTCCTCGGCAAGCGGGACTTCCAGTTCATTTTTTCGGGCCAGCATTTCTTCGCCGAGATGCGTAAGGAGCAGTTTTTTGCACTCAAGCCGTGCGCGGTTTGCCTGCAATTTTTGATAATCCACGTGCATTGCGGGTTGCTCGGTAAAAAAGGAGCATTCGCAGAGAAATAGATCCATGCCGCGAGCGTGCGTAATGAATTCATCCGTCCATGCTGAATCACCGGAAAAAAGAACTCGCCGGCCATCATAGGTAACCTTCAGGGCCAGAGAAATGTCTGCGGTTTGATGCGGTACTCGGAAGGGAAAGACTTCAATGCCTTTTACGCTCGTCGACTCGTTTGGATGCAAGATTTGAAAGGTGAACGGCGCGTTTTGAGCCGGGCTCTTGCCGCTGCCGTACATCAACTTGCAGAGTTCCATGACTCGTTCGCGAGTGTCCGGCGGCCCGGCGATCGTGACGGGACTAGCGGGCGGATTTTGATAGAGATATTCGATGAAAAAAAATGGAATGCCACCGAAATGGTCGCCGTGCAAATGACTCAGAATAATCGCGTCGAGACAACGCGGCGCAAAGCCGGCGCGCTTCATCGCAAGTAGCGTGGTCGGTCCACAGTCAAGCAAGAACAACCGATCACTGCCTTCAAAAAGGTAGCCGCTCTGATGACGACCGCCGCTGCCGAACGCATCGCCGCAGCCGAGAACATGAAGTCTCATCGAATCATTATCCGCCTGCGTAAACGCATGGATTTTCGACTAACACTCTGCTCGTGGCGATGCAATGTGGCGCGCGACTGCGCGCAAATAAAGTTGCTTTTTCACGGCCGGCCGACTACAGTCAATGAGTGCCGGTTTACAAGCGCCCATTCTTCACTTCATACACCACCAGTCTTTGGATCCGGTTTCTTCGTTTTGGTTTGCAGTCGCACAAAAAGCTTGAAGGGGATTTGGACAAAGCCGGTCTCACGCCGCCGCAGTTTTACGTTCTGGCGACGATTGGCTATGCCGGCGGGCTTCCTTTTGGCGAAATCGGCCAAAAGATGATGGTCACCGTCAGTAATCTGACCGGTATTGTTGACCGGCTCGAGGAAAAAAAATTGGTCGTGCGAAAGCGTGATGACAACGACCGCCGTGTGGTGCATGTCGTGCTCACCGAAAAGGGCGC
>Ga0075424_100007562_pt1 | contig 10550 bp, 9 predicted proteins | sample SoiMethybrSBSTD3_FD_75301 | JGI IMG/M metagenome (GOLD analysis project Ga0075424, IMG submission 75301) | Bulk soil microbial communities from a Populus tree surrounding site in Tennessee, USA - Soil MetaG P. TD hybrid SBSTD3 | ecosystem: Environmental > Terrestrial > Soil > Tree plantation...
TTCCAGCGAGCCTGAATCAACGAGCACGCGGCCCGCGGCGACCGGATCGCGGCGGTACGCACCGTCTTCGGTGAACTCGATGCAATGGCCGTTTTCGGTCAAGATGATTTCACCGCTAACCACGCCGAGTTGGTGCGCAAGGGCGGCGTGACGGAAGAGATGCCGGTACTCGCCATGAACTGGAATGAAATATTTCGGCTTGACCAGTTGCAGCAGCAGCTTCTGCTCTTCCTGGCTGGCGTGGCCGGAAACGTGGATCACGCCGGCGGAATTGTCGTAGTAGACGAGGGCCCGTCGCCGGAACATGTGGTCCAACATGCGGAAGATGGCTTTTTCGTTTCCGGGAATGATGCGCGAGGAGAGGATGACGGTGTCGTTCTCATCGACTGAGACGAAGCGGTGATTGTCGACCGCGATGCGCGAGAGGGAAGACATCGGCTCTGCCTGCGAGCCGGAAGCGAGAATGATGATCTTGCGAGGCTCAAAAACGCGAATGTCTTGCGAGCGAACAACCATTCCATCCGGGATGCGCAAATAGCCGAGGTCATGCGCAATCTCGACGTTGTCCACCATGCTGCGGCCAACGAAGGCGACTTTACGTCCAACGCGGAATGCAATGTCGATGACCTGCTGAATGCGGTGAATCGAAGAGGCGAAACAGGACAGGATGACGCGGCGCGGAGCGGACCGGGCGAGATCTTCGATGCGAGGAACCACGGCGCGTTCGGACGGCGTGTAGCCGGGGCGTTCGACGTTGGTGGAATCGCTGAAAAGCGCGAGCACCCCTTCGTTGCCGTACCGGGCAAAGGTGTGAAGGTCGAATCCGGCCCCTTCGACGGGCGTGTGGTCAATCTTGAAATCTCCGGTGTGGATGATGACGCCCAGCGGCGTGCGAACGGCAAGCGCAACGCAGTCCACCGTGCTATGCGTTACGGGGATGAACTCAATTTCATATTGACCGAGCTCGACGCGGCGGCCGGGAATCACTTCGCGTAACGTTGTTGAGTCCAGCAGGCCGGCTTCAGCCAAGCGCTTTTTGACGAGCGCCAGCGTGAAACGAGTTCCGTAAACGGGCACCTCAAGATCGCGCAGGATGTACGGCAGCGCGCCGATGTGGTCTTCGTGACCGTGCGTGAGAATGATGGCGCGAACATGCTGGCGATTCTGTTTGAGGTAGGTAATGTCGGGAATGACGAGGTCGATGCCGAGGAGTTCTGACTCCGGAAACATCATGCCGGCGTCAATGACGATGATGTCGTCGCCGTAGCGCAACGCCATCATGTTCATGCCAAATTCGCCGAGACCGCCTAGGGGAACTGCGAAGAGGGATTGCAAAGACTTGCTCAACGAGATGTCAGCTCCAAAGAGAGAATGAAAATCGTATCACATTGAACGGTGGCACGAACTGAGGCGCGCCACAAGAATTCGGCGTCATTTCTTGGGTTCGCCGGCAAAAAGCCGCGAGATTCCGACAAGGATTATCGCTCCCGCCGTCGCGGCCGCTAAAGAGTAGTAAAAGTCGCCGCCCATGATGCCGAAGTAGCTGAAAAGCCAGCCTCCGATTACAGAACCGACGAGCCCCAGAACAATATCGGCCAAACAGCCGAAGTCGCGGCCGCGAAAGGCAAAACCGGCGAGCCAGCCGGCAATCAGCCCAATCAAGACCCAAGCCCAGAGCGTGTGACTGCGGAAGTCCCACATGGAAACTTCGATTTGCGAAGCGGCGGTTGAGATTGCTGTAAGCATGAGGCGTCAAACGCTCAAACGCTGAAAATCAATTTTTGGGCCCGCCAGCGAGCAAATGGAAGATCGCTACTAAAATCACGGCACCCAGCGTTGCCGCCGCGAGAGAGTAGATGAAACCGCCGCCGAAGATGCCGAGTTTCGTAAAGACCCAACCGCCGATGAACGAACCGACCAGACCGAGAATAATGTCCGCGATGCAGCCGTAGCCGCGACCGCGTGACAATTTGCCCGCGAGCCAGCCGGCAACCAAGCCGAGAAACAGCCAGGCCACCAATCCGCGTGGCCACCACACCACAATTTTTTCGTCCAGCAGCAAAGCCGCGATTGTCATGAGGCCTCCAGGAGCCCGATAGCAGTTCTAGCAGTTGGAATGGAATCTTAACAAAGTAAGGAGAGAATTCTCACAGCCATTTGAGGCCACGCGAGTCACGCCGTACGCGCTCAGCGTTTGAATTTGATGCCGGCAGTTGCTGCGTCATGCAATGAATCGTGCCGAGGCCGAGGACAAGGTCGCGGCAATACATGCCAACCACTTCGCGGTCAGGAAAAAGCTCGGCGAGCGTGTTTAGGGCGACGCGGTCGTTTGCATCGTTGAAGACCGGCACCAGGACGAGTTTGTTGGCGATGTAGAAATTGGCGTAGCTGGCGGGCAGGCGCTGGTCGTTAAAGAAAACGGGGGCAGGCATTGGCAGCGTTTCCACGCGAAGTGGTTTGCCGTCCTGGTCCTTCATCGCCTTTAGTAGAGACAGATTTTCTTGAAGTGCCTCGTAGTTGGCATCGTCACGATCTTCCTCGACGATGGTCACGACCGTCGTTGCATTCACGAAGCGCGTGAGGTCATCCACGTGGCCGTGCGTATCGTCTCCCGCAATTCCGTTCTTGAGCCACAGCACGTTCGTCACGCCGAGATATTCGCGGAAGATGTGCTCGTAATCGGATTTGCTGAAGCTCGGATTGCGCTCCTGCACCTGGCTTTGCAGGCATTCTTCGGTGGTAAGCAGTGTGCCGCGGCCGTTGACGTCAATCGAGCCGCCTTCAAGAACCACGCGCCTGCCGTTATGTTCAGGCAAGAACAACTTGCGGCGAAGAGCCTGGTTGGCTCGCGTTACAACCTGCGCATCTTTCTTGTGGTTGGGATACTTCGCCCAGCCGTTGAAGACGAAGCGATTGAATGCGACTTCGCTCCTAGCACTGGTCACGCAAATTGGGCCGGAGTCGCGCATCCAGCCGCGATCCGTGGGGACCCGAAGAAAGTGCACGTTTTCAAGATTGACAAGCGATTTGCGCAGGATGGCTTTAACCCGCGATTCCGCAACGCGGTTTTCAACGAGCAGGAACACGCGCTCGACGCGAGCAAGGTGACGAACCATCTCTGCAAACGCCCACGGAATCGGGGCAAACTTGCCGGGCCAATCCGTGAGCTCGTGCGGCCAACCAAGAAATGTGCCTTGGTGCGGTTCCCATTCCGCGGGCATGCGATAACCGAGCGAATATGGCGTAGCAGAAGACGCGCTGCGCTTCATTCGCCGAGCCAGCGATTCAGGATGGGCTGATACGCATCAATGCGGCGATCGCGTAAGAAAGGCCAGTTGCGCCGAGTCTCTTCGCTTTTACTTGGGTCACACTCGACAACGAGAATCTCTTCTATCTCGCCGCCCGCCTGGGAAAGAATCTGTCCAAAGGGGTCGGCAACAAACGAATGTCCCCAGAACTCCAGGCCCGGATCGCCGGCTGCGGGATTGCCTTCGTAGCCAACGCGATTGACGACCGCGACGAACGTACCGTTCGCAATGGCGTGCGCGCGCTGAATCGTGCGCCAGGCGTCAAGCTGGGCTGCTCCAAACTCTGCTTTTTCTTTCGGATGCCATCCGATACTGGTCGGATAGAAAATGACTTGCGCGCCTCGGAGCGCGGTCAGTCGCGATCCCTCCGGGTACCACTGATCCCAGCAAATTTGCACGCCGACGCGGCCATACTTCGTGTCAAAGTTAGGAAATCCCAGGTCGCCTGGCGTGAAATAAAACTTTTCGTAGTAGAGCGGGTCGTCAGGGATGTGCATTTTGCGGTATTTGCCGAGAAACGATCCGTCCGCGTCGAGAACGGCGCAAGTGTTGTGATAGACGCCGGCGGCTCGTCGCTCAAAAAGGGAAACCACCAAGGCGACTTTGTTTTCCTTAGCGACCTTTGCTAGCGCTTCCGTCGCCGGCCCCGGAATGGCTTCAGCCAGATCGAATCGTGCAGGGTCTTCCGTCCGGCAAAAATATTCGCCGCGAAACAGTTCATGCATGCAGATGATCTGGGCGCCCCGCTTGGCAGCTTCACGAATCTTGTCCGTCGCGCGCGAAAGATTTTCCTCCGCGTCTTTCGTACAGCGCATCTGAATCAGGCCAACCGAAAATTTGTCTGGCATGTTTTGTATCGTAGCATGCGCGCAGTCAAAGATTAATGCCGCTGGGCAGCCTTTCGCTTCAAAAGAGCGGGAAAGTGTTTTGACGAACACTGCGCGAAAAACGTAAGATGCCGCAAACGAATTTCTCTTTTTGTTTTTATCGCGCTGCAATGGCCCGTTTACGTAATGTTTAAGCAGCCTGCAAAGGAGCAAGATGGCGACGAAGAAGAAAGCGGCATCGAAGACGGTTACCGGGCGCGTGCTGCACGATCCGGTGAAGGACAAGCTGCGGCCGATTTTTCCGCTCGACTTGTCGAAGTGCCGCAGCATCGATGATCTCGTGCGCGCGATGGGCGATACCGCATATACGGCACGCCAGGTCGGCGATGCAGCGGACGTGCTTGAGGTGATGGCGCGCGACAAAGACTGCTTCGTTGTGATGACCCTCGCCGGCGCTCTCACCGTCGGCAAGATGGGGCTCGTTTTCTGCGACTTGATCGAAAGCGGAATCGTAAAGGCGATCGTTTCCACCGGCGCCCTGATGGCTCATGGGCTTGTCGAAGCCACCGGCCGGTCGCACTTTCGCTATGACCCCTCAAAGATGGACGACACTGAGCTGTTCCGCGCCGGCTACAATCGCGTGTACGACTCACTTGAGCCGGAAACCAACCTCGATCACGTCGAGGAAGTTGTGGATCACATCCTTGACGAGTGGGACGACGAAGAAGTCGTGTGCAGCTGGAAGCTGCATCGCCGAATTGGCGAGTACCTGATCAAGAATTCATCGGGGCGGGGAATTCTGAAGGCCGCCTATCAACACAACGTTCCCGTTTTCGTTCCAGCGTTCAGCGATTCGGAGCTGGGCATTGATTTTGCGCTGAACAAATTCGCGCGGCAGCGAGACCGCCGTCCGTTATTGCGCTTCGATCCATTCGAGGACTTCGAGAAATTCGCCGACACTATGCTGGCGACGAAGCGCATGGGAATCTTCACGGTCGGCGGCGGCGTTCCTCGCAATTGGTCGCAGCAGTTTGGTGTGTACGCGGAATTGATGGCGCGGCGAGGCTACAAAAAACTTCCGCTCAAACGCTACAACTACGGCGTCAGAATTTGTCCGGAGCCAGTGCATTGGGGCGGCTTGAGCGGTAGCACGTACACGGAAGCGGTTTCGTGGGGCAAATTTGTCCCGCCCGAAGAGGGCGGAAGATTTGCTGAAGTCCTGGAAGACGCTACGGTGGCGTTGCCGTTGGTAGTCGGCGCAGTGTTGCAGCGCATTGGATATCTGAAACCGTAATCTTCTCGCGCCTGCTATGCACGAATTGATCTCGTCGAAATGTCCGAGCTCTTGCAATTTGCGCGTGGCTTTCGAGGCGGGCCATTAGAAGAAGTGAATTTTGTAGATCCGCATGTAGGGTGCGGCCTCGAAGAAATTTTTCCGCACGGGCAGACCCTCGCGGCAGATGGGTTTGGAAATTACTGGGTTAGTCGTCTTCGCCGATGAGAATCGCGGCGCCAAGAACTGTCGTCCACAAGCCGCGCTTGTCGCCCACCGCCGACTGCGTGATGTTCATGGTACGGACGATCTTGTTTGAGATCCGGTAGACTTCCTTTTTCTCGTCCCAAGAAAGATCCGGGTCAAATTCCACATTCAAAGTCGTTGCGAGCATTTCCGCCGCCAGTTCTTCCGCGTATTCACCGGCCACTTCTTCCGTTTCGCCGAACGAGTGGTGCTCGGACAAATATCCGTACATCGTCTTATCGCCAGGCAGCGCCAAACCGATACTCGCCGCGATCAATCGGTGCGGCTCTTTGGTCGAATTTTCGCTGATTACGGTGAACGCAACCTGTCCGGGCTTGATGTGCTTCAATCCTTCGCTGCGCGAAATCAGTTTACAGTTCGGCGGGAAGATGGACGACACGCGAACGATGTTGCACGCCGCGATTCCTGCATTGCGCAGGGCCAGCTCAAAACTGGATAGCCGCTCTCTGTGTTTACCGACGCCTTTGGTCAAAAATATTTTCTTAGCGACAAACGCCATAGTGCCGGTGCGCGGCCTCCGTTATGTTTAAGGTAGAAGCGAAAAATTTTCGTGCTGTGGAAAAGTAACAAGAAGGCTACAGAGTGTCAACGTCAAACGAGGCTTGCAAACAAAAATTCATCCGCGTGTTGCCGCCTAGTCAGGATCCGGCAGCGTGGCGAATCAGTTTACCGAGCGGTTTGCAGATGGCAAGCACTCTGCCCAAATCGCCCGCCGTAAAATCCGGCCCTGCTGCGACTACAGAAGCGGCTTTGCGACTGATCTGAATCACTCCAATCACTTTTCCTTCGAACAGAATTGGCGCACTGATGATTTTCTGAATGGCCGAGGCGCTCAGAGTGTCTGCCTTCACACCTTCGAACACCGTCACGTGGCGCACCGTCGAGAAATTGTTTTGCATGTCTGGCCTGCTCTCTCGCGCGGTCCGCGCTGCAAGCGCAGACGTGCTGGAAAGAGGAATCGAGCCGACATTGCGAAGCGCTTCCGGAACCAGGAAGTTCAGGCTTTTGTGTTTTTCGGAAATCGCGAGGATCGCAACTTCATCCGGTTTTACGTTCAAATCCTTTGCGATTCGTTCCGCCAGCGCCGGAATGGATAACTGCTGATTGCCGGAGGTTTCCGAGAGCATGTGATTGGCGAGCATTTCCAACTCTGCAGCAAGGCTCTTGGTCATGGCGGATGAGGTGCCTTAATTCGACCGCTACTCTTTCGGCGGGGCCGTGTCTCGAATGGCCGACCTCTTCCACGATAGCAGTTCCACCCCTATTAAAGACTGTCAATTTCGTGTCGAGTTTCAAAAATTTCGATACGCGCCGCAGGCCCGGGATTTTGCTTCACCTGTTCCGCCTGATATAATTCTTTTGCTGCACTTCTTATTTTTTCGCCCGAGACTCGTCGAGCTTGGAGCGGATTAGTGGCAGCGGAGAGGGCATGTCCGCAACGACAACCCGGCCAGATTCCAGCTACCTCCTCAGAAAACTCCATTCCTTGAGCGGTTTGATTCCCGTTGGCGCATTCTTAGCGGAACATTTTTGGTCGAACAGCGCAGTTTTGGTCAGCCCTGGCAAATACGATTCAGTTTCACGAGAGCTGCAAACAATTCCGTTCCGCCCATTCGTGGAACTCGCAGTCATCGTCCTTCCGATTCTTTTCCACGGTGGGTATGGCGTTTACATCTGGCTGAGTGGCAAGTCCAATGTTTCGCAATATCCATGGGCCGGGAACTGGATGTACACGCTGCAGCGTTATACAGGACTTGTGGCGTTTGCGTTTATCGGCTGGCATTTCTACACGGAACGTCTGCTGACTCACGGTAAGTCCACTTATTCCACTGTGTATGCTGACCTCCAGAGTCCGCTGTACCTAACTTTTTTCGCGATTGGCATCCTTTGTTCTTCCTTTCATCTCGGCGTCGGCATTTGGAATTTTCTCTGCAAATGGGGCCTCGCCGCGACTGCTCGTGCCCAACGTACCGCGGGCCAGCTTGGCGCACTTGTAGGGATCGTGTTCAGCGTAGTCGGAATTCTGATTCTTATCGGTTTTCGTTTTGACTGGCATCCCTTTTCTTCGTACATAACGAAATGAAACAGCCCAAGATCATCGTTGTAGGTGGAGGACTGGCCGGGTTGATGGCAACAATCAAGGTTGCCGAAGCGGGCGTTCCCGTCGACCTGTTTTCGATTGTTCCCGTAAAGCGGTCGCACTCGGTCTGCGCCCAGGGCGGCATCAATGCTGCCAAGAATCAGAAGGGGGAAGGCGACACCACCGCGAAACATTTCGACGACACGATTTACGGCGGCGATTTCCTCGCGAACCAGCCGCTCGTCAAGCGCATGTGCGAAGCCGCTCCCGGCATCATTGACCTGCTCGACCGCATGGGCGTCATGTTCAACCGTACGCCCGAAGGGCTGCTCGACTATCGCCGCTTCGGCGGCACGCTCTACCACCGCACTGCGTTCGCCGGAGCCACCACCGGTCAGCAATTGCTCTATGCCCTCGACGAACAAGTTCGGCGCCACGAGTCCGAAGGCAAAGTCAAAAAATACGAGGGCTACACGTTTCTTTCTGCCGTAATCGATGACGCCGGCATCTGTCGCGGCATCTGCGCCATGGACTTGCGCTCGATGGAAGTTCGTACCTTCGCCGCCGACGCGGTCATCTTCTGCACGGGCGGCATCGGCGCGATCTTTGGCCGTTCGACGAACTCTGTTGTCTGCACCGGTTCCGCCCAATCCGCGCTGTTTCAGCAAGGCGTGGACTACGCCAACGGTGAATTTATTCAGGTGCACCCCACTGCGATTCCCGGCGAAGACAAACTCCGCCTGATGAGCGAATCCGCACGCGGCGAGGGCGGCCGCGTCTGGGTGCCGAAAAATCCTGCGGACACGCGCCCCGCAAAAAGCATTCCGCAAAACGAGCGCTTCTACTTTCTCGAAGAGTGGTATCCGAAGTACGGCAATCTCGTTCCGCGCGACATCGCCACGCGCGCCATTCACCGCATCGTCTATCAGGAAAAGCTCGGACTAAACGGACAGGCCGCCGTCTATCTCGATGTCACGCACGTTCCACGCGAAACGCTTGATCGCAAGCTCGAAGGCATTCTCGAAATTTACGAGAAGTTCCTCGGCGTTGACCCCCGCGAAGAGCCTATGAAGGTTTTTCCCGCCATGCACTACACCATGGGCGGCATCTGGGTGAACGGCGAAGATCAGGCTACCAGCGTCCCCGGGATCTATGCCGCCGGGGAATGTGAATACCAGTATCACGGCGCGAATCGGCTTGGAGCCAACTCGCTCGTCTCGTGCATCTTCGGCGGTGGCCTTGCCGGTCCGGCGGCAGCGAAGTACGCCAAGAATTTGCAAAAGGGCGCCGACGCGACCGACTCCGGCGTCTTCGAACGCGAACGCAAACGCCAGGAAGAATCCAACCAGGCTCTGATTTCGCAAGACGGCAGCGAAAACATCATGACCATCTGGCGCGAGCTCGGCGAAACCATGACCGAGCACGTCACCGTAACGCGCATCAACAAGAACCTGGAAGCTGCTTACAACAAACTCATCGAGCTTCAGCAGCGCTATCGCAAAGTAAATCTTAGCGACCGCAGCAAGTGGTCCAATCAAACGCTCAACTTCGCGCGCGAACTCGGCAACATGCTACTGCTCGCTCGCGTCATCGCCATGGGTGCGCATGCTCGCAACGAATCTCGCGGCGCCCACTACAAGCCCGATTTTCCGGATCGTGACGATGCCAAGTGGCTGAAAACCACGCGCGCCAAATGGGTCAACGGCGACATTCAATTGACCTACGAACCCGTGGACATTTCCCTGATCGCGCCTAGGCCGCGGAGATACGACGCCGCAAAGTGAGATAGCAGACTTCGCGCAGAGGACTTATGGCTGAAAAGAAAGTCATCGTAAAGGTCAAACGGCAAGTCAGCCCGCAAGGCGCGCCGTACTGGGAAGAGTTTGCTCTCAACTGGCGCCCCTCGATGAACGTCATCATCTGTCTGCGCGACATCGCGGAAAATCCCGTCACGCGCGATGGCAAGAAAACCACGCCAATTTCCTACGACTCCAACTGTCTCGAAGAAATTTGCGGCTCCTGCGCGATGCTCATCAACGGCAAGGCCCGCATGGCCTGCTCCGCGCTGGTTGATCAACTCGAGCAGCCCATCACCCTCGAGCCGTTTTCCAAATTTCCGGTAGTCCGGGACCTCGCTGTCGATCGCCAGTTCATGTTCGACAGTCTCAAGCGCGTCAAAGCGTGGATTCCCATTGATGGCACGTACGACCTCGGCGAAGGTCCGCGCATGGCCCCCGAAACGCAGGAAAAGGCCTACAAGCTCTCCACCTGCATCTCCTGCGGAAGCTGCCTTGAAGTCTGCCCACAGGTTACTGGCAAAGGTTCCGGCGATTTCATGGGCGCCGCGATCATGAGTCAGGTGCGTCTCTTCAACATGCATCCAACGGGGGCAATGCATGCGCGCGAACGCCTCAACGCCGTTATGCAGCCCGGCGGCATTCAGGACTGCGCCAACGCGCAAAACTGCGTCAAAGCTTGCCCGAAGGAAATTCCGCTCACCGAATCCCTCGCCGAAATCAATCGCCAGGCCTGGAAACAAGCGCTGCTCGGCTGGTTAATAGGGTAGAATCTCTCCGCAACTTTTCGCTGAACTGATTTCGCTGCAACCAAAGGAGAACCGGATGCGCTGGCTCTGCGCCGTGCTCGCTGCTTGTGTCCTGCTATTTGTTTGCTTGGCGCTGCTCTCGCCCGTGCACGGCGACGAGATCGCCGACCGCGCCCGCAAACTTCACTTCTCGTCTATCGTTCTGGACACCCACGACGACACCACACAGCGCTTCTTCTCCAAAACCTAC
>Ga0075424_100007563_pt1 | contig 10550 bp, 10 predicted proteins | sample SoiMethybrSBSTD3_FD_75301 | JGI IMG/M metagenome (GOLD analysis project Ga0075424, IMG submission 75301) | Bulk soil microbial communities from a Populus tree surrounding site in Tennessee, USA - Soil MetaG P. TD hybrid SBSTD3 | ecosystem: Environmental > Terrestrial > Soil > Tree plantation...
ATCGGCATCGGCCACGCGGGCACGCTGATCTCCGCGATCCTCCTGCTGCTGAAGCAGACGTGGCGCACCTCGATCAACCGCTTCGCCGAGGCGATGACGCTCTTCGCGGTCGCGTGCGCGGGCATCTTCCCGCTGTTCCACACGGGGCGGCCGTGGCTCGCCTACTGGCTGTTTCCGTATCCCAACTCGATGACGCTCTGGCCGCAGTTCCGGAGCCCGCTCATCTGGGACGTGTTCGCGGTCTCGACCTACGCGACGGTGTCGGCGCTGTTCTGGTTCGTCGGGTTGATTCCGGATCTCGCGACGCTGCGCGACCGGTCGCAGTCGCGCGCCGGACGCGTCGTCTACGGCATGCTCGCGATGGGCTGGCGCGGATCGGCGCGGCACTGGCACCGCTACGACACGGCCTACCTGCTGCTCGCGGGTCTCGCGACGCCGCTCGTCGTCTCCGTGCACACCGTCGTCAGCTTCGACTTCGCCGTCGGGATCGTGCCGGGCTGGCACACGACGATCTTTCCGCCGTACTTCGTCGCGGGCGCGATCTACTCCGGCTTCGCGATGGTGCTGACGCTCGCGATCCCGATTCGCGCGGTCTATCACCTCGAGGACTTCATCACCATGCGCCATCTGCAGAACATGGCGAAGGTGATGCTCGTGACGGGCCTCATCGTCGCGTACGGGTACGGGACCGAGGCGTTCATCGCGTGGTACAGCGGCGACAAGTACGAAGGGTTCGTGCCGATGAACCGCATGTTCGGCCCGTACGCCTTCTATTACTGGCTGCTCATCCTCTGCAACGTCGTCATCCCGCAGGCGCTGTGGCTCAAGCGCGTGCGGACGAACGTGCCGCTGCTGTTCGTGATCTCGCTCATCGTGAACGTCGGCATGTGGCTCGAGCGCTTCGTGATCATCGTGATCAGCCTGAGCCGCGATTTCCTCACCTCGTCGTGGGGGCGCTACGCGCCGACGTTCTGGGACTGGTCGACGCTGCTCGGGACGATCGGCCTCTTCCTCTCGCTGCTGTTCCTGTTCCTGCGCTTCCTGCCGATGATCTCGATCTTCGAGATCCGCACGCTGCTGCCGGAGGCGAAGGTGAGCGACGAATGAAGCCGCCGCCGACGGTCTACGGCCTGATGGCGGAGTTCGACGATCCGGCGTCGCTCGTCGCGGCGACCGAGCGCGCGCACCGCGAGGGCTACCGCTGCATGGACGCGTACTCGCCGTTCCCGATCGAGGAGCTGACGGAGGCGCTCGGCGCGGAGCACACGCGGCTGCCGCTCATCGTGCTCATCGGCGGCATCGTCGGCTGCCTGGGCGGCTACGCGCTCGAGTACTGGACGCAGGTCGTCGCGTACCCGCTGAACATCGGCGGCAAGCCGTACCACAGCTGGCCGGCGTTCGTTCCGGTGACGTTCGAGTGCACGATCCTCGTCGCCGCGCTGGCGGCGGTGCTCGGCATGCTGGCGCTGAACGGCCTGCCGCAGCCGTATCACCCGGTGTTCAACGTGCCGCGCTTCGCGCTCGCGAGCCGCAACCGTTTCTTTCTGTGCGTTGAAGCGCGGGACCCTCAGTTCGACTTGGAGAGTACGCGGCGGTTTCTGGAGACACTGAACCCTCGGGAAGTGAGTACCGTGGCCGACTGATCGGCTGCGCTGTGGCTGTCGCTGACCAGGACGCGGAGACCGGCTTCGCCGGAGCCACAAAGGACGCAACGGATCGCGTCGCTCGACACAGCGGGCACAGAGGACGCAAAGGGACAGAGGATCTAACGGTGCGGTGCAACGAGCCTTTTGGAGCGCGTCGCGGTATGTCAGCGAGGCTGCCGGCGGCAGTCCTGGCGGCGGCCACGGTATTCACCGGCTGCCGGCAGGACATGCACGACCAGCCGAAGTACATACCGCTGCGCGAGTCGTCGTTCTTCGTCGACTCGCGATCCGCGCGGCCGATCGTCGACGGCACGGTCGCCCGCGGACATCTGCGCGACGACGAGCTGACCTACACCGGGAAGACGGACGGCAAGGACGCGACGATGTTCCCCACCGCCGTGGATGCGCGCTCGATGGCGCGCGGGCGCGAGCGGTTCGACATCTACTGCTCGCCGTGCCACGGGCGCACGGGCCAGGGCGACGGCATGGTCGTCCTCCGCGGCTACCGGCGGCCGCCGTCGTTTCACCAGGACCGCCTGCGCGACGCGCCGGTCGGCCACTTCTTCGACGTGATCACGAACGGCTTCGGCGCGATGCCCGACTACGCGGCGCAGATTCGCGCGGAGGATCGCTGGGCGATCATCGCCTACGTCCGCGCGCTGCAGCTGAGCGAGCACGCCACGCTGGCCGACGTGCCGGCACAGGAACGGGATCGGATCCGGTGACGCCCCTCACGCAGACCGCCGACGTCGCGATTCCCGAGCTGAAGCCGCTGCAGCGCCGTCTGCTCCTCGCCGGCGGCGTCGGCGCGGTGCTCTCGCTCCTCGGCGCCCTCATCGAGACGACGCAGTTCCTGGAATCGTACCTGGTGGCGTACATGCTCTGGCTCGGCGTGACGCTCGGCTGCCTCGCGCTCGGCATGATCCATCAGCTCTCGGGAGGCGCGTGGGGCGTGCTCATCCGCCGGCCGATTGGCGCCGCCGCGCGCACGCTGCCGGTGATGACCGCGCTCTTCCTGCCGATCGCGCTGGGCATGAGCCGCATGTATCCGTGGACGAACGCGGATCTGGTCGCCCGCGACGAAGTGCTGCAGCACAAGCACGCGTATCTGAACGTGCCGTTCTTCCTCGTGCGCGCGGCGATCTACTTCGTCGTCTGGAACGCGATCTCGTACTTCCTCAACGCGTGGTCGCTCGAGCAGGACCGCACCGGCGATCCGCGGTTCGCGCGGCGGATGCAGCTGCTGAGCGGCGGCGGCCTCGTCGCCTACGGCGTGACGATCACGTTCGCGTCCTTCGACTGGCTGATGTCGCTCGAGCCGCACTGGTTCTCGACGATCTACGGCGTCCTGATCATGGGCGGTCAGGGGCTGTCCGCGCTCGCGTTCCTCATCATCGCGCTCGTGTGGCTCAGCCGCCGCGCGCCGCTCGATCGCATCGTCGTGCCGGCGCATTTCCACGATCTCGGCAACCTGATGCTCGCGTTCGTGATGCTGTGGGCGTACTTCTCGTTCTCGCAGTACCTGATCATCTGGTCGGGGAATCTGCCGGTCGAGATCGCGTGGTACCTGCACCGCATGGAAACCGGCTGGCGGCCGGTCGCCGTCGTGCTGATGCTCTTCCACTTCGCGGTGCCCTTCGTCCTGCTGCTCTCGCGGACCGTGAAGCGGCAGCCGGAGCTGATCGTGAAGGTCGCGGCGGCCGTCCTGATCGTCCGCGTGATCGACTTGTGGTGGCTCGTCGGCCCCGAGTTTCACACCAGCGGCATCGCGATCAGCTGGCTCGACGCCGTGCTGCCGCCGACGATCGGCGCGCTGTGGCTCGCCACATTGGTCCGGCAGCTGCGCGGGCGCGCGATTCTGCCGATCCACGATCCGCAGTTCGACGAAGCGCTCGGCCGCATCATCGAGCGCGGCGCGCCGCCGAGGACGGCGCATTAGCCATGGCGGAGCTGCACCAGCCGCACGCCGCGCACGCCGCCGCCGACGGGGCGACGAATCCCGACGTGCACCACGAGCACAGCGACGTCAACATCCGCGGCATCCTCGCGTTCGGCGTCGCGCTGATCGTGGCCGCCGTCTTCATTCACTTCGCCGTCTGGGTCCTGTTCGAGTACTTCGACCGCCGCGAGGCGCGCCAGGCGCCGGCGCAGTATCCGCTCGCCGCCACGCAGGGCACGCGCGTACCGCCCGAGCCGCGCCTCCAGACCAATCCCCGCCAGGACCTCGCCGATCTCCGCGCGCGCGAAGACGAGACGCTCGCGACGTACGGCTGGGTCGACCGGAACGCCGGCGTCGTCCGCATCCCGATCGATGAGGCGATCAAGAAGACGCTGGAACGCGGTCTACCGGCACGTCGGAGTGAACGATGACGAGACGCGCCTTTTCCGTTGCGACCTTTGTTCTTTCCTTTGTGCCGTTGACAGGGAGCATGAGCGACGCGTCCGCCCAGATGACGTCCGCGCCGGCGAGCGCGGGATTCAAGCGAGAGGCAGGCGCGCCGGCGTCGAGCGTTCCGCGAGCCCTGCGCGAGGTCGGTTTCGACCAGAACATCGACCAGCGCGTGCCCCTCGATGTCACCTTCCGCGACGAGCGCGGCGCGACGGTCCGCCTCGGCGACTTCTTCGGCAAGCGTCCCGTCGTCCTCGTGTTCGCGTACTTCGACTGCCCGATGCTGTGCACGCAGGTGGTCAGCGGGCTGACGAGCGCGCTCGGCGTGCTGTCGCTCCGCCCCGGAACGGACTTCGAGATCGTCACCGTCAGCTTCAACCCGGCGGACACGCCGGCGGCCGCCGCGGCGAAGAAGGCGATGTACCTCGAGCGATACAAGGCGGACGACGCGCCGGCCGCCTGGCATTTCCTCACCGGCGATCCGCCGTCGATCGCGCGGCTGACGGCCGCCGCCGGCTTCCGCTACGTGTGGGACGCCGATACGAAGCAGTTCGCGCATCCGAGCGGCGTCATCGTCCTCACGCCGGACGGCCGGCTTGCGCGGTATCTCTTCGGCATCGAGTACGGCCCGCGCGATCTGCGCTACGCGATCGTCGAGGCGTCCGAGGGCCGCGTCGGCAACGCGGTCGACGCGCTGCTGCTCTATTGCTATCACTACGATCCGATGACGGGCCGCTACGGGTTCGTCGTGATGCGCGCGCTGCGCCTCGCCGGCGCCGCGACGGTGCTCGCGCTGTGCGCCTTCATCGTCGTGATGCTGCGGCGCGAGAAACGAATGGTGAGTCCCGAACGAATTCCGAACCCCCACTCGCGAATGCCGAGCCTCTAGCGCACGATGTGGACCGGAACCCCGCTCTTCCCTGAAGCCGCCTCGACGATGGCGCCGCGCGTCGACGCGCTGTACTTCTTCCTGCTCGCGCTCGCCGGGTTCTTCTCGCTCCTCATCGCCGGCTTGATCGTCTATTACGCCGTCAAGTTCCACCGCCGCACGCCCGATCAGGTCGGCGCGCCGATCCACGGCGGCATGGTGCTCGAGGTCGGATGGACGGTCATCCCGTTCCTGATCACGATGGTGATCTTCGTGTGGGGCGCCTCGGTCTACTACGCGATGGCGCGGCCGCCGGACGAAACGCTCAACATCTACGTCGTCGGCAAGCAGTGGATGTGGAAGTTCCAGCATCTCGACGGCCAGCGCGAGATCAACGAGCTCCACGTGCCCGTCGGCCGCGCGGTGAAGCTGATCACGACGTCCGAGGACGTGATCCACGACTTCTTCGTCCCGGCGTTCCGCATCAAGGCCGACGTCATTCCCGGACGCTACGTGAACATCTGGTTTCACGCGACGAAGCCGGGACGGTACCGCCTGTTCTGCGCGGAGTACTGCGGCACGCGCCACTCCGGGATGATCGGCGAGGTGGTCGTGATGGATCCGAGCGAGTACCAGGCGTGGCTGAGCGGCGGCACGGAAGAAGGGTCCCTCGCGTCGGCCGGCGCGAAGCTGTTCCAGGATCTCGCGTGCAACACCTGCCATCGAGCGGACGCGCAGGGGCGCGGACCGGTCCTCGACGGCCTCTTCGGCAAGACCGTGCAGCTGCAGAGCGGCCAGACGGTCACGGTCGACGAGGCGTACATCCGCGAGTCGATTCTGCATCCGACCGCGCAGGTCGCTTCCGGCTTTCAGCCCATCATGCCGACGTTTCAGGGCATCGTCAGCGAAGAGCAGCTGCTCGAGCTCGTCGAGTACGTGAAATCGCTGAAGGCGCCGGCGCAGGGACAGGGACAGACAAGGTAAGCATGGCCTCCAGCACGGTACTCATTCCGCCGCGGCATTATCTGAACGACGGGTACGGCATCGCGTCGTGGCTGCTCACGCGCGACCACAAGCGCATCGCGCTGCTCTACCTCGCCACCGTCACGCTGTTCTTCTTCGTCGGCGGCGCGATGGCCGTGATGATCCGCCTCGATCTCGCGACGCCGGCCGGAGATCTCGTCACCGACGAGACCTACAACAAGCTGTTCACGATGCACGGCGTGCTGATGGTGTTCTTCTTCCTCATTCCCGCCATTCCGGCCGTGCTCGGCAACTTCCTCGTGCCGATCATGATCGGCGCGAAGGACCTCGCGTTTCCGAAGCTCAATCTCTTCAGCTGGTACATCTACGTCGCCGGCGGGCTGTTCACGCTCTACGCGCTCGTGACCGGCGGCGTCGACACGGGCTGGACGTTCTATACGCCGTTCAGCACGGTGTCCTCGACGACCAACGTGATCCCGACGGCGCTCGGCATCTTCATCACCGGCTTCTCGTCGATTCTCACGGGCCTCAACTTCATCGTCACGATCCACCGCATGCGCGCGCCAGGCCTGACGTGGTTCCGCATGCCGCTGTTCTTGTGGTCCACCTACGCGACGAGCCTGATCAACGTGCTCGGCACGCCGGTGATCGCGATCACCTTGCTGCTCGTCGCGGCCGAGCGCGTGTTCCACTTCGGCTTCTTCGATCCCCGCCTCGGCGGCGATCCGGTGCTCTTCCAGCACCTGTTCTGGTTCTACTCGCATCCGGCCGTCTACATCATGGTGCTGCCGGCGATGGGCGTCGTCAGCGAGCTGGTCGCCGCCGGATGCCGCAAGCCGGTCTTCGGCTACCCGTTCGTCGCCTTCGCGAGCCTCGCGATCGCCGTCCTCGGCTTCCTGGTGTGGGGCCACCACATGTTCGTCGCCGGCGAATCGGTGTACTCGGCGCTGATCTTCTCGATGCTCAGCTTCCTCGTCGCGATCCCGTCCGCCGTGAAAGTCTTCAACTGGACGGCGACGATGTACAAGGGCGCGGTGTCGTGGGAAACCCCGATGCTCTACGCCTACGGCTTCATCGGACTCTTCACGATCGGCGGGCTGACCGGGCTCTTCCTCGCGGCCGTCGGACTCGACGTGCACGTGACCGACACGTACTTCATCGTCGCGCACTTCCACTACATCATGGTCGGCGGCACGATCATGGGGTATCTCGGCGGCCTCCACTACTGGTGGCCGAAGATCAGCGGACGGCTCTACAACGAGGGCCTCGCGAAATTGAGTGCGGGCATCATCTTCATCGGCTTCAATCTCACGTTCTTCCCGCAGTTCGTCCTCGGCTACATGGGAATGCCGCGGCGCTACCACGCCTATCCCCCGGACTTCCAGGTGCTGAACGTGCTTTCGTCGGCCGGCGCGTCGATTCTCGGTGTCGGCTATCTCATCCCGATGGTGTACCTGATGTGGTCGCTGCGGTACGGCCGGCTCGCCGGATCGAATCCGTGGGGCGCCGTCGGCCTCGAGTGGACGACGACGTCGCCGCCGCCGACCGAGAACTTCACCGAGACGCCCGTCGTCACGTGGGAGGCGTACGACTATCACGCGCCGGCGGAGGGCCATGTCGCCTGAAGCCGCGCATCATCCGCCCGTGCAGGGGCTCGCGCACCAGTTCGACAGCCTCGAGCAGCAGACCGAAGCGACGACGCTCGGCATGTGGGTGTTCCTCGTCACCGAAGTGCTGTTCTTCGGCGGCCTCTTCATGGTCTACACGGTCTACCGAACCTGGTATCCGGACGCGTTCGCGGCGGCGAGCCACACGCTCGACATCACGCTCGGCACGATCAACACCGCGGTCCTCATCACCAGCAGCCTGACGATGGCGCTCGCGGTCCATTCCGCGCAGCTCGGCCAGCGCAAGCTGATCATGATCTTCCTGCTCGCGACGATGGCGCTCGGCGGGGTGTTCCTCGGGATCAAGGGCGTCGAGTACTACTCGAAGTTCGTCGAGCATCACGTGCCCGGTCCCTCGTTTCACTTCGAGGAGCCGCAGTTCGCGGCGCACGCGCAGATTTTCTTCTCGCTCTATTTCCTGATGACGGGGCTGCACGCGCTCCACATGATCATCGGCTTCGGGATCATGCTGTTCATGCTCGGGTGGACGTGGAAGGGCGGCATCACCGCCGACTACTACGGCCCGATCGAGATCGCCGGCCTTTACTGGCACTTCGTCGACATCGTGTGGATCTTCCTGTTTCCGCTTTTGTATCTCCTCGGCGGGCGATATTGATGGCTGCACACATTCTGCCCAAGCGCGTCTATTACACGATCTTTGCGATCCTGATGTTCTGCACGTACCTCACGGTGCAGATTGCATTTTTCGACCTTGGACGCCTGAACGCGATCGCCGCGCTCGCGATTGCTGCCTTCAAGGCGACAATAGTCATCCTCTTCTTCATGCACGTGAAATACAGCACCCGCCTGACGTGGGCCGTCGTCCTCGGCAGCATCTTCTGGTTCGGCATTCTCGTTGCTCTGACGATGGGCGACTACCTGACGCGCCCGTGGCGAATGTTCGGCTGAAGAACGCGAAAAAGCCGTTGACGCCGCGCGCCGGCGCCGACATGAGATCGCTCGTTCATCGACCACACAATAGGGGTCCCTTTATGTTTCGCGCTCGCGTTGCGCCCGCAGCCGCCGCCGTGTGTCTCGCCGCCTCGCTCGGATTCGCCGCTCCGGCCTCGGCGCAGGAACCTGATCAGCTGTCATCGATCTCCGATCTCCAGACCGCCGGCAAGAAATCGACGACGGTCGCGCCGCACGGTCACCTGAACGGCCAGGCGCACGCCCGCTTCGGCATTCCCGATATCGACTCGCTCGTCAACTTCAACGGGCATTACTTCGCCGACGGATTCGACAGCGACGGCAATCCGCGGCGCGAGTGGTACTTCAACACGATCGGCAACCCGCCGCAGCTTGGCGGCACGACGATCGTCAAGGCGCCAATTGTTCCCGTGATCGTGGATCTCCGGAACGCCGACGGCACGCCGCGTTTCGTCGGCGGCAAGCCGCTCGTCTCGGATCCGACGCAGTACGTCGACCCGGTCCTGAAGTCGCCGGTGTTCCAGGACGCGACCTACACGAGCAGCGGCACGCCGACGCAGTTCACCGACGCCGTGCAGCGCGCGGAGTACTTCGACAAGGCGAAAGCCGACTGGCACACGCGCCTGGCGCCGTCGGTGAAGACGGCGCGGAGGATGGCGCTCAGGCAAGGCACGTATCGGTTCTCGCTGAACGCCGACGGCACCTGCTGCCGCTTCATCCTCGTCGACTTCAACACGTTCATCAACGCGCTGTTCCCGGCAACTGCGTCAGACACGACGACGCCGATCGGCGCGGCCGAGAACGCCGGCGACATCACGACGAAGGATCTCTCGTCGTTCCTCTTCCCGAACACGTTCCTCGCCGATTTCGCGACCGGCGACTGCTGCGTGCTCGGATTCCACACCTACGATTTCGAGCCGGGCGATGCGGGGAAGAAGAAACCGGAGAAACGCTACGTGGTGGATTATGCGAGCTGGATCTCGCCGGGCCTCTTCGGCGGCGGCTTCGCGGACGTCACGGCGCTCAGCCACGAGATCGCCGAGTCCTACAACGATCCGTTCGTTGTCAGCGACGGCAACCACAACCTGACGCCGTGGTGGCTCGCGCCGAACGGCCTGTGCCAGAACAATCTCGAAGACGGCGACGTCATCGAAGGGCTGCCGAACGGGACTTTCCCGATGACGATGAACGGCTTCACCTATCACCCGCAGAACGAAGCGCTGCTGCAGTGGTTCGAGTTCGAGTCGCCGTCGAGCGCGCTCGGCGGCGCGTACAGCTACCCGGACACGACGGTGCTCCCGCACCTGTCCGCGCCGCAGCTGCCTGGATGTAAGTAAGCGTTACGACGCGTAGCGCGAAGGCTTCAGGTGGCCAGCCTTCGCGCTACCCCTACCGGCGCATCGCGCGCGGCTCGTCCACGTCGGGCCGCATCGGCTTCAGCAGCACGTTCTCGTAGATGAGCGCCGCCGCGCACGCGCCGGCGATCGGCGCCACCCAGTACGCCCAGTGCCACTGCCAGTGCATCATCTCGAGCGCGGGCCCGAATGATCGCGCGGGGTTCATCGACGCGCCGGTCACCGGGCCGCCGCACAGGATGTCGAACGCGACGGTCAGCCCGATCCCGAAGCCGCCGATCTTCACGTTGCGCCCGCGCTCGTCGACCGCGGTGCCGAAGATCGAGGTCATCAGCAGGAACGTCATGATGAACTCCGCGAGGAGCACCGTTCCGGTCGTCGCCCACGCGGCCGGCAGCGGAATCCCGAGGTTCGCCGCGGTCACCGCCTCGACCGGAAAGATCGCGCGGCAGAAGCCCGCTGCCACCGTCGCGCCGGCGAGCTGCGCGATCACGTAGGCGACGGCGAGCGCCGGCTCGATCCGGCCGGTGACCAGGAATCCGGCGGTGACCGCCGGATTGAAATGCGCGCCGGATTCGCCGCCGAACACGTTGACGGCAACCGACAGCGCGAGGCCGTGCGCGAGCGCGATCCCGAGCAGCCCCGATGCGCCGCCGACCGCCGGCGTGTTGCACAGGATCGCGCCGATGCCCGCGAAGCAGAGATAGAAGG
>Ga0075424_100007565_pt1 | contig 10549 bp, 8 predicted proteins | sample SoiMethybrSBSTD3_FD_75301 | JGI IMG/M metagenome (GOLD analysis project Ga0075424, IMG submission 75301) | Bulk soil microbial communities from a Populus tree surrounding site in Tennessee, USA - Soil MetaG P. TD hybrid SBSTD3 | ecosystem: Environmental > Terrestrial > Soil > Tree plantation...
CGATATCTACCGCGACGAGTTCCTGATCGAGCGGCCGATGCTGCAGGCGCTGCGGTCGCCCGACAGCGCGGTGCTGCTGCTCGACGAGATCGACCGCTCCGACCACGAATTCGAGGCACTGCTCCTCGAGTTCCTGTCCGATTTCACCATTTCGATCCCGGAGCGCGGCACCCTGTCGGCCCACGAGCGCCCGGCGGTGATCCTAACCTCAAACCGCACGCGCGAGCTGCACGAAGCGCTGAGACGGCGCTGCGTCTATCATTTCATCGGCTACCCGGCGCCCGAGCGCGAGGCGCAGATCATCATGCTGCGCGCCTCCAGTGTGGCCGAGGACACCGCGCGTGCCGTGGTGGCCGCTGTCGGGCGGCTGCGGCGTGAGCCGCTCACCAAACCGCCGGGAATCGCGGAAGCCGTCGATTGGGCGGAGGCGGCAACCGTGCTAGCCAAGGGCGGTGCGTCCTGGCCCGAGGCTTTCAAGCGGTCCATCGGCGTCGCCATCAAGGACGAAGAGGACAACGCCCACATCGCTCCGCGCCTCGATGCCATCATCACGGGGGCCGCCGCATGACGCGCCCTGCGCTCCCCGCTGCGGCGGCGCCGTTCGTCGCCTTCGCACCCTTGCTCCGCGCCAACGGCTTTGCCGTGGCGCCAGAGCAGGTGACGCTGTTCCTCGCCGCCATCACGCTGCTCGGGCCCCGCAGCCTCGAGGACATCCGCCGCGCCGCCCATGCCACCCTGGCGCCGCCGCCGGAGCGGCGCGACGAATTCGAGGCGCTGTTCGACGCTCACTTCCTTGGCGCCGTCGAGCTGGGCCGCGAGGCGGCTGAGCCCGATCCTGACGACGTGCGCGTGCAGGAGGACCGCCCGGGCGGTCTTGAGCCGCCCGTCTCCGACGGCACCAACGCGGCCGGTCAGGCGGCAACGGCGAGCGAGGCTCTGTCGCTGCGCCGCTTCGGGCCTAGCGTCGAGATCGACGTGCTGCGACGCTTCCAGCGTGCGCTGCCCGAGCGTCTGCCACAGCGGCGCGGCTACCGGCGCAGTGCCGCCCGGCGCGGTCCTAGCCTCGACCTGCGGCGGGCGATGCGAGAAGCGGTCCGCAACGATGGTGAGATCTTCAGGCTGCCCCGCCTGAAGCGCCGGCCGCGCCGACGCCCCATCCTACTCGTCATCGATGTATCGGGCTCGATGAAGGCGCGCACGGACGCGCATTTGCGCTTCGCGCATGCCTTGGTGCGGGCTGCCGATCGCGTCGAGGTGTTCACGATCGGCACCCGCCTCACGCGTGTGACGCGGGCGTTGCAGCTCAGGAACCGAGAGCAGGCCCTGGCCACCGCGTCCGGCCTCGTTTCGGACTGGGACGGCGGCACCCGCATCGGCGATGCCTTGCTGGCCTTCCTTGCCGTGCCGCGGTTTGCCGGCACGGCGCGCGGCGCCGTGGTGCTGATCCTCTCCGACGGCCTCGAGCGCGGCGATCCGAAAGCCATGACCGAGGCAGTGAAGCGCCTCGCCGCGCGCGCCTGGCACCTCTCCTGGCTGACGCCGCTCGCCGCCGATCCGGCTTACCGGCCCGAAACCGCCGCGCTGAAATCGATTCTGCCTCATCTCGACGCGCTGGCCGACGCCGGCTCCACCGAACGCCTCTGCCATCATGTCCTCAACCTCGCACAACCGAGGGCGGCATGACGGGCGCGAGTGCCAAACGCCGCCGATTGCTAGGGAAGGATTCCCCATGCCCCTCGAAATCAAGATCCTGGATTACGGCGACATCGAGCTCGAAAGCAGCTTCCTCGTGCTCGGGCGCGGTTGCGGCCGCACGCGGCGGGTGCCGACGCTGGGTTTCCTGATCCTCGGCGGGCCGTGGCCGATCGTGGTCGACACCGGCTACCGCTCCAACCAGATCATGGAAACGCTTGGCATGCGAGGCCTGCAGTTCCACGAGAACATGATCGAGAACCAGCTGAAGCGCCATGGCGTGCGCATGGGCGACGTGCGCTATGTCATGCACACGCACCTGCATATTGACCACGCCGGCAAGGACGACCTGTTCCCGATGAACACCACGGTGATCCTGAACCGGCGCGAGATGGAATACTCGGTCTCCGGCCTCATGCACCCGCAGTACCCCCTGCCCGACATCAAGCATCTGATCGACCGGTTGCACACCAAAGGCGCCCTGCGGTTCCTGGATCTGGAAATCTCCGGCCCTACCGAGATCTGCCCCGGCGTATATTGCGAGGCGGCGGGCGCGCATACCGAAGGCTCCATGAACGTGCACGTTCACACGGCCGAGGGCATCGCCACGATCTGCGGCGACGTGATCTACGACTTCAACGACCAGATCATTGAGCCCTACCACGAGATCGGCTGGATGGAGCCGCGCGTCACCGGCAATCACGGCACCACCAAGCGTCAGGAGAAGGCGGCCATCAAGAAGCTCCTGAGTCAGGCCAAGTTCCTGCTGCCCGTGCACGACCGCCCCGCCAAGGTGGAGGGCGGCCAAATCGTCGGTCGCCTGCAGAACGAGGTGCCGGGCCCGCTGACGCAGTCGCTGGCGCCGCGCAACTGGTTCCCGGCTTAAACGCGGAGCAAGAGGCAGTTCCATGTCGCACGTAATCGTCAAGCGCGAGTTCGAGGAGCTGATCGACAGCTGGGCGGCGGTCGGTCAGGTCGGGACTGGCTTCACGTTTACCGAAGGCCCGATCTGGCATCCGGTTGAACACTACCTCTTGTTCTCCGACATGCCGGCCGACGTGCGCCGGCGCTGGGACCAGCGCGGTGGGGTGCGTGAGGTCAAGCGCCCGTCCAACAAGTGCAACGGCATGACCTACGACGAGCACCTCAACCTCATCGTCTGCGAGCATTCCACGTCCAGCCTGGTGCGCGAGCGTCCCGACGGGCAGCGCGAGGTACTCGCTTCCCATTTTGACGGTTACGAGCTCAACAGCCCCAACGACGTCGTCGTGAAATCCGATGGCTCCATCTACTTCTCCGATCCCTGGTACGGGCGCATGCCGGTGTACGGGGTGGAGCGGCCGCGGCAGCTCGGTTTCCAGGGTGTGTACCGCGTGCCGCCCGGCGGCGGGCCGCCCGAGCTGCTGGTGGAGCGCTACATGTTCGACCAGCCGAACGGGCTGTGCTTCTCGCCCGACGAGCAGCGGCTTTATGTCAACGACACGGTGCAGGCCCTCATCCGCGTTTTCGACGTCTCCACCTACGGCTCGCTGATGAACGGGCGCGTGTTCGCCAGCGGCCTCGCCTCGGACCGCGAGCCAGGCTTGCCCGACGGCATGAAGTGCGATTCGCGCGGCAATATCTGGTGCACGGCGCCGGGAGGCGTGTGGGTCTTTGCCCCGTCGGGCGAACTCATCGGCAAGCTGCGCGTGCCCGAGATGGTGGCCAACCTGGCTTGGGGGGGACCGGATTTCCACACCCTGTTCATGTGCGCGACGCACTCGGTCTATTCGGTGAAGACCAAGGTGGGGCCGCGGCTGGAGCCCTACATGCGTCCGCGCGCAGCTGACACGTCAACACGCTCCAGCGATCAGGCCGCGGCTGCGGCGCGGCCGGCGCCTCATCCGCCGACACCCACGCCGCCACCGCCACAATCCGCCTCGGCGTCGAAGTCGCTCGGCCGGCTGGATCCGAGCCGCTGCGCCCTCATCATCCAGGACATGCAGAACGACGTCGTGATGGAAGGTGGTGCTTTCGCCTCCTCGGGCTCGCCGGCGCACTGCAAGCAGCAGAACGCGATCGCCAACGCCATGCGGCTGGCCGACGCGTGCCGCAAACGTGGGGTGATGGTGATCCACGTGTGGTTCGTGGTGGAGCCGGGTGCGCCCGGCGTCACGCTGAATGCGCCGCTGTTCGAGGGGCTCGTGGAAGCGAAGGCAATGGTGCGGGGCACCTGGGGCGCAGCGCCGGTGGCTGGCCTCGAGCCGAAGCCCGGCGATCACGTGGTCGAAAAGATGCGTATGAGCGCCTGGGAAGGCTCCAGGCTCGAGACGGTGTTGAAAAGCGAGCGCCGCGATATCGTCATCGTCACCGGCGCCTGGACGAATATGTCGATCGAGCACACGGCCCGGACCGGCGCCGACAAGGGCTACTTGATGATCGTGCCCGAGGATTGCTGCTCGACCATGAACGCCGACTGGCACCGCGCCTCGATCAACTACGCCCTGCAGAACGTGTCCGCAGTGAGCAAGGCCGACGACGTGATTGCCGCGCTCGGTTGAACCGCCCCAATCACTGGGATTGGACAGGCGGCGCACGCGGCAAGTCCAACAGCCCACCCGCATATTCTTCGTTCGGCTGTTTCCGACGTGGGGAACTCGCGTTGTCGGCGGCACACTTTCCTTACCACGCTAAAGCTAAACCATGAAGCAATTGGCCCAGCTGCCATGCTCCGATCCGACCGTCCTCGCGACCTTGTATTCCGCTGGATAGGCGCCAAGCGCGCGCACGATATTCCCTCCGTGACGCTCGCGCGGCCCTATTTAGGCAGGGACCTGCGCGCAACCCGGACAACTCCGTAAAGATCGTTTGTCCAGACGACGTCGCCACAAACCGCCACTCGTGTCAGGGTGGCGGCGTTCAAAGTGACGAGATAGTCGGCTGGATGTTCCGAGAGCCTGCCGCAGGTGCCTTCGAAGACCGCCTGCCGCCAGCGCACCAAACGATACCAGCGCGCAATATCAGCCTTGTAAGTGGGAACAAACTTGAAGCTGACGAGCGTCGGGCGGCCAATGAGCCGTTCAAAAGCGAGCCAAGGCAGGGTCCAATCCGTTTCGGCTGTCGGTTCGATCACCACGGTAGCGCTAGCGGGGGTATTAGCCCGCAGCCAGGCAATAAGCTCGCGCTCACCGGGCGTCAGCATTCGGGTCAGAGGAAGTTGGGGGGACAAGAGAGTATCGGCGAAGGACACTGCGCGTGGGACGGCAAAGCCGATGCCGACTGCGAACGTGATGATGGCCAGCGTTCGAGCAGCATTCCCCTGGAGCGCTTGGCGCAGCCAAAGCGTGCCGAGCATGATCGTGAGCAGCAGGATCAAGGCGTTGGGCCGAAACAGGATGAGCGGTCCTAGGAGATAGGTATGACGATCGAAATAGGACAGCACGAACGACAGTATCAAATAGATGTACATAGCGAGCAGCCAGCGTGCCAGCACGCGGCGCTCGGAAGGTTCCTGCCACGCCAGCATGGCCAGCAAGCAAGTCGTCGCCGCCATCCAACTGATCCCGGGCAACCATGCGCCCAGCGGGCCCGAGAAAGGCGCGACGTGATGCGGATTGCGAAAGGCCGAATAGATCTGGGTGATCGTCAAATCCAGATCCGAAAGGTCCGGGGTTGGGGCAAAGAACCACTCGCCGAGCAGGATCGCGAGAATGGGTACGCAGAGCATCGCATACGCTAAGAACGCGCCGCCCGTGCGGCGGACATTTTTGGTCTTGAGTCCGATGAGCCCGATAATGGCGACGGCCCAGAAGCCCCCAACCAGGAAATGAAAGTAGGTAGCGACGGCGGCGAGACCGACGGCGCCCAAATCTTTGTCACGCCAGGCCAAGCCGATTGCTGCCAGGATTGCCGCATAGGCAAAGACTTTGCCCTCAACGCCAGCGAACAACCATTCTACCGCGAAATAGCATTGCCCAAACAAGACGAACAGCATCAGGGCAAGGAGCGTCTCGAGCCGCGACAGCCTCAAGCATCGCGCCAAATAAGCCAACGCAATGGCGTAGGCGACAATCGCGACGAGCCGCAGGGCGATCAAGGCGATGTCGTAGCCTAAAAAGACGACCGCGCCGCCAAGAATGGCGAAACTGGCAAAACGGGCCACGCTGTGGTCGAAGACGGCGTGATTTGGACCGAATTGTTCGGGACGAACGGACCGCAACCCCAAGTCAAAATAGTCGATTTCGTTCCCGCCCCAGCCCCGCAAGGGTTCGATTTGCAAAGTTAGCACAACCGCCACAGCCAGCGCGGTCCAGATAAAGCCGCTTGAACGCTCGAGCGAAGCCAACAAGCCGTCGAGCATCTGCCGCATGCTGTTTTTCATGGCACGGCCCGGAAGAGCTTTGGCTGCTGAACGGCAGTCGGGTGGCCGGAGTGGATCACCTCGTTCCTCTCGTTCTCGGTCTCCACATACGCCATCGCTTGCGACATGCATTGGCTAGGCGGCGGGGCCGCCAAACCTGCAGTGAGCGACGACGGAGCTGACAATTCGCTGGGCCGACTCGGTGCCGTCGGCGCAAAGCCTGGATCCGCCGCACAAGCAAATTTCAGATAACTCTCGCGATCGGCCGCTCCTCGTGACACTATTGCAACGATTAGGTGTCAGTTCGATGACAGGTGGTGCGGCGATGAGATTGCTGTGGCAGGCGCGGTCAAATCCGTTGGCTTGGTGGTGGGCTCTACTGACCGTGGCCAGCAGCGGCAATATCGCGCTCTGGTTTCTGCTCTATCGCCACTTCCACATCGAGCTAGCTGGCACTCTGGCTGGCGCCTCCGACGTCACGCTTATGTTGTTTCTCTGCGCAGCCTACGTTTTTGGCTGCGCCTTCAGGTCCGTGCTGCCGCGCGCGGATGTTCAACGCATCTGCTTGTTCGATACCTGGCTATCGAGCGTTCTCATCGGCCGGTCCGTGGCGACCGTGGCCGAAATATGCTTCGCCGTACAGTGGGCTATGCTGCTGCACCTGCTAGGTGGGATAGGGGGGGTGGATACAACCTTGCATGCCGCCTGGGTGATTGTGCCGCTGATCTTCCTGGCGCAGTGCTGCTCGTGGTACGGGGTGTTGACAACCAACTATCTGGCCAACGCCATCGAAAACTCGATATGGGCAGTTGCCTTTCTTGTTGCGGGCGTTGGCCTTTGCCGATTGCTATCGGAATTCGACGGTCTACTTTATCTGGCCATCATCGTCGCGATCGCCGGGATCGCAGGCTATCTGGCCTTTCTCATAGCCGTCGACATACCGATGTACCTGAAGCGTTGGCAGAACGGGCTTAAAGACGGCAGCAAAGCTCTCTCTCCTCTTGAGGGTTTCCGTGACGCCGGCACTCGTTGGGTGGTCACGCATGACTTTGCCCAATGGAAGGACGAGATTGCTTGGATGTCGCTCTATTTTACCGCGGCCGTCTGGGCGAGCCTCGCGCTTTGCCTTGTTTACTCGCTCGCGGGTCATCTTGCGCGCTAACGCCCTGGACCCGCGCCCCCTAACAAGCGTTGCGGGCGTCCCCTCGGGCTTTCATTGAACAAGCCCGCGGCCGCCAGTGGCACTTGGTGGAACCGTGCGTGATGGCCCAGGAGCCGGCCAAATACTGGACGGCTGCGCCCAATCCACGTCACATAGGGCACATCCTAGAACCAATCTGGTAGGGCGGCTCGGGGAGGCTATTCAGACCCGCTGCACGATCGTTTTTCGCCCCCTTCGGCTTGCGGTGCCGATCTTGTCGTGGAGTGCGCGAATGCGCGCCCGGAGCCTCGCATTCAGTTCGCTTCGCTGCCGGCCAAACGCTGTGTCGTCCATATAGCTCTGCTGATTGCTGGGGTGGCTCGACGTTTCTGCGTGGGCCTTCATGAAGGTCAGCACGGACTCAAACGCCTGCGCATCCCTCAGCAGGTCGATTGAAGCCGCAGCAACGCTCGAGTTTTCCGCTAAATCGCTTGCATAGGGTTTGCCGCCGGCGGCAATGCTGTCTCGCCAGAGTTGGTCTGGGCGCAACGCGGCGGCACAAATCCCAACGAGATGTTTCATCGCCAAGGTGCACCAAAAGCCGGGCTGGGGCGCTACACGCTTTGGAATCGGCAGCCGCGGCATGGCGACCAGATCGCAGCTGTCGAGATAATAGTGCAAAAATGCACGGCTGCCGGGCTCATCTTCGCGGACAAGCAGCACTCGCGTGCCGTTAAACTTCACATCGTAGAAAAGCCAAGCCTGTAGCGCGGGTAAATAGGCAATGGCTTTGACGTGGTGATAGCGCCCACAAGCGAGCAGCCGCACCCACCAGCGGCCGCGCTTTTTGCTAAAGAGGAGGATCCAGTCGGGCTCGATCACGGCGGCGAATCATTGCTGTTGCCGCTGATTCCCTACAAACGCTCTGCGATGCTCCCTTGTCAGGCAGATATCGTTCTGATGAAGGCGAATGCACGCCTGTCATCAAAATCTGCGACCTTCGGCGGATCAGCGGCAAACTTGGATGTATTTACCGTTGCTTTATCGTTCGGACATTCGCACCGCGGCAGAGGCGCCAGATCAGTTTCGCATCGGTATCGACGACGCGATTATCTTGCCGCTGGTCGCAATTGCCTTTCTGACAAGCACGCTCTTTCAGGTGGCGTTTTCCTTCTTGTCCCTTGCCTCGACGTTGGTTTTCGCGCTCCTTCGCCAGATGCTGACATGCCTGTTGCTCGGTGCCGCTACAGCCGGTGACGCAATGGCGTGGTCGATCAAGCGGCTCGCCAATCATCTGCCGCGGCTGTCCGGGGCGAGGCGTAAGGCGATAGGCGACTTTGTGGACCGGGGTTGGCCTTGGCTGCGGCAACGGCCGCGCCAGGAGGCTCTGGCGCATGCAACTCAAAGTGTGCTGCAACGAGGGAGCACTTGGGTCTTTCAAAGCTTCGGAGCCCTCTCGCCGCGCGCTGCCCTGCTCGTGGTCGTCGCCGTGACGGTGTGGCTGCCACTATCCGCCACAATTTCGATTGCCATGCATGCCGCCCTGCTCGCGAATGTTGCCTGGCTGCCGGCATGGGCGCAGCTCCTGCATCCCGTTGCAACCATCATCGCCAAGAGCAAGTTACTGGTTTTGGCGGTCTATCCGGCAGCCTGGCCGCAAGCGAAGAGGCACGTCTTAGTGCAGGCGGCCTTGCGGTGCGTGGACTGCCTTGCGGCGCGCGGTAGCCTGCGCAAGACCGCACAGCGTTACCAGCAGACGAAGCAAGGCTTTGCACAAGTGAGCGATGCTGGGTTGCGTGCAATGGGCAAGTACATCAATGCTCTCAACAATTGACTACGCATCGGCGCAAAAGCCGAAAGAGTCAACCCCAGCATCTCCGGCAAAATGCGCGCACACCCAGTTCGACGTCCAGCCGAGCCAGCACGACGACGACGTGCAGCCCAGCGGATTGACGCGGGAAGTGGCCTTCACATGCGGGTGGAGAGGGTCTTGCTTCCACCGCGCATGCCTAGAGCCTCGCCTTCGCGCCGCAAGGCGAGGACAAACGAGGTTAGCCCCGCGCTCCGGAGCGGGAGGTAGCGCTTGCCAAGCTGACGCGCGAGGCGCTTCACCACAACAACTGCATTATGGCTAACACAATCGACCGGAAAATATATGCGGTCGGCTCGTGCCACCTGTGCGGCGAGCAGACCGCCACGGTCATCGATGCCCCCATCATGATGTAGGAATGAGGCGCCACATTCCTCAGTCAGCATTCGCAGCTGCGGGATGTTGTGAGCCCGTCCACCAATATAAAGTAGGGTCAGGCCGGCGAGATCGGCCGACTGATCGGTTGCAGGCTGGGGAGCAGCGAATGGCTGCCTTAGCGACCGTTCTGCGCCGGCAAGCTCATCCTGCAGCTTGGCGTTTCTCCGCAACAGCACGGAGCCTTGCTTTCGTTCAAAGCCGAGCTCTACGGCGAGCCGTTCCAGTCGTTTCGCCAGTCTTGCCCGCGCTGCGACTTCAGAGGTGAGACGGCGGCGAAGGTCACTAACAAGTTGAGCGGCTGTCTCGCCATCCACCGCCTTTGCAGCACCGGTTGGCGAAGGTGAGGAAATCGTCTTGCCCAGAGCCTCCGTGAGTTTGGCGATAGTTGCATCTCGCGACACCACTGCATCACGCAACTGGCGCTGTTGGCGCGCTACCTTATCACGCAGCGCAGAATTTTCAGTCTCTAGCTCTCGCAATCGCCGGATATCGGCCCTGTTCGCGGCGCCGACGAGATGCGAAAGCATGTGCACTTCGCCGAAAACCTTGCGTGCCAGATCTTCGCTCGCGAGCGGATGGGTGAGGAGCGCCCAATAGGCGCCCGGAATATCCGCGCGATCAATGGCGCGTGTCCAAAGCTCGTATAGGTCCTCCGCATTTCGCGCCTTACTGAACTGACCAATAGCGCATCGATGACGGCGATCTAATGCCTTGTGCAGCAGCTTAGCGGCGCGATCCCCGCGGCCGGCCAAGAGGACGGCAGTGCTGTGCAGCTCGTGATCAGAAGCCTTGTGACACCCTGGTAACTGAGCCCGGCTCAGGATTTCCCGCAGCTCCGCCGTGGTCAGGCAGGTGCCAACGATCGAACAATGAAAATTGCTGCTGAGCTCCCACATACAGCGCCGTTTGGCGACTGCGGCGGCTGCTGTCTTAGGCATCTGCCTGCCGAGCAGCATGGGGGGAGGAGCCGGGCCAACCCTGGTCAACGGCGGCAACTGCGTGTGCAAGCCGGGCAGCTTTGCAGTCATGCTTTCGCTATATTTGATAGAATATAGCGTGTCCAGCGAAAAAAGACGACCCGGGGCCAGCGCCGGTTCGGCCCCGTTCTGATTTTAAGGGAGCGCCAAAG
>Ga0075424_100007566_pt1 | contig 10549 bp, 11 predicted proteins | sample SoiMethybrSBSTD3_FD_75301 | JGI IMG/M metagenome (GOLD analysis project Ga0075424, IMG submission 75301) | Bulk soil microbial communities from a Populus tree surrounding site in Tennessee, USA - Soil MetaG P. TD hybrid SBSTD3 | ecosystem: Environmental > Terrestrial > Soil > Tree plantation...
GACTTCGGCACGAATCGAAACCAACTCCGGCTCTGGGCGCATGACTACGTCAGCCGCGGGATCGCCGCCCTCGTCTTCGATTCGCGAGGGTCCGGCGAATCGACCGGGAACATCGGATTGAACACGTTCCCGGACCTTGCCGACGACGTCCTGGCCTGGGTGAAGACGCTCCGAGCGCGCGACGACGTCAGACCCGACGCGGTCGGCCTCTTCGGATTCAGCAACAGCGCCTGGACCGTTTCGCTGGCGGCCTCCCGCTCCCCCGACGTCGCGTTCCTGATCTTGCAATCGTTCTCCGGCGTCGCGCCCTGGAAGCAGGATCTCTTCCGGGCGGAAACGCAGCTCCGCGTGGACGGGTTCCCCGAGGCCGACGTGAAACGAGGCACCGATTTCACGAAGCGGAAATTCGAGGTCGCTCGAACGGGTGAGGGATGGGAAGACCTCGCGAACATCATGCAGACGCAGCCACGGTGGCTCCCCTACACCAATCCGCCGAGCTCGCTCGAGCGATCGAGACAGTCCTACGAGCGCGTCATGACCTACGACCCCGTGCCCGCGCTCGAGAAGCTGAGGATTCCCATCCTGGCGCTCTGGGGCAGCACGGACACCTACGTCCCCGTTCCGGAGACCGTGACGATTTTCAGGCGGGCCATGGCCAAGGCCGGAAACCGCGCGTACACCCCCAAGATCTTCCAGGGTTGCACTCACAGCCTGCTGGTCGAGGCGACCGGTAGCCCGAGCACCGGAGGAACCGAGAGGAACTTCGCGCCGGGAATCTGGAAGATGGAAGCCGATTGGGTGCTGAAGCATCTCCGGCCGAACGGTGGATCCGAGTAGCCGGCTCATGCGAAAGTGTCAGGAAACGGCAGCTGCGAAGGGCCCATAATCGAAGCGTCTCCGAACCGCCGGGTACCCCCAAACCAGGAAGGAAGACCGATGTTCCGAAAGCACTTCGTCGCACTCGTCACGCTCGGAATGATGGCCGCGTTGAATGGTTGCGCCAAGCCTCCGGTGCCCCAGGACATCGCCGCCGACAAAGCCAAGCTTCAGACGGACGCCCTCAGCTGGTTCGACCACTTCGCCACCGCCGATTCCGAGGGGCTGGCAAACCTCTACGCCGAGGACGCCATCGTGATGCCGCCGAATATGCCCGCGGTGACCGGACGACCGGCGATCAAGTCGCTCTTCGGGGCACAGGCCGCTTATATCAAGGCAGCCCGCATGTCGCTGAAGTCCGGCGCCGTGACGGGTTCCGACGTCAGTGGCGACCTTGGCTGGATCTCCGGCACCTACATCATCCAGGACTCCACGGGCGCGACGACGGACAGCGGCAATTACCTCTCGATCCACCATCGCACGAATGGCGTGTGGCTCTACATCCGCGATATCTTTAATTCGGATCGCCCGCCGGCACCCGTGGCGCCGGTGAAGCACGCAGCGGGCAAGAAGAAGTAGGGGGCGGATTCGACGATGAACAACCTTTCGCCTTTCCCCAACTGTGGAAGCCGGGAGCTGTACCGCAGCAAAGAGGTCAGCGCGGGCGGCGGGCACGCGCCGGACTACTTGCCCGGACTCGGCAGCTTCTGGCTTGCCGAGAAATTCCACCTCGTGGCATGCAAGGAGTGCGGGCTCACGCGGTTCTTCGCGCGGCCCGAGGCCATGGCGAAGCTGTCCCAGTCGAAGAAATGGACGCGGCTCTAGGCCGCGCGAGAGAGATGACCGGGGGAGACGTGCGAAACATAGATGTCATCTTGAAGCGGTTCGAGACGCCCGACGAGGTCCGCGAAATGGTCAAGGGCCGCTTCGAGCTGGTTCACATCGGCGGGCTCACGATCGGCCGAGCGGCCTACGAGCCGGGGTGGCGGTGGTCCGAACACGTCGGACCAGGCGTGGGTGCAGAGCGGTGCTCGGTCGAGCACGTGGGGCTGGTCCTGGCCGGAACCGCGGCGGTGTCGTTTGACGATGGACACGTCATCGAGTTGCATGCGGGAGAGCTGTTTCACGTCCCGCCGGTCCCGCACGATTCCTGGGTCGTCGGCGCCTCGCCGTATGTCTCGCTTCACTTCCTCGGCGCCGATCGATACGCGAAGTGAGCCCGCTCAAGAACCTTCCATACCCAGCCCTGGAACCGCTGATTCGGCGACATCTCTCGACGACCGAGGATGAGACCACGAGCGCCCTGATTCTCCGACTCCAATCCGCGCGGGATCGCCGCCATCTCACGAGAGCGGAGCTTCTGGCGATCTGCAACTGGAAGTCCCCAAGAGCCATCCGACACGTACGCGCAAACGGCCCCGGGCAGGTGCGGAGAGCAACGAGGAAGGCGCTCGCCACGCGGAGCGAGCCGGTCCGCCTGCAGGCTCTCCTCACCCTCAAAGGCGTCTCGGTTCCGATGGCGTCGTCGATCCTCACGCTTCTCTACCCGCGACGGTACGGAGTGATGGATATCCGCGTGTGGCAGCTCCTTCACAAAATGGGAGCCGTTACCGGGGCGCCAAGCGGAGTAGGCTTTACGTTCGACCACTGGCACCAATTCTTGATGATCGTTCGAGATTTCGCCAAGAGGTACGGCGTGAAGGCGCGCGACATCGAGAGGGCTCTGTTCCTGGCGCACCGGCATTACCAGAGCGGTCGCCTTTACGATCGACTCACGAGAAGCGGAGGGGGTAATGGCAACGACGACGCAGCCTCAAACTCGCGAAACCCCGATGTACAGCGCCAACCCCTTCGACACGATCATGACGATGGCGGGAGGAGCGTGCCTGCCCCGCTGCCTTCACGCGGTCGCTGATCTCGGGGTCGCCGACGTTCTCGATAACGAGCCGAAGACCGCGGGTGAGCTCGCGAAATCCGTTGGGGCGCACCCGGGCTCGCTCGCCAGGGTGCTGCGGCTCTTGTCCGCATACGGCGTGTTCGAGATCGATGGAGACAAGGTCCGCCATTCTCCGGCGTCGAGACTTCTCCGCTCGGATCATCCGCAGTCCATGCGCGCGCTCGCCAGAATGTTCGGCCTATACGTAAACTGGAACGCCTACAGCGAATTCGGGCACAGCGTCAGAACCGGGCAGCCGGCAACCGCCAAGACGCTGCCACGCGGATTCTGGGCCTATTTCCAGGGGAATCCCGAGGAGAGCTGCATCTTCAACGAATCGATGGTGGCCAAGGCGCAGGTCCAGATCCCGGCCGTCGTGGCAGGCTATGACTTCTCGCGATTCGGAACGATCGCGGATATTGGCGGAGGCCGGGGGCATCTGCTTCAGGCGGTGCTCGCGTCCAATAAATCCGCGAAGGGCATCCTGTTCGACCTGCCGAACGTGATTCAGGACGCCGCCTGCGCCGCGAGCGATCGACTCAAGCTGCAGGCCGGAGACTTCTTCAAGGATCCTCTGCCTACCGCGGACGCCTACACCATCATGGAGGTGATCCATGACTGGGCCGACGAGGAATCGCTCGCCATATTCAAGGCGATCCGCCGCGCGGCGAAGCCCGGCGCCACGCTGCTCGTGATCGAGCAACTGGTCCCGAACGATCCGGGGCCGCACTGGTCGAAGATGCTCGACATCCACATGCTGACGCTGGTGGGCGGGCTGCAGCGCACGGGGGAGGAATACGATGCCCTGCTCCGCCGCGCCGGCTTCGAGCTCAAGCATGTGCATCCGACGCACTCCGACGTTTCCATCCTCGAGGCGAGCGCGGTGTGAACGCGTATCAGCTCATGACCCATGGCCACTGATTCAGGAAGGAAAGACGGCGGGCCCCGCGTCGTCAAGGGCGACCAGAACTTCACCCTCGATCGCGATGCCTTCCGCGCTCGCCTCCTCGAGCGCTTCAACGATCCTGGCTTCGAGACAGTCTCCGAGCATCTCGAGAAGGTCATCGACATCGCGTGGGATGCCTACATGGGGTACCGGAAGAGTCCGCGGACCCGGAAGGCCGGCCCGGAGTTCGCCGATCCGGACTTCCAGCTCCCCATCGAGTGGCTCGAGACGCGGCGCCGGATCAAGGAGGCGCAGGCGCGCCACGACGACCCGAAATCCCCCGCGAGGATCCTCGTCATCAACGGCTCGGCCCGGAGCGACCAGACGTGTCCAGGGGAGATCTCGAAGACCTACCGGCTCGCGAAGATCGCGCGCGAGGCGATCGCCGCACAGAAAGGCTGCGAGGTGGACTTCCTGGACTTGAGCCGGCTCACGGGCGAGTTCGGCCTCGTCATCTATCCTTGCAAGGCCTGTGTGTCGACCGCGCAGCCGCTCTGCCACTGGCCGTGCACGTGCTACCCGAACCACGCGCTCCGCCAGACGGGCGACTGGATGCACGAGATCTACCCGCGCTGGATCGCGGCGCACGGCGTGATGATTCTCACCCCGGTGAACTGGTACCAGGCTCCGAGCGTCCTGAAGCTCATGATCGACCGGCTGGTCTGCGCGGACGGAGGCAATCCGGATCCAACGACCACACGCGGCAAGGACCCCGCGATGGCGAAGGCGATCGAGCTCAAGGGCTGGCCCTATCCCAAGCACCTCGCAGGGCGCGCGTTCTCCGTGGTGGTGCATGCGGACGCGGCGGGCGCCGAGAACCTGCGCCGCATCCTCGTCGACTGGATGACCGACCTCGAGATGATCCCCGCGGGACCGATCGCGGGCATCGACCGGTTCATCGGGTACTACGAGCCCTACGCCACCAGCCACGACGACCTGGACAAGGACGTAGCGGTCCACGACGAGGTGCGAAACACGGCGCTCGAGCTGGTGGAGACGGTGCGTCAGATCCGGAGCGGGCAATACAAGCGTCCCGACGCGGGTCTCGAGGAGCCGCGGAAGAAGTAGGCTCCGCCCAGCCGCTCTTGCTAGATTGGGGCCGAGCCCATGGCCTCCCTCTCGCTACAGAGCCTCTCCCTCACCTACCCGAACGGGGTCCGCGCGCTCGACAACGTCACGCTCGAGATCGCGGACGGCGAGTTCCTCGCGGTCTTAGGGCCGTCCGGCTGCGGCAAGTCCTCCCTCCTCCGCCTGGTCGCTGGACTCGAAACGCCGACCTCGGGCTCGATCGCGACGGACGGGAAGGACATCACCGCGCTGGAGCCCAAGGACCGCGACGTGGCCATGGTGTTTCAGGGGCTCGCGCTCTATCCGCACATGACCGTCCGCGAAAACATGGGGTTCGGGCTTCTAGCGCGGAAGACCCCCGCGGAAGAGATCGATCGGCGCGTTCGCCAGGCGGCGGCAACCTTGGGGCTGGCGGAGCATCTCCACAAGCGACCCCGAGAGCTATCGGGCGGCGAGCGCCAGCGTGTGGCGCTCGGCCGCGCGCTCGTTCGGAGGCCGCGGATCTTCCTGTTTGATGAGCCGCTCTCCAGCCTCGACGCCCAGCTTCGGCAGGAGCTGCGCGAGGAGCTGGCGCGGCTCCATCGCCTGACGCGCACGACCTCCATTTACGTGACGCACGATCAAAAGGAGGCGCTCTCCCTCGGGAATCGGGTCGCGGTGTTCGAACGCGGAAGCGTCCGGCAGATCGGCACGCCCGAGGCCATCTACCGGGACCCTTGCGATCTCTTCGTCGCCCGGTTCGTGGGGGATCCCGCGATCAACCTCGTTCAGGGAGAATTCGCGGCGGACGGGGGTGCGCTCACCTTTCGCTCGCCCGGTCTCTCCTTCCCGCTGCCGGCGGGGCGCGCGCGCACGGGCCGCGTCATCATGGGCCTCCGCCCTGAGGCCGCGGTGCTCGGCAAAGGCTCTGGCTCAGGGGCGCGCGGCACGGTCGAGCGTGTGGAGCGCCTGGGAGGGGATACCCTGATCCACGTACAGACCGAGTCGGGCCGCCACATCGTGCGGGCCGAGCCGCGCGCCGCGCTTCCGGCCCCGGGCGAGATCGTGGGGCTCACCCTCGACCCCGCCCGCGCGCTCTTCTTCGAGCCGGGAGGCGCCAGGATCCGCGTCGACTGACCGCCGGCTCTCCCCCCGCGTGCGAGTCTCCCGTGGGGCCCTCTCTCGTTTGGCGGTCACCGCTGTGGTACCATATACGTAGGATGCGAGTCGATTCGCGCCTCCCCCCTCTCCTGGACCGGCGCTTCCCTCGCCCACAGTCCCCAGACATCGGGCTCCACATTCCAAATGGGGGTGTTGTGATTCCGGCTCTTCCGTCCTTTGCGCGCAGGCCCCGCGGCCTTCGCACGCTCGCTCTCCTTTTGTTCCTTCCCACGGCCTCCCTGCTCCCGTCGGCCGTACGCGCCCACACGAACGTCACGGCGCCCGAAGCCGAGTTCGCATGGCCCGCGCCCGGCTACGTCCCGGACGAGCTGCTCGTCCAGTTCAAGGACGGCGTGGGCACCGACCGCGCGATGAGCACGATCCGAGAGAAAGGCGCCACGGCGCGGCACATGCTGACGCCGGACGGTCTGGTCGAGGTCAAGCTTCCTCCGGGAGTGTCGGTGGTGGACGCGATCGATGGCTGGAACGCCCATTCAGATGTGGAATACGCGGTGCCGAACGTCTACGCGCGAGGATTCTTCGTCCCAAACGACACGGTGATCGCAAAACCCGATCTGGCCTGGAATCTGCGCAGCGTGGGTGCGTACGGCGCCTGGGACGTTGTGACCGGGGATCCCAGGATCGTCCTCGCGATGATCGACACCGGCGTGGCGTTCGAGGATCACCCGATCCCCAGCTATGAGCTTCCTTTCGTCAAGCCCGGCGTGACCATGTACCGGCGCTCGCCGGAACTTCCCGGCCCGTTCCTGCAGGGATACGATTTCATCAACGACGACGATCACCCCAACGACGACAACGGACACGGCACGATGACCGCAACGATCGCGGCCGGCCAGGCCAACAATATTGCGGGCAGCGCCGGGATCGCGTTCGGGGTCACCATCCTGCCGATCAAGGTGCTCGATTCCGTATCCAGCGGAACATTGTCGACGATCGTTTCGGGAATTCGCTACGCGACCGATCATGGCGCCAATATCGCGAATCTGAGCCTCGGGTTTTTCCCGCTGGGTCGCCGGCCCCAAGACCGTGGCCTGCCGCCGAATGTCCTGGCGCACCTGTTCCATCCTTTGAGAGACGCCATCAATCGCGCGCAGAGCCACGGGGTGATCGTCGTCGCTTCGGCCGGAAATTTCGGTCTCCCCGAGATTGGTCTGCCGGCAGCGTATCCCGGCGTCATCTCGGTCGCGGCGTCAGGGGTGGACGATCGAATCGCCTCCTATTCCTCGTTCGGCAAGGGGTTGTCGTTCGTGGCTCCCGGCGGCGACTTCACCGATTTGAACAATGACCGCATTCAGGACGCCGTCTTCAACCTGAGCATCAAGCCGCGCCGCTCTGAGGGATCGCTCGCGAATCCAGACTCCTTCGGCGTGTTCCCCTTCTTCGGAACCTCCGCATCCGCACCCCATGTTTCGGGCGCGGTCGCGCTCCTCATGTCGCTCGGGGTGAGAAACCAAAGTTCGATCGAGCAGATTCTGCGCGAGACGGCGCTGAATCAGTTCGGGGTTGGTTTCCACGATTCGACGTACGGAGCGGGTCTGATTCAAATCGACAAGGCGGTGCGACTCGCGGCCTCCAAGTTCGCGCCCAGGCTCGCCCTCGGCGCGGCGCAGGGACCCGGAGCGCGCCTCATCACGAAGAATCCGTCGAGGGGCGGAGCGGCCTTAGCACTCAAGATCTCGCGTCCGGGGGACGTGCGCGTCCAGCTCTTCGACGTACGCGGGAGGCTGGTCCGCACGATCGACGAGGGAAGGTACCCGGCCGGCGAGAGAGTGGTGCGATGGAACGGCCAGGACGACCATGGTAGGCAGGTCGGAAGCGGCATCTACTACTTCCGTGTTGAAACCCCGGACGGCATCGAGAAACGAAGGATCGCCGTCCTGCGCTGAGGCATTGGTCCCACGCTTCGACAGAATCCAGGGAGGATCGCACGATGACCCATGACCCCATCCAAGCCGCCCTACGAGTATCGCTCGCGGCGCTGATCGCGTGCGCCGTGGCGGGGACCCTCATTCCGGCGCGGGCCGTGGCCGGGAAGGCCGCTGCGACCGCGCCGACCAAGAGCACGCCAGAGACGGCGCTCCATCGCATCCAGCGAGCCGTGGCGAGGATCGACGCGGAGGCCAAGACACCCGAGGGAGAGGCGGCCGTGCTGAAGCGGTTGAGCGCCCAGCTCGGGGCCAGCGAGGATTCTCTCAAGCTCCAGCATGCGACGTGGGGCTTGGGATACGGGGAGATCGCGATGGCCTACGGCTTTGCCAAGGCGAGCAAGAAAGGGAAGACGCCCGCCGATGTGGTCGCGATGCGGGCGGAGGGAACCGGGTGGCTCGATATCGCGAAGGATCTGGGGGTGAAGGTTGATCAAGTCGCAAATCGAATGAAGCGCCACGTCGCCGCGCCCAGGCTGCGTTGAGCCCGTGCATTCCGAAACCTCTATCTGGATCGAGGCGCCCTCCCGGGACCTGTTCGAGCTCGTCTCGGACCTGGACCTCTGGAAAAACATCCTGCCCCATTATCGCTACGTCCGTATCCTGAGCCGCCACGACGGGACGACCCACGCCGCGATGAGCGCCCGACGCGGACCGATCCCCGTTTTCTGGGAGGCGCTCCAGACGGCCGATCCCGAAACACGCACGATCCGGTTTCGACACGTCCGCGGAATCACCCGAGGCATGGAGGTGCTCTGGAGCTTCACGGATGAGCGCGGGGGCACGCGCGCGCGGGTCGACCACGATCTCGATTTCAAGGTCCCCGTTCTGGGACCCTGGTTCGCCGAGCAGATCATTGCCCGTGGGTTCATCGAGCCCATCGTACAGAAGACGCTCGGCTGCTTCCGGGTCCTGGCCGAGGAACGCGCGAGGGGCTCGATCGGGAACGGGATCCCATGATCGCTCCAACGATCAAACGCCGCGTCGCGCTGACCGGAATCGGCGTCGTCACTCCGATCGGGACCGGCCGTAAGGACTTCTGGGAAGGCGTCCGCGCCGGCCGCCGCGGCGTAGGACCTCTGACCCGGTTCGACGCCTCCGCTCTTCGAACGCGAATCGCGGGCGAGATCCAGGGCTTCGATCCGGCCTCCTTCTTCAGCCCCAAGCGCGCCGGCCGGTTGGATCGCTTCGGCCATCTTTCCATCGCCGCGGCGCAGCTGGCCCTCGAAGACGCCGGGCTCGCGATCGGCGAGGGATTCCACGCGGTTCCGGAAACCGAGCTCGGGGTCACGATCGGATCGGCGCTCGGAGGCGTCCCGAGCGCGGAAGCGGACCACGCCGCGTTTCTGGAGTCCGGGCTCCGGTCCGTCCCGGCGAGCCTGGCGATCCGCGTCTTCGCGGGGGCCGGCGCGTGCAACGTCGCGATCGCCTTCGGCGCAAGGGGCCCGGTGCTCGGGAACTCCAATTCCTGCGCCTCGGGGGCGATCGCGATCGGCGAGGCCTTCCGGATGATTCGCGACGGTGAAGCCAGGGCGATGATCGCGGGCGGGGTCGAGGCGCCGCTCGCGCCGCTCACGTTCGCCGCATTCACCGTGATCAAGGCGATGTCGACCGCGAACGATGAGCCCGCGCGCGCCTCCCGGCCCTTCGACGCCCGGCGGGACGGGTTCGTGATGGCCGAGGGAGCCGCGATCCTGATCCTCGAGGATCTCGCGCACGCGCTGAGACGCGACGCCCGCATCTATGCCGAGCTTGCGGGTTTCGCGACCACGAACGACGCCTTCCACATGACGGCGCCGCAGCCGCAGGGACGCGACGCCGCGCGCGCCATGCGCATCGCGATCCGGGACGCGGGGCTCTTGCCGCAGGAAATCGAAGCGGTGAACGCGCACGGCTCCTCCACGGTGCTGAACGACCGCACCGAGACGCTGGCGATCAAGGAAGTTCTCGGAGACAGGGCGCGACGCGTACCCGTGAGCGGCACCAAAGGCCTTCACGCGCACGCGCTCGGGGCCTCTGGGGCGATGGAAGCGGCCATCGCCTCGCTCTCCGTGTCGGAGGGATTCTTGCCCGCGACCGCGAACCTCGATCATCCCGACCCTGAGTGCGATCTGGACTATGTGCCGCGCGTAGGCCGTTCGGTTCCAGTACGAACGGTGATTTCAAATTCCTTTGGCTTCGGGGGAACCAACGCATGCCTGGTATTCAAGTCGTTGACCGTCTGAGGAGGATCTCCATGTTTCGCGCCGCGATCCCGCTCTCCCTCCTTCTCCTGTTGCCCTTCTGGACCGGCTGCGGCACCTCCGGAAGCAAGGTCCCGGTAAGCGAGATGACGGCGAGGACCAACTCGGGGGGAGTTCAAGTGGTCGACGTGGACGTGCACTCCTTCTATTTCAAGCCGAGCCGCATCATCGTGGAATCAGGGAAGCCGGTCGAGCTGACGCTTCACTTCAAGAGCATGTTCGTGCCCCACAACTTCACCTGCGTCGACGGCGACGCAGGGATTTCGGTGAGCCGAGGGGCGGGCTTCATGAGCTTCCATCGGACGAAGCACGCTAGATTCACGCCGACGAAGCCGGGTGAGTACGCGTTCTTCTGCCACGTGGACGGCCATGCCAAGAAGGGAATGAGGGGAAC
>Ga0075424_100007568_pt1 | contig 10548 bp, 10 predicted proteins | sample SoiMethybrSBSTD3_FD_75301 | JGI IMG/M metagenome (GOLD analysis project Ga0075424, IMG submission 75301) | Bulk soil microbial communities from a Populus tree surrounding site in Tennessee, USA - Soil MetaG P. TD hybrid SBSTD3 | ecosystem: Environmental > Terrestrial > Soil > Tree plantation...
ATGTAGCTCGGAAACATCCGGAAGCCGGCGAGCATCTCGTTGACGTTCAGGAGCTGTTCCCGTTCCCGGAAGCAATACATCATCACCGACACCGCGCCGATTTCGAGGCCGTGCGTGCCGAGCCAGACCAGATGGCTCATGAGGCGCTGCAGCTCCGCAATCAGGACACGGATGTTGCGGACGCGTTCAGGGACTTCGATGCCCAGCAGCTTCTCCACCGCGAGGCAGAACGCGAGGCTGTTGGACTGCGCGCCGAGATAATCCATCCGCTCGACGAGCGGGATTACCTGCTGCCACTTCTTCTGCTCTGAGGTCTTCTCGATCCCGGTATGCAGGAACCCGATGGTGGTGTCGGCACCCACGACGGTCTCGCCGGCGAGCTGCAGCACGATCCGCAGCACCCCGTGCGTGCTCGGGTGCTGCGGCCCCATGTTGACCGTCATGATCTCGCTGCGGAGCTCAGGGGCCGTCGTCGTGGTCACACATTCCTCTCTATCAATTCACACATCGCGTGGATCACGGTCCGATGGACTTCCTGCACGCGCGGTGTGGACATGTCCGCCACGTTGATGTGAATCGATGCCGCCTTGCCGATGGCGCCGCCGTCCTTGCCCGTCAGGGCGATCGTGCGAAGCCCCAGTCGATTCGCCGTCTCGAGCGCCCTCAGCACATTGGCCGAGCCGCCGCTCGTCGAGATGCCGAGCGCGACGTCCTCGGGACGCCCAAGCGCTTCGATCTGACGAACGAACACGCGTTCGTACCCGTAGTCGTTGCCGATGCTCGTCAGGACGCTCGTGTCGGCCGTCAACGCGACCGCGGCAAGCGCAGCCCGCTCGCGCATGAACCGTCCCACGAGCTCGGTGGCCATGTGCTGCGCGTCGGCGGCGCTTCCTCCGTTCCCGAACACCAGCAGCTTCCCGCCCGCGCCGAGCGCTTCGCGGATCGCTGACGCCGCTTCAATCACGCGCGGCAGCAGGCCGTCGCGCGTCCGACGATGCACGGCAATCGTCTCGTCGAAGATCGCCTGCACCACCGCGGCGTCGCCGCCGGCCGCCGCCTGCTCCATCAATCCTTCCGCGCGCGGTCCCGCGTCGCCTGCACGTTGGCGACGAATTGCTCCTGCGAGACCTGCAACGGCTCGTACGTCTTCACGGGCGCCTTGATCTGCACCGGATAGTCCTTGCGCATCGGGTAGCCCTCCCAGTCGTCGGGCATCAGAATCCGCCGCAGATCCGGATGATTGCTGAAGTTGATGCCGAAGAAATCGTACGCTTCGCGCTCGGACCAGGCGGCCGCGGGCCACACGCTGGAAATCGACGGCACCACCGCGTCGCCGGCGACCCGGACCTTGACGCGCAGCCGTTTCGGCGTGTCGCCGAACCCCGCAACGCCGAGGCTCGCGAGCAGGTACACCATCTCGAACCGCGGCTCGCGCGGGTAGTAGTCGACGGGAAGCAGATCGACCAGGAAGGCGAACCGCAGCTCCGGAATGTCGCGGAGCGCGCGGCACGTGTCGACCAGCTGATCGAGCGCGACGTAGATCGTCGGCATCCCGTCGCCCGCCTGGACGCTTTCCAGGCCTGCGGCCGGCACCGTGCGCGACAGCACGTCGATGATCGCCGTCGAGTCCATCACGCGAACGCCTTCGACCTGTCGATTTTCTTCTGGAGCTGGACGATCCCGTAAATGAGTGATTCGGGGCGCGGAGGGCAGCCGGGGACGAACACATCGACCGGCACGACCTGGTCGACGCCCTGGACGATGGCGTAGTTGTCGAACACGCCGCCGACCGACGCGCACGCGCCCATCGAGATGACGTATTTCGGCTCCGGCATCTGATCGTAGATGCGGCGCAGCACCGGCGCCATCTTCCGCGACAGACGCCCGGCCACGATCATCAGGTCCGACTGACGGGGCGAGCCGCGGAACACTTCGGCGCCAAACCGCGCGATGTCGTACCGGGACGCGCTCATCGCCATCATCTCGATCGCACAGCACGCCAGACCGAAGGTGACCGGCCAGATCGAGGATCGCCGCGCCCAGTTCACGACTTTGTCGACCGTTGTCAGCAGTACGGGAACTTCTTCGTCAGACATGAGAGCTCAATCCCCAATCCCCAATCGAGAATCCCTAATCGTCAATCCTGAATCCTTCAATCGCCAGATCCCGGATCCCGGATCCGCATTCCGGTCACCGCTCGTGTCCCCAGTCGAAGATCCCCTTCCTCCACACATAGACATAGCCGGCGAGGAGGATCATGAAGAACAGCACGAGCTGGATATACCCCGCCCAGCGCAGCTCGCGCAGCGCCATCGCGAACGGATACAGGAACGCGATCTCGATGTCGAACAGCAGGAAGATCATCGCCACGAGGTAGAACTTGACCGGATGCCGTTCGCGGGCGTCGCCGACCGGCGGCATGCCGCACTCGTACGGCGCGAGCTTTTCGGGGGTCGGCTTTCGCGGCGCGACGAAGTGCGCGGCGACGATGTTCACCGCGCCGAACCCGGCGCCGAGAACCAGCATGATCAGGATTGGTAGCCAGCCGTGCATGCGATCCGGTTCAAAGGCGGCTGGCTTGTGAATGTTTTCTCAAGCGGGGCCGCAAAAAAAGACGAGGACGCGTCGGTGCGGCGCTTCGCGTGCCGCACATCTCAGGAATGCTATCACAGGGCCCCGCCTCCGCCGGCGTACGTGTCGCGCCGGCTACGGCGAGGTCGCGATTCGCGGCTCGCGGTTCGCGCTGGAACCTCGCGGGCGGAAGCTGCTAACGTCCACTGATGCGCCTCGCCTGGTTCAGTCCCATGCCGCCCGTGAGGACCGGGATCGCCGCCGTCAGCGCCGCGTTGGTTGCCTCGCTGCGCGGTGAGCACCTGATACACGCGTACACCCACGCGAATGCGCACGATTTCGTATGGCACCAGCGCCAAAAGCCATACGACCTAATCGTTTATCAGATCGGCAACTCGTCGCATCACGACTACATCTGGCCGTATCTCTTCCGTTACCCCGGGCTGACGGTCCTCCACGACGCGCATCTGCATCACGCGCGCGCCGCGGCGCTGCTGCGTACGAAACGCGCGCAGGACTACCGCATCGAGTTCGCGGCGAATCATCCGGACGCCAACCCCGATCTCGCCGAACTGGCCGTCGCCGGGTTCGACAGCCACCTTTATTACTTGTGGCCGATGACGCGGCTCGTCGTCGAGGCCTCGAAGGTGACCGCGGTCCACACGCCCGCGCTCGCGGCCGTGCTTCGCGCCGATTACCCGGCCGCCCGGATCGAGGCCATCCGCCTCGCCCACGGCGAAACGATCCCCGCCGGGCGCGCACGCGACGCCCGCATACGCGTCCGCGACAGGCACGCCATTCCGCACGACACAATCGTGTTCGGCGTGTTCGGTGGGGTTACTCCGGAGAAGCGCATCCCGCAGATCCTCGATGCGCTCATCGACGTGCTGGCGTACGCGCCGAACGCCCGGCTGCTGCTCGCGGGTACAACGGCGGAGCACTTCGATGCGACCGCCGCCGTGCGCGATCGCGGTCTCGAGTCTCAGGTCACGATGACCGGGTATCTGCCGGACGATGAGGCGTTGGCGGATTACCTGGCGGCGTGCGATGTGTCGCTGAATCTGCGGTGGCCCACGGCCCGCGAGATGTCAGGACCGTGGCTGCGGGCGCTTGCGGCGGGGCTGCCCACGGTCACGACCGACCTCGCCCATGTTGCGGACGTTCCGTCACTGGATCCCAGAACTTGGGCGACTCGGCCGGGATCCGGGATCCGGGATCCGGGATCCGTCACGGAGGCCACGGAGATAGGGGCCAGATCGGATCCCGCATCCCGCATCCCGCATCCCGTCACCGTCGCCATCGACATCCTCGACGAGGACCATTCACTGCGGCTCGCCATGCGGCGGCTCGCTACCGACGCGGCGCTTCGCGCCTCGCTGGGCGCGGGCGCGCGGACGTACTGGGAACAGGAACATTCGATGCCGCGCATGCGCGAGGATTACCGCCGCGTCATTGCCGCCGCCGTCGCGGCGCCGGCACCGACGCCTCCGTCGCCGCCGCATCTGGTGAATGACGGCGACCGCAAACTGAAGGATCTGCTTCGCCCGTTTGCAATCACCGGAGTGCTGGACTGAGCTGGTAAGATTCTGGTTTGACGATACGATTGAACGGCGAGCCGTACGAGATCGCGGGCCCCGTCACGATCAGCGCGCTGCTCGCCAGGCTGAACATCGATCCCCGCATCGTCGCCGTCGAGCACAACGTGGTCGTCATCAAGCGCCAGCAATACGATCAGACGGTGGTAAACGAAGGCGACGAAGTGGAAATCGTGAGATTCGTAGGTGGGGGCTAACGGAGAAGAGCGGAGAAACGGAGAAAACTAACCACGGAGGAACGGAGATAACGGAGAATTTTTGTCGGAGGAAACGAACCCTTGATAAACAGATCTCCCGACACACCAACCTCCGTTGCCTTCGTTTCTCCGTGGTTCAATTCCGCCGTTGACTCCGCCCCTCTCCGCTCTCTCAGGACAAGCGTATGCACTCCGACCCATTGATCATCGCCGGCCGTGCGTTCGATTCGCGGCTCGTCGTCGGCACCGGGAAGTATCCGTCGCACACGGTGATGGCGGACGCGCATCGCGCGTCGGGGGCCGAGATGGTCACCGTGGCGGTGCGCCGCGTGAACCTCACAGACCCCTCGGCTACGCTCGGGGCAGGCCGCAAGGAATCGCTGATCGACTACATCGATCGCGAACGGATCTTCATCCTGCCGAACACCGCCGGGTGCTACACGGCCGACGATGCCATCCGGACCGCGCGGCTCGGCCGTGAGGTCGGACTGTCGAACTGGGTAAAGCTCGAGGTAATCGGCGACGAGCAGACGCTCTATCCCGACAACGTCGCGCTGCTCGAAGCGACGCGCGTGCTCGTCAGCGAAGGGTTCGTCGTCCTGCCGTACACGAACGACGATCCGGTGATCTGCCGCAAGCTCGAGGACGCGGGCGCCGCGGCGGTGATGCCGCTCGGCGCGCCGATTGGATCCGGGCTCGGCATCCAGAACCCGAACAACATCCGGATCATCAAGGAGCAGGCGCGCGTGCCGGTGATCGTCGACGCGGGGGTCGGCACCGCCTCGGACGCCGCGATCGCGATGGAGCTCGGCGCCGACGGCGTCCTGATGAACACCGCGATTGCGCTCGCGGCCGATCCCGTCGCGATGGCCACGGCGATGAGGCTCGCGGTCGAAGCCGGCCGCCTCGCGTATCGCGCCGGGCGCATCCCGAAGCGTCAGTTCGCATCGGCGAGCAGCCCCGTCGACGGACGCATCGCGCCTGTGGCTGCCGCGGCCGGCGGGCGCACCGGCGCCTGATGGCGGATCACGAGCCGCTCGAGGCGACGCTCCGGCGCCTCAAGGACGAGCGCGACGAGGCCGACGCGCGCTACAACGACGCGCTGACCGCGCTCGATGGCTCGGTGCGCCCCCCGGTTGCAATCCCGCAGCCCGCGCCTTCGCTCGACGATCATCAGCTCGCATCCCTGAATCAGAGCTGGAACACACTGCCCGCGGAGCCGCAGCGCGGCGCCGGCCTGCGCGGCCGACTCACCGGATTCATCTGGGGCGTCGTCGGCCCGTATCTGCAGCGCCAGCTGACGTTCAACTCGCAGATCGTCGATCACGTGAACCGGAACGCCAACGCGCAGCGCGAAGCCCATCGCAGCGCCGAAGCGGCGGTCGCTGCCCTCCGCGATCACGTCGCCGTCCTCGCCGAGTTCCAGGCGCGGCTGATGCAGTACCTCCAGCAGATCACCGCGTACGTCGACACGAAGGATCGTGACGCGGCAGGCGGCTCGCTCGTTCTCAATGCGTCGTTGAGCGGCCTCGCCGAGAACATCGCCAAGCATGCCGAGTCGATGGCCGCGCGCGAGCGCCGGTACGACAACCGCGCGGCTGCGTTGTCCGCCGCACACGACGAACTGCGCGGAATGGTTGGCGTCGCACAGCAGGCGCTGATCACCCTGAAGCGTGAGGTTGAGCGACTCAGCACGCCCGCCGCTGTGCAGTCAGGCGGTGACTCCACCCACGACAGGCGGATCCCGCATCCCGGATCCCGGATCCCGGCAGAGCCGCCCGCCTTCGCTCCGTCGCTCGACGCCTACAAGTACGTCGGCTTCGAAGATCAATTCCGCGGTTCGCGCGACGCGATACGCGCCAGGTTGGAATCGTATCTTCCACTGTTCGAGGGGAAGTCCGACGTGCTCGACGTCGGATGCGGCCGCGGCGAGTTTCTCGATTTGATGAAGTCGCACGGCATCGCCGCGCGAGGGATCGACCTGAATCACGAGATGGCAGAGGTCTGCCGGACGCGCGGACTCGACGTGACCGAAGCGGACGCCGTCGGCTACCTGGCCGGTCTGCCCGATGCATCGCTGGGCGCGATCTTCTCCGCGCAGGTCGTCGAACATCTCCAGCCCGGCTACTTGCTGCGTTTCCTCGAGCTCGCGTTCGTGAAGCTCCGGCCGGGCGGCCGCCTCGTGCTCGAAACGCTGAACCCCGCGTGTTGGGTCGCGTTCTTCGACAGCTACATCCGTGACATCACCCACGTGTGGCCGCTCCACCCCGACACGCTGAAATATCTCGTCATCGCGAGCGGGTTCACGACGGCGGCCGTCGAATTCCGCTCGCCCGTACCGCAGCAGGATCGCCTGCAGCCGATTGCCCTGCCGTCAGGCTCAGACACGCGCCTCGCGGATCTCACGGAGGCGTTCAACGCCAACGTCGAGAAGCTGAACTCGCGGATGTTCACGTATCTGGATTATGCGATGGTGGCGGACAGGTCGTGAGACCGCAAGTTCAGGAAACGGCGATGAGGTTTTCGAGATGAAAGCTCAGCCGTGACAACGCCACGCCGTGCATCGCGCAGAGCGACTCGAGCTCCTCGACACGGGTGCCCCGAATGGACAGGGCGCTGATGATGACCCGATCCACGGCGCCCTCTTCGACAAGCGAGACCAGCCCCGCATAGCCGCCGAGAACCTGATATCCCTGAATGCGGCTGCCCCGCTTCGTCGGGTCGTCGTCGATGAACCCGAGCATGCGATACGGAGTAGCTGGGTTTGCCATCAGCTCGCGGACCGCGAGAGAACCGGCGTGGCCCGCCCCGTAGATCAACAGACGCTCCCCCGTCTGCCGCCGCCGTCGGACGAATTCGCTGATCAAACGGAACGACGCGCGCGAGCCCGTGACGACCAGCATCAGCAGCGCCGCGTAGATGATGAATACGCCGCGCGAATAGTTCTGGAACCGGAACAAGTACAGCAGCGTCAGTTCGACCGCTACCGTCCCTGCGACCACGCCTTTCGCAACGACCACGGCGTCCATGAGACCGAAGTGGCGCCAGACACCGCGATACACGCCGACCACGAAGAACGCGATCATCTGGGTAGCGAGGACGATCGGCAGCGACTGCAGGAAGTTCCAGAAGTACAGCTGGATCGCCTCGCCGTCGAAGCGCAGCCTGTACGCCGAGTAGTACGACACCGTCACGAGGCATGCGTCGAGCATGACCTCGGCGACGCGCCGCTTGTGCATGAAGTCGACGACGACCGGCGTCAGCTTCCCGGATCTGAAGAGCAGGCGATCCGAATCCTGGTACACGCGAACGTGACTCAGGTACACGGCGAAGATGACCATCGCCAGCACGAACAGGGCCGCCACGGGTACGGACCACGCGCCGGAATCCCTGACGAGCGAATGGCCGATGATCCCGGCGAGGGCCGCGAGAATCCAGAGGACGCCGACCGCCCAGCGTTCCGACAACCCGACAGCGACGAGGCGGTGAGAGGAATGATCGCGGCCTCCCTGCGATGCGCGCCTGCCCGAAATGACGCGCAGCACGGTGACGAGCGTCGTGTCGAAGATCGGGATCAGCAGCATCAACGCCGGCGCCAGGATCACCGAGAACAATCCGGACGTGTGCCGTCCTTGCCCTGAGTCGAGCGCCAGGGAGGCGAGCATCAGTCCGAGAAAGAGGCTCCCGCTATCTCCCATGAAGATCGAGGCTGGATTGAAGTTGTAGAGCAGGAAACCGCCCAACGCGCCGCACATCAGGGCGACGATCGTATTCTCCGGCGTCGCTGCGGGCCCGCTTGCGAGCATTGTGATGCCGGCAATCATCGCGACGCCGGTGCACAACCCGTCCATGTTGTCGAGCAGGTTGAACGCGTTGGTCACCCCGACGATCCAGATCATCGTCAGCAGCAGATCGATGGTGAGCGAGGCGGTCCACTGCAGACGAAATCCGAAGAACACCAGCACCGAGGCGACTGCAATTTCCGCAATCAGTTTCGTCGACGGCTTGAGATTGATGAGATCGTCGGTGAACCCGACAATGAAGATGAGGCTGCCGGCGAGGAGAAGTTCAGAGACCTTGCCGCCGACGCCGAAAACGAGCGCACCGACGAGCACCGTCGCGACGATGGCGATGCCGCCGAGCATTGGAGTGGGGCGCTTGTGCCAGCGATCGGAGGTAGGCCGCGCGACGCAATTCAACCTGAACGAGAGCGCACGGCAGACCGGAACGAGCGCGGCGCTGACCCCGACGCCGAACAGGGCGGCGAGGAGAATCGTCATCGCGGCACGTCAGCGATTGTAGGGTAGGCGCGGACCTCCAGCAATCGTTCGTACTGCTCGTTGATGAGCTGGACCATCCGCTCCACGCTGAACGTGCGCTCGACAAAGGCACGGCCGGTTTCTCCCATGCGCCGGCCGAGCTCGGGATCGGCGAGCAGCTCGACCGTCCGGCGGGCAAGCGCCGACGTATCCAGCGGGGCGACGAGATATCCAGAGACGCCGTCCTCTACCACTTCGGGCGCACCATCGAGATTGAAGGTCACGATCGGCTTCCCCACCGCCCCGGCCTGCGGCAATACGCGCGCGAGCCCCTCACGCAAAGACGTGTGCACCACGACGTCCATCGCCTGGATGCACGCGGGCACGTCGTCAGGCGGAACCCGCCCGGTGAAGATCGTGCGATCCCTGAGGCCCAGCGCTGCGACCTGCCGCTCAATCTCCGGCCGGATCGGTCCGTCGCCGACGAGCAGAAACCACACTGCGGGGTTCAACCGGGCTATTTCGGCCGCGGCCTCGAGAAACTGCTCGTGCCCTTTGAGCGGAAACAGACGCGCGATCTTGCCGACCACCGGGGCGTCAGGCGGGATTCCCAGGCGCTGTTTCGCGGCTTCGACGGTGAGCCGGTCCCGGATCTCGAGGAACAGGTCCAGCTCGAACCCACTGTAAATCGTCAGGTACTGCTCGGGCCGGCCGATTCCCGCCGCCAGCGCCCCCCGCGTTGTCCGATCGTTCACGGAGATCAACAGATCGGTTATCGGCGCGCAGCAACGTTTCAACCAGATGTAAATCGAATTTTTCCAGGCGGCCTGGTATTCGTGGAAAACCAGGCTGTGCAGGGTGTGCACGACGACCGGAACGCCGGCGAGTCGCGCGGCGAGACGGCCGATGATTCCGGCTTTCGAGGAGTGCGTATGGACGATGTCGAAACGTTCGCGCCTGAGGAGCCGGACGAGAGATATCAGCGCACGCAGGTCGGTCAGCGGCCGAATCGGCCGCACCAGCGTCGGAACCACGATGACGCGAACGTTGGCCGCCGTGGCCCGGTCGCGCAGGGAGCCCTCCGTGCCGTCGTCCACACCGATGACGAGCGTGACGTCGTAGTCGCGCTGCTGCCCGATGACGGTATAAAGCGTGTTCTCCTGTGCGCCGCCGAGAATGAGGCGGGTGATGATGTGCGCGACCCGCGGACGCTTCATATCAGCCAACACGAACCGCCGGCATCGCTTCGGCGCGCGCTCCGGGTACGGCGGCTTCCACCACCTGCCGGTGCCACATCTCCAGCATCACGAGGTTCCACAGTTGGTAATGCCACGAGCGCTTTCGCGTCGCATGCTCCTCGAGCAGCCGCTCGACCGCGCCGCGGTGAAAGTATCCGCGCTCGATCGCGCGCTTGCTGAGCAGCAAATCGGCGGCGAACTCCCGCAGCTCGTTCCGAAACCACTGTTCGATGGGCACTCCAAAACCCATCTTCGGACGCGACAGGATGGCCGCGGGCACGAGGCCCTCCACTGCCTTCTTGAGAATGTATTTCTTCACTCTGCCCTTGAGCTTCCATGTGGTCGGCAGCGACGCGGCAAACTCCATCAATTCGTAATCGAGCAGAGGCGAACGGGCCTCGAGGCCGTGCGCCATCGTGGCGATGTCGACCTTGACGAGCAGATCGTCGGGCAGATAGGTGTGCAGGTCGACGTCGAGCGTGGCATCGACGATGTTTGGCGCATCGGACGCCCGGTATCGCTCGAGCAGCAATTCATCCGGATCACGCGCGCCTGCAGCCTCGCGGAAGCCGGGCGTACAGAGCCACGCTTTCACCTCGGGCGTGAAATGCATGACCCACCGGCAGTAGCGTCGTTCAGCTGGGAGCTGCATCGCTTCGACGAAGCGGCGGGCGCGGCCGAGGGGTGA
>Ga0075424_100007569_pt1 | contig 10546 bp, 12 predicted proteins | sample SoiMethybrSBSTD3_FD_75301 | JGI IMG/M metagenome (GOLD analysis project Ga0075424, IMG submission 75301) | Bulk soil microbial communities from a Populus tree surrounding site in Tennessee, USA - Soil MetaG P. TD hybrid SBSTD3 | ecosystem: Environmental > Terrestrial > Soil > Tree plantation...
ATGCCGGAGGGCATGAGCGAGGAGCGCAAGAAGATCATGCGCGCCTACGGCGCCGATCTCGTCTTCACGCCGGGCGGCGAGAGCGATGTGGACCTCTCGCTCCAGCGCCTGGCCGAGATCCGCCGGCGTGATTCCGCCGGCTACTGGGTGCCCGGGCAGTTCGACAACACCGACAACGTCGAGGCGCACTACCGCACGACGGGGCCGGAGCTGTGGGAGCAGACGGGCGGCGTCATCGGCGCCTTCGTGGCCTCCCAGGGCAGCGGCGGCACGCTGACCGGCGCCGGCAAGTTCCTGCGCGAGCGCGAGCCGCGCGTGCGGCTCTACGCCGTCGAGCCCGAGGAGTGCGCGCTGCTGGCCCGCCGCGAGTGGGGCCCCCACGGCATCGAGGGCATCGGCGACGGGTTCATTCCGGACAACCTCGACGTCTCGCAGCTCTCCGGCATCATCACCACGACCACCGATGAGAGCCTGGTGATGGCGCGCCGCCTCGCCGCCGAGGAGGGCCTCTTCTGCGGCATCTCCACCGGCTGCAACGTGGCCGCGGCGCTGAAGCTGGCCGCCCGCCATCCCGAGCTTCCCTCGATCGTGACGATGGCCAACGACACCGGCCAGCGCTACTTCACAACGGCGCTGTGCGGCGAGGACAAGAAGGTGGACGTGCCCGAGCGCGAGCACCCGATGGATCCCAAGACCCAGCGCGACCTCGACCGTTATCAGTCGGCCTGGGAGATCCTCACCTGAGGCCGTCCGAGTACGACTTCGTCGCCGCCCGGCGGCGGCTCGAAGCCAAGCCGAAGTCGGCCGGCGAAAAGCTCACCACGCTCGAGGACGCCGCCGGGCGCGTCAAGGACGGCGACTCGATCGTGGCCGGCGGCTGCCTCTTCACGCGCACGCCGCTGGCGCTCGTGCGCGAGATCCTCCGCCAGCACCGCACCGGCCTCACCCTGGCGCGGAACCTCATGTGCACCGAGGGCGAGCTGATGATGGCCGCCGGCGCCGTCGAGCGCGTGGTCACGGCGTGGATGTCCATCGGGCTGCCGTGGGGCGTGTCGAAGGTCATGCGCCATTACGTCGAGAGCGGCAAGGTCGCGCTGGAGGAGTGGAGCCACCTCGCGTTCGGCCTGCGCTTCCGCGCCGCGGGCATGGGCGTGCCGTTCCTGCCCTCGCTGACAATGCTGGGCTCGGATCTGATGGGCGTGGGCGGGATGAAGACGCTCGAGGATCCCTACACCGGGCAGACGCTGGCCGCGGTGCCCGCCTTCTTCCCCGACGTGACGCTGCTGCACGTGAGCCGTGCCGACCGCTTCGGCAACTGTCAGATCGACGGCTACCCGCACATGGATGCCGACATGGCTCGCGCCGCCGCCACCGTGCTGGTCACCACGGAAGAGATCGTCAGCGAGGAGGAGATCCGGCGGCGCCCCGACCGCACGGTGATCCCGGGCTTCCTCGTGGACGCACTCGTGCTGCAGCCCTTCGGCGCGTATCCCCATGAAGTGTGGGGCCGCTACCACGCGGACTTCGAGCACTTCGCCGAGTACACCGCCGACATCGACGCCCGCGGCGTGAAGACGGCGGTGGCCGATTACCTCGCGAAGTACGTGCACGCGCCGGCCACGTTCGACGAGTACCTCGAGCTCTTCGGCGGCGAGCGGCTCAAGCGCGCCCAGGACGCTGCGCGCGACCTCGTGCCCGGAGTATGAGCGTCACGCCGTCCGAGCTGCTGGCGGTCATCGGCTCCCGGCAGCTGAAGGACGACACCACCGTGTTCGCGGGCGTCGGCGTACCGCTGCTCGCGGCCGCGCTCGCCCACCAGCGGCACGCGCCGAAGCTGACCATGGTGATCGAGGGCGGCATCATCGGGCCGCAGATCCGGCCGGGGCGCCTGCCGATCTCCACCAACGAGATGCGCGCGGCCCACCGCGCCCAGATGCTGCCGGGGATCACCGACACGTTCCTGTTCGCCCAGCGCGGCTTTCTCGACTACGGCTTCATGGGCGGCGCCCAGATCGATCGCCACGGCAACATCAACACCAGCGTGGTGGGCGGCGACTACTGGAAGCCGAAGGTGCGGCTGCCCGGCACCGGCGGCGCCAACGACATCGCCTCGCTCTGCAAGGAAGTCATCATCCTCACCGCGCACGAGAAGCGCCGCTTCGTCGAGAAGGTGGATTTCGTCACCAGCCCCGCCTGGCTCGACGGCGACGGCAGCCGCGCGCGGGCCGGTCTGCAGTTCGGCGGCGTCTCCCGCGTGGTCACCACGCTCGGCATTCTCGGCTTCGATCCGGCGACCAAGCGCATGCGTCTGGACGCCGTGCATCCCGGCGTGACGGTCGAGCAGGTGCGCGACAACACCGGCTTCGAGCTGCTGCTGGCGCCCGAGATCGCCATGACCGCGCCGCCGACCGACGACGAGCTCGCCATGCTGCGTGCCCTCGATCCTGAACGCCGCTTCCTGGGATAGGACAGCCATGCCCGTGCACTTCGGCCTTGCCATCAAGAACTTCGTCGGCCCCACCGAGACTCCCGACATCGACGAGCTCTACCGCTACTCGGTGCGGGCCGAAGCGCTCGGCTTCGAGTCGCTGTGGGCCTGGGATCACGTCATCCTGGGCGTGGAGCCCTCGTTCCCCATCCTGGATGCCGTCGGCACGCTCACCGCGATCGCCGCCCGCACCGAGACGATCAAGCTCGGCACGGGTGTGCTGGTGCTGCCGCTGCGCAACCCGACGGTGGCCGCCAAGGCGATCGGCACGCTCGACGTCATCAGCAAGGGCCGGCTGATCCTCGGCGTCGCGGCCGGCTGGTACGCGCGGGAGTTCGACGCGGTCGGTGTGCCCTTCAAGCAGCGCGGCCGTCTCTTCGAGCGCAACTTCGAGATCCTCACGCGTCTGTGGACCGAGGACCGCGTGACCCTGCAGGCCGACGAGTTCAACCTGCGCGAGGCCGTCATGCGCCCCAAGACCGCGCAGCGCCCGCGCCCGCCCATCCTCATCGGCGGCTACGTGGACGCCGTCCTCAAGCGCGTGGCCACCAAGGGCGACGGCTGGCTGACGTACTTCTACACGCCGGAGTCCTACAAGAAGGGCTGGGAGAAGATCGTCGGCTTCGCGCGCGAGGCGGGCCGCGACCCGAAGACGCTCACCGGCACTAACCAGCTCGCGATCCTCGTCGGGAAGTCCCGCGCGGAGACCGAGGAGCCGATGCGCAAGTGGCTCCAGACCGAGTGGGACGTGGCCGCGTGGAGCGAATCCACCATCGAGCACGCCATCCGCGGCAGCGTGAAGGAGTGCATCGAGCAGCTCCGTGCCCATGTGGCGACGGGGACCGACCGCATCATCCTGATCCCGTACCGGTACCAGCCCGAGCAGGTCGAGATCATCGCGAAGGAGATCCTGCCCGCGCTGCGCTGATATATAGTGTCGCGAGCGAGAGCTCGCGGGCATGTCCACGTTCACGTACACGGCGCTCGCCGTCAGGAGACCCCGACCACGGGGTATCCGAAGCGGCGCCTTCTCGATCGCGTGCGCGACGCCATCCGGGCCCGTCTCCGTCAAGGACAACGTGGCTTCTTTTACCCAGAACAAGGCACTGAGCGCCCTGCGCTTCGTCGTCGTATGACCACGCGCCGGGCGATTCTGACGGGCGCAGCCTCGGTCGCAATGACAGGATGGGCGAGCGCAGAGCAGCGCCCCCACCGTCTGGCGTACCTGGTCCCGGCTTCACCGGCGGCCAATGAGCTGAATCAACGCGCTCTGTTCGGGGCGCTCGCCGAGCTCGGCTACCGCGAGGGACACAACCTTGTGGTCGAGCGGCGGTTCGCCGATGGGCGGTTGGACCGGTTGTACGCGCTGGCCGCGGAGCTGGTCGCGCTCAAGCCCGATGTCTTGTTCGCGGCCGGCTCACAAGCGACCCTCGCGGCGTCCAAGGCGACGACGACGGTCCCGATCGTGTTCGTCGCCGTCTCAGATCCGGTAGGAATGAAGATCATCAAGGCGTTGCGACGTCCGGGGACCAATGCGACCGGGCTCAGTAATCAGGCCGAGGAGTTTCAGATCAAGATATTGCAGCTCCTCAAGGAAGTGTTCCCCTCGGCCTCGCGTGTGGCGCTACTGCACGACCCGACGAACCCATCCCTAGTACGAATGCTTCCCACTCTGAAGCAGGCGGCGACGACACTCGCACTGAACCTGAAGATGATCGAGGCGAGATCACCGGAGGATCTAGTCCCCGCTTTCAGCTTGCTGAAGTCCGAGCCTCCCGACGTGCTCTATGTCCTTTCCGCTGCGTTCTTCGTCTCCCAACGCGGACGTATCGTGGAGTTGGTGAACGCTCAGCGTCAGGTGGCGGTGTACGGGCAGAATGACTTTGCCGACGCGGGCGGCCTGATGGCGTACTCGTTCAGCGTGATCGAGCAGTACCGCTCCGGCGCCACCTTCATCGACAAGATCTTAAAAGGCGCAAACCCAGCCGGGCTGCCCGTCGAGCAGCCGACGCGCTTCGAGCTGGTACTCAATCTCAAGACGGCGAAAGCTCAAGGCGTGACGTTCTCGCCGGCGGTGCTTCTGCGCGCTGATCGGGTGATCGAGTGACCACGGGCGAGGGGGCGTGCATCTGCCTGCGGCGTCGGACAACTGCGCATTGCAGCGGACGGCTCCGCCGCCGCTGAATGGTCCGTTCGGTGGACTGCCGAGGATCTCGCTATTGTGGAAGTACGGACACGGGTACGGTGTCGCGGAAGCCGTCGGAGCGTCCATCGTTCCTCGGCGAGTTTAGCCAAGTGGGTCGAGTAGGTGCAGAGATCGACTGACGTTCCAGCCGGAGGCTTGGCATCGCGCCGAGCGTTCGCGGCTTGGCTCGCGATGCTGCTGATGCCTCGATGCGCCTGGGCCCAAACAGCAGAGCGCAGATATCGCCTCGGCTGGCTCGGCACCGTCAACATCCTCAACGAGCCGTACAGCCAAGCGTTCGTCCAGCGCTTGGGAGAACTCGGGTTCCTGGATGGAAAAAACCTGTCGATCACGTTTCGCCATGCCGCAGGCAGAGTCGATGCACTGCCTGGGTTTGCCGCCGAGCTCGTCAAGTTGAACTGCGACGTGTTCTTTGGCGCGGGCCCCGAAGCCTCTCTCGTCGCGCTGAAGCAGGCGACCCGGAACACGCCAATCGTCTTCCTGGCGGTGGACTTCGATCCGGTCGCCATTGGGCTTGTCGCTGGTCTTGCGCGGCCGGGCGGTCTGGTCACCGGCATCACGGCCGTTCAATCGATCCTTCCCGGCAAGCGTCTCGAATTGCTGAAGGAGTTGATTCCGCATGCCCGGAAGGTGGGGGTGTTTACGAACGAGCAGACAGCAGGGCAGCTCGCTGTGGCGCAGGACGCGGCCAGACGGCTGGGCCTCGCGCTGCACGTCGTCGAGTTCAAGCAGCCGCCATTCGACTATGAAGCCGGGGTCCTCGACACCGCGCGCGCCAAGGCCGACGCACTCTTCGTGCTCGGGTCTGGACTTTTTGTCCCGGGGCGGCGGAAGATCCCCGAACTCGCGTTGAAGGTGAAGCTGCCGAGCGTATTCCACCATTCACAGTGGGCCGAGGCCGGCGGGCTGATGTCGTACGGCTTCAACTTCTCGGGCATGTGGCGCCGCGGCGCCGAGATGGTGGGAGAGATTCTGCGCGGTGCGCGGGCGGGCGACATTCCAATGGAGCAGCCAAATACCTACGAGCTTGTGATCAACATGAAGACCGCCAAGGCGCTTGGTATCAGCATCCCACAATCGATGCAGTTACGCGCCGACCGGATCTTGCAATGACTATCCTCGGCCGTTCGCTGCCTCTCGCAGCAGCGGAGTTCAAATGCAGATGCCACCGCACAAACGAATCAGCCACGGCGCGCCCTGCGCGCCGTGGCTGATTCGTCGCGTTAGGTGACTTTGGTGAACTTCAATCGAGCAACGAACTCGAAGCCGAGCGCTGTGATCCTAATGTGTCTACTCGTAGCGACAGTATCCTGTGGTGAGCGTGACAGCGAGACACAGCTGGCTCCGGTCAGTGACGGTGAACGCTCATACAACGACTTCGAACAAGCTGTCGGCTCTTTCCCCTACACAGCCTCCCAGGAACGCCAGAATCGAATTCGGAGCGGCTATGCGCAAGTTGCGGTTGGCGCGACCAAAGACGAGGTTGCCCGTGCGCTCGGCGAGCCAGACTTTAGCCAAGATTTGTACTCGAAGGACGCGAGGCCGGGATGGCTCGGATCGTCGTGGTCCTATTACCTCTCGAAGCGGAGCGATGGGGTCAATATGTTTGATCCGGTCGTCCAGGTATTCTTCGGCACGGACGGGCGTGCCACATGGATCGTGCCGAGTAACATTGAGGGATTGCATGAGAAGGGCTCGCCATCCCGAAGCCGCACCTAACCACGGCATGCAGCCCGGCGTGCTGTGCCCGCGGCTGATGCCGGGCCGTTAGGCGGAGACGATGGACGTACCCGGGCTTGGTACATTCGAACGGGGCAGATTGAGTCTTCTCCTCGACGCTACACCGTACGTTCATCAGTACTGCCTAGAGATGCAGAACCTAGCGGGAGACGATGCCCCACGACTCCAGATCGACCGCCCGGCTGACGTCTGGCGACACGTCGATCTCGGAAGCGTGCTCGTCGTGGCTCGCGACCACGGTTCGGGGCGCGATGTCTTCGTCTCCCTAGAGAGCAACTGTGCCTGGGAAGTCGAGCACGGTCTTCAGCTCGTCTTCAAGAACGGCCGCGAAGTCAGCAAGGTCGGGCCATTCGATGGGCACGTGTCGAACGCAAGTGCGTACGATGACGACGCGCTCGATGGTGTGATCTACCGGACGCTGGTGGAATGACGCGGCATCAGCGCCGTGGTGTCCCGCCTAACCCGCCGTTGCAGTCGGACGGACGCGTCGGTCGCTGCGCTCCCTCTCGCGCCCGCCGCTGAACGGCATTATCGTTAGGCGGCACCCTGAGGTGGCGGATCTGGTGAGCGACCAGCGACTTCGCCACGGCGCGCCGGCGTGGCGCCAGATTCCAGGAGGAAGTATCGATGCGCAACCTTCTGGCCGTCCTGTTTCCAGCCTTCACGCTTGCCTTCGCCGGCTGTGCCGCCATGCCTCCTAGCACACCGGCGGGAGGCACCGACGCCGTCGAGCGCAACAAGGCAATCGTGCGCGAGCTGACCGAGGTCGTCTGGAACCAACGCGGCCTTGATCGTATCCCGGACTTCTACGGGCCCGATTTCGTCGGGGACTATCGCCCCTACGCGCTTCGCCAGGGACACGAGGGTATCCGCGCCAGTGTGGCAGACGCCTGGACGGCTTTCCCCGACTACCATGAGGAGCTCCTTGCCCTCATCGGCGAGGGTGATCGGGTTGTCGTGCACTTGGCGATCTCGGGAACGCAACGCGGTCAGTGGGGGCCCCTGCCACCGACGGGAAAGCGCGTGCAGTTCGAAGAGATCGTCATTCTCCAGATTCGTGACGGCAAGGTGCGCCGGCAGCGCGGCATCGTCGACAACCTCAACGCGCTGAGGCAACTCGGCGTGGTGCCGACGCCACGCTCGTGACCGGATACCCCCTCGCGCTAAGCCCGCCGAACAACAGACTGGAGCGGACCGGCTCGACGCCGGCCGCTCAGCCTGAGCGATCGGCGGCGGAGGCGTGATGCGCTCGACAGGCTTCTTACTGGTGGCAGTCGTGTTCGTGGCAGTCGCCCTGCTGGCCTACGCGATCATTCTTGCTGGGGGCTGGGAGGCGCACGACTTCGCCCTGGTAGCTGCCGCCATCGCGGCAAGCCAGGTCGGTGCCCTCGTCTGGCATCGCCAGGCCCCCGCATCCGCCGAACGGTCCGTCAAACTCGGGCTTGGTGTTGTGCTGTCGGTCACGGCGGTGGCCTTCACCCTCATCTTCCAGGCTGTCAGCGGGTGGCTGGCCTACCCGGAGATCATTGTTCCGATAGCGGCCATCGGGTGCTTCGTGTTCCCGTTTGCGGTCGTCGGGCCAGTCTGGAGAGCGCTGTCCAAGGGCAAGCCGCCCGAGAGCAAAGACGCCGAACCAGGCGCTGATGCAGACGGCGGGGCATGATTCGTTTCTGGGACTCATCGCTCACGGTGCCCCGCCGCTGCTGAGCTGAGGCGTTAGGCAGCCCGATGAGTGAGAAATCCGATGCGCTTGCCGTGCCGGTCGACGTCACGATGCGGCGGCCAACGCTCTTTGGTGTTCCGGCCATGCCGATTCTGGCTGCGCCACTAGCGGCCCGGCGCGCTCAAGTGGAGGAGGCTGGAGCTTTGGCGGCGCTCTTGGGCCGCGCCTTTGAGGCGGAGAGTTGGGATGCGGCGGGTACTGAGCGTGAGCTGTTCTGGGACGAGACAGTCAAAGCGACGTTGGTGGTCGCGGCAGAGGGGCGGCTGGTGGCGACGGCTTCGTTGCAGGTACGTCCTGACGTTCCGGAATGTGGTTGGGTGCGTTGGGTTGCGACCGATCTGGATCGGCGTCGGGAAGGCTTGGCGCGGGCGTTGGTTATCGGTGTGCTCGCGATGGCGGGGCAAGCAGGATGTCGAGAAGCTCGTCTTCATACGCAGACCGATCGGTTGGCCGCGATCCCGTTGTATTTGCAGTTGGGGTTCGAGCCACTTGTGAGGGGCGATCGGGAACGCGAGGTGTGGGGGCGAGTGATCAGGCTTCTGAGCGGCGAGGCTGGTGGTGATCGCGTTGCGCCGCCGGCCGGCTAACTCGGCGCTGGAGTGATCCGTACCGAGAACGCCTCTAACCCGCTTCAGAAGTGCTGCCTAACAACCGATTGCAGCGGACGGTCCGCTGCGCGGCCCGCCGCTGAACCGGAGCGTTAGAGGGAGAAGAGATGGACGCGCTTCTTTGCAACTGGATTGAAGCGGCCGGCGAACAGGGGCCGGTGTCCACGGCACTCCCGGTTGTGGCGCATGATGAGCTGGAGCATCCATGATGCGTCACCTTTCGTCCAGAAGGCTGATCGTTGCCAAAGGGTTAATGTTTTGCGCTCTGGCCGGAGTGACAGCGACACTGCTCCTTCTGCAGGCGCCCTCGGTCACGGTGGTGGCCCTGATGGCCATTCTCGTGTGGGCGTCGTGCCGCTTCTACTACTTCCTCTTCTACGCGCTTCACCACTACGTGGATCCGGGTCTCCGATACGCGGGACTGCTGGCTTTGCTTGGTCAGATCTGGCGTACTCGCGGGGCCCGATGAACAGCGTGATCCCAGGACCGACTGCCTTCGAGGGCAGCGACCCATGATCCTCCACATCCTCGATCTTGGTGGCGTTGCCGTCTTTGCGGTGAGTGGAGTGCTCGCTGCGCGTAATAGAGGACTCGACCTCCTTGGGGTCGTCGTCATCGCGGCCATCACGGCGATCGGCGGCGGCACGCTGCGAGATCTCCTTTTGAATCGGCATCCGATCTTCTGGATCACCGACGCGCGGTACCTGATTGTCATCATCGCGGCGGCGTTACTGACCGTCGGTTATGTCTGGCTGAGGCCGCCGCCGGAGAACGCGCTCCTCGTAGCTGACGCCTTGGGGTTGGCGCTGTTTTCGTTGTCGGGAGCCCAGGTGGCAGAAACGGCGCGGTGCACATCGATCATCGTGGTGCTGATGGGCACCATGACCGGGGTCGCCGGAGGGATCCTGCGAGATGTCATGACTGCGCAGGTCCCCCTGATCCTGCGGCGAGATATCTACGCTACCGCCGCAATCGTGGGCGTCATCCTTTACCTGCTCCTGCAGGTGTTGGGACTGCCACGTACGGGTTCGTTCTGGACGGGTATGGTTGTGGTCGTTGCGCTCCGGTTGCTCGCCATCAGGCGGGGCCTGCAGCTCCCGATCTTCCGCGTGCCGTGACCGTGTGGTGGCGGCTTGCCGCGGGAATCCTGGTAATGGCGAGCGTCACTGCGCTGGCATTCGTCGCCTCGGGAGCACTCATTCCATCCGTGGTCAGAGATCCCCTTCTCGCGTTTGTGCAGCCGGGGGTCACGGTCTGGTGGCTGGTTCTGGGCGGGCCGTTTCGCTCGGCTCCGTCTTCTCCTACCGGAATCGCTTTTGCCGCCGCAACGAATACGCTGTTCTACTTACTCGTGCTGTGGATCGCCGTCGCCGGCGCACGTGTGGTCCGCCGCATGCGCTCGGCAACTCCTTGACCCTCGCCCCTCGCGTATCCCTCGGGACTCCCGCTGGTATAGTGCCGCCGGGAGCGCGGCCGCGCCCGCCGTCAGGGGAAACCCCGACAGAGCGGCCACGAGAAGGGAGCGTGTGATGAGTGCGACCAGCGCGCAGAACAGCGAGTTCGTCGTCTCCTATCTGACGCTTCGGCAGATGATCGGCTGGGCCGGTCTGCTCATGCCGGTCGCGGTGCGCCTGGGGGCGTGGATCTTCGAAGGCATCCACACCACCGATTCGATCAGCGCGTATTACTACACGGGCATGCGCGACGTCTTCGTCTCCACGCTGGTCGTGGGCGGCGCGCTGATCGCGTGCTATCGCACGCCGGCCATGCTCGACAACGTG
>Ga0075424_100007573_pt1 | contig 10544 bp, 15 predicted proteins | sample SoiMethybrSBSTD3_FD_75301 | JGI IMG/M metagenome (GOLD analysis project Ga0075424, IMG submission 75301) | Bulk soil microbial communities from a Populus tree surrounding site in Tennessee, USA - Soil MetaG P. TD hybrid SBSTD3 | ecosystem: Environmental > Terrestrial > Soil > Tree plantation...
GGTCCGTGGAGTGGTGCGGGTTCTGGGTCACGACGAAGGCGTGTCGAAGCCGTCGTGCGGCGTGCCGAGGTAGGGGAACATGGACTGGTACCGATCGGCTCCCGGCGTGAGATACGACGAGACCGCTCCGACGGCCGCGTCCGGCGTGAAGGTCGGATCGACGAGCGGGATGGTCGCGCCCGCGACCGCCTTCAGCTCGATCGAAACGACGTCATCGAAGACACGCCGTCCGTTCGGGTAGCCGGCGAGATCGCCGCCAACGACGCCGAGGGCGTTCGGGCTCTTGGTGGTTGGCGGGATCGCGACGTTCAGTCGCAGCATGTCCGCCGGCTTCGGCCCGGTGAGGTTCTGGAACCCGGGAACGATCCCGCCGGGAATCCCGGTGAGCAGGATCGCGTGCAGGTCGGCCCGATCCTTGCTGTAGGCCGCCAGATTCGGGAACGCGCCGGGGTATAGAACCGGCAGGAGCTTCGCGAGCTCCGGCTGGTTCACGTACTTCTCGAAGCTCGAGTCGTCGCTCGGGTCGAGTGCGTTCCACCGGTCCTTGTCCCCGACCGGCACGATCACCTCGTTGAAGAGCGGATTTCCCAGGCGTGAGACCTGCACCCAGGGGCCGCTCCCCTTCACCGAGTGACCGTCCCGCACCTGCACCTTGCGGCGGCTCGCGCCTCCCCAGATCCCCAGGACTGCGTCCGAGCTCGCGGGGTCGCTTGGGCGGGACCCATGCCGCGTCAGCTTCGAGATCGGCACCTTGATGGCGATCGTGTGGATGTTCAGCGTCTTCAGCGGGTCGACACTCTCCCCCGCCGGCGATGGGATCAGATGGAGATTCTGAATCTCCCGGATGTCGCCGAGGTCGAAGATCGCGCCCAGATCGACGAAGAAGCCGTCGTTCCGCTGACCGGCGAACACGGTCTCGCCGGTCGGCAGGCGGTGCACCGCGGCGGCGGCGAGATCGTCGTAGTCCGGCGTCGAGCGGGGCCCGATGTTGCACGGCGGGCACGCGAGATTGATGGCGAGCACGTCGCCCCCTCCGTCCCGCTCATGGTTGTCGTTGTGGCGGGAGTGGATCTTGCGCACCGAGTACAGCTGGCGTTTGTTCCAGTTCGGATCCGTCAGCGAGCCGATCGGGCCCGTGTTGTAGAGGAACGTGTCCTCGTTCTGGAGCGTCGTGCGGAACCGGAACTGGTACGTGATGTCCGGGAACGTGTCGCCGTCGTTGTCGATGAAGATCGAGTAGAGGACGTCGTCGCCGAACTCGAAGAAGTTCGGGCCGCCGGGGGGCCCCTCGAGCGGCACGTAGTTGGTGATGATCGTGACGGTGGTGGGGTCGTCCGGGCTGACGAACGCGTAGGTGTCGGCGTTGTCGGCGACCGGGTCTTGGCTGATCGCCGGAGCTTCACGATGGGAGGACATCTAGCTCACTCCCTTTCTGCCGGCCGCGCGCAGCAGGCGCTGCACGAGGGCGCGGTCGCGGTACGTGTGCTCGGCGGTGCCGGAGGTGACGGTCACCTCGCCGCGCTGGGCGTCGCGGACGTATGCAACGACCGGCTCCTCCGGCACGCCGGCCGTGGCCTCGGTCGGCTGAGCCCCCTCCTCACCCATCGCAGCGCGCGCGATCGGGGGCGCCGAGGCGAGTGCCGCGGCGCCGGTTGCCGCGCCGGCGATCTTGACGAACGAGCGCCTACTCAGGCGTTCCATCTCCCTCTCCTTCCCGGCGGCTCGGGCCGCCGTGTGAATACGGTCGGCGCTGATTCGCGCGAGACGCCGGACCGGTTCGATCGCTTGAACCGCCTGCCCTCCGGGAGCGAATATCGGACGCTGTGAACCGGCAGCTCGCCCATCTCTCCGACGAAGCGCTCGTCGCCCTGGCCGCCAGGTCTGAGCAATCGGCGCTCGCGGAGCTCTACGACCGCTACGGCCGCACCGCGTACGGGCTCGCGCTGCGCGTCCTGCGCGACCAGACGCTCGCCGAGGACGCGGTGCAGGAAGCGTTCCTCACCGTCTGGCGAACCGCCTCACGCTTCATGCCCGAGCGCGGCAAGGCGAGCACGTGGATCCTCACGCTGGTGCACCGGCGGGCGGTCGACGCGGTCCGGCGCGAGCAGCGGCGGCGCGCCGACTCGCTCGACCAGGCCGCCGAGCCGGCAGTCGAGGGGGCGGAGGAGGATGCCTTCCTTCACCTGCAGCGCGAGCGCGTGCAGGCCGCACTGCGCCACCTCCCCGACGCGCAGAGGGAGGCGCTCGAGCTCGCCTACTACGGAGGGTTCACCCAGTCGGAGCTCGCCGAGAGGCTCGGCCAGCCGCTCGGTACCATCAAGAGCCGGATGTTCGGGGGGCTCTCGCGCATGCGCGAACTGCTCGGGGAACCGGGAACGGAGACGTCATGGACGCCCACGACCTGACCGCCGCGTACGCGCTCGACGCGCTCGCCCCGGACGAGGCCGAGGCCTACGAGCGGCACCTGAGCCAGTGTGAGGAGTGCCGCGAGCAGCTCGCCGAGCTCAACGAGACGGCGACGGCTCTGGCCTTCGCCACGGTCGCGCCCGCTCCGCCCGCGCGGCTGCGCGCGTCGATCCTCGACGCGGCGGCAGCGGAACGGACGAACGTCGTCCCGCTTCTGCGACGCCGCTGGGTCGCGCGCGGGCTCGCAGTCGCGGCCGCGGCGGCGGCCTGCATCGCAGTCGGCCTGGCTGTTTCCCTGAGCCAGTCGAGCCAGCCGACGGTCACGGCCTCTGTCGTGCTCGACCCGAACGGGACCGCCACGCTTCACATCTCAGGGCTTTCAGCCGCGCCGAGCGGCAAGACCTACGAGGCCTGGGTGATCCCGAAGGGCGGCTCGCCGAGGCCGGCGGGCCTGTTCCCGGGCGGCGGAAGCACGACCGTGCGCCTCCGCGGCACCGTTCCGCGCAATGCAGTCGTAGCCGTCACTCGCGAGCGTGCCGGCGGCGCATCCACTCCCACGCCGCCGGTGCTTTTCAGCACGCCCACGTAGCTGCGCCGTCCTTTTACTTGCGGAGGCTGTGGACCGACATCTCCTGCATCCCCGTCAGGCTGCCGTCACCGTTGCCGGGGGTCTCGATGCCGACCTTGCGCATCGCCGGGCCGAGCCGCTCCGACTGGAATAGCTCGAACTGCTGCTTCGACTCCCAGACATCGATGATCCGGATGCCCGAGCCGGACTCACCGGCAGCGTGCACGATCAGACCTTCCGGCTTGCTGCTGCCGAGCTCTGCGTCGAGCTTGTCGTACTGCTCGCGGCTGATCGGCACGTCACTAACGAATGCCCAATTAGGCATAAGACTCCTTCGTCACCAAGCAGGGTGAAAACGCGAACCTGCGCGTCTCCTTGACGCACCCAGGCCAAATGTGACAGACGGAGAGGAAAAATCTGGTCGAGCCTCAGCGGCTTCCGCGCAAGGCCTACGCGCACCGACCACCATAGCGGCGATTTCGCGCCCCTGCGATCTTCAGCCGTTCGACGTCTGCGCTCGGGCCCAAATGTCCGCGAGCGCCGCCGGCGACAGGTTCCGCTTGTCGAACACCCCGTTGGATTGCCCTGTGTGGCCGGGCGCAGCGGTCATCAGGACGATCACCGTCTCGGGGGTCTCCGTCGCGATACGCACGGCCGTCTCCCTCCCGTCCATGCCCGGCATGTTGAGGTCGACAAGGGCAAGATCCGGCTGCCTCACGCCCGCGAGCTCGACTCCCTCCTCACCGGTGGCCGCGATTCCTTCGAGCTCGAAGCCCTCGGACGCGACGACCACCTCTGTTGCGGCGGCGAGGAACGAGACGCTGTCGTCGACGACGAGGACGCGGATCACAACGGGAGAGAGGCCGCCACCCTCGTCCCGGTTCCCTCGCCGCTCTGCAGGCGAAACGTGCCTCCTGCAGCTTCGACCCGTTCGCGCAAGCCGTCGAGCCCGCCGCCGCGGGGCTCGTCCGCACCGCCGGGACCGTCGTCGGTCACCTCGATCGTGAGCTCGCGCTTCGTCACCTGGACGCTCACGCTGACTATGGCATTCGGCGCATGCTTTTGCGCGTTCGTGAGAGCTTCGAGGAACACGTAGTACGCAATCGTCTCGGCAGCCGCGTCGACGGAGACAGCGGGTAGCTCCACCAGGTGTATGCGCTGCCCGGCACGCGCGGCGGTGCTCCGGATTGCCGTGGCGAGACCGAGGTCCGTGAGCACTGTCGGAAGGGTGCCGTGGGACAGCCCTCGCAGCTCCTCGAGCGCGATTCCCAACTCCGTCTCGGCGTCGGTCAGGACCTGGGCCGCGCGCCCCGGCTCCTGCGGGAGCTGCTCTTCGGCGACACGAAGCCGGACCAGCAGGGCGACCAGTCGCTGCTGCGCGCCGTCGTGCAGGTCGCGTTCGAGTCGATGGCGCTCGCTCTCGGCTGCCCGCAGGAGCTCCGTCCGCGACTCCGCAAAGCGGGCGGCGAATCGCTCGCGCTCGGAGACGATCGCTGCCACGCACAGCGCGGTCACCGTCGCGACGGCGACGAACAGTTGAGTGGAGAGAATGCTGTGCGTGATCGAGTGGAAGTGGAACGGGCCGTCGACGTTCCTCACACTCCAGATCGCCACTCCCGTGACGAGCGCGAGCGCCAGAGTCGCACCACGCTGCCCGAAGCGGAGGCCGGCCCAGATCAAACCCGGAAAGGCCAGGTACTCGAGCGCTTTGGGGCTGGAAAACGCGACTGCCGTGAGCGCGCCGGTGGTCGCGAGCATCAGGACGAACTCGGCGGCACGCGCGCGAGAGAGCCTGCTTCGCGATCGCGACCAGGCGAGGGCGAACGGCACGACGACAAGGGCGCCGCAGGCGTCGCCCAGCCACCACGTGCGCCACACGGTCCAGAACGCGTCCGAACTGACCACACCACCCACCCGCGAGGCCAGCGTTCCCACCGTTGCGCTCACCATCGTCGCCAGAAACAGAGGCGGCAAGAGACGCACGAGGCCGTCGACCCGGCCCAGCAGATACCCGGACCTGGCCGCGCGCCGCAGGAGGTAGGCGGCAAGGACAACCTCCAGGACGTTCCCGACCGTCTGCGCGAGCGCGGTCCCGACCGGGAGCTTGATGTAGTCGTTGGCGAGGAGGTCCCCGAGCAGCACGCCGGGCCAGAACGCGAGCCCGCGCAAATAGAGGTAGGCGATACCGACCCCCACGGGCAGCCAGACGATCGCGGCCACGGGGCCGGAGAACCCGAGCTCGTAGCCGAGCTTCGCCGAGCCGTAGTAGAGCGCCGCCAGGAGGCCGATCTCGAGCATGAAGCGAAGCGCGCGCTCCCGCCACTCCACGCGTCGCCAGGGACGATGCGCAACCTGGCCGCTGGTTGCGATCTCGGTGGCCGAGACCGACATTCCACAAGCATGCCAGTCGCGGCGTCCCGGGATCGCGGGCTCAGGCGTTCGGTTTGAGTTTGGTGTCGGAGCTGCTGTCGCCTACCGAGTCGGTGCTGGGTGCCGTGAGCCAGGGCGCCGATTTCGTGGCCGATCTGGGCGGTGTGGCGCATGGCGTGCTCGTGGTCGACGGTGTAGTGGTTGCCTCGCCCGACGCGGATTGTGTTGAGTACCCGGCTTCGACCAGGTCGGCGAGGATGCGTTGGGTTGCGCGTTCGGTGATGCCGATGCGTTCGGCGACGTCGCGGAGTCGGATGTCGTGTGTCTCGGCGAGGCAGATGAGGACCTGGGCGTGGTTGGTGAGGAAGGTCCAGGACTTTGTTTGTCCAGGACTTGACATACGACTCCAGGATCGTGTATTTATTGTCGCGCATTAAGAGTCGTGGATTGTGGCGAACGGGAGCCGAACCGCGATGAACTCACAAGCAGCGTTCCGAGAGGTCAACGACTCGATCCGCGAGCTGGCGCCCGGGGGTCTCGAGACGGACACGTTCGAATTCTTCTGCGAGTGCCCGGATATCGAGTGCCACGCACCTGTGAGCCTCACGCTGCTCGAGTTCGATGAACACCGAGCAGCCTCGCCGCGGATGCCGATCCTCGCCGAACACGATCGCGACGGAGCTCGGCCGAAGCTCGTCTTCTTCTATTCACCTCGATCTGGTCGCTGTCGGCGAGTGGAGGCTTTTGTTGCCCAGGTGTTGCAGCGTCGGCGCAACCACGAGACGTTCGAGTTGGTGCGAGTCTCGGTGGACGAGCGTCCGGATCTCGCGGAGCGGTTCGGCGCGGAGACAGTGCCGACGCTGTGCGTCGTGGAGGGCCGACGCCTTCGGAAGCGGATTGCGGCTCCGCGCGGTTGCCGCGAACTGGAGCGAGAACTTGCGCCCTGGCTGAGTTGAGGGATTAGGTCAGATGCTCGGTTCTGCTGCTAGGCTCAATTGACTACTTGAGCGAGTACCGGTGGCGCGCAGTGCGCTTCCTCTGCCCGTTCCTGAGGCGCAGAGGAGGTGTTTCATCTATGGCAACCGGAACCGTGAAATGGTTCAACGCCGACAAGGGGTACGGCTTCATCACCCCCGAGGACGGCGGTGAGGACCTGTTCGTCCACCACAGCGCGATCGTCGGCGAGGGCTACAAGACGCTCGCCGAGAACGCAAAGGTGCAGTTCGAGCCCGAGCAGGGCCAGAAGGGGCCGCAGGCGACGAACGTGACGCTGGCGTCCGCCTGATTCGCGAGCGTGTCAGCTGTGGCGTCACCGGCGCTGCAGCTGCCGCTCGATTACAGGAAGGAGCCGGCGGATGGCGGCTAAGAAGCAACAGACGCACGCCAAACGGGCACGCGAGCTCGCAGTGAAGGAAAAGCGTGAGCGCAAGCAGGCCAAGAAGGCAGCACGCGCAGCGGGTGTGCCCGAGGGCGGCAACGGCAGCGACATCCCGGCCGCCGAAGAGCAAACCGAGACGCCCGCAGCGGAGTGGATTCGGTGAGCACCGGTCCCCGCGAGGACGGTGGTGTTCCCCGCATCCGTAGAGCGCTGGCCGCCATACCCCAGGAGGAGTGGCACGGGGCGAACGAGGCGAAGACCGACAAGCTGCGGCACAAGAGCCTGCAGCGGCGCGCACGCGCACAGGGGATCGAGCTCCGCCACTCGGCTTACGGGTACGCCCTGATCAACGCGGCGCACAAGCAGGTCGACGAGAGAAACGACATGACTCTGGACGAGATCGAGTCATGGCTCGCGCAGGCTTGACGGCGGGGGCAGGCGATCTACGTTCGGCGGCGCTCGATGCATACATCGCACGGCGGGTCGCGCAGGGCTTCCGGGTTGAGACGAGGAGCGGCGCTCAAGCCGTGATCGTGCGCCGGCATCGGTTGTACTTCGTCCTGCATTTGCTTGCGCGCGGGCGCGCGGAACAGCGGTATGTGGTCTCTGTCGACCAGCACGGCGAGGTTGACTCGCTTGCGGCAGAGCCGGTTCGCTGGTGACGTGACCAGGCTGGGCTTTCGAAGTGACGTCGCCGCCGCGACGCCCGGTAGCCTGAGGGCCGTCCTGGCCCCCATCGACTAGCGGTCCAGGTCGCGGCCCTTTCAAGGCCGTAGCACGGGTTCGAATCCCGTTGGGGGCATATCGGGGGTTATGGCCGCACGGACTCCGCTCAACCATGCGGTCAGACGTGTCAGCGGCGCCCGGAAGTGCTCGTCGCGTGCCTACGCAGCACAGGCGTTCCTCGCGGCTCTGGGCCAGCTCAGGGAGTGAGGCCAGAACTGTTGAACTAGCCGGGGTCGTTGTAGAGCAGCCGGTCGGCTGCGAGCGTTCCGGGCTGCGCGAGCTCGCTGTGTAAGCCCGGGGCGTCGATAGTGCTCCAGGCCGTGACGGGATCGCCCTCGGTCGCGTAGTCGAGCGGAACGGGAATGGGCGTTGCCCCTCCTCCGTGAACGATGGTCGCCGTCTCTGGCACGTCGAGAACGACAGATCGAGCAGGTGCGACGGGCCTTTTGCCCGGCAGCTTCACCCGACGAACCGCGATCTTCAGGCGTCCATCGGTCGTGCCGCTGCTGACGGCGAGGACGGTTCCCGTGAGCTTGATTGCGAGCGGAGTTACCGGGGCTTGCGTTGTGGCACCCGGATAGAGCAGATGACGGGCGCGCTTGAGCCAACGGTAGGGCGAAACGGCGCGGCCGCCGCCGGGGTGCAGCTCGAAGTGCAGGTGCGCATGGGCGCCGTTGGCGTCGCCGGAGTCGCCCACGAAGCCGAGTAGCGCTCCCGCCGCCACCTTCTGGCCGTTGCGTAGCCCCCGTGCGTACGCGACGCCGGCGGTGCAGCGACCTCGGTTGTCGTTGCCCGCTCCCAGGTCGTTGTTGAGGTGGATATAGAGGTAGGTGGTCCCGCTCCGTCCGTGCAGGTAGAGCATGCAGCCGGCACTCGCCGAGCGCGTCCACCGCTGGACGGTGCCGGCTTCGGCGGCGACGACCGGCGTGTGCCGCGCAGCGACCAGGTCGTTGCCCTGGTGGGTTCCCCGGCCGCGGGGGTCTCCGAAGTCATCGGAAAAGGTCGTCTTGCCGACCACGGGAAACACGATGCGTGCGGGAGGTGCCGAGTTCGCGACGGCCGCACGAGATTGGTGCACACCTGCCAGCGCGACAAGAACCAGGGCCGCAGCAACAAGGAGGATTCGGGCTGTCGTCCGGGGCAAACGCATCTCGGGCGGGCTCGAAAAGCGCTGGCAGGCTACCAGAGGTGTCGGCGACAGGGCGCGACCGGCCGCCAGGTGGGGCGATACAAGATGCCGCCACGCACGACATTGATGCCGACCCGACGTGAGTCGGCGCTCGCCTCGACGCCGAAACTGGAGGCGATTCCGACTAGAAGGGCTCGCACGGTGCCCACCCCCGTGCCCACCTCAGCGTGACAAACCCGGCTGTTTGCAGGGTAAGTTCGAACCCCGTTGGGGGCACCTAGTCCGACTAGGCTGATCTCGTGGCAAAAGTCGAGAAGACCGAGCAGGAGTGGCGCGAGGAGCTGACGCCCGAGGAATATCGGGTCCTCCGCAACAAGGGGACCGAGGCGCCGTTCAGCGGGGAGTACGACCACGTCTTCGAGCCCGGGACGTACCGGTGCGCCGGCTGCGGAGCGGAGCTGTTCGACTCCGACGCAAAGTACGACTCCGGCTGCGGCTGGCCCGCCTTCTCGGCTCCGGCGGGCGACGATGCCGTCGACGAGGAGACCGACGCGACCCTCGGAATGGTGCGCACCGAGGTGCTGTGCTCGAGCTGCGGCGGCCACCTCGGGCACGTCTTCCCCGACGGCCCACAGCCGACGGGGCTCCGTTACTGCATCAACTCTGCCGCCCTGAAGCTCGACGAGCGCTAGCGCTACGCTCCGCTGGCCCGGGCGGTTAGCTCAGCTGGGAGAGCAACGGCTTTACACGCCGTAGGTCGCAGGTTCGAGCCCTGCACCGCCCACTCGCGTTACTTCGCGAGCACGAACCTCTTTTGCTTGTTCACGCGGAGGATGCTGACCGGAACGATCTTGCGATAGCCCGTCTTCGAGCTGATCGCGATCGTCCCGGTGGCGCCGTGGAAGCCCTTCGCCCGCCGGAGCGCGTGCTCGACCTTCGCGAAGTCGAAGCTCTTTGCCCGGTTGATCGCCCTGAACAGAATCCGCGCCGAGTCGTACGTGAACGAGCCCCAGACGCTCGGCTTCTTGCCGAACGCAGCGCGGTACTGGCCGACATACGTCTTGGCGGACGGCATCTCGGTCGCCGCGGGTACGCCGCTGAAGTCGCAGCGCTGCGCCTGGCTGAGCGTGGTCTGGGCGACGAACGCGTTGTCGACGTTCGCGAGGCCCATCAGGCACGGCGGATTCGCGCCGGCCGCGGCAAGCGCCTTCGCGATCCGCACTCCCTCGGGGAAGTACGTGCTCACGTAGACCAGGTCGGGCTTCGTCCCGAGCGCCTTCGAGACCTCGTCCGCGTAGTAGGTGCTCGGCAGCCCCTTCGCGGTCGTCTCCTTGATCGAGATCCAGCCGACCGAAGCGCCGGCCTTCTCCAGCGCCGCGCGCAGGCGAGTCGCCATTCCCTTCGTGAATGCGCCGTTCGCGGTGTCGTCGACGAGCATGGCGACCTTCTTGGCGTGAAGCTTCTCGACGTACCGCGCCTCGATCGGCGCGATCTGCGAGTTCATCGGCTGCACGGTGGCGCCGACACCGCCCGTCTTGTCCTCCGAGGTCATCCACAGGGGCAGGACGTGGTGGCGTCGGTAGATCGAGAGATTCGCGAGGCCCACCGACGAGTTGTAGGGGCCGATGACGAACGGGATCCGCTTTGCGATCACCTGGCGCGCCACGGCTTTGCCGCGTGAGGCCTCGGCCTTGTCGTCGGCCCGGAAGATCGCCACCTTGCGGCCGTTCCAGAGGCCGCCGTGCGCGTTGAGCTGGCTCACCGCGAGCCGGACGCCGCGCAGCTGATCCAGACCGTTCGGCGCCTGCGAGCCGGTCTGCGGTCCCTCCACCGCGATCCGCAACGGCCCCGGTGAGCCTGAGCCTGTGGTGGCGACGAGCAGCGAAAGGAATCCGGCCAGGGCCAGCAGCGGAGCCAAACGGCGGAACGCGGTCATCTCGTGCCTCCCCGGAAGTGAACGTGCACGT
>Ga0075424_100007574_pt1 | contig 10544 bp, 12 predicted proteins | sample SoiMethybrSBSTD3_FD_75301 | JGI IMG/M metagenome (GOLD analysis project Ga0075424, IMG submission 75301) | Bulk soil microbial communities from a Populus tree surrounding site in Tennessee, USA - Soil MetaG P. TD hybrid SBSTD3 | ecosystem: Environmental > Terrestrial > Soil > Tree plantation...
CTTATATTGCTGATTCACATAGGCAATAAGCAAAGCGGAGTTTACGTGATTATTTATGCAATTTTTATGCTCCTGTTGCTCATTTGCAACTAAATGCCCACTGCGGTGTGATTTCTACAATAAAATCATCATCTTATTGTGCGCGAGGAAGAATAAAAATGGTATAAACAAGTCTCGCATTTCAGACCAAATTCCTTTATGGAGGGAAGGGGGCCGAGCCGGCCCGTTCAAGCTGGCGTCTCGCATACAAACTCCGCCTGACTGAACTGTTGCGGCGACGTTACTGGGCCCAGCCGGCGACCCAGAGGAAGAAGTGGCAGCATGCGTCTCGACGAACAGCAACCGTCAAGCCAGCCGTGAACAAGGTCAAAAAGCTAATCGTCTCAATGCTTACACCCGAGGCTGCCATTCTATGGACGGGCCTGCTGGTGATCGCGATTATGGTTCTCGCCTTCTATATGGGAGGTGCTGAGTTGCGGGCCGAAATGCGCAACTCGTTCGGCGTGCTCAGTGCGCCAATCAGGATTACAATATTCGCTAGCGTGAGCGTCACACTTTGGCTGGTGGCCTTCACCGTGGTCTCTCGCATCGCCGCTCGGCTTCATTATGCGCTTGACCCCGCCTATGAGAGCCAACGCAAAAAAAAGCGCTGGGTGCAACAGCTCGGAATCGGTGATCGTCTCCGGGTGACTGATCGCGATAGGGCTATCTACTGCACAATCAGCCGAATTGACTCGGAGCAGGGCGAAACGTTTGAGGTGACCTGGAGCGACGGTTGCAAGAACACGCTCTCCTACTGTGACGCGGACCTTTTTGACGAGATCACGTTGGGGGATGCAGGTCGCGCCGCTCGGCGCGCTTGATCCCATCATGCACCGCAGCAAACAGCATGCCTATTCGATCACGTCATCGGCGGCGGCGAGGAGGGTCCGTGGCACGTCGAGACCGAGCGCCTTGGCGGTCTTCATATTGATGACCATCTCGTACTTGGTCGGTGCTTGAACTGGAAGGTTGGCAGGCTTCTCGCCTTTGAGGATGCGGTCGACGTAACCTGCTGCGCGTATGTAGGGATCGATGGTCGTTGGCCCGTAGGAGAGAAGACCGCCGCTCTGGGCGAAATAGCGGAACGGATAGATCGCCGGTAGCCTGTGTCGAGCCGCAAGCGTGATGATAAGGTCTCGATGTGCTGCCGCAGGGGCACTTCCGGTAACGACCAGACCTCCCTTCGGGACGCGGGCGAAGTCCATAATGGCATTTTCAATATTGCTCTTGTTGCGAACTCCGCTTGGGCTTACCTCGACCCCAAACGACCGGGCTGCGGTTTGAATTGCACCAAACTGGCCAGCCCCAGTCGTATCGACGTCGCGCAATACGATTGCTCGCGTCAGACTGGGTTCCATCGTTTTGAGAAGGCCAAGCCATTTTCCGGCGATGCTGAAATCGAACTGAGTAAATCCCGTCACGTGGCCGCCTGGGCGTGCGAGGCTTCTGACATAGCCAGAACCAACGGGGTCAGGAACCTGCGCGAACACGATCGGTATGCTGCGTGTCCGGTTGAGCAATGGGTCCATCGTGGAAGCTGAGGCCGCCAGGATAATGTCAGGCTTGAGTGCGACCAGCTCCGCTGCGCAATGATGAAACCGGTCGGTGTCTCCCGCTCCCCAGCAGGTCTCTATCTGCACGGTGCTGTCATTGTTCCATCCCAACTCCGACAGCGCCTGCACAAACGCGGTCAGTCGTGCTTGCCCTTCCTCGTCATCTGCGGCCAGGTTCATGAGCACTCCGATGCGCCGCATGCGCTGGCCTTGCTGCGCACGCCCGACAAGGGGCCACACGGTCGCTGTACTGGCAATCGCTTTGATGAAATCGCGGCGTCGCATTGCCTATCCCAACGTGCCGGCGTTCGACGAACACCTTGCCGTCGCCACCGTCAGCACTACGATGTTGCAGCGGGAGTGCTCGAGGATGCTCACGCTGCCACGCAGAATGTGGAACTTTAAATGAGCGGCCTCGCGCCGGCCCAGTCGCGCGGTCTGGCGGGCGCGGAGCACACGCTCTTGCCTCGATTGCCGGTGAAAGAAAATTACTCGTTGGTCTAGTTGATCTGACCCCGGGTATAGTGCCGAACAGACCGCCGAATGTCGGCTTGGGTTACGAAGTGACACCAAGCCGCGGCGCGCGCCCGCGGGCCGCCTGCGCCAGCGTAGGTTCCAGGGCTTGTATCTCATAAAGCGGGATGGCGCCGCTCGCGAGCTGATGTCTGCTTCGCGCGCATGTCGGGAGGCCCGATCGGGCCAACAGCTGAGTGAGGCATCCCAACAAGCGATGCGTGCTAGCCAGCAGTTTCGACCTTCCTGCGCGAATATACTAACTACCAAGGCACTTAAACCTCTTGGCCATTTGACCGCGCCGTGAGCGGCGCTAGCATTTTTTGTGGGTGCATCTGAGGTTGGGGCCATGCACCTTGGAAGCTCCGAGTGCCTCTACAATGTTTGAACGGCTGATCGAGCAGGCTCGTGCGTGCCACGGACGCGCCGCTGATGCCAAGCAGAAGGCGGAAGCGGCCGCAGATCCGGAGTCGAAAGCCAGTTTGCTGGACATAGAGAAGCGCTGGCTCGCTCTTGCTCGCAGCTACCAGTTGATCGAAAGTCTCGGAAACGCCTCGACGCCAACTTCGACGCTACGCGAAGCCCAGGAGCGCTTTCGGCTTCTCGCATCCATCGTCGCGTCCAGTGATGACGCAATCGTAAGCAAGAACCTCGATGGCACCATTACAAGTTGGAACAAAGGCGCAGAGCGACTGTTTGGCTACACAGCCGAAGAAGCGGTCGGTAAGCCAGTCACGATTCTGATTCCGCCAGACCAGCACGCTGAAGAAGATATGATTCTTGAGCGAATTCGGCGCGGAGAGCGCATCGAACATTATGAAACCGTTCGCAAGCGTAAGGATGGCAGCTCTATTGTAGTTTCGCTGACGGTCTCCCCGGTAAAAAATGTCGAAGGCAAAATCATAGGCGCTTCGAAAATTGCGAGAGATATTACCGAGCGAAAACGGGCGGAAGCACGCGAAAGAGCGCTGATGGCTGAGCTGACCTCAATGAATCGCGCGGCAACAGCAGGGGAGTTGTCATCCTCCCTTGCTCACGAGCTCAAGCAGCCGCTGACGGGGATTGTGACAAGAGCCAGCGCAGCCCGCCACTGGCTTGCAGCGGAAAATCCAAATATCGACAAGGTGCGAGCTGACTTGGATCACATTGAGGCTGCCGGTCATCGCGCAGCCAACATCATCAGAAACGTCAGCGCGGTGTTCAAAAAGGACACGCACGAAAGAAAACCCGTCGACGTCAACCGAGTTATCGTGGAGGTCATGTCCCTCGCGGAAATCGAATTCAGGAAACACCAAATCGAGGTTCACACAAACCTGGATAATCGACTGCCAGGCGTGACCGGCAACCGAGTTCAGCTGCAGCAAGTCATCTTGAATGTAGTCGTGAATGCCATTGAAGCCATGCAATCAGCGCAGCCTCGCAGGCTGCGCATACAATCCGGCCTCAGCAAACCTGACGTGGTGCATGTCTCGATCGCAGATACCGGGATTGGAATTGATCAGGCCAATGCCGATGCAATCTTCAAGCCACTGTTTACGACCAAGGAGCATGGCATGGGGATGGGTCTTCCCATCTGCCGTTCGATCATCGAGAACCATGGCGGTCGAATTTGGGCATCGCCGTGCGCCCCTACCGGTACGATCGTTCAATTTGAGCTTCCGACCAATTGAAAAAGTCGGGTGGGCACGTGGAGCTCAAAGGAGCACAAGTCCGCTTTTCGCGTGCGTAGCGACCAAAGGGCCTGTGACGGGTATGTTGAAACTGACGCTTCTATGCCTGCTCATGCTGCCGCGTTCTTCACGGCGATCGCCTCTTCGCCGTGCCACTTCATGCGCATCGCCTCGCGCACCAGCGCGCCGACCGCTGGCGAATAGGGCCGGCCGCGCACGGTGACGAGGTTGACCTGCCGGAAGAACTCGGGCTCCACCAATGGCCGCGCCACCACGCCCGGATCATTCACCGCATATTCCGGCATGAATGCGAAGCCGAGGCCCGAGCGCACCATCGCGAGGATCCAATCGTCACGTTCGCTGCGATAGACCATCTTCCAGGAGACGTCGCTGTCGAAAAACTTGCCGGCATAGCCGTTGAACTCGCAGTTGGCGCGGTTGAGATAATTGCCGCCGTTGAGATCCTTCGGCCGGATGGCATTCCTCTCCGCAAGCGGGTGGGAGGCGGGCAGCACGATCATCATCTGCTCGCGGAACAGTGGCATCGTGTGCATGCGCTCGTCGTCGGACTCCGCCGGCAGGCAATAGATCGCGATCTCCAGCTCGCCGGCCAAAAGCCGCCGGTTGAGCTCCGTGGCGCCGGCATCGACGATCGACAGCTCGACGCCCGGATAGCGCATATGGATCGAGGCGATCAGCTCGACCAGGAGCGTTGGCGCGATGGTGCACATGATGCCGACCCGCAGCACCGTCTTCTTCAGCTGGATGAAGTCCTGCGCCAGCCGCTTGGTCGCCCGCGACTCGTCATACACGGCCTGCAGATGCGGCCGCACCATCAGCCCGAGCTCGGTGAGGTGAGTGTTGGCACGCTCGCGATGAAACAACGGGCCGCCAAGCTCCTCCTCGAGCAGCTTGATCGCGCGCGTGAGCGATGGCTGGCTCACATGGCATGTCTCGGACGCGCGGGTGAAATTGAGCTCCGTTGCCACCGCCAGGAAATACCTGACTTGGTGCATTTCCATCGTAACCTCCGAACGCGCGGTCTGCCGGCAAACCGAATCCCTCCTTTCCGTACGTTGCGGCCGTGGAAAAGGTTACGCGCCGCCGATGGTTAACGGTCGAAGGGGGAGAGGGCGGTGCGGTCGGCGGTCAGGCCGCCGCGGCGCCGCGCGGGCTGAGCTTGCGGGTGCAGCCAAGAATGATCAGCCCGATCGTGCCCGGAACCAGCGCGAGCAGGCTGTCGGCGGCTGCAAGCCCGGCGGTTGCGGCCCAGGCGATCGAGGACAATGCCTCCGCGATGGTGGCGATACGCGAGGAGGTCTGCCGGCGCCGGAAGTGGCTGCGCCTGGCCTGAGCCCGGAACCAGAGCTGGATCGTGGTTGCGGCGGCGGCCGCGGTCAGCACGCCGATGGCGGCGATGAACGCAGGCCACGTCGAGACCAGGGCGAGCGCAAGTACGAACGGCGAGAACGCCAGCACGATGGCGCCCAGCACCGCTTCGATCTTGGCTTGCACGATCTGGTTTGCCTTTATTGGTGCGGTTGCAATCAGATCGGGCGCGTCCTCGCCGGAGATGGCGAGCCAGGCGAGCCCGCCGGCGAGCTGGCCGGCCGCCATCACCAGCACGGGCACGATCAAGGTCGCGGCCTCGCTGCGGTTGCCAAAGCCGCGCCATAGCAGCAATGCGGGCGGCGCGAGGTAGAGCAGCTGCATCAAGGTCTGCGAGATCAGCCAGGGGTCGCGCCGCAACAGAAGCCATTCCTTGCGCCGCAGCATCCGCTTCGGCGGCATCTGCCGAAATGTGTGCGCGGCGCGTGCGCGTTGCGGAGCGGCCTGAGCGGCACCGGTTGCGACGATCACGTGCTCGGCGAAATTGCGAGCGAACAGGACAATTGCGGCGATCAGGACCACAAGGCCTGCCGCGAGCCCGCCGGCGAGCGCACCGGGATCACCAAGGATCGCGCGCGCCGGCCACCACACCACGCTGTCGATGTCGGGTGCGACCGCCAGCGCGGCGTCCGAGCTGAGCAGCGCAAAGCGCGAAACGAGCGTGCTGGTCAGCCGTGTGTCGGCCGACAGAATAGCCGCAATCTGCACGCCGATGACGAAGGCAGCCCCGATAACGGCGGCCACGATCTGCGCGATCAGCCGCGTACGCTTGGGGCCAATGGTGCGAAACATCGCGACCGCGAGAGCAAGCGCGACGGCCGCCGCACTGGTGCCGAGCCCCACGACCGCGCCATAAGCGGCAAGCCAATGCGATCCCCCGCGTAGCGCGAGCACGTTGATCGCGGGTGCCGCCAGCAGCACGGCCATGCCGGTGATCGAGAGCGCCATGGTGGCCATGCGCACGGAAAAGATTTTGCGGGCCGCGACCGGAGAGGAGAGGATCAGGTCGAGATCGGCGCGGGTATAGAACGCGCGCGTGACCGCCTCGAGCGCCTGCGACACCATCAGCGACCATGACATCAGCGCGCAGCCGGTGATCGTGACCAGCGTGGCCTTGTCGGGCTCGCTGATGTCCGCGTAGCGGCCGACCACCGAAAGCGCGAGGAGATGCATCGACACAAGCACGATCAAGCAGATGATCGCGACCGAGCGCGTTCGCCAGCGCCCGCCAGCGGTCATCATGGCGAGCCAGTCGCGCCAGGCGAGGCGCGATTCGTGGCGCGCGAACCAGACGAGCGTGCCGGGATGGCTCACGCGGCGGCTGCCTGCTCGGCGACCAGCGCCAGGAAGGTGTCCTCGAGGCTGGTGGCGCCGCGGCCGGCCTGGTCGCGCAGCTCCGCCAGCGTGCCCTGCGCGATCAGCCGCCCGGCCGCGATCACGCCGATGCGGTCGGCCATGCGCTCGGCCACCTCGAGAATGTGCGTGGTCATAATTACTGTGCCGCCCTGCGCGACGCGCTCGCGCAGCACGCCCTTCACCTGCCGGGCGGAGCCGGCATCGAGTCCGGTGAGCGGCTCGTCGAGAATGATCAGGCTCGGGTCATGCACCAGCGCGCCCGCGAGCGCCACCTTCTGCCGCGTACCCTTCGAAAGGCCTTCGCAATACTGCGTCGCGTGCGCCCCAAGCCCAAGCCAGCCGATCAGCTCATGGGCGCGGGCCTGCGCGACGCCCGCGTCGATGCCCCACAGCCCGGCGACAAACTCGAGATATTCGAGCGGCGTGAGCTTGTCGTAGATCATCGGCTCGTCGGAGATCCAGGCAACGCAGCCTTTGGCCGCGACCGGCTCGGCTAGTGCATCGATCCCGTGGATGAGAATCGTGCCCGCATCGGGACGCAACAGTCCGGCCACCATGCGGAGCGTCGTGGTCTTGCCGGCGCCGTTCGGGCCAAGCAGCGTATAGAACTCGCCCCTGCGCACAGTCAGCTCAAGACCGTCGACGGCGGGGCGGTTGAAGCACTTGACGAGGCCGCGGATGGCGAGGGCGGGTTCGATGACGGGCGCGGGCGAGATCATCGCCCGAGCCTAACTGGGTGGCGTTTCGCCCGGATGAACAGCGCGCCTCAATTCCTCAATCGGCGTTAACGAATCGCGCACCTTTCTTCGGGAACGGGGCACTCGACTTTGATCCGATCAAATTGAATCGGATCAAAGTCTAACTTTTTGTTTGAGCATGATCTTTTCCGAAAACCGGTGTCCACTTTTCGGGATCATGCTCTAGCCGCCGATCGCCTGCCGGAGCGTCGCCCATGCCAGAAATGCCATGACGGCGAACGCGCACAGCACGAACCCGTTCCAGGGCAGGCTGGTTGTTGCAACTCTGTGAGAGGGCGGGCTCTTGGTGCTCATAATGGACTCAGGCTCCGGACAACCAGATGTTTTGGGTCAGTGCATTCTCGCGCGGTGTGCGGTGGTCGACGCGATCGACATCCTGGAAGCTATCGACCGTCAGTCGCGTCCGATGCACGGTCACGGCTGCGAGGGCTTGGCCAACCGCCGTGATTGCCAAAGTGATGCTTCCAAGAATCGTGCCGTTTCCGTGGATGCTTCCATGGACCATGGCATATCTCCGAGAGACAAGAGGGCTATTGCCGACAACCCTTGATGGTTTCTCCTCCGATCGTATGAGGCGTCGATGAGCTCGGGTGCCTCATAAGCGGAGCTTTGCCTGTTGGGGGAGGGACGCTTGATCGAATTCGAGCCAGAAGTTTTTGGGCTGCCTTTGCCTGGGGCGCCAACGGTCGCGCCCTGGCGGCTGAACCCGTCTATTGCTGACATTGGGGTTTTCTCAGTGGATGACTGTGTCGAAAGGCCCCTTTCATCAGGGAGTAGCCGGGGCCGTATTCTCGGCCACGGCCGGCGAGCGAGCCTGTCTCAAGGCGCTCGTGTCCGGTTCAGAGGCTTTCAGAAAAAGTGCTGGCGCAAGGAGCGCCATTGCGACGAATCCGTAGGCAATCAGCATCCGGCGCGTCCAGGTGGCGACGTAAGTTTGCTCGGCCGGCGTCAGCTTAAGATGAATACGTGGGTGCATGAAAAAATCTCCCCGCATGGAGTGTGTCGTCTCCGCAGAGGAGACTCGATGAGGCCGGAGAAATTCCCGGCTTCTTACGGAAAAGCGGCGCTTGCGGGCGGGAATAAATTGGCCCCGGGCACGGTCATAGAGATGTCGCATGGCGCAACTCCCCAGGGGGATGCGCCATGAGCGGCGATGACAGCGCGGCACGGTTCGAGCGGATCGTGCAGCCGCACCTGGGGGATGCCTATGCGCTGGCGCGCTGGATCACCGGCGACCGTGCCGATGCCGAGGACGTGGTGCAGGACGCGTGCCTGCGCGCTTTCCGTGCAATCGGTGGTTATGCCGGCGGCAATGCGCGAGCTTGGATCCTGACCATCGTGCGCAATGCGGCCTACACGTGGCTTGCCAGAAACCGAAGCGCAGTCGTGACGGCAGTCGATGACTTGGTGGCGACCGAGAGTGCCAATGCGGGGCAGGCTGTAACTACCGCTGGCGGCGACTACGGCGCCAATCCCGAAGCCGAGCTGATCGCCAAGGCTGACGCAGCGAGGCTCGAGGCGGCGATCACAGCCCTCCCACCGCAATTTCGTGATACGCTCGTGCTGCGCGACATTCAGGGCCTGGACTATCGCGAGATAGCAGCGGTCACCGAAGTCCCGGTTGGAACTGTCATGTCGCGGCTGGCGCGCGCGCGCCAGCGCTTGATCGAGGCGATCTCGGCGGACGACCGATGAGCATGGACGTGCACGATAGTAATAGGGACCGGGCAGTGCTGCTCGTGCATGCCTATGTGGACGGCGAGCTCGATCCCGCCAATGCGATCGCGATCGAGCAGCGCATGGCCTCGGAGCCGGCGCTTGCAGCGGAGCGCGCGTCTGTGGAGGCGCTGCGCCACGCATTGCGTGAGCGGCTGCCGCGGGAGGCGGAACCCCCGGCGTTGCGTGAGCGGGTCCGGCGCGCGGTCGGAATCACGCGGCAGCGTACCCAGCCAACGTGGATGGCGCTGGCGGCCTCGGTTGCGATTGCGATCTTCGCCTCCAGCACGGGGACTTGGTATGCGACGACGCGAACTCCCTCCGCCGGCGGCAACGTTTCTGACGCGGTGATCGCCGCGCATTTGCGGTCATTGATGGCGCCGCAGCCGGCTGACGTTGCGTCGTCCGATCGTCATACCGTGAAGCCGTGGTTCAGTGGCCGAATTCCACTAGCGCCTCGCGTTATTGATCTGGCGCAGGACGGGTTTCCGCTGGTCGGCGGGCGCGTCGATGTCGTGAACCGCACACCGGTGCCATCGCTGGTCTACAGCCGTCGCCAGCACATCATCAGCTTGATGGCCGTGCCGAATGCGTTGGCTGGCTCAACGACACCGCAGACGGTCCAGGGCTACAACATGATCTCGTGGACCGCAGAAGGCACAACATATTGGGCGGTCTCCGACCTCAATCTCGAGGAGCTTCAGATGTTCGCCCGCTTGTTCCGTGCGGCGCCAGCCTGAACATCGCCGGAAATGATTCCGGTGAGCGAGAGCTTGCAAGATCAATTGGCACATTCTCCTTGCGAGCGCGCGTAGCGCGCTCGGCATTTCAGGGCTAGGAAATGATTGCGCTCTGACGATTCTTGTTGCGCAAATTTTGCAGTACGTCCGCTCCGTTCGAATCAGTGCGCGCGCTTGATTCGTCGAGTCGCGCGTGTACTCCGTCAGCGAACACCACTTCGTCGGATCACGCCTGTGAAATTTTACACGCAGTTCAGCACTGCGGCACCTCTTTCGCCGTGAAGTTGATCTGGTTCAAGTGGGCTGTGAAGAAAAAACCGCACGCGCAGTGTGTTTGAAAGAATTCCTTAAGCATGGGGGAGCAGTGTGCCGATCCAGGAACACCGGCTCTCCAACAATCTACATTCAAGCTTCGAGGCATGCGCCAAGTGCGGTGCATGGCTTTGGCCGTATTGCGCGACTGCTACTCGCTATCGGCCAAAATGTAGGTGCGGAGATCCGGCGATCGTCTGAAAGACATCGGCAGGGCGTGAGGCGCTGTGTGTTCCAGGTCCCCGACGGGGGTGAATTGGTGCCACCAAAGTTCCACGATCAACCGGAGTTCATCATGATGACCACCAAGTCTCGCTTGCTGACGAAAGTATCCTGCGGTTTGTCCGTCGCGTTCCTTGCATTTGCGTACACGTCCAACATCTCCGCGGTTCGGGCCCAGTCGGACGTCCCGACCTGGATGATGGTGGACCCGATCTCGACCACCGTGAAGGCGCTTGAAGACCGGATCGCCGGCCTTGAGGCGAAGGTTGCGTC
>Ga0075424_100007575_pt1 | contig 10543 bp, 10 predicted proteins | sample SoiMethybrSBSTD3_FD_75301 | JGI IMG/M metagenome (GOLD analysis project Ga0075424, IMG submission 75301) | Bulk soil microbial communities from a Populus tree surrounding site in Tennessee, USA - Soil MetaG P. TD hybrid SBSTD3 | ecosystem: Environmental > Terrestrial > Soil > Tree plantation...
CATGCCTTCGGCAGCGAGCACGCGGCGCTCGATCGGCTCCCTGAACGCCACCAGTGCGGGGGCATCGATCGGGGATTCTTCGTTGATCGACATGTTGTTCCCGTAGATCCAGAGGCCGCTGATCTGCAGGTAGGGCTTACCGGTGCCATCGAACGCCTCGATCGCCGCGTCGGCCACCGCCGAGTCCAGGTCGGCGCTGGTCGCGTCCCCTGGGCTGGCTGTGTGGATGGCCGCGTCGGCGCCGCTCAAGAGGCTGACGACCACCGGGCGGTCGGTGAGCTCGATCCGGATGGGTGTGGCCCCGTGCCCGGCGACGCGCTCAGCCTGAGCGTCGTCGCGGATCAACGCCACCACCTCATGGCCATGCTCGTGCAGTTCCATCAGCACGTGGGATCCGATGAACCCCGTCGCACCTGTCAGTGCCACTCTCATTGGTTCCTCCTTGCCGAGTGCCGGAGAAGTCCGCTTGCTCGCGTGGTCGTCGATCAAGCGCTGGCGTGACGGTAGCTCGGAGCCGCCATCCTGTCAAGCATTCGATTGAATTGTTTGCCGAGGCCGCGCTTTCTTGACGCTTCTTCAAGCGTCTGATTGAATAGTGGAATGGAGGCGGCCAGGTCAGATCAGCGTCGCGAAGCCGGTCTGCGGACGCAGGCGCGGCTCCTGGAAGCTGCGCTGACCCTGATCTCAGAGCGCGGCGAGGACGGCGTGACACTGCGCGAGCTCACGGATGCCGCCGGAGCCAACATCGCCGCAGTGAGCTACCACTTCGGGTCGCTCCGATCCCTCTGTGACGCGGCGGTCGAGCACGCGCTCGAGCGCTATCTGGACGCGCAGCAGGAGGCGCTGACTACCCTCGGCCCGGACTCGACGCTCGAAGCCCTGGCGGCAGCCTTCGCGCAGCCGATGATGCGCGCGCTGGCTGCCGGCGGACGTGACCTCCAACTGTTCCGCATCGTCTCTCGGGCCGCGTTGGATCCTCCGCAGGGCTGGGATCGGTTCGATGCCAGGTTCGAGGCGATTCGTGCAGACGCACTGCGCGTGCTGAAGGCAAACGTTTCGGGGGTCAAGAACCGCGAACTGATCCTTCGCGTCCGCTGTGCGGCGGGAATGCTGAGCTGGCTGGCCCTCGCACCCGTCAGCGCCGAGCTCGTAACCATGTCAGAGAAGCAGCTCGAGCGACTGTTGGTGCCTATCATCGCCGGCGCCTTTCGCGGCACCAACTCCGACTGACCCACGCCCAGCTCTCCGACGACGGTTCCAAGACACGGGAAATCGGCCGAATGGTGGTCCGGACGAGCCCAAGACACGGCTTTGACTCGTTCCGTGACCGCATTGAAGTCGGAGAAGCAAACTCATGCGGAACCGTGGCTACACCGCGGTCAGCTGCGGTCTGGTGCTCTCCCAACTGAGCTAACCGCCCCGTCCTGCCTACGATAGCCGCTCGAAAGCTGCGGTGTTGACCGCTTCCGCGGCACGCCGGATCGCCATCGGCGGTTCCCGGATGGCAGAATCATCGCGTGCACGTGGTCGCGATCGTCAACCGCAAGGGCGGCGTCGGCAAGACGACGACCGCGGTGAACCTTGCCGCCGCTCTCGCGCTCACCTCGCGTCGCGTCCTCCTGGTCGACCTCGACCCCCAGGGGTCGGCGGGCGTCGCGCTCGGCATTTCGGCCGCCGACGGCGACGACGACGGGTCCGGCGGCATGTTCCGCGGGAAGCCCCGCTGGTCGGCGCGCCGATCGGCAAATGCGTCCCTGACGACGCTGGGCGTGGTGCCGGCCGACCGGCGCCTGGATGCCGAGGCCGACGCCGGGCTCACGGACACTCGGCGTGACGAGCGGCTGCGCGCCGCCCTCCGAGCCGCTCGGGAGATGTGGGAGGTCGTCGTGCTGGACACGCCACCAGGCCTGGGCGGCCTGAGCTCGGCGGCTCTTCGGGCGGCTGACGCCGTGGTGATCCCGGGCGCAGCCGACTACCTCGCGATCCACGCGCTGCAGGGCACGATCGACTCCGTCCGCTCGATCGAGAGCGAGACCGGCCGGCGCTATTCCCCGCTGGTCGTCCTCCCGACGTTCGTCGATCCCCGTCGCCCCGGCGCCGTGGCGGCGGTGGCGCTGATGCGCGATCGATTCGGCGACATGGTGTCCCGGAGTCAGATTCCGCGCAGCGCCCGCTATGACTCCGCCGCCCTCGCCGGAGTGCCCGTCGTCGTGGGCGCGCCGCACTCGACGGCCGCGATTGCCTATCGCACCGCAGGCGAGGACCTCCTCGCGCGGATCGGGCGCAAGCCAGGGAAGCGCCACGGAGCGTTGAAGCGGTTCGTGCGCGCCGACATGCGCGAGGCGCTGCTCACGCTGCGGCGGCGCCCTCCGGCGCCGCGGCCTCCTCCCGACTCGGGCTAGCGCCTGCGGCAAAGCCGCCGCGTGGATCGGTGACCGCACCGATGCTCCGCCAATGCACACGCGGCATCCTGACGTCCAGTCGACCACGGAGGACGCGACCATGGAAGCCACGAACGGCCTGCACTCGGCGACAAAAGAGGACATCCTGACGGCGCTTCGCACGGAGGCGTTCACGTACGCGCGCTCGATGCTCTTCGCCGCGGCCGCCCGCAAGAACGGCCGCACCGAGATCGCCGACCTCTTCGAGGCGACCGCCCGCACGGAGCTCGAGGAGCACTTCGCGACGCTCGCCGACCTGGCCGGAATCGTCGGCGACGACGCCGACAACCTGCGCGCCGCAATCGAGGCGGAGTCCTACGAGATCGAGGTCATGTACCCGACCTTCGCCGAGCACGCCGCCCGCGCGGCCGACACCGGCGCGGCCGAGACCTTCGCCGAGATCCGCCGCCACGAGATCGACCATCTCGAGGCGCTGCGCGAGGCACTGATCGACATCACGTAGACGGCTCCGCCGCCTCACGCGGAGCGGCGACATCCCGATCCGGTTGAACAGTGTGAGCGTGTTGGCGCGCACGATGCTCTTGTACGACCGGCTGGTCGGGAGCTCGCCCCGCTCGCCGAGGGCGTCAAGCCTCGTGCGCGCCTCGGCGTCGGTGAGCCCGGAGCCGGCCGGCGCGTTGGGTGGATCTGGCGACGTCGGCATCGGCCGGGTGGGCGCACGATCGCCCACCCGGCCTCGGTCCGATGCGGTCCGCCGGGACGGCTAGCTCACGCCCGTGACTTGCCGTGCCTCCGCGATCCGGATCGGCTCCTCCCAGCGCCGGCGCCCGAAGCGCCCGGCGCGGTCACGCCCCTGAACGGCCAGCGCGTGGATCTGCGCCGCCTTGGCGGGGTCATGGCACTCGAGCGCGGCCGTGTGGAGCAGCTGCGCAGCGCGCTTGTCGTCCCCCACACCCATGAGCCGGCGGGCCTCTTCCAGGGCCTCGGTCACCGTGTCCATCCGCACCTCCGATAGCTGCGCCGGCAATCCCGGCGCGGTGATCTGCAGGCGACGATAGTCACCCTGGGGCCCCGAATTGGCATGGTTGAGCGGAGTTGGGTGGTATCACCCAGGCCCGCTCAGCGCACCATGAGGAGCGCCGCCAGCACGACGGCGAAGGTGACGAAGCACGTCCCGGCCACGATCGCCGCCGCCTGCCTCACCTCCATGCGCGCGCCCCCCTCCCCACTCGCTCAGGGCCCCGTCTCGAGCAGGCGGGCGATCCGGTGCAGACGGTGGGCGAGCTCGGCGCGGTCGTCGTCGCTCGGCGGCACCACCGGCGGGAGGGTCAGGAGCCGCTCGACCTGGATGATCGCGCGCGGGTCGCATGTCCCCCGCTCGAACTCGGTCGCGATCTGCTCGACGACCTCGGAGTGCTCGCCCAGGCCGCGCAGCACCGGGGCGGCCGGGCAGCGCGGGACGGGCGGGGGTGGCGAACGGTCGAGCTCCACGTGCGCCCGAAGGGCATCGGCCAGGCTGCGGCGCTTTCTGTCGGACTCGAGCCGCGCGACCCGTTCGGCCACCGCACGGCTGACCGCGTCGTCCCGCCGCTCGTGCCGGAACCCGCTCTCGATCAGTGTGTCGGCAAAGCGATCGCCGCGGTCGCGCTCGTAGACGCCGGCGACCGACATGACGAGGGCTCCGATCACGGCCAGGGCGCACACCGCGCCGATCATGTGCGAGGGGCCGGCCGGAGCAACGGCGAAGCCGGCGGCCGCGGCCGCGGCAACCGCCGCGAGCGTGTTGCGCTGCCGCCGGAGCGTCAGCTCGATCGACCGCGCGGAGAGGAGCTCGGCACCGGGCCAGGTGTGCACGGACCCGAATCCTCGCAGCCCGCGATCCGGCTCTCCATACGCAATTCCACCCAAACGACGCGGGCACGTGCGCACTAGACTTCGCCTCGCCCGGGGGTAGAGATGACGACGCTTGACGGCCGCGGGGACGATCGCCGCACGACGCTCGAACGGCTCGGCCCGGCAGCCTTGCGGGTGAGCCTCTACTGGCGCGTGTTCGCCGTGAACGCGGCGATCCTCGCGGTGGCGGTCGTGCTCCTCATCGTCACGCCCGTGACGATCGACGCCCGCCCCACTCCGGGGCAGCTTCTCGTCCTCGTCGGCGGGCTCCTGGTGATGCTGGTCGCGAATGCGTGGCTCGTCCGGTTCAGCCTCCGGCCGCTGCGACGGCTCTCGGAGCTGATGTCGGTGGTCGACGTGCTCGAGCCGGGCCGGCGGCTCGACCCGACGGCGACGGCCGAGGTGGCGGCCGTGATCTCCACTTTCAACTCGACCCTCGACCGTCTGGAGGGCGAGCGCCGGGCGAGCATGCACCGCGTGCTCGCCGCCCAGGAGGCCGAGCGGCGCCGGATCGCGCAGGAGCTCCACGACCAGATCGGCCAGAACCTGACCGCGGTCGTCCTCGAGCTGAAACGGGTGCGGGCCCAGGTGGACGGCGGCGAGGCGGAGGCGCTGGCCGACGCGCAGGAGCTGGCGCGCGAGACGCTCGAGGAGGTGCGCCGGATCAGCTACGAGCTGCGGCCGGCTGCGCTCGACGACCTCGGGCTCCCGAGCGCGCTGCGCTCGTTGTGCGCCGGCATCGAGAGGCGCGCCGGGATCGTCGTCGATCTCGACGTCCCCGACTCCCTCCCCGAGCTCGACCCGCAGGTCGAGCTCGCGATCTACCGGGTGGCGCAGGAGGCGCTCACGAACGCCGTCCGCCACGCCCGCTGCCACACGGTGCGGGTCTTCCTGGGCCCCGTGGGAGAGGACATCCTCCTGCACGTCGCCGACGACGGCGTGGGCATGGACGGCAGCTTTCCCGGCGGAGGGCTGCGCGGCATGCGCGAGCGGGCCGTCGCGGTCGGTGCCGCGTTCGAGACTCGCTCGGCCCGGGGCCGCGGGGTCGAGGTCTCGATGCGCGTCCCGGCCGCGGGGGCCGGATGACCGCGCCGGGCGGCGCGATCCGCATCCTCCTCGCCGACGACCACGCCGTCGTTCGCAGGGGCCTGCGGCTCGTCCTCGAATCCGAGCCGGACATGCAGGTCGTGTGTGAGGCGGCAGACGGCCTCGAGGCGGTCGACATGGCGATCCGCGAGGACGTCGACCTGGCGGTGCTCGACGTGACGATGCCGCGGATGAGCGGCCTCCAGGCTGCGCACGAGCTCTCCCGCCGGGTGCCGTCGCTCCGCATCCTCATGCTCTCGATGCACCACAACGAGCAGTACTTCCTCGAGGCGCTGCGCGCCGGCGCGGGCGGCTACGTCCTCAAGGCCGTCGCCGACCACGACCTGATCCGCGCCTGCCGGGCGGTGATGCGCGGCGAGCCGTTCATGTACCCGGACTCGGAGCGCAAGCTCCTGGGGAGCGCCCTCGAGCTCGCCGGCGACGCCGGCCTGGCGCAGCTCACCCGGCGCGAGTCCGAGATCCTGGCGCTCGTCGCCGAAGGCCACACGACCCGTGAGATCGCCGAGATGCTCGTCATCAGCCCGCGGACCGTCGACCGTCACCGCGACAACCTGCTCGACAAGCTGAAGCTCCGAAACCGCATCGAGCTCACCCGGTACGCCATCCGCGCCGGGCTGATCGAGCCGTAATGCACCACGACGCGCTCCTCATCCTGATCGCGGGCGTCCTCCTGGCGACCGGCGTCGTGGCGTCGCTCGGGGCCGCCAGGGTGCGGCTCCCGGCGCTGGTCGTCTTCCTCGGCATCGGCATGGCGATCGGCAGCGACGGGCTCGGCTGGATCGAATTCGACGACTACGAGCTGGCGCGCTCGATCGGGACCGTCGCTCTCGTGCTCATCCTCTTCGAGGGCGGGGTTGCGACCGGGTTTCGCGAGATCCGGCCCGTCCTGCGCTCATCGATCGTGCTTGCGGTCGGCGGGACGATCGTCACGGCGCTCGTCACCGGCGTGGGCGCCGTGTGGCTCTTCGACTTCTCGTCGAAGGAGGGGCTCTTGCTCGGCGCGATCCTCTCGGCCACGGACGGCGCGGCGGTCTTCGCGCTCCTCCGCGGGTCGCACCTGCCGGACCGGCTCGCGCGGACGCTCGAGGCGGAGGCTGGGTTCAACGATCCCGTGGCCGTGCTGCTCGTCGTCGCGCTCGTCGAGCTCATCCAGACGCCCGGCTACGGCGCCCTCGACGGGGCGGTGTTCTTCGTGCGCGAGCTCGGGATCGGCGCGATCGAAGGCGTGATCATCGGCGCCGGCGCGGCGGCGCTCCTGCGCCGGCTGGCCGGGGCGCCGTCGGGCCTCCTGCTGGTCTCGTCCGCGGCGACCGCTGCGGTCGCGTACGGCGCCGCCGCGTCGATCGGCGGCTCCGGCTTCCTCGCGGTGTACCTGGCCGGCCTCGTCCTCGGGGACATGCGGGTGCCGGCGCGTGAGCCGATCCGGGCCTTCCACTCCGGCCTGGCCTCGGTGTCCGAGATCGGGATGTTCCTGGCGTTCGGCCTGCTCGTCTTCCCGAGCCAGCTCGGAGATGTGCTCGTCGAGGGCACGCTTCTCGGGCTCGTCGTGGCCTTCGTGGCCCGGCCTCTGGCGACGGTGCTGGCGACGGCCTTCGAGCCGTTCACCAATCCCGAGCGCGCCCTGATAGGCTGGGCCGGCCTGCGCGGCGCGGTGCCCGTGATCCTCGCGACCTTTCCGGTGATCGACGGCGTCCCGCGCAGCCTCGAGTTCTTCAACATCGTCTTCTTCGCCGTCCTGGTCTCGACCGTCGTCCAGGGCAGCACCGTCGAACTGCTGGCGGAGCGTCTCGGCCTGGTCACCGGCGACGCTGAGGCCGGCGTGGAACCGATCATCTAGCATCGCCCCGCGTGCGGATCCCCGACGCCATCGCCCCGCTGCGCGAGCGCGAGTTCCGCCTGCTCTTCTGCGGCCAGTCGATCTCGCTGATCGGCGACAACCTGGCCCCGATCGCACTCGCGTTCGCGATCCTCGACGACGACGGCTCGGCCACCGACGTCGGCGTGGTCTACGCGGCCAACATCCTGGCGCGGGTGGCGTTCATGCTGGTCGGCGGCGTGTGGGCCGACCGCCTGTCGCGGCGGCGGGTGATGCTCGCGGCCGACGCCGCCAGGGCGCTCTGCACAGGCGTGCTCGCGGTCGCGGTCATGACCGGCGGCGCCCCGCTCGGGCTCTACGTCGCCATGGTCGCGGTGCACGGCGTCGGCGCCGCCTTCTTCACGCCCGCCTCGACCGGGCTCGTGCCGGAGACCGTGAGCGCGCCGCTGCTCCAGCAGGCGAACGCCCTGCTCGGGATCGCGCACTCCGCCGGCTCGGTGCTCGGGCCGGCCCTCGGCGGCGTGGTGATCGCCGTCTCCGGCCCCGGGGCGGCGCTCGCGACCGATGCCGGCACGTTCGTGGCGAGCGCGATCGCGCTGGTCGCGATGCGGCCGGCCGAGCACGACCGCGGCCCCGGACGGGCGCGCTTCCTCGCCGACCTCGCCGAGGGCTGGGCCGAGTTCCGGGCACGGACATGGGTGTGGGTGATCGTGCTCCAGTACGCGGTGTGGCACATGCTCGTCCTGGGCCCGTTCATGGTGCTCGGGGCGGTCGTGGCGCGCGATGAGCTCGGCGGCGCCGGCGCATGGGCCCTGATCCTGGCGGCGTCCGGGATCGGCGAGCTCGCCGGAGGGATCGCCGCGCTCCGGCTGCGGCCGCGGTGGCCGCTTCGGGCCGTCACGTGGGCCGGGCTCCTGTGGACGCCGCAGGTCGCGCTTCTCGCCCTCCAGGCGCCGGCCTGGCTGATCGGCGCGGCGGCGCTCGTGGCGGGCGCGGGCATGGCGTTCGTCGTCGCCATCTGGAACACGGCGCTGCACGAGCACGTGCCGGCCCGGGCGCTGGCCCGGGTCAGCTCCTACGACTGGGCCGGGACGCTCGTCTTCCTCCCGCTCGGCTTCGCGCTCGCCGGGCCGGCGGCCGACGTGGCCTCGATCTCGACGGTGCTGTGGCTGGGCGTCACGTGGAGCCTGGCGTCGGCTGCGGTCGTGCTCGCCGTGCCCAGCGTCCGCGCGATGGGCCGGGTCGACTACAGCCTCTCGAGCGGGGCGTAGCCCAGCACGAGTCGCCGCTCGGAGCCGTCGTCGCGGAAGCGGATCGCGACGACGTCGGCCTCGAGGCCGATGACGACCCCGTCGCCGAGCGTCGAGTGGCGCACCTCGTCGCCCACCGAGAGCGCCGGGATCGGCCTGTCGGGGGCGGCCGCGCTCGACGCCGCGGACGGCCGCGACCAGCCCGACTCGCGGACGCGGTCGACGCCGTCCTGCGGCAGCTCCGCGAGGAACCGGGACGGCAGGTTGTAGCCACGGGCGCCGAAGATCGTGCGGCTGTGGGCGTGGAGCAGCGTCAGCCGCTCCCTGGCCCGCGTCATGCCGACGTAGCAGAGCCGCCGCTCCTCGTCCTCGGAGCCCTCCTCGAGCGAGCGCTGGTGGGGGAAGAGCCCCTCCTCCATGCCGATGACGAACACAATCGGGAACTCGAGCCCCTTGGCGTTGTGCAGCGTCATGAGCGTCACGTCGGCCCGCTCGACGTCCAGGGCGTCCTGGTCCGAGAAAAGCGAGATCTCCTGGAGGAACGCGTCGAGCGACGCCTCCTCCTGGCCGCGCTCCTCGTACTCGCGGGCCACCCCGACCAGCTCCTGGAGGTTCTCGATGCGGCCCTGCGACTCGAACGTCCGCTCGGCCTCGAGCATCTCCATGTAGCCGCTGGCGGCAAGCGTCCGCTCCACGAGCGCCGCCGGACCGAGCTCGCCGGCCTCGACGCGCAGGTCCTCGATCATCGCGCCGAACTCGCGCACCTTGCCCGCGGCCGCAGCCGAGAGCGAGACGGCGGCGGCGTGCTCGATCGCCTCCCAGAGCGTCCATCCCATCTGCGAGGCATGCCCTGCCAGGCGGTCGAGCGTCGTCTGGCCGATGCCGCGCCGCGGCCGGTTCAGGATCCGCCGCAGCGACACCTCGTCGGCGCTGTTCGTGATGACCTGGAGGTAGGCGATCGCGTCCTTCACCTCGGCCCGCTCGTAGAACCGCGGGCCGCCGATCACCCGGTAGGGCACGCCCTGGCGCACCAGCAGGTCCTCCAGCACGCGCGACTGGGCGTTCACCCGGTAGAAGACGGCGATGTCGGCGGCGCTCGCCCCGGCGTCGATCGCCTGGGCGATCTCACCCGCCACGAAGCGGGCCTCGGCGTGCTCGTCGTCGGTCTCGACCACCTGCACAGGAAGGCCCGTCCCCACGTCGGACCACAGCCGCTTCGGCTTGCGCCCGGGGTTCCGGTCGATCACATGGTTGGCGGCGTCGAGGATCGACTGGGTGGAGCGGTAGTTCTGCTCGAGCGTCACCACGTGCGCGCCCGGGAAGTCGTGCTCGAACTCCGCGATGTTCCGGATGTCGGCGCCGCGGAAGGCGTAGATCGACTGATCCTGGTCGCCGACGACCGCGAGGTTTCTGTGCCGCTCGGCCAGGAGCGACACGAGCCGGAACTGGGCGTGGTTCGTGTCCTGGTACTCGTCGACCATGATGTAGCGCCACCGCTCCTGCCACTCCCGGCGCGCCTCCTCGTTCTGGTCGAGCAGGAGCACGGCCCGCATGATCAGGTCGTCGAAGTCCATGGCGTTTGCGTCCTGCAGGCGCCGCTCGTAGAGGGCGTACACGTCGGCGGCCGCCTGCTCGAAGAACGTCGACACCTCGTCGGCGTAGCCCTCGGCCGTGACGAGCCGCTCCTTGGCGCGCGAGATGCGCGCGTGCACGGCCCGCGGCGCGAACCGCTTGGGGTCGAGGCCGAGCTCCTCGGTGCATGCCTTCACGAGCCTCAGCTGGTCGGCCTGGTCGTAGATCGTGAAGCTCGACGTGTACCCGGCCCGGGCGGCGTCGCGGCGCAGGAGCCGCCCGCAGGCGGCGTGGAAGGTCATCACCCACATCCGCGACGCGGTGCGGCCGCCGACGAGCCGCTCGACCCGCTCGCGCATCTCACGGGCGGCGCGGTTCGTGAAGGTGATGGCCAGGATCTCGGACGGCCGCGCCAGGTCGGAAGCGATGAGGTGGGCGACGCGGTGGGTGAGAACACGCGTCTTCCCGGAGCCGGCACCCGCCACGACCAGGAGCGGGCCCTC
>Ga0075424_100007577_pt1 | contig 10543 bp, 10 predicted proteins | sample SoiMethybrSBSTD3_FD_75301 | JGI IMG/M metagenome (GOLD analysis project Ga0075424, IMG submission 75301) | Bulk soil microbial communities from a Populus tree surrounding site in Tennessee, USA - Soil MetaG P. TD hybrid SBSTD3 | ecosystem: Environmental > Terrestrial > Soil > Tree plantation...
TCGCGATCGCGCCGGCGTGGCAGGTCGCTGTTCTTGTGGCGACCCTGATCGCCGGCGGATGGTCGGCGTCGCGGATGCCGATTCCGCAGGTGTCGGGATTCGGCGAGCTGACGGAATACCTGCACCGGCAAGGACCCGCGGACACGGTCCTCTACGACGGCGCCTACGACGGACTCTTCGGGTTTTACGTTCGAGCGTCGGATCCGCAGTTTGTCCGGCGGATCGTCCTGGCCAACCGGCTGCTGTTCGAAGCTGGACCCACGACGACCTTCAAGTGGGTGCAGAAGTCGAACGTCGCGTCGACCGATGATGTCGTGACTCTTCTGCGGGCGCGATGCGGATGTCGCTGGGTCGCAATCGAGGTCGACAACCGGCCGATCTGGGCGGAGGGCCAGCGGTTGCTACGGCAGGCCGTCGTCAGGCCCGAGTTCGAGCTGGCGCGCTCGTTTCCGATCGAAGGGGCGGGAGACCGACGCGTCGATCTCTACCGTGTCACGTCTGTCGTCTCGCCTGTATCGACCGTTGACTTGGAGTTCCCGTCGGTCAGCAATCGCACCTTTCAGGGAGTTGTTCCGATCACGCGCTGAGTCTGTTCGCGAGCTTCAGTCCAGGCCTCGCTGTCCTGCATGAGACCCAGACGCACGAGTTGGCTGGTGCCCTCGAAGCGCACCGATCCCTCGTGCATGAACGTCGTCTGCGGGTTCTGATCGAGCGTCCGGGCGTAGCGCCGGTACTCCAACGCGTCTCGGGAGTATTCGCCGCGTTCTGCCTCGTGAATGGCCTTGGCATGAAGGTCGTGAAGGAGCTTGAAATGCAACAGGGCTCCGGTTTCCGGCGCGATCGTCCTGGCGGAAATTCCGTGCACGCTCTTGAGGTACCTCGCGCCGGCATCCCACCGAACCAGTGGCACCTTCGATAGCGCTGGCGGGCTGGGCGGCCGGCGCCGGCGAATCCACTGTGTATCTCTGACGAACGGCGTACGAAGCAGAATGCGGTTGAACAGGGCGTGATACATCTTGGTTGCCCGGCCGCGCGTTCTGAAGTTCGCGTGAAAGACCCGCTCCCGCACGCCGCCGACGATCAAGAACCCTGGACACTCGTCGTACGTCACCTGCTGGTACGGTCCCGCGTCGAAGTATGGCGCGGCGGCGATCAGATCCTCGCCTGCCGCATAGGAGCTGACATCCAGCGGGACTCGGGGGTACATGTCGAGGAGCATGCAGACCAGCGCGTCGTGACCGCGCCGATCGAGATGGGCGGTCAGGTTGCGGAGCGATGTCCGCTCGCTGCCCGGAAAGACGAGGAGCTCGTCGATGTCGACGGTCACGCACCAGAAGCCCACGCCGAATTCGGCCAGGAGCGCGTTCAACCACGCCAGACCGCTTCTAGCTTCGCGGTAGCTGTTGGCGGTGCGAAACAGGTGCACGTCGGATTGCGCGGCGAGGTAGTCCGTGCTCCCATCGGACGAACCGTTGTCCACGATGAAAAAGGAGCCTGCGCCGAGCGTCCGGTAATGCTGCAAAAAAGCTGGAAGGCGAAGACGTTCGTTGCGGCATCTCGCGAACACGCGGATTTCGCCATGTGGAGATTCGGCCTGAGGGCCGGCGCCGCTCCGCTCGATCAGGAGATGACAGCTCGGAGAGCCGATCATGCGACTCGGGATTCGCGAGCGGCGACCCAATCCGGGGGCTCGTGCATGATGCCGAGTCGTACGAGCTGGGCTGTCCCTTCGAATCGCGCTGATCCCGCAAACATGAAGGTCATGTTCGGATCCTCGGAGAGAGACCGGGCGTACCGGATGTACTCCGACGAGCCATCGTATCGTTCTCCGCGCGCAGCCTCCTGCAACGCTCGGTGGTAGAAGTCATCCAGAAACTTGGCGTGTAATAGCACCCCGGTGACCTGCGCGACGGCCTTCGGAGAAATCCAATGCGTACTCTGCAGATACCTCGAGGTGTCGTCCCAGCGGACGAGGGGTACCTTGGTCAGACACGGCGGCGTGGGCCGGCGCAGGCCCTGTATCCACGGCATCTCTCGAAGAACGGGGGTGCGAAGCGCGATGCGATAGAGCACCGCGTCGAAGAGCCTCGCGCCGACACCGCGCGCGCGAAACTCCGGATAGAAGATCCGTTCGCGCATGCCCCCTCGGAGCAGGATGCCCGGGCAGGAGTCGACCGTCCTTCGTTCGTATGGGCCGGTATCGAAGTATGGCGCCGCTGCCAGCAGGTCCTCGCCTTCCGCGTAGGAGCTCTCGCTGAGCGGCCTCTCCGGATACAGGTCGAGAAGCATGCAAGCCAGCGCCTCGACCCGACGCTGGTCGAGGTAGCTGGTCAGCGTCTTCAGCGGCACGTGTTCACTGCCCGGATAGACAAGCAGTTCGTCGATGTCCACTGTGACGCACCACAATCCGGTCCCGAATCTGGCCAGCAGCGCGTTCATCCACTCGATACCGCTTCCCGCCTGGCTGTAACGATTGCTGGTGTTGAACAGGTGGACATCGGGTTGCTTCGTCAGATAGTCGACCGTGCCGTCGGTGGAACCGTTATCGACGATGAAGAATCGGTTCACACCGAGCGTGCGATAGTGCCCAAGAAAAGCCGGCAGTCGAAGGCGCTCGTCTCTGCACCGGGCGAACGCACGGATTTCACCCGGCGTAGCCGGAGGGTCGACGCGGCTCTGTTCGATAAGGACATGGCAACGCGGAGACGTCATGTGCCGATCCCCGATCGCGCATCCGCCCATGCCTGCGTGTCGCGCATGAGCCCCAACCGCACGAGTTGAGCGGTTCCCTCGAATCTCGTCGACCCTTCGTACATCAGCGCGCGCTCCGGTGTGCCGCCGAGTGTTTGAGCATATCGCCGATACTCGGCCGCATCGTTGTAGTACTCACCGCGAGCGGCTTCGTGGACCGCGCGCTCATGGAAGTCGGCGAGAAACTTGAAATGAAGAAGCGCGCCCGTTACAGGCGCCACGATCTTCGGAGAGACCCAATGCGGGCTCCGGTACCGCGTCTGCTGGTCCCAGCGGACGAGCGGCACCTTTGTGAGAACCGGCGGATCGGTTGGCCGAAGCCACCTGATGTCGTGCAGGCGTGGCAGACGACGCGCCACACGGCCGCGAATTCCTTCGTAGATCCGTGCCGCTCGGCCCCGCGTTCGAAACGTCGGATAGAAGACGCGTTCCCGCATCCCGCCCCGGATGAGAAACCCTGGACACAAGTCGATCGGGACTCTCTCGTACGGCCCTGCGTCGAAATAGGGCGCGGCCGCAAGCAGGTCGTCGCCTTCCTTGTAGGAGCAAGCGGCCAACGGCCCGCTGGGATACAAGTCGAGCAGAAGACATCCGACGGCTTCGTAACCGTGGCGATCGAGAAACGCTGTGAGCGAGCGCAGCGGTGCAACCTCACTGCCTGGATAACAGAGCAACTCGTCGATATCGACCGCTAGGCACCAGTGCCCTTCGCCGAATTCGCCCAGAAGGGCATTCAACCACGCGGTACCGCCGCCGGCCTCGCGGAAGCTCCCGCTCCGCGTGAACCGGCGAACGTCCGGCTGATCGCCAAGATACTCTGTCGTACCGTCTGAAGAATCGTGGTCGACGATGAAGAATCGGCCTACACCGAGATCGCGATAGTGTTTCAGGAACGCCGGCAGGCGCAGGCGCTCGTTCCGGCACTTCGCAAAGGCTCGAATCTCTCCTGGATCCGCCGCCGCCTGCTCCTTTGCGGCGCGTTCGACGAGGACGTGACACCGGGAAGGCCGCTCAGTCACGCACCCTCGTCATGGCTCCTGGCCAATCGCTCGACGCTGGCTCAGAGTCTGGACAAACCGCGCGCCCCAGGTGGGTAGCCACTCCCGGAGCGGTTCGCAGTCCGGGCGAGCCAACAACCTGACCAGGCTTGCGGTCCACGGTACTGCCGCCGCGGCGAGAACCGCGAGTGCGATCGCGCCGCTCGACGCACCGCTCGCCTCGAGCAGCAACCGGGTCGACAGCGCCACGCCGGCGGCCGCGACCGCCGCGAACAATCCGCCGCGCTGAGCGCGGAAATACTCGGCCCACGTCGCGCCTGTCGCCCGCAGGGCGAGATGACCGCACGCCACGAACATGTAGACGATGGCGGCGCTGACACCCGCGGCGACGCCCGCGAGGCCGTAGCGCGATCCGATCGCGGCGCCTGCGATGACCAACCCTGCGTAGATCACTTCGCGCCACAGCTCCTGATAGACCTGCCCGACGCTCTGCGCGACGATGGCGGCGGGGTGGTAGAGAGATCGGAGGTACCCGCCCAGACAGAGAACTTGCAGGGGAACCACCGCGCCGATCCATTGCGATCCGTAAACGCCTCGCACGAAGTGCGGCGCGACGACCGCGAGAACCGTCATCGACGGCGCCGCGACGATAGCGACGACTTCAGTCAACAGCAGATAGCCGCGCCGCAGACGCACCGGCTCGGTCTGTACGCTCGCGAATGCCGGGAACATGACTCGCGACAAGGCGCTCGCCACGTACGTGTGCGGCAACTTCATCAGCGTATACGCGCGAACATAAAGTCCCAGGCTGGCGGCGCCCAGCGACCGTCCGACGACGAAGTAGTCGCTGTTCAGCGCAACATAGTTCGCCCACGTGCTCATCGTCGCGCCGGCGCCGAACCCGAGTAATTGATCGAGCTCCTGCCGGACGAGCATGGGGCGCATGTCGTGTCGAACGATCGCAATCTGCGCGATCGACGACAGCAGCGTTTCGGCGAGCGCGCCCCACACCAGGCTCCAGACGCCGTATCCGAACAGCGCGAGGCCGACGGCGACGCATCCGTAACCGACGACGTAGCTGCTGGTTTCGATCACGACCTGCCGCTTGAACGCCAGCTGCCGCCGCAGCATGGCGTCCGACACGATCGCGCTGCTGCGGATGGCCAGTGCGAAGGACAGCACTCGCAAGACCGGAACGACCCTGGCATCGCGCATCATCGACGCGAGCGCCGGCGCCAACACAACGAGGACGCTCGCCACGGCAATCCCCATCAGCATCGAGAAGGTGGCGGCCGTCCTCACATGCCGATGCGTGAGTTCCTGGCGTTGGACGATGGCGTCACCGATGCCGACATCGCAGACCGGCCGCGCGAGACCGAGCACGACGTACGCGAGTGCGACGACACCGAAATCCGCGGGTGCAAGCAGGCGAGCGAGCAGCACGCCCACGCCGAACTGCAAACCGGCGCCGACGATTGCGCCGCCGATCCGCCAGCGCGCGGCCCGCGTCGTTCGGGCTGTCAGGGTGTCGGCGACCTGCATCGTAGATGCTAAAGCTATCAGCTATCGGCGATCAGCTATCAGCTCTCGGCTATCAGCCGACGCGAGCCGAGAGCTGAAAGTTGAAAGCCGTCAGCGGCGTGAACCTGCCGCTCAGCTCGACACGTCCGATCCTTCCAGCTACTCTTGGAAGGTGATCTCCTCGCTATTGCAGGTGCCCACGCTTACTCGAAGCCGCGTCACCGCCGCGTACGTCGCAGCCGTTGCGACTGATGGACTGCAGCTGCTCGCGGGTCCTTTGGGTTGGGTGGCCTTCGACCAGGCGCTCGACGTCGTTGCGGCAGTCCTGATGTCGCGGCTCCTGGGATTCCACCCCCTGCTGCTCCCGACCTTCGTCGTCGAATTCCTTCCCCTCGTCGACATGCTGCCCACGTGGACCGGGTGCGTCGCCCTCGTCATCGCATTGCGCAAGCGGCAGGAGCGGTCCGTTCCGGCGCCTATACAGGGAACCATCATCGACGTCTGACCACGGGACGCGGGCGCTGTCGTCGGGGCGCGGTGTAGGATTGGGTGTTCTCTAGCGACATCATCCGTTCATACATCGGAGGCGGCATGGCAAAAAAGGCATCACCTTCGGGGAAACTCGAGGGATTCGCAGAAGATCTTGGTCGGATACTCGGCACGGCGCGGTCCAAGGCCGACAGCTGGCTGGGGCAGCGGCAAGCCATCGTCAAGCAGCTGACGCAGTTGCGCGACGAGGCATCGAAGCTGCTCTCGCAGCTGGGACACGGCGCAGAGCGCGTCATCCGGCGCGGCCGGCCCGCCGGCAGCGGCTCCGTCGCGAAGCGCGGGCCCGGCCGTCCAAAGGGATCGCGCAGGGGCAGCCGCCGCACGATGTCGGCGGCGGCGCGAGCGAAGATTTCGGCCGCACAAAAGCTGCGGTGGGCGAAACAGAAGGCCGCCGCGTCCAGAAAATGAGCGTCCGGCGATCGTTCGCCGGTCTCGTCATCACCGCGGTCCTGCCCGGGATCGCTCTTTCAGCGCAAGCGGATCGGGCTGCGCCCCGAACGGACCAGAATTCCATCGAAGCCCATAGACAGTTGATCGACAAGGCGCGTCGAGGCGGAATCGACGTCTACTTCACGGGCGATTCGATCGTGCGGCGCTGGGGAGCCACCGACTATCCCGACCTGCTCGCGAACTGGCAGCAGAACTTCTTCGGTTGGAATGCCGCGAACTTCGGGTGGGGAGCGGACCAGGCGCAGCATGTGTTGTGGAGGCTCGAAAACGGCGAGCTGGATGGCGTGAATCCAAAGATCGTCGTCGTGCTCGCGGGCACGAACAATCTCGGAGCCACGCCGTACAGCCCCACGCGGGTGGATGACGTCACGCGGGGCCTCACTGCTATCGTGGATGTCTGCCGGCGCAAAGCGCCGGCCGCGACCATCATCTTGACCGCGATCTTTCCGCGCAACGACGACATGGCGCTCCTTCCGGAGATCGATCGCATCAACACCAACCTCGCGCGATTGGCCGATGGCGTCACCGTGCGCTTTCTCAGCGTGAACGACCAGCTGGCCGACAAGGATGGACGGTTGTTCCAGGGCGTGATGAACGAGCGCGACAAACTGCACCCGTCCATCAAGGGCTACCAGATGTGGGCCGATGCGCTGAAACCGATCTTCAGGGAGCTGCTGGGTCCGCCGGCGAGCACCGACCACGCGCCGCCGCCGACCGGCGATCCCAGCGCGCGTGGCCGATCCGGCCGTGGTCAGGCGATCGCGAGCTTCGCCCGCTTCCTGGCGTCCGACTGATCGTTCGAGGTATCGACGCGGCCGCGGACAACGGCGCCGTCCGCCATCACCAGGCGCGGCGTGAACAGGTTGCCTTCCACTCGGCCCGTCGCCTTGATGTCAACCTTCTGCTTCGTGCGCACGTTGCCAGTGACCGTGCCGTGAATGGTGACGGTCGACGCCACGATGTCGGCCTTGATGTCGGCGTCGGGCCCGATCGTCAACGCATTCTCCTGAATGTCGATCGTGCCCTCGACGTGGCCGTCGATGGTCATGTCTTCCGAGCTCGTCAAGGTCCCCTGGAATTTCACGGACTTGCCGACCCACGCCACGACGCGCCGCTCTTCGGCGGGCATCGGCGGGGTGACGGTTGGCATGCTGGGCGCGGGCGCCGGCGCCGCTTTCGGCTGGTCGGTAACGTTATCTCGGGTCCACATCGGTTGTTCCTCGCGAGTGGGGGCCGCGACCCCCGGTTTGTCGGTTCGAGACGGCACCGGGAGCAAGGCGCGTTCCGGCCGCAACCGCCGGCCAAAATGTGATCCGGTGATCCTCGACCGACCAAAACTGAAAGCGCAATGTCGAAATTGAACGAAGCGTCCCAGGGCAGGTATGTTCCTGGCGACCGGTCGAGTCGATGCCGATTGGAGACTGTTATGGCAAGATCGCTTGCTCTCTGGTCAATCGTCCTGGTGGCATTGACCTGGCGCACAGGTGTGCCGACAACGGCACAGACGCGAGGAGCCCCCGCCTTCGAAGTCGCTTCGGTCAAGCCCGCTAAGCAGGAGTTTCCGCCTCAGCGACCCTTCCTCTGCGCGTTCGGCGCAGGCGGCAGGTTTCGGGCCTTCGGTACGTTGCAAATGCTCATCGCCTGCGCGTACCGCATCCCCGCGGCGCTCAACGAGCGTCAGATTTCCGGCGGACCGAAGTGGCTCACGGTCGATCTGTTCGACATCGAAGCCAAGTCGCCACCAGACCAAGTGCCGGGCTCGCCGACTGAGAGCCTGGTGATGCTACAGACACTCTTGGCCGAGCGCTTCAAACTCGTCGTCCATCGGCAACTGAAGGAATTGAGCATCTACGAGATCGTGATGGCAAGGCGGGACCGTAAGCTGGGGCCTCAACTCCGTCCCACGCCGAAGGACTGTTCGTCGTGGATCGCCGGCGGCAGGCAAGGTGCACCGCCGCCTACATCGGGCGAGCTGCCGTGCGGCCGCCAACTGCTCAACGCGTTTGCCATTCGAAGCACCGCCATGCCGATGTCGCAACTGGCGAATCTTCTCTCAGCTCGTCTCGACCGCCCGGTCCAGGATCAAACAGGCCTTACCGGCACCTTTGCGTTGGACCTTCAGTGGCGGCCGGATCAACCCGCGACGACTGGCGCGGCCTCGGACATTTCAGCCAATCCAAACAGTGCAGCCGATCATTTGCCAACATCGATCTTTACCGCCATGCAGGAGCAACTGGGTCTCAGACTCAGGCCCGCGAAGGGTTCGATCGAGATGATCATCGTCGACCACGCCGAGCAGCCGACGACAAATTGAAACTAGGCCGTCTTCAGAACGTGGCCGCCGCGTGGAAGTCCGACGCTCCCGATCAGCGTGAGAAGGCCGCACGCCACCATGATGAATGCCGGCGCGGTCTCCATGCCGGTGCTTCGAATGAGACTCGTTGCCACGAGCGGCGCCGTGCCGCTGAAGAGCGTGAACGCGATGTTGAAACCCAGCGCGACGCCGCTGAAGCGGATCCGGGTCGGAAAGAGATCGGTCAGCAGCACGGCGAATGTCCCGTTGACGAGCGTCGCACAGAGACCGGCCAGGACCAGCAGCAGCGTCGGGTTGACGCTGTGGTTGGCCAGAGCGGTGTAAAAGGGAAAGGCCAGCAGGATCAGCACCAACGCCCCGGCGCGCAGAAGCACGCGAGGAGATGTTCTGACGGCGACCGCCGCGACGGCCAATATGCCGAGCGCGTGAACGACGACGCCGGCGGTTTGCGACACGACCGCCTGGCGCGGGTCGTAGTGCAGCACCCCCGACATGTAGGCGGGCATGTGGGCGAAAAACAGGCCATTGAAACCCGCCGTCGCCGCAAGCCCCAGCACGCCCACCAGCACGCGAGAGGCATGCGCCTGGAGCACTTCACGCAACGGCTGCCGTGACGCCGCCTGCTTGATGCGCGCGAATTCCGGCGACTCCTCGAGCGACCGCCTGAGGACGAAACTGAGCACGCCGCCGAGTCCGCCGAGCACGAACGCGAGACGCCATCCGAGGCTCGGCACGAGCTCGGCCGGCAGCCACGTCCGCATGGCGAGACTGACTCCAGTTGCAAGCGCCACCCCCATCGTCACGCACGAGAACACGACGCCGCAGACGAACGGCGCGCGCCGCGGCTCCGTTTCAACGACGTAGGTGAGTGCGCCGGGCAGCTCGCCGCCGAGACAGAAACCCTGCACCAGCCGGAGTGACACCATCAGCAGACTCGCCGCCGCGCCCCAGCTGGCGAACGGTGGCACGAGCCCCATACCGAGTGTGGCGCCCGACATCACGAAGATCGAAATCAGGAACACTCGGCGGCGGCCGTACCGATCCCCGAAGTGGCTGAGCACGATGCCGCCGATCGGCCGGGCGAGATAGCCGGCGGCGAAAGCGGCAAACGAGACCATCAACGAAATCAGCGGCGTTGGGTTGGGGAAGATAGCGTCAGCGATGTCCTTGGCGAACACGCCGAAAATGACGAAATCGTAGAACTCCAGCGCGCCGCCAAGGCTCGCGAGCAGTACGATACGGCTGCCGCGGCGGACAGGCGACTGTGCAGAATCGATGAGCATGGGAGCCTGATAGGGTAGCAGGCGGACAACCCAGACGGCTCTCACTCCGTCCAAGAACAAATATGACCAGCTCGTTGTCCGACCTGCGCCTGGCAATCCGGGGACTTCGCCGCAGCCCGCTGTTTGCGGCGGTGGCGATCCTGTCGCTTGCCCTCGGCATCGGCGCCAATACGGCCATCTTCACGCTCATCGACCAGATTCTGCTCCGCAAGCTGCCGGTCGCGGCGCCGGAACAGCTGGTGATGCTGTACCAGCGCGGCTCGAACATGGGCAGCAACATGGGCGCGCGGATGCATTCCTATCCGCTGTACCAGGATCTCCAGAAGAAAGCCGAACCGCTGGCTGACGTGCTCTGCCGCCGAATCGTCCCGGCCTCCCTGAGCGTCGACAACCAGACCGAGCGCGTCGACGCCGAGCTGGTGTCGGGCAACTACTTCTCGATGCTCGGTGTGAAGCCCGCGCTCGGACGGGTCTTCAATTCCCAGGAAGACGATCAGGTCTATGAGGGACATCCGGTGGTGGTCCTGAGCTACGGCTACTGGGCGACGCGCTTCGCACGCGATCCGGGCGTGATCGGAAAGAAGCTGCGGGTGAACGACTACCCGATGACGGTGGTCGGTGTATCGGCCGAGGGATTTTCGGGCATCGATCCCGTGCAGTCTCCGCAGATTCGCGTC
>Ga0075424_100007578_pt1 | contig 10542 bp, 9 predicted proteins | sample SoiMethybrSBSTD3_FD_75301 | JGI IMG/M metagenome (GOLD analysis project Ga0075424, IMG submission 75301) | Bulk soil microbial communities from a Populus tree surrounding site in Tennessee, USA - Soil MetaG P. TD hybrid SBSTD3 | ecosystem: Environmental > Terrestrial > Soil > Tree plantation...
GGCTCGTCGAGCAGCAGCACGGACGGGCGCAGGCCGAGCGCAATGGCGATCTCGACCATGCGCTGACGGCCATATGCAATCTCGCTGACCGGCCGTAAGGCGTCGTCGGCGAGGCCGAGCATCTCGGTGAGCGCGTAGGCCTCCTCGATCGCAGCGCGGTGATAGCCCGCCGGCAGGACGAAATCTTCCGCGACGCCCTCCCGTTCGGCGACCGCGAGCGTCACGTTCTCGAGCACACTCAAGCGGCGAAACAGCGCGTTGATCTGAAACGTGCGCGCGAGGCCGCGCTTGACACGCGCGGCCTGCGGCAGATTCGTGACGTCATCGCCGCCGAGCAGGACGCGGCCGGCGCTCGGGCGCAGCGCGCCGCTGACCAGATTGACGAAGCTGGTCTTGCCGGCGCCGTTCGGCCCGATCAGCGCATGGCGCGCGCCGCGCTCGAGCTTGAGGTCGATATCGCTCGCGACCGCGAGCGCGCCGAAGCTCTTGCACAGGCCCTGCGTCTCGAGCGCGGTCATGGCGAATCCTGCCTGCTTCGCCAGCGGCCGCAGACACCGAGCACCCCGCCCGGCGCGAACACCACCATGAGCACCATGAACAGGCCGATCCAGAAGTACCAGTAGACCGGATCGATGGTGGCGAAGCGGTCCTGCGCTATCATGTAGAGCGGCACGCCGATGAAGGCGCCGTAGAGCTGTCCGATCCCGCCGATGATCAGCATGATCAGAACGGTGCCGGAGCGCTCGAGGCTGAGCACGCCGAGGCCGACGAACTGCGTCGTCTGCGCGATGAGCGCGCCCGACAGGCCGGCGAGCGCGGCCGAAAAGGTATAGACGACGAGCTTGCGGCGGAACACCGGCGAGCCGATGGCGTGCATGCGCACCACGTTCTCGCGGATGCCGGTGAGCGAGCGGCCGAACGACGAATGGACGAGCGCGCGCACCACGAACCAAGAGATCGCGAGCACGATGAAGCAGTAGATGTAGGCGGTGTGGCCGAACATGTCGAAGCGGAAACGGCCGAGGATCGGCCACACCTCCATGCCCTGGAGCCCGTCGGCGCCGCCCGTGATCTTGCCGGCCTTGTTGGCGGCCTCGTAGAGCATGGCCGCAACCACTAGCGTCTGCATGAGCAGCGTCAGCCCGGTGGTGCGCAGGATCACGGCGCCCGACAGCAGCCCGACCGCGCCTGCCGCCGCGGCCGCCGCCAAAAGTCCGGTGAGCGGCTCGCCCCAGCCGTTGGCGGCCAGGATGCCGGCCGTGTAGGCGCCGGTCCCGAAGAAGGCGGCGTGGCCGAGCGTCACGATCCCGGCGTAGCCGAGCACGAGATCGAGCGAGAGCGCGAAGACGATGATGGCGAGGATTTGCGCGCCGAGCGCGAGATAATCCGGGAAGATGAAATATGCGGCGATCGCCGCGGCCCAGGGCAGCGCTTCGAGCGCATGGAAACGGTGTCGCCGGGCGAAGGCGTCGAGGACGGAGCGTTTCAGGTCCGGCATCAGGCCTGCCCAAAGATGCCGCGCGGCCGCCACAGCAGGATCGCCATGGTGAGCGCGTAGATGAAGAAGGCGCCGAGCTCGGGCGCGAAATATTTGAACGCGGTGTCGGCGAGACCGACGAGCAGCGCGGCGACGAAGGGCCCGCGAATGCTTCCCAGCCCACCGACCGCGACCACGATCAGGAAATACACGAGATTGTCGAGCGCGTAGGCCGGCCCGATCGCGAGCAGCTCGGCCCCGAGCCCGCCGCCGAGGGCCGCGAGCCCGCTGCCGAGCGCGAAGGCGAGCGCGAACAGCCGCGAGGTGTTGACGCCGAGGGTCTGCGCCATGGCGAGATTGTCGACCGCGGCGCGCACGCGCACGCCGAAGCGCGTGCGCTCGAGCGCGAGCCACAGCGCGGTGACGACGAGCGCGCCGCACAGGATCAGGAAGGTCCGGTAGGTTGGGAAGCTGCGTAGGCCGAGATCGATCTGGCCGCTCAGCGCCGGCGGCGGCTGCATCGGCTGCGACACCGGTCCCCAGAAATAGGTGGCGGCGCCGACCGACATGAAGATCAGGCCCATGGTCAGCAGGACCTGGTCGAGCTCGGCGCCGCCGTAGAAGCGCCGATAGAGCAGCCGCTCGATCAGGAAGCTCGCGAGCGTCACGACCGCGACCGCGGCGGCGAGCGCGAGCGGGAACGACACGCCGGCGCGGTTCATCAGGCTCGTCATGGCGTAACCGCCCGCCATGGCGAAGGCGCCATGGGCAAGGTTGACGAAGCCCATCAGGCCCATGGTGACGGAGAGGCCGACCGAGATGAGGTAGAGCACCATCGCCAGCGCGACGCCGTGGAACGCAATGCTGATCGCGGCGGAAACGATGTCGGCCATGGGGTCAGCGCTGAGTCAGAACCGTCATCCTGAGGTGGCCGCCGAAGGCGGCCCTCGAAGGATGATCGGCCACGCCGGGGCCGTCGCCCACCGATCTCGCGTCTACCCGAGATCGGAATTTCGAATGCGCAGATCGGCTATAGCCGATCTGCGTGGCTCGGCGCTTCGCGCCGAGCACCTCAGGATGACGGAGAGAGGCAGTCATTTCCGACTAGCGCTCACTTCGGCGGGTTCAGCTCCTTCCAGGGGTCCTTCACCGCCGGGATGGTTTCGAACTCGATATTGGCGAGCTTGCCGTCCTTCATCTCGGTGCGGCGCATGTAGACGTTCTGGACGATATCGCGCGTCGCGGGATCGATCGAGATCGGCCCGCGCGGGCTGTCCGGGTTCTTCCAGGTCTTGAGGATCTCCATCGCCTCGTCGCCCGTGAACTTGCCCTTGGTCTGCTTGATCACGGCAAAGGCCGCCGCCATGCCGTCCCAACCGCCGGCCGACAGGAAGTCGGGGATCTTGCCGGGATATTCGCGATTCCACGCGGCCAGGAAAGCCGCGTTGGCCGGCCGATTGCCGGCTGCGGAATAGATGCCGGCCGTGATGAGACCCAAGGGCGTATCGCCCATGTTGGGCAGCTCCTCGTCAGGCACGAGGTCCTGCGTCGAGATGATCTTGATGCCCGCCTCGCGCAGGCCGAGATCCTTCACGGCTTTCATCATGGCGGTCGCCTGCTGGCCCGCCGGCACCCACAGGAACGCAACGTCGGGCTTGGCGTCCCTGATGCGCTGCACGAACGGCGCGAAGTCGGGATTGGTGGTCGGGAAGCGCACGGTGCCGACCATCTGCCCGCCGGCATCGGTGAATCCCTTGGTGAACGCGTTCTCGGCATCGTGGCCGGGAATGAAATCGCTGACGGCGGAGAAGGCCTTCTTCCAGCCCTGCTGGGAGGCCCATTTGGCGAGCGGATAGGCCTGCTGCCAGATCGTGAACGACACCCGCACCACATAGGGCGAGATGCGCGGAATGGCGACGCCGGCCGCATTGGTGATGATGAACGGAATCTTGGCCTCCGCGGTGAGCGGCGCGATTGCGGCTGCGACCGGCGAGGCCACGACGCCCACCAGCATGTTGACGCGCTCGCGCGTGATCAGCTCCTGCGCGACGCGCTTGCCGGTTTCCGGCGCCGTGCCGTCATCGCGCTTGATGATCTCCACCTTGACGCCCGCCGGCAGCTCCTTCTCGTGCTCCTTCACGTAGAGCGCCATGCCCTTGTCCATCTCGTCGCCGGGCTGCGCCAAGAAGCCGGAATAGCTGTTGACCACGCCGATCTTGACCGTCTGTGCGGCGGCCGGCGTCGCCAGCGCGGACGCCGCGGCAAACGCGCACAACGCAAAAATGACTTGTCTGCGGAACATCGGAAATCTCCCTGGTCAGGTGACGACGCCGGTATTCTTTTTTTGAAAGCGCCGCAATTCGGAAGGCTACACGATGGCTCGCGGCCGCGCTACGGATGCCCGGTCGCAGGATGGGCGGAACAATCGGGACCGCAAAGCCCCGAATGCTATTCAGCAAATATCCACGTCCCCGTTCCCAGCTCAGAGGGAAACGGCACCACGAGATGATCGCCGCGGCGATATGCGTCGACGCCGCCGCGGCTCAATGCTTTTTCCGCCGCGGCGAGCGAGGCGACCCTGATGCCGCACGCTCCCACGAAGGGCAGGCTCGGAATCGCAATCTCGGGATAGGCGCGCTCGAACGCATTCGGCGTGATCAGCTCGACCCGTCCGCGATCGAGCGCGATGACCTGCCCGCCGTCCCGGGGCCGTGACGCGCGTCCGGCGAAGCGCGAAAACCGCGCGGCCGCCTCCTCGACATCCGCGACCGCGATCGTGACCGAGACAAGCGCTCTCGCGCCGTTGGGATGATCGAGCCAACGCTTCTGCCAGACCGTCTCCTCGGTCCGATGAGTCAGGATCTGGATGCGGCCTTCGGGCATTTGGCCGTGCTCGAGGCGCGCGATCGTGAAGGCGGCGATGCCGGGTCCCTCCGCCGTGTCGAGCGGGCGTTGCATATCCAACAGCGGCTGCATGCGGAAATGTTTGGCGAGCCGGCGATGGGCGGCGTGCGCATTGGCGACCGCAAAGGCGACGAGATGGAGCCCGCCGTATCGCGCGCGCGCCGCCTCGAGCTCCCGGCCGAGCGCGGTGTCCGCGGTCTTGAACAGGACCTCGATATAGCCGCGCGTCAGCATCGCCGTGACATTGCCGGTGCCGCTCGGCTTCGGGACGCCGCCGGCCGGATCGGGATTGGCCTGGATCGAGACCGGCGTCGGCGCAAAACCGGCGCGCGCCAGCGCCGCCCGCGCGCTCTGCGGATCTGCGACGAAATGAGCAATGTGGTCGAGGAAAATTTCATCGTCGCTGGGCAATTGGCGATCCGCTTCTTCCTCCAATCGCACGGACGTCATGAAATTCTTCTCCCCGGAGGAGCCGGCACAGCATCACTTACGCTAGGCACGGCATGCCACCATTTATTATAGAATAAAGTGAGCAGCGCCGGCCGGGCCGACGAATTTAAAGGCTGAATGCGATGACGACCGTGGAGGCCCCCGGCATGAGCCCGGCGACGCGACCTCATGCGCGCAGCGCCCCCGCCGTCGCCTTTCTCGATGTTTCGAAGCATTTTCCAACCCGTGACGAGCGGCTCGAAGTCCTGAGCAACGTGAGTTTCGCGGTGCCGGCGGGCGACATTGTCGCGATCGTGGGCCCGTCCGGTTCCGGCAAATCGACGCTTCTCAACATGGCCGCCGGGCTGATCTTTCCCGATCGCGGCCGCGTCGAGGTGCTGGGCGAGAACAGCGCAGGCCCGGTGAAATGGAGCCGCGTCGGCTACATGTTCCAGGACGACCGGCTGCTGCCGTGGCGCGGCGCGCTCGCCAATGTTGCGCTCGCGCTCGAGGCCGGCGCGACGCCGGCGCATGACCGGCGGACCCGCGCACGGGCCGCGCTCACGCTCGTCGGCCTCGGCGAGTTCGCCGACGCCTATCCGCACGAGTTGTCGGGCGGCATGCGCAGCCGCGTGGCGCTCGCCCGGAGCCTGGTGGGCGAGCCCGACCTGCTGCTGATGGACGAGCCGTTCTCGCGGCTCGATGCGCAGACCCGCGGCAGCATGCATCGCGAGGTCCTGCGCATCCACGAGCTGCGCCGCCTGTCGATCCTGTTCGTGACACACGACGTCGAGGAGGCGGTCGTGCTGGCCGATCGCATCGTGCTGCTCTCCGCCCGGCCCGGCCGCGTGCGCGAGCAGATCGACGTTCCCCTGCCCCATCCGCGCGTCGGCAGCGAGGAGGCGACGGCGCTCATCGACCGCCTGCGCGGCCTTTTGGAAGTTTCCGAGGAGATCGTCACATGAGATTTCGCAGCATTCTGCTTGCCTTGCCGCTTGCGCTTCTCGCCACGGCTGCGAACGCGCAGGAGAAGATCACGGTCGGCTACTGGACGAGCGGTTTTTCGGTCGGCTTCGGCGCGGTGCTCGAGGCGGGCAAGTTTCTCGAGCAGGCGGGACTGCAGCCGGACTACATCAAGTTCAGCGACGTCAACGGCCCGACCAAGGCGCTGCTCACTCACTCCGTCGACGTGGCGTTCGCGGCGCCGGTGAGCGGCGCCTTCACGCTGGCGATCCAAGGCGCTCCGGTCGAGCTCGTGCTGGCCACCCAGGTGGCCGAGGCGACCTTCGTCGCCAAGCAGGGCTCGCCGCTCAAGAGCCTAGCCGACCTGAAAGGAAAGAAGGTCGGCATGTCGCCGGTCGGCAGCGCGACCTACGCGATCGCGGCCGCGGTCCTGGAAAAGAATTTCGGATTGAAGCCCACGGACTATACGCCGATCGGCGGTAACGAGGGCCAGCTCGTCCGCCTCCTGGAGCGCGGCGATATCGATGCTGCATCGCTGCGCGCGGTGACAATCGCCTCGGTGCCCGACTTCAAGCTGCAGACGTTCGGCAACATGGTCGACGAATGGAAGAAGATGACAAATTCGAGCGCGCGTCCGATCCTCGGCGTGTCGCTCGTGCATACCGACTACGCGAAGCAGCATCCGGAAGCTGTCGTGAAATTCGTCCGCGCCATGATCGCGGCGACGCGGTTCGGGCGCGAGCAGCCCGACAAGGCGGCCGACATGCTGAGCAAGACCGCCAATCTCGACGCCAAGGACGCGACCTCCTACGCGAAGCTGTGGAACGAGATCTATACCGCGACCATGGAGCCGGCCGATGTGGCGACCTTCAAGACCATGGCGCAAATCTTCAAGGCCGGCGGCACCATCGAGGGCAACGTGCCGGACAGCCTTTACGCCACCGCTCCCTATGAGCAGGCGAAGCGCACGCCGTGAGCGACACTGTCGCAGGCAGCGGACGGTTTCCGGTCGTCCTGCAGCGGTGTGCGCTGGCGCTGCTGCTGCTCGCGATCTGGTGGCTCGGCTCGCGCGCCGCGCCGGTCTATGTGCTGCCGAGCCCGGAACGTGTTTTCGACCGCATCGTGCAGCTCTCGGCGACCGGCGACCTGCCTTACAATCTACTCGTTACGCTCCTGCGCGTGCTCGCCGGCTTCGCGCTCGCGGTCGCGATCGGCGTGCCGGGCGGCCTCATGCTCGGCTCGAACCGCGCGCTCGGCAATTTCTTCGAGCCGATCCTGCCGGTGATGAACACCGTATCGTCCGCGATCTGGGCGATTTTCGCGGTGATCTGGTTCGGGCTCTCGCCGGCAACTCCCATCTTCGTCGTCCTGATGACCGCTTTTCCGCTGATCGTCACCAATGTCTGGCAGGGCACCCAGGCGGTCAACGCGGATTTCGTCGAGCTGGCGCGGGCGCTGCGTTTCCCGCGCCGCAAGATGCTGGTCAAGATCTACCTGCCTTCGATCCTGCCCTATTTCTTCTCAGGTGCGCGGCTCGCCTTCGGCTTCGGCTGGCGCGTGAGCCTCGTCGCCGAGACGCTCGGTGCCGCGAGCGGCGTCGGATACCGCCTGCGCCAGGCATCGGATCTCATCCAGACCGATCAGGTGTTCGCCTGGACCATCGCGCAGATCGCCATGATGCTGGTGATCGAGATCGGCATGCTGCAGCCGCTGGAGCGGCGCCTGTTTCGCTGGCGGCGGGATGTCAGGACATGATCTTTCCGGGACACAAGAGGTAACGCGATGAATCGTCGTGAGCTATTGGCGTTTGGGGCGGCGTGGTCGGCCGCGACACTGACGCACCCTGCAGCCGCGCAGATCAACTATCCGCAGCGGCCGATCCGGCTGATCGTGCCGTTCGCGCCGGGCGGCGTTGTCGACGTGATCGGCCGCCAATGGGCCGAACACGTGAAGGCGCTGCTCGGCACGATCGTGGTCGAGAACCAGGGCGGCGGCGGCGGAACGATCGCGACCACCGAAGTCGCGCACGCCCAGCCCGACGGCTATACCATGCTGTTCGGCAATACGAGCACCATGGTGCTCAATCCGGCGATCATGACGCGGCCGCCTTACGATCCGGTCAAGGATTTCGCTCCGATCGCCATCGTCGCGATCTCGGCGAGCGGAATCATGATTCATCCTTCGGTGCCCGCTACCACGCTCACGGAATTCGTCGCCTTCGCCAAGGCGAATGCCAACAAGCTGTCCTACGGCTCCGCCGGTTCCGGCACCATGACCAATTTGGCGGGCGAACTCTTCAAACAGCTCATCGGGGCGCCCGAGATCGTGCACGTGCCCTACCGCGGCGCAGGTCCCGGCATCACGGATCTCGTGAGCGGGCACATCCCGATGATGACCGTGAACGTCACCGGTCAGCTGCTCGACCTGCACCGCTCCGGAAAAATCCGTATTCTGGCGGTGACCTCGCCCACGCGCCTGAAAGGCGCGCCGGATATTCCGACCGCCGTCGAGTCAGGCCTGCCCAACATGATTGCGCAGCTCTTCAACGGGTTGTTCGTTCCGGCCGCCACGCCGAAGGCCATCATCGACCAAGTCGCCCGGGCGTCGCACGCCGCCATGCAGGATGGCGCGTTCCAGAAGGTGCTGATCGATGCCGGACTGGAGCCCATCGTCGATTCCGATCCGGCGCAGGCCGAGCGCTTCCTGCGGGAGGAAGTCGCGCGCTGGACGCCGATCATCAAGGCGACCGGAATGAAGGCAGAGTAGGCGCGAGCCGTCGGACGCCGATGAGCCACTATCCAACTGCACCGCGCCGGACTACGACCAGATTCTGAATGAATTGAATGAATTCTGGGACGGCCGCGATACCCGTCATCTGCATCACCCGCTTTTCGTTCACGAGTTCGGAAACTCGGCGTTCGTCATTCGCCGCGGACCACAGGTCGTGGCTTATCTGTTCGGATTCGTCTCGCAGACCGAGTCGGTTGGATACGTGCACACAATTGCGGTACGCGCATCCGCGCGCAGGCAAAAGCTCGCGCAGCGGCTTTTCGACCATTTCGTCCAGTTCGCCCGGAGTCATGGCTGCAGACACGTGAAGGCAGTCACCACGCCGTCCAACGCGGGTTCGATCGCGTTTCACCGCAGCCTCGGCATGCGGCTCCTCGGCGAACCGAATGCAGATGGAATACCGGTCGTTCGCGACTATGCGGGCCGCGATTCGCCGCGCGTGGTATTTTGGAAGGATATATGACCATTACGCTGGTCCGTGCCTGAGGACTTGGACACGAGGATGGATGCCCGGATCCAGCCGCGCACGACGTGTGTCACGGATCAAATCCGAGCCATCCGCTCCTGCGCCATCCGCTGCAGCGCGGCGCGGTCGACCTTGTTGGTGGAGGCGAGCGGCAGCTCATCGACGAACCAGACCGAGCGCGGGTGCTGATAGGCCGGCGCGTTTTCGAGCGCGAAGCGCTTGATCTCCTCGGCATCCGCCGCGTGGCCGTGCTTGAGGATCACGAAGGCGACCGGCTTCTGCCCCTTGATCTCGTCGTCGATCGGGACGACGGCCGCATGCGAGACCGCCGGATGGCGCTCCAGCATGCGCTCGACGTCGGCCGGATAGATGTTCTCGCCGCCCGACACGAACATGTCGTCGCTGCGGCCGACGAAATAATGAAAGCCATGCTCGTCGCGCCGAAACACGTCACCCGTGATGTAGAAGCCGTCCGCCGTGATCGGCTTAGGCACGCCCGGCCGGTTGTGATAGCCGAGCATGGTGGCCGGCGATTTCATCTCCAGCACGCCCGCATCCGCATCGCGGTTCGCACCATCGACGAGCCGCACCGCGACCTTCGGATGGGGATAGCCGACGGACAATTCGGGCTGCGGCAGTCCCTGCGGATGCGGCCCGAACACCACCGGGCCTCCCTCGGTCGTGCCGTAGGCATTGGTCACGGCGGCGCGCGGCAGCGCCTGTTTCAAGGCGTGCAGCAGGCTGAGGCTCACCGGCGCCGAGCCCATGCGGACGAATTCGACGCTCGACAGATCGGTACGCGCCAGCAGGTCGCGCTCGCGCAGCATCATGGCAATCATCGGCGGCACAGCGGTCAGCCAGGTGCAGCGCCACTCCCCGATCGCCGCGATATAGTCGCGCGCGGCGAACTGCGGCAGCAGCACGATGGTGGCATATGCCGCGCAGGCGAGCTTGGCGAGCGCCAGCGCGTTCATGTGATAAAGCGGCGCCGCGATGAGGTAGCGGTGGCGCGCGAGATCCTGGCCTTCGAGCCGTGTCTCCACCACCCAGATGTGACTCTGATGCGAGAGCACCACGCCCTTCGGCACGCCGGTCGAGCCGGAGGTGTAGAGGAACATGGCGGGCTCGTCGCGCTCCGGCACGACGGCTTCGAAAGGACCGCGATCGAGGAAACCGTCGAAGCTTTCGCGCCCTTCCCCGCCGAAAACGATCGCCGGCAGGTCGGGCGGGCAGACGGCGCGCCGCGCGCGATCGCAGAACACGAGCTTGGCGCCGGCGTCATGCAGGATGAAGTCGATGGTCTTTGCCGGAAACTTGAAGTTCACCGGCACGGCGACGAGACCGGCGCGCATGATGCCGTAATAGGCGGCGAGATATTCGGCGCGATTGACCGAGAGGATCGCGACCCGCTCGCCTCGCTTGAGCCCGCGCGCCAGCAACGCGCGCGCGACGCCATTGGCCATCTCGTCGAGCGCGCGATAAGTGAACTCGCGCGGCTTCTGCTCGCCGCCGA
>Ga0075424_100007579_pt1 | contig 10541 bp, 6 predicted proteins | sample SoiMethybrSBSTD3_FD_75301 | JGI IMG/M metagenome (GOLD analysis project Ga0075424, IMG submission 75301) | Bulk soil microbial communities from a Populus tree surrounding site in Tennessee, USA - Soil MetaG P. TD hybrid SBSTD3 | ecosystem: Environmental > Terrestrial > Soil > Tree plantation...
AGTTCCCGGTCGCGAACCCGTTTGGTCCAGACTCCTAGTCGAGGAAGCAGCTTTACGGCCAGAAGTATGACGGCGGCAAGAATGAGCGCTGCTTTACCGAGTAGCATTGCAACAGGCGCAATTTGGACTGTCTCCATCGCGTTCAGACCATGCAGCGATGGCAAGACGATCGCAATGGGTATCAGCCCAAGCTCTTGGACCGAGGTAACTCCCAGCATGATCTTGCCGAGTCGGGACTGGCTGTCTCCCTCAGTGATCATCAACCGGGAAAGGACGATTGTGCTGGACAATGATGTCGCGGCCCCCAGAGCAAGTCCTTGCGCCGCAGGCAAGCGAAGCCAATACGCTGTGCCTAAGCCGAGCACGATCGAGAACAGCGTACCCAGGATCCCGATAGCTATCGCTATCCATTTCAATTCCACGATGAGGCGGAAGCGCAATTCCAATCCTGCCCAAAACATGAGCAGGGTCGCTTCGATCTGGGCCATCACGTCTAGAGTGTGGAGATTCGCAAGGGAAAACGGTGGAACGAGAAAGGCCAAAACCATTCCCGCCAGAGCGTAGCCGATGATCAGAGGGCGATGCAGTTTGAGCGCGATCGCACCTCCCAGCGCCGCCATTAGCACGAGGATCGCAGGTATGAAATATGCGGCGGCGTTCACCTGCAGCCTCTCCTTGCGATACTCGCATCGGCCCGGCCCATAATCAATCGAGACATTCTAGGTGGCCGTCCTATTCAGTCTGGCCGCGGGTGTCAAGTTCTCGATCTGCTGGCGCAGACCAAACACGCGGATTCTGTCTCCCGAGCTGATCACCGTGTCCGGCGGGGGATTCAGCACCAGCTCTCCCGATCCTCGCCTCACAGCAACTACCGTGACACCGAAACGCTCTCGAATCCTCGACTCCCGTAATGACTGATCTGCCAGGGGAGGTCCATCTACTTCGAGCTCATAGACGTCCGGTAGCTGTGTTGGTGCGACACCGGCAGACACTCGTCCACTACCCACGGCTTGATGGAACCGCTCCAAGTAGGCCGAAGCCTGATCCGCAGGCAGCCTGAGATACCCGAGCGCATGCCGGATCATGGTGGCAGACGCCTCCAACTCCGGCTGAATGATCTCCGACGCCCCCGCTTCCAGGAGAGCTTCCTGATCGGCCGGTGAATGAGAACGAGTCAGAATGGGGACACCAGGATTGTGGCGTCGAATGCCGCGAATGACTAGCTGGTTCTTGTTTCCCTCGGGCAGCGTCAAGACCACCAAGGGTGCATTTTGGACACCTGCTTCCTGCAAAATTCGTTCGTGAGCGGCGTCACCGAAGAGGGAGAAGATACCTCGGCTGCTCAACGTCTCCACAATATCTGGGTCCACTTCGACCACGACGTAGGGGACGCGAAAAGTATCGAGGGCTGTGCCCACTTCGCTGCCCACACGACCGTAGCCGCAGAGTACAACGTGCCTTTCGAGTTTCTGCGGAGCAAAACCTGGGTGCGCTGCTGCATGTCGTGCCAGACGCACCTTGCCGATCCAATTGGGCACATAACGCACAAGTGCGGCATTCACCAGAATTGTCACTAGCGAAGCTGCCAGAGTTGCGTTGTACACATCCGGGCCAACCAGTCCTGAACTCCTGGCAACTTGCACCAGAATGAAAGAAAACTCACCGATCTGGGTCAGTCCCACACCTGCGACGATCGCCGTCCAAGTCGAATAGCCGAAGAGCCTGACTACAGCCGTCCAGATCACCAACTTGCCGACCAGGATCAAGCCGATCATCACCGCCAGCAGGGGGAGGTTAGAGACGAGCGCCTTCGGATCGACCAGCAGTCCCATGGTCACAAAAAACAACGCGACAAATGAATCCCGCAGAGGAAACAGGTGTGCGAGTGCTTCTTGGGCATAGGCTGATTCGCTGATCATCAGTCCAGCCACAAAAGCGCCCAGCGCAGGGGACAAACCGACAGCCTGGGTCAGCGCCGCCGTGCCCAAGCAAATGGCCAAAACCACCCCAAAGAAAAGCTCTGGATTCCTGGTCCTCGCCACCATGCGCAGAATGGGAGGGACGACCTTGGCTGCGACCAGCAAGGCCGGGACAAGAATAAAGATGGCTTTGCCCAACGCTCTCGCCACGGGCAGCAAGCGACTGGCATCCATGGTCCCGAAGCTGGGTAGCAGCACAATCAGAATCACGACCGCGAGGTCTTCCACCAGAGTGATGGCAACCATGACGCGGCCGTGCTCGGTATTCAATTCTCCGCGGTCGAGCAAGAGCCGTGTCAGCACCATGGTGCTCGCGACGGAGATGACACTTCCGACCACGATTCCCTGGATAGGCGGCCAGCCCAGCAGGTGCCCGACCACGAGTCCCGCGGCCATCGAGAGCAAGATTCCAACCGGGCCGCCCACCAGGGCGACCCACTTGACGCGGAGAAGTTCCTTGATCGAGAACTCGAGGCCGACCGAGAACATCAGGAGAATGACTCCGATCTCGGCGAACAGCTCGATGGTATGGACGTGGGTGACTGTCGGGCCGGGCGTGAATGGACCAATAAGCACCCCGGCCAGGACATAACCCAGAATGATTGGCTGGCGCAGCTTCCACGCCAGCATGCCCCCGGTGATGGCGGCAAGGAAAACGTAGGCAAGGTCCCGAAAGAATAACGGGTTCGCTTCCACAAACCCTCCTTGGCAGCAGTCCTACTCCATCTCTGGCACCCGCCTGATGTTGAAGGCTTGAAGCCTTACTCTTGGCGGACTTTTGGCTGCGTCTGGGCAGCATCGGCCTCACTTGAGGGATTGTCTACCGCTGCCTTGACGATGGACTCAGCCTTGAGCTTCGCTTCGTTGCGTCGACAGTGCCGTTCTGCCAGGACGAGAAGCACCACCGCGGCCAAAGTTAACACCAATACCATTACCGTTCCGAAATCCATCTCAATCCTCACTGTGAATGAATGCGCCGTCTACAGATTGGCGCTGATATCCACTTTGGAGCTTGTTTAGAGGTGGGTGCTGGAATCAAATGGCGGGGAACGGCCAAACACGAACCGGAAGCAGGCTGAGTGGAAACGCAACGACGGCGTTGAGAAGACTAACCTGCTCTTGTCGACGAGCGGACCGGTGCCAGGAGCTCTCAGCGCGGCCACTAGTTTCGACGTGTTGGTACGCTTTCCGGCGACTCTCGCTTGATCCTGGGAGCTAGCTTCAGTATTCGCAGCAGGAGCGAGCCGAACCATTGCTTCGATCTGGAATCTGCTACGTTCGGCGGCAGCGGCAGGGGCGGGGTCTTCGACTTGGAAACAAATATTGGATGAAAGCGCGAGGGTGCCGACAACTAAAAGAGCCAAAAATCGGCAATTGGACCCGCGTCTCACGCAGCTTAATGGTATCAGCCGGGCAGGCGATTTTGGTACCGCTTTGCAAAGTAAGTTCCTTCCAAAGTCCAAGTGGTGGCGGGCGCCCTAAGTGCTAACTGCATAGATTTTCTATACAGGAATTCGAAGAAATGCTTTACGATCTGCTTGAATCAAGGAGGAACTTTAGAACTGATGGATCCAATATTGGAAGTGCGCGACCTGGTACGGGATTTCCCGGGCCACCGCGCCCTGGCAGGCATCTCGCTTTCCATCCCGCAAGGAAGTTTTTCTCTTTGCTCGGTCCTTCCGGTTGCGGGAAAACCACCACCTTACGGCTCATCGCAGGCTTCGAACAGCCCACAAGTGGCGATATGCTACTCAAAGGTGAGATTGTCAACCCTCGTAAGCCGTACGCCCGAAGGTCGCGGCAGCCGCTGCCGAATACACCAGAGTCGCTACGGCAAATGGGGTCGCAAAGACTTTCTTGCTAGAGCCGACCCGTAACAACCCGACGCTGTACCCGCCACCCGAGATTCATGAGCGCGGCGAATGGCCACAAAGTCCACCTCCTGCTGCCCAGCGCCTGCCCGATCGGATCTGGACGGAAATCAAGTCTTCCTAGTCCTGCTGCCGACACGGAACGTGCCTTCACGAAGACAATCGCGCTTGTGCCGATCATACAATCGATCGCTGCTAAACCAGCTATGCGCACACAAACCAGTTCTTGATGTATTTTGAAACGACGGAGGCCTCGTGCAGGGTGGTATTCAGGCAGTCGAGATAGTCTTCCTGCTTCTGCTCCTCTTCGTTGTGGTTTTCGGAGCCTTGGCTCGAAAGCTTGCAATTCCCTATCCCATTATTCTCGTGCTCGGCGGACTACTCCTCAGCTTCGTTCCTGGGATTCCAAAGATTACCTTGAACCCAGACGTTATCTTTTTTGTGATTCTGCCGCCTCTTCTTTACAACGCCGCTTGGCTTACTTCGTGGCGTGAATTTTCCTACAACCTAGTCAGTATCCTTCTGCTAGCGTTCGGACTTGTCACATTTACCGTCTTAGGTGTGACCCAGGTTGGTCCGTGGTTTCTTCCAGGCTTTGACTGGCGGGTGGGACTTGTGCTCGGCGCCGTGGTCGCGCCTACCGACGCCATTGCAGCGACCTCCATTGCCAAGCGCCTGGGACTACCGAAACGTATTGTCGACATTCTCGAAGGTGAAAGCCTCATCAATGATGCCACTGCCCTGCTCGCCCTCGAATTTGGGATTGCCTTGCTGGTGGGAGGTATGACACCGACCTTCAGCTCCGGCCTTTTCCGCCTTACTTATCTGACCACCGTGGGCATAGTGGTAGGTCTTGTGATCGGGGAGATCGTACACCTCATTGAACATCGCATCGACGATGCCCCTATCGAGATCGCTCTCAGTATTCTGACTCCTTACGTTGCGTACCTCGCAGCCAATGCCATTCGTGCCTCTGGTGTGCTGGCTGTCGTCGCCTGTGGGCTCTACCTCAGCCGCAAGAGTTCGCATTTCTTTTCGCCGAGTGTGCGCCTGCAGGCCTGGGCGGTTTGGGACTCTCTGACCTTCATCCTCAACGGACTGGTGTTTGTACTGATCGGACTCCAACTACCGTACGTGCTGGAGACAATCCGGGACCACAATTTACGGACTTTGCTCGTGTATGGCGCAGTCTTCAGCGCCTTCCTCATTCTGTTGCGTCTGATCTGGATTTTTCCCGGCGCATACTTGGCGAGTCTCGTGCGGAGGCGCATTCTTCATCAGAAGGAGCGCTTGCCCGCGGCACGCCAAATTTTTGTGGTTGGCTGGACCGGGATGCGCGGTGTCATCTCGCTAGCGGCGGCCATTGCGCTGCCTCAAATTCTGGCGAATGGTACGCCGTTCACCCAGAGGAACATGATCATCTTTCTTGCCTTCAGCGCCATTCTGGTTACCCTGGTGCTTCAAGGACTCACCCTACCGCCATTAATCCGGGCGCTCGGTCTCGCTGGCAGTTCCACACGCCACCCTGAGGAGAAAGAGGCACGTCGCGCCATGCTGCAAGCCGCGCTCGCGTACCTGGACGAAGCTCGAAGTAAGGACAATCCCGACACCGCAGAAGCTTACGATGATTTGGCCCAGCATTACCGACACCGCCTGGCGACTCTTAGTGAAAGCGGTGGAGTCAACGAGGGCATAAGCCCCAGTTTCTACAAGCGTTTCATCGATCTATCGCGTGAACTCCTACGGGTCGAGAGACGAACTGCCGTTCAACTTCGCAACCAACATCGCATCAGCGACGAATTTCTCCGCGAGATTGAGCATGAGCTTGACTTGGGCGAAGCCCGGCTCCAGGCCAAAGGCACGTAGCGAAACACTGACGAAGGCTGTTCTTCGCGCAGAGTTCGGTATTCGGTATCTCTTCCTATCAGGCAACGCCCGTTAAAAGGAAGCCGCTTCCGTGTGTGGCGGGGCGCTCCCGTATCGAAAAGGAGAGGTCTACCGTATCGAAATTGGCCAGCGCGGATCGCAAGTGTCGCTACGGAGCAGTGATGCTATACTCAATTTCGAAATGACGATACAGACCAAATCCATGATGAGACGGCGCGTCAATCGCGCTCGGCCTTCGGGATTGGTCTGTCCATAGCACTACCAAGTTCAGATTCAAATTCTCGAAGGCTCTGACAAAAGTCGGGGCCTTTTGGTTTTTGCGGATGTTTCTTGGCCGGTAGCCAAGCTGGAAAGGCACGTGACTGTTACTCACGCCATGCGCAGGTTCGAATCCTGCCCGGCCAGCCAGATTTTAGAACGGGGCTCGCTAGTTCAGTAGGAAGAACGCGGCTCTCATAAAGCCGTCGCGGATGGTTCGAATCCATCGCGAGCCACCAGTGGAGGGGCCTCCGGCGAGGGCAGTGGCTTATACCCACTTCGGCGCCAGATTAGCGCGGCCAGGCAGGTTCGACTCCTGCACCCTCTACCAGATTTTTGCGCTGGTAGTTCAACGGACGAGAACAGTTGGCCTACATCCAACAGATGCGGGTTCAACTCCCGAACGGCGCACCCTTAGATTTGCAGAATTAGCTCGAAGGTCGAGCCCGCGATCGATAATCGCAAGGCGTTGGTTCGATTCCAACATCCTGCACCACTTTTGTGTTGACCACGGGTGACTGGCGAGATGGCTAATGCACTCGCCTCTTAAGCGAGGCCAGGCTGGTTCGATTCTAGCGTCACCCACAGACTTTGCGGGATTGGCAGATATGGATATGCACTCGCCTTTTAAGCGAGACGAAGCAGGTTCGATTCCTGCATCCCGCACCAAAGTCAGCAAGAAAGAGGCGGCATAGCATAACGGACGAATGCGCCGAGCTTCTACCTCGGATGATGAAGTTCAAATCTCTCTGCCGCTTCCAACATAGGGATGTGGTCCAACGGATAAGGGCGCAAGGCTACGAACCTTGAGATCAGAGTTCAATTCTCTGCATCCCCGCCACATTAAGTAGGCTCGCGTGGTCTAAGGCATGATGACGCTTCGGTCCTAACCTTGTTTGTCAGATTAGGAGATCCGGGTTGGATTCCCGGCGCGAGTTCCAGAAGGGTGGGTAGTGTAACTGAACAACACGGTAGCGTCCGAAGCTGCAAATCCGGGTTTTTGACTCCCGGCCCGCCCACCAGCTTGAAATGAAATCGCCCCGCTCCACCTCAATTCAAAACGACACACCCCTTGACTATCTACAATACATCGTATAGATAGTCATTGTATGGGCAAACCTAGCGACCTCGTTCAGGGGACTCTCGATGTTTTGATCCTGAAGACATTGTCTCTTGAGCCGAAGCACGGATGGGCCATCGCCAAGCGCATTCAACAGATTTCGGGAGAAGTTTTGCAGGTGCAACAGGGATCCCTTTATCCCGCTCTGCACCGCCTGGAGCAGCAGGGTTGGCTTCGCGCCAAATGGGCGGAAACGGAGACCGGACGAGAGGCAAAATTCTATTCCCTAACCGCCACGGGGCGAAAGCAACTCGACCAGGAAACAGCGAATTGGAGGCGACTCTCAGCGGCCATCGACTTGGTCATTGAACACACATAGGTCGACCGATGCTTTCACTCGACAAATTAAGAGTTCGGTTCCGAATGCTTTTTGCTCGTAGGCGTGAAGTGCAACGTCTCGACTCTGAACTGAATTTTCATCTGGAGGAGCTGACTGCCGAAAACATTGCGAGCGGGATGAGTCCGACGGAGGCGCGTCAGAAAGCCCTGAGAGCATTTGGCAATCCCATACTCGTGCGCGAGCAGGCTGGTGCTACGTGGAGTTGGAATCGTCTGGAACTGCTCGCTCACAACATTCGCATCGGCATCCGTACCCTGGCGCGAACGCCCGGCTTCGCGATAGTCTCGATCCTCATCATCGCCCTTAGCATCGGTACGAACGCAGCGCTCTTCACTGTTGTCCGATCCGTCCTGCTCAAGCCGCTGCCATTCCGGGAACCCACGCGATTGATCCGGCTATATGAGCACAGCACGGACGACAAATTCCCCCGCAACGATGTTGCGGGCGGAATATTCGCCGAGTGGAAAAAGCAAAGCCACGGCTTCTCCGAATTGGCGATTCTGCAGTATGGTCTGGGGTACAACCTATCGGCTTCAGGCGGGCAACTGCCGGAAAAAATATCGGCCGCCATGTGTTCCTGGAATTTGTTTCCAACATTTGGAGTACACCCTGCCCTCGGACGAAGCTTCAGTGCGACTGACGATCAACCCTCCGCCAATGCCACGGCGATTCTCACTTGGGGACTGTGGAAGCGCCGCTTCGGAGGCAATCCCACAATCCTGAATAAGGCGATCCGCCTCGACGCGAAAGTCTACACAGTCATCGGCATCATGCCGCCCTGGTTTACTTATCCGAACCAGAGTGTGCAGCTGTGGACGCCGATCTATCACGAAATCAATGCGGAGGAGATGCAGGCTCTCGATTCTCACGACTTCGTCGTCGTCGGACGGCTAAGACCCGGACTGACGGAAACAGAGGCCACAACAGGGATCTCTCTAATTACTTCGAGAATCCACAATCAGCATCTTGACGATCCATACGTCAGCAAAGCCGCGAACAGCCAGCCACTGCTCGATGACATGATTGGAGAAATCAAGAGGCCACTCTACGTTCTGCTCGCTGCGGCGTGCTGCCTACTCGCTATTGCGTGTTTGAATGTGGCCAGCCTGTTGGTGGCGCGGGGCGCCGCTCGGCGGAGAGAGCTTGCTATTCGCAGGGCCCTCGGCGGAAACCGCTGGCGCCAGCTCGGCGAGCATTTAACCGAGAGCTTCCTACTCTCAGTGGCGGGCGGCGGAATTGGCCTCCTCATAGCGCAGCTCGTGCTTCGGTGGTTCACCAATACGAGGCAGGGCATGGCGAGAATTGAATCCATCCAGATGGACGGCATAGTAGTCAGCTTCACCGTCGTCCTGATCGTTCTCAGCGCATTGCTCGCCGGAGTGATTTCTTCGTTCTCCGTCAGAAGTGATCAGATCTTGAGCGCGCTGCAGGAATCGTCTCGCTCGCAAAGTGCGGGGCAAGGACGAGTCCGGCTACGCAGATGGCTTCTCTCGTTGGAAGTGGGACTCACAGTGGTTCTGCTGGTTGGCGCAGGCCTTCTGCTCAAGAGCTATGAGCGGCTGCGCTCAGTTGACATGGGTTGCGTCACGAGGAATGTGCTGACAATGCAATTCAGCCTTCCCGAAGAGAAATACAGCCAGCCCGTGCAGCGCGCAAATTTCTTTAGCGTGCTGATTGAACGTGTTCGGTCGCTGCCGGGTGTTCGTGCTGCCGGTGTGGTCAGGAAACTTCCAGGGCAGGGCTATGCAGGAGACACGAGTTTCTTTATCGCCGAGCACCCTCCGTTGCCGGCAGGCCAGATGCAGTATGCGATGGTTCGCTGGGCCGATCCTGGGTACTTCGCTGCCATGGGTATTCCAACACTCCGCGGCCACACCTTCGATAACCGCCAGTGGCTGGGAGGAGCCAGCCAAGTCATCATTAGCCAATCCTTCGCCCATCAGTATTTCGGGGATGAGAGCCCTATCGGCAAGCATCTGCTGACGCGGGTCTTGCCCGCGATCAATCCAGCCTTATTTCAAGGCCGCCACTATGGAGAAATTGTCGGTGTTGTCGGCGATACACGCTTTCAGGTTTCAAGAGATCCTCAGGGAGTCATGTATTTTCCCGTTTACGCCGGTACCTTCGGCAGTGCAGCGCTTGCGGTTCAGTCCGACCAGGAAGTAAATCGCCTCTCCTTGCCCATTCAGCGAATTGTCCAACAGCTTGATCCAGATTTGGCAATTGCCGACATCCTGACCATGGACCAGATCATCGGACAATCCGCAATGGACTCTAGTTTCAACGCAACACTGCTTTTCGTCTTTGCTGTATTTTCCCTGGTTCTTTCCGCTGTCGGTCTCTTCGGAGTCCTTTCCTATCTCGTCGCCCAGAGGACGACCGAGATAGGCATCCGCATCGCACTTGGGGCGCAGCGGGACGAGGTGCTAAGGCTCACGCTTTTGGACGGACTTCGCCCGGCTTTAATCGGGCTTGCCATCGGCCTTTTCGGCGGTATCGCCGCAGCGCAATTTATCCGCTCCATGTTATACGGGATAAATCCATTCGATCCGGCTGTGTTCGTTTGCGTGGCAGGGATACTGCTTCTCGTAGCTACTGCTGCATGTGTCGCTCCAGCATGGCAGGCTTCACGCCTGGACCCGATGACCGCTCTACGGGCAGAATGACGCCCACATCGCGACAAGATGCCCTCCGACATTTGCCTAGCGCGTGAAGCCAAGCTTAGTTGAGTCGTCCGCACCGCTCAATCTGCAACAGACCGAGAAGGTGTTCGCCGAGGACGACAGTCAAGGCTTCCAATTGGCCCGTTGGCTGCCACTTTTGGGTATTGACGGATACGAGGAGTCATGCCAGAGTGATAACTGAGTTCTAGCAATGATGCGCAAGCGCCATGCCGATTGCTTCCCGACACCGGCCACGTTTATGTGGCAAGGTGCGGGAGAAGGTACGTTCATGTAACGGGGGCGCATCCATAAACGCGTGGTTTTTCTGAGCCTCCGATACGAATCGGGGGCTTTTGGTTTTTATAGTGCTTTTTCGCCACTGCGCGGAGAGGCAGCGTCGTCTAACGGCCAGGATGCGGCCCC
>Ga0075424_100007580_pt1 | contig 10541 bp, 11 predicted proteins | sample SoiMethybrSBSTD3_FD_75301 | JGI IMG/M metagenome (GOLD analysis project Ga0075424, IMG submission 75301) | Bulk soil microbial communities from a Populus tree surrounding site in Tennessee, USA - Soil MetaG P. TD hybrid SBSTD3 | ecosystem: Environmental > Terrestrial > Soil > Tree plantation...
GACGATTTCGCGCGAATGCAGGCGGACACCGTGTCGCTGCACGCCAAGGCGCTCGCGCCGCTGCTGGTCGCGCACGCGCATCCGAGCGATGCGTCCGATCGACGGGCGATGGAGCTGGTTCGAGCCTGGAACGGCGATGCGCGCGGCGACAGCGCCGCCGCCGCGATATTCGAGGCGTGGTTCCTTCAGCTCGCGCCGGCGATCGCGGGCGACGACATCGGTCCGATCGCGCTCGACTCGTACCGCAGCCGCTTCTCGTACATCACGCGCTTCGTCGTGCACACGCTCGAATCGAACGACGCGCAGTGGTGCGACGACAAGCGGACGCAGAAACAGGAGACATGCGACGACGCGGTCACGATCGCTCTGCACGACGCCGTCGGCGATCTGTCGCATCGGCTCGGAGGAACCATCGATCGGTGGCGATGGGACGCCGTTCATCCCGCCGTGTTCCCGCATTCAGGTCTCGACGCCGTCGCGCCGCTGCGTCCGCTGCTCAGTCGATCGGTTCCTAACGGAGGCGACTGGAGCACCGTCAACGTTGGCCCGGTCGCGGCCGACACGCCGTTCGAACAGCACTCGGTGCCGGGGTATCGGGAAATCATCGACCTCTCGCCCGCCAATGACAGCCTCTTCCTCGATGCCGTTGGCGAGTCAGGACATTTCCTTTCGCCGCACTACGCCGACTTCCTGCCCGATTGGCATGCCGTGAGGCACAGGAAGATGAGGATGGATAGAGCCGAGATCGATCGCGGCGCGATCGGACATCTCAGACTCGAACCGTCACGCTAACCGCGGAGCACGCGGAGAACGCAGAGTCGCTAATCGGATTTACTTTGAGGGCGTTGCAAAATCGCCGTGGGGCGAGGCTGAAAGCCTCGCCCCACAGATTTTGCAACGCGCTCTTTGTACTCAGAATTGCTCTGCGCTCTCTGCGCTCTCCGCGGTCAGATCACACGCCGCTCCAAGCGCGCGCACGCTAGAAGCGGGTGATCGGCACGCCCGACTTGCACAGCGGGCACTCGGACGCCTTGTAGTTTTCCGGCGCGCGATATTCGGCGAGCGCGATGTTCGGCACGCCCAGATCAACAACCGCTTCGCACCGATCGTAGATCTCCACGGTGGCCAGCACGCTGCCGCCGGCATCCTTCACGAGCGCCGCGCATTTTGCGAACGTCTCGCCCGTGTTGCGCACGTCGTCTGCAAGCAGGACGCGCTTGCCATCCAGCTCGCGGCGATAGAAGTCCCGCAGCGTGAAACCGCCGGACGGATCGTAGTTGAACGGAGCGAAGAGGCACGGCGGGTGTGTCAGGCTGCGCCGGCTGTCGAGCAGTCCCGCGATCGTGTGCGCGAGCAACGCGCCGCCGGTCACGGGACCCGCCACCACTTCTGTGCGCTGAATCAGATCCGCCGGCAGCAGGTCGATCAGATCCTGCGCGAACCGCCAGATCGTCGACGGATGGCGAAACAGCTGGTGCGGATTGAGATAGACGCGGCCGTGATATCCGTTCCCGTAGTCGAAGTGCCCATCGCGGATGAGCACCTCGGAGAGCTGCAGATCGTTCAACGCTTTTTCGCGAATCGCTGTCTTCCGATCCATGCGTCCTCATGCGGCTCGCCTGAAAGGCTCGCCCTACAAACGTGTCTGCGCCGCGCGTTACAGGCGTAAATCAACACTCTCGTTCACGTACACGGTTCGGCCACCGACGATCGTTGCGGCGACGCCGCCACGCAGCTGCCAGCCGTCGAACGGCGTGTTCTTCGATTTCGATCGCATGCGGGCGGCCGACACGGTGACGCGCAGGTCGGCCGCGAGAATCGAGATGTCGGCAGGCGCGCCCTCGGACAGCGACCCGCCGGGCACGCTCAGAATTCGCGCCGGGTTGACCGACATCAGCTCGACGACGCGCGACAACCTGCAGACGCCGGGGTGCACGAGCCGATCGAAGCAGAGCGACACCGCCGTCTCGAGCCCGGTGATGCCGAACGGCGCGCGGTCGAACTCGACGTGCTTCTCGTCGTAATGGTGCGGCGCGTGATCGGTCGCGATGACGTCGACGCTGCCGTCTGCGATCCCCGCCAGCATCGCATCGCGATCGATCGTGTCGCGCAGCGGCGGGTTCATCTTCACGTTCGTGTCGTACGGCACCGGCGACGCGAGCATGTCGTCGGTGAGGACGAAATGGTGCGGCGTCACCTCGCATGTCACCCTCGCGCCGCGCGACTTGCCCCACCGCACGCCGTCGAGCGTCTGCCGCGCGCTCATGTGCGCGATGTGCACGACGCCGCCGGTCAGCTCCGCGAGCGCGATGTCGCGCAGCGCCATGATCGATTCGGCCTGACCGGGAATGCCGCGCAGGCCGAGCGCGGAGGATTGAAATCCCTCGTGCGCGACGCCGTCGCCTTTGAGCGTCTGCTCCTCACAGTGCTCGATCACCGGCATGGCGAACATGCCGGCGTACTCGAGCGCGCGGCGCATCAGCATCGCCGTCGCCACCGGCTTCCCGTCGTCGGTGATCGCGACGCAGCCCGCCTGGCGCAACTCCGCGATGTCGGAGAGCTGCTCGCCGTTCTGTCCGCGCGAGACGGCGCCAATCGGATACACGCGTGCAAGGTTGGCGTCCGCGGCTTTCTTCAGGATGTACTCGGTGACGCCGGCGTTGTCGTTGACCGGCGACGTGTTCGGCATGCACGCCACCGCCGTGAAGCCGCCGGCCACCGCGGCAGCCGTGCCTGTCGCGACCGTCTCCTTGTGCTCCTGTCCCGGCTCGCGGAGATGCACGTGCATGTCGATGAGGCCGGGACACACGACGAGTCCGCTCGGAATATCGACGACGGTGACGTCGGCGTCGACCTGGAGATCGCGCCCGACACGCGCGATACGATCGCCGTCGATCAGCACGTCGAATGCGCCGTCGCGTCCGTTCACCGGATCCACGACACGGCCGCCCTTCAGCAGTCGCTTCGCCATCAGTCTTCCGCTCCGCCGACGAGCAGATACAGCACCGCCATCCGCACGGCGACGCCGTTGGCCACCTGCTCGAGAATGACCGAGTACGGGCCGTCGGCCACGTCCGACGCGATCTCGACGCCGCGGTTCATCGGTCCGGGATGCATGATGATGACGTCCCGCTTGGCGCGCGCGACACGGGCCGCGGTCATCCCGAACGTATTGAAATACTCGCGCAGCGACGGAAAGAACGCGCCCTGCATGCGCTCCTGCTGAATGCGCAACATCATGATGACGTCGGCATCTTCAACCGCTTCGTTGACCGAGGTCGAGACGTGGACGCCGAGCCGCTCGATGCCCGGCGGGATGAGCGTCGCGGGTCCGCTCACCCATACGTCGGCGCCGAGCTCGGTCAGCAGCAGCACGTTCGATCGCAGCACGCGGCTGTGAAGCAGGTCGCCGACGATCGTCACCTTGAGACCGTCGATCCGTTTCTTGTGCTCGCGGATCGTGAACGCGTCCAGCAGCGCCTGCGTCGGATGCTCGTGCATGCCGTCGCCGGCGTTCACGATGCGCGACCGGCAGATGCGCGACAGCAGATGGCCGGCGCCGGATGAGGCGTGCCGCAGCACGATCACGTCGGGTGCCATCGCTTCGATGTTCATCGCCGTGTCGGCGAGCGTTTCGCCTTTCTGGACGCTCGATGCGGCGACGGCGATGTTCAGCGTGTCGGCGCTCAACCGCTTCTCCGCGATCTCGAACGACGTGCGCGTCCGCGTGCTCGGCTCGTAGAACAGGTTGACGACGGTCTTGCCCCGGAGCGTCGGGACTTTCTTGATCGGACGCTGGCCGATCTCGCGCATCGCTTCCGCGGTGTCGAGTACCAGATAGATCTCGTCGCGCGTGAGGTCGTTGATGCCGAGGAGATCCTTCTTCATGATTCCTGGATCTCCACTTCGTCGCGGCCGTCGATCTCCTCGAGCCGCACCTGCACGCTCTGCGTGAGCGACGTCGGCAGGTTCTTGCCGACGTAGTCGGCTTTGATCGGCAGCTCGCGGTGGCCGCGATCCACGAGGACGATCAGTTGAATGGATTTCGGGCGGCCGAAGTCGATGAGCGCGTCGAGCGCCGCGCGAATCGTGCGGCCGGTGTAGAGCACATCGTCGACCAGCAGGATGCGCTTGTCGTCGATCGAGAACGGAATCTCCGTGCGGCGGATGACCGGCTGCGGACCGACGGCGTGCCGCATGAGATCGTCGCGATAGAGCGTGATGTCGAGCGCGCCGGTCGGCACGTCGTGGCCGTTGATCTCGCGGATGGCTTTCGCGAGCCGTTTCGCGATCGGAACGCCGCGCGTACGAATGCCGACGAGCGCGAGCTCGTCGATCCCGCGCGGCGACACGTTGCGTTCGATGATCTCGTGGGCGATGCGGGCGAGCGATCGGCTGATGCGATCGGCGTCGAGAACGACAGGCATGACACCTCTTTGCGCTCTCGCAGGAGCACGTTAAAGAGCGATTCAGTATATCAGGTAACCGCCGCGACCCACCACGCCAAGCACCCTATAGCGAAGTCATCGAGCTCCCTACAGCGCAGTCATCGAGCACCCACAGCGAAGTTATACTGATCCGATGCCGGTTGACCTCGCAGCGGAGGTGATCGCGAACCGTCCGCTGTCGGCCGACTACAACGTCGTCGCGCTCGCGGCTCCGGCCATCGCGGCCGCTACCTCGCCCGGTCAGTTCGTCATGGTGAAGGCGACCGCCGCGAACGACCCGTTGCTCCGGCGTCCGTTCTCGGTATTCGAGATTCTCAGAACTGAAGACGGGACGCCGACCGGCGTCAGCATTCTCAGCAAGCGGATCGGCGCGTCGACGCGCCTGTTGTACGACGCGCGTCCCGGTCAGCGCATCGCGTGCCTCGGACCGCTCGGCCGGCCGTTCACCGTCGTCGACGCGCCGGCCGACGCGTGGATGGTGGCCGGCGGCGTCGGGCTGGCCCCGTTCGCGACGCTCGCGGAATCGCTCCACGCGCGCGGCGTCAGGACCACGTTGTTCTACGGCGCGCGGCGCGCCGAAGAGTTGTTCTACCTGGATTTCTTTCGCGCGCTGAACGTCGACCTCGTCCTGACGACCGAAGACGGCAGCGCAGGCGAACGCGGGCGCGTCGTCGCGCCGCTCGATCGTCGCCTCGCCGCGCGTCGCGCGAGCGATCCGGTCATGTTGTATGCGTGCGGACCGGAAGGGATGCTCGCGGCGACCGCGCGCACCGCCGCGAAGCACGGACGGCCGTGCCAGGTATCGGTCGAGCGCATCATGGGATGCGGTCTCGGCGGCTGCTACAGCTGCGTCGTGCCGATGCGCGGCGAGGACGGCGCGTTTCATCACGTGCGGTCGTGCCTCGCCGGACCCGTGCTGGCAGCCGATCAATTACGCTGGGACTAGGAATTTGGAATTGGGAATTTGGAATTTGGAATGCGTTCGAGCGTAGGCCAGCGCACAGATATGGATCTTTCTGTCGCGATCGGATCTCTCGCGCTCCGCAATCCACTGATTGCCGCCAGCGGCTGCTTCGGCTACGGCGTCGAGTACGCGGACGTCGTCGATCTCTCCTCACTGGGCGGCATCGTCGTCAAAGGGCTGTTCCTCAAAGAACGCGAAGGGCATCCGCCGCCGCGGATCGTCGAGACGCCCGCAGGCATGCTGAACGCGATCGGTCTGCAGGGTATCGGCGTGCGGCGGTTCGTCGACGAAAAACTTCCGGAGCTGCGCGCGCGGCACGCGACGGTGTTCGTCAACGTCTGCGGAACGACGCTCGACGAGTACGTCGAAGTGTCGCGGATCCTCTCGGATGCCGAGGGCGTCGCGGCGATAGAGCTGAACATCTCGTGCCCGAACATCAAGGAAGGCGGCATCCAGTTCGGATGCAGCCTCAACGGAACGTTCGACGTCGTGAACGCGGTGCGCAAGGTCACACGGCTGCCGGTCATTCCAAAGCTGACGCCGAATGTCACCGACGTCGCATCGTTCGCGCGCGCTGCTGAAGATGCGGGCGCCGATGCGGTGTCGCTCGTCAACACGTTCCTCGCGATGGTCATCGACGTCGAGACGCGGCGGCCGAAGATCTCGAACGTCGTCGGCGGCCTCAGCGGTCCGGCCATCCGGCCGATTGCCGTCCGCATGGTGTACGAATGCCGGCAGACGGTGAAAATTCCGATCATCGGCATGGGCGGCATTGCCGACGCGCGCGACGCGCTCGAGTTCATGATCGCCGGCGCGACCGCCGTCCAGATCGGCACCGCGAACTTCGTCGATCCGTTCATCTGGTCGAAACTGCTCGACGGCATGCGCGACTACCTCCACCGGCACGACATCCCGCGCGTCGCGGATCTCGTCGGGTCGCTCGATACGCATCACGCGCTCACCGAGCGCAGCGGAGCGTGACGTGGAACATCTGCTCGCCGCCCTCGACGTCGATACGGTCACCGAGGCCCGAGCGCTCGCGAACGAACTGCGCGGCATCGTCGGCGGATTCAAAATCGGCAGCCGCCTGTTCACGAGCGAAGGACCGGCGTTCGTCGAAGAGCTCGCCGCTCGCGGCGATCGCGTGTTCCTCGACCTCAAGTTCCACGACATCCCGAACACGGCGGCCGGCGCGGTCGCCGCCGCGACCCGCCTCGGGGTGTGGATGCTGAACGTCCACGCGGCGGGCGGCTCCGCGATGATGCGCGCCGCGCGCGAGGCCGCGAACGAAGAGGCGGCGCGGTCGTCGCGTTCCGTGCCGCTCCTCATCGCGGTGACGATGCTCACCAGCCTCGATCAGCAGGCGCTTGCGGAGATCGGGATGGCCGATCCGATGGCCGCGCAGGTGGGCCGCCTCGCGGCGCTCACCGAGTCGTGCGGCCTCGACGGCGTCGTCGCGTCGCCGCAGGAGATCGATCTCATTCGGCGGCGATGCGGGCGGACGTTCGCAATCGTCACGCCCGGAATCCGCGGCGCGGCCGATCGCAAAGGCGATCAGTCGCGGACGATGAGCGCCGCCGAAGCGCTTGCGGCCGGCGCGACGTACCTCGTCGTCGGACGGCCGATCATCGCGGCGAGCGATCCGGCTGCCGCCGCGCGCCGCATTGTCGAGGAGTGCCGCGGCGTCACGTCGGCATGATTGCGCTGACGCTCTACTCCAGGCCTGGCTGTCATCTCTGCGACGACATGAAGGCGGTGATCCACCGAGTCGCCGCGGCCGCGCGCGTGCCGATCGCGCTCAACGAGATCGATATCTCGACTGACGCCGCGCTCGAGTCGCGCTACGGCCTCGAAATTCCCGTGCTGCTGGTCGAGGGGAAAAAGGTGGCGAAGTACCGAATCAGCGAGGAGGATTTTCGGCGGGCGTTGACGGCGAGGGGAGGGGCGGAACGACGCTAATTTGGAATTCAGAATTCAGAATTTGGAATGCGTCTCACGCATTCCAAATTCCGAATTCCAAATTCCGAATTGCCGCCTCGTCCCTACTTGCCCGTTATCACAAAATGCCCGCGGCGGTTCTGCTGCCAGCAGGACTCGTTCTGCTCGCTGCAGAACGGCTGCTCTTTGCCCTTGCTGACGACGGTCACGCGGTTGGTCGCGATGCCGAGGCTCTGCAGGTATTCCTTGACAGCGTTGGCGCGGCGCGATCCGAGACTGAGGTTGTACTCGGAGCTGCCGCGCGAGTCGCAGTGGCCTTCGACGGTCACCTGCGTGCCGGTCCAGCGCTTCATCCAGTCGGCATCCTTCTGCAGCGCGTTGCGGGCGTCGTCGCGCAGGTCCGACTTGTCGAGATCGAAGAACACGTCGTCGAGTGGCTTCTCCGAATTCAGCTCGTCGACTGATTTCCGCGCGAAGATCTCGTCTTCCGTCAGGGCCCGCGGCGTCGGTGCCGGAGCTGGTGCAGCCGGCGGCGGCGGGGGTGGCGGCGGCGCAGGCGTCGCAGCCGGCGGCGGCGGTGGCGGCGGCGGCGGGGCCGGCGCGATCTTCTTATGGCATGCCGCGAACGCGACGACTGAGCTCAGGACCAGTACGGAAAACAAACGTCGCGCACGATTCATCAAACATTCTCCTCAAAAAGTGAGCGCAGCTTACCTTATCGGCACTCCGCGTCTCAAACGATACAATCCGCGGAAACGCACATGGACCACCTGCTGCGCGCGACCGCGCGAGCGGAAGCGCGTCACTTCTGGTTCCGCGGCTTCCGCGCGTTCGTCGCGCCGCTCGTTCGACGCGCGACCGCAGACGTTGCGTCCGCGCGCATTCTCGATTGTGGCTGCGGGACCGGCGCCAACCTCGCGTTCCTCGAACGATTCGGACGCGCCTATGGGTTCGACCTGTCCCGGATCGGCCTCCAGCTCGCGCGCAGCTCGGGTCGCACGCGCGTGGCGCGGGCCAGCGTCACGGCGGCGCCGTTTCCGTCCGGCGCGTTCGACCTCGTCACGTCTTTCGACGTGCTGTATTCGCTCGAAGACGGCGACGAGCGCACGGCGATTGCCGAGATGCGGCGCCTCCTGAAGCCGGGCGGCCACGCGGTGATCAACGTGGCGGCGCTCGAGATCCTGCGCGGGGATCATTCCGTGCTGAGCCACGAAGTGCGACGGTACACGAAGCCGATGCTTCGTACAAGGCTTATGGAGGCCGGCTTCGAGGTCATCCGCATGACCTACACGAACGTCGCGACCACGCCGCCGCTTGCGGCCTGGCGATCGTTCCAGCGCTGGCGCGGACTCAGACCGGAAGCGGCCGCGCAGCAGGAGATCACGGTGCCGCCGGCGCCGCTGAACGCGCTGCTGACGGCGATTGTGCTCGCGGAAAGCGTGTGGCTGCGGCGGTTCGATGCGCCGTTCGGCAGCTCGCTGCTGTGCCTGGCTAGGAAGCCGGTCGAATCTCACACCTGAAAATCCGCAATCCGAGGTGGCGGCGATCGCCGCTCCGGCGCCACGGCCGCGAGCGATCGGCCGGCGCAAAGAACTGATCGGTCTCGAGCGTCACCGTCTCGATGTTGTCGAACGGCACGTCGATCGAGAAGTCATCGTCAATCGACCGGTCGAACAGGGCGCGCCCTGCGCCGCGGACGACGAGTCGCGACGGACGAGAAAAATATTTGAGCGGCGATTCGCCTTCCAGGTGCAGCACGAGACGTGGATTCGCGACGCCGCGCGGTGTCATCAGGCGAAGCTCACCCCGTTCGCTCAGCCATCGCCAGCGCCATCCGTTCACCGGGTTGTATTCGGGCTCGTTCCATCCCGGTCCGTACCCGAAGATCGTCCGCGTGCTGGAAACGTCGAACTGCTCGATCGCCATGCGTGCGCGCGGTTCAACACGAACCGAGATCGGGACGTAGCCGTTACCGTCGCGCGCGTCTCCAGCGGCATCGACGGGCGGCGAGACGAGTCGCAGGAACGCACCCGGCCCGGGTGAGAAGGCGCCGACCTCGCGGCCGTCGACCGATACCGTGAGTCGCCCGCCGGCGGCCGGCTCGAAGTTGCGGCCGCCGATCACCATCACGCCTCCCGTCACGGCTGTCCGCGCGATCGCGCCGTCGATTGCACCGTACTGAAGTCCGCGCCGCTCAACAGCGGCAACGCCCGCCGATTCGGGCGTCAGTTCCCATCCCTGCCCGACGAACCATTCCGGCCGCTCGAGCGGATACCAGTCCATCTCGTTCGGCCTCACGCCGCTCATCAGAACCGGATACGGCAGCGACCATCTATAGGTGAACGGCGACAGATGCTGAACGAGGTTGATGTCGGTCCGCAACGGGTCGGCGACGAACCAGACCGGCGTGCGGCCGTCACCGTTCCAGTACTTCACGAGCTCGAGCCATTCGTGCTGTGGCGGCGACGGTAATGTTCGGGCGAAGCGCGGCAGGCTGTCACGCATCCATCGGATCGGCCTGCGCAGGTCGAACGCTTCGCGGCGGTCCATCGCGAGGACCGGCGGCTCCGCGGTCGCCGGCGCCGCGGCGCGCATGTCGTCGAGCAATCGAAACGCGGGCGGCGTGGTTCTCGCGTACGCGGCCACTGACGTACCGCCGATGTGGGCGCACACGATCGCAATTGCAGCGATCGCGATCGGACCGAAGCGAGGCGACAGGCGTTGCGCACCGGCCGCGGCGAGGAATGCGATCGGCACGACGAGCGGCAGCGCGTAGCGCCCGGTGAACGTCTCCTGAAACACGATGTCGAATACGAGGTACGGTCCGAACGCAACCGCGACCAGCACGAGCGCGCGCACATCATCGCGCATCAGCAGCAGCACGCCGATCACCGCGAGGATGAGCACGACTGTCGCAACCGGCCACACCGCCCACGGCGCGACGAAGGCGTAGTACAGCGCCGACACGAACACGCGGGGCGTCGGCGTGGTCCACAGCATCTGCACGCCGGTCAGGTCCTCGGTTCCCTGACTGGAGACCGCACGCCAGTATCCCGCAGGACCGCCGCTGAGCGCGACGAGCGGCACCGCCCACATGAGGACACCCAGCACGTACGCTCCGGCAAGCGTCGAAATAGTCACCACTGACGATGACGACACGGAGGACGAGGAACGGTGGCGAGCCTCGCTGG
>Ga0075424_100007582_pt1 | contig 10541 bp, 7 predicted proteins | sample SoiMethybrSBSTD3_FD_75301 | JGI IMG/M metagenome (GOLD analysis project Ga0075424, IMG submission 75301) | Bulk soil microbial communities from a Populus tree surrounding site in Tennessee, USA - Soil MetaG P. TD hybrid SBSTD3 | ecosystem: Environmental > Terrestrial > Soil > Tree plantation...
CGCCAGCGTCACCGGATCCGCAACCGGATCGAGCTCCTTCAGACACCAGTCGCACGCGCCGCACTCGTGCCGTTGGTAGGCCTGGCCAAAGTACTCGACGAGCGAGCGGTGACGGCAACGCGTCCCGGCGGCATAGCGTTCCATGTCGCGCAACAGCGTGCGCGCGCTGTCACTCCACTCGCCGTTGCTTTCGAGCATCTGCCGCCATCGCACGAAGTCCGCACCGGAGTAGATGAGGACGCACTCGGCCGGCAGTCCGTCCCGCCCGGCGCGTCCTGATTCCTGCTGGTAATGCTCCGGCGATCGCGGGGCGCCGGCGTGGACGACGAAGCGGACGTTGGAGCGATCGATCCCCATCCCGAACGCGACCGTCGCGACGACGATATCGACATGCTCGTCGAGAAACAGTTCCTGGTTCCGGCTGCGGACGTCGTCTGAAAGCCCGGCGTGATACGGCACGGCGCGATGCCCGTCCCCGTGAAGACGATCGGCCAGCGCCTCGACTTCCCGTCGCGACTGACAGTACACGATGCCGGCTTCGCCCTCGTGCCGCGCCAGGATGTCAGCGAGCTGCCGCTGCAGATTGCCACGCCGCAGCACGCGATAGGTCAGGTTCGGCCGGTCGAACGATCCGACGAGCACTGCCGGCTCCCGCAGGCGCAGTTCCGAGACGATGTCCCGTCTCACGCGTTCCGTGGCGGTCGCGGTGAACGCGTGGAGCGATACCTCGGGGAAATCCTCGCGCAGTCGTCCCAGCTGCCGGTACTCGGGTCGGAAGTCGTGCCCCCACTGGCTGATGCAGTGGGCCTCGTCGATCGCGATGAACCGGACGCCAGCCTGCTGCAGCATCCGACGGAGCCCTTGACTCCCTTCGCCGATGATCCGTTCCGGCGACACATAGAGAAGGCGGCAGCGCTGCTCGCGGACGCTGGCCAGCACCTCGTCTCGCTCGTGGGGCAGCAGCGTGCTGTTCAAATAGGACGCCGCAACGCCGTCCACGCGCAAGCCATCGACCTGATCCTTCATCAGCGAGATCAACGGCGACACGACGAGAGCGACGCCTTTCGCTCGGCTGAAGCCTTCGCGCTCCATGGCGGGTCCCACGTCCGCAGTTTCGATGGAGCGCGAAGGCTTTAGCCGAGCGTCCAGGTCCACGAGGGCGGGCGCCTGAAAGCACAGCGACTTGCCGCCACCGGTCGGCAGCACGACGACGCTGTCGCGCGCGGCGAGGATGGCGTGCATCGCCTCGCGCTGAAGAGGCCGGAAGTCGGAGAACCCCCAGACGCGATGGAGGGCGTCAGTGAGGAGGGCATCTGCGCGACTCGTCACGCCGAAGCGCCCGTCGTTTCGGCTGGGCGGAGGCGAATTAGCGTCGGACGTACTTGCGCTCGACGTAGTCATCGACCAGACGCTGGAAGTCGGTGGCGAGCTCGTCGTACGTTCCGCGCAGCGTGGTGACATGCCGGCCGTCGATGAACACCGGGCAGCTGGGTTCCTCGCCCGTGCCAGGCAGGCTGATGCCGATGCTGGCAGCCTTCGACTCCCCCGGACCGTTGACCACACAGCCCATGACCGCCAGCGTCATTTCCTCGACACCCTCGTGAGTCGTCTTCCACTCGGGCATCCGGTCGCGGATATAGCCCTGAATTCGTTCGGCCAGCTCCTGGAACGTCGTGCTCGTCGTGCGGCCGCAGCCGGGACAGGCGGTGACGCTCGGGGAGAACGATCGCAAACCAAGCGCCTGGAGCAGCTCGCATGCGGCGTAGACCTCTTCCCGCCGATTGCCGCCGGGCCGCGGCGTCAGGGAGACGCGAATCGTGTCGCCAATCCCTTCGTGAAGCAGCACGCCCATGGCGGACGCCGACCAGACCAGACCTTTCGTGCCCATGCCCGCTTCGGTCAAGCCGAGGTGCAGCGGCTGATCGGTCTGGCGCGCCAGCTCGCGATAGACGGCGATCAAGTCGCGCGGCCTCGATGTCTTGCACGAGATGATGATCTGATCCTTGCGAAGCCCGCTCTCGATGGCCAGTGCCGTCGACTCGATGGCTGACAGCACCATGCACTCGTTGATGATCTCCTCGGAGCTCTTGCCCAGATCGCGATCGGTGTTCTCCTGCATCTTCGCGACGACCAGCTCCTGGTTCAGCGAGCCGCCGTTGACACCGATCCGGACCGGGCGGCCGTTTTCCATCGCCACGCGGCAGATCGTCGAGAACTGCTCGTCGCGCCGCTTGCCGGTGCCGACGTTGCCGGGGTTGATGCGGTACTTGTCGAGAGCGCGCGCGCAGTCCGGGTACTTCGTCAGCAGCAGATGGCCGTTGTAGTGGAAATCGCCAATGAGCGGCGCCGTGCAGCCGGCATCGAGCATGCGCTGCTTGATCTCCGGCACCGCAGCGGCCGCTTCGTGGACGTTGACCGTCACGCGCACCATTTCGGATCCGGCGTCCGCCAGCTCGATGCACTGCTGGGCGGTCGCGCGCGCATCGGCCGTGTCGGTCATCGTCATCGACTGCACGACGATCGGCGCGCCGCCGCCGACCTGAACGTGCCCGACGCGCACGCCGACGGTCCTGTGTAGCCTCACCACTGACATGAATCTCCCATGATAGCATCGGCGGTCGGATCGCTCGGCTGAAGCCGTCGCGCTCCAGCGCCTCGGCATTCCGCGATGGAGCGCGAAGCCTTTAGGCGAGCGAGGGTGTTGGATGAACGCGATTCGCGTACACGAGTTCGGCGGTCCGTCGGTGTTGAAGCTGGAAGAGATTCCGGATTCGAAACCAGGACCCGGTGAGTTGCTGGTGCGCATCCGAGCTGCTGGCGTCAACCCGGTGGATGCCTACATGCACACCGGGACGTACGCGCGGAAGCCACCGCTGCCGTACACGCCTGGGCAGGACGGCGCCGGTGAAATCGAGGCGGTCGGCGCCGATGTCGCCGGTTTCAAGGCTGGCGATCGCGTGTACATCGCAGGTGTCGGCAACACCGCCGCGGGCGTCGGCACGTATGCGGAGCGCGTGGTCTGCACTCCAGCGCATCTGCATCGTCTGCCCGCGCGCGCTTCGTTTCTACAAGGTGCGGCGCTTGGCGTCCCGTATTGCACCGCGTATCGCGCGTTGTTTCAGAAAGCCGGGGCCAAGCCAGGCGAGACGGTGCTCGTGCATGGCGCAAGCGGCGGCGTCGGCATTGCGGCCGTCGAGCTCGCGCATGCCCGCGGCCTGACGGTGATTGGCTCCGGTGGAACCGACAAGGGACTCGCCGCGGTCAAAGAGCACGGCGCCGATGTGATCGTCAACCACCGCACGCCGAATTACACGGACGACATCATGCGTGCCACTGGAGGGCGCGGTGTCAATCTGATCATCGAGATGGCGGCGCACGTCAACCTCGACCGGGATCTCGGTCTGCTCGCGAAGTGGGGACGCGTCGTCGTGGTCGGCAACCGGGGACGGGTCGAGATTGACGCGCGACAGGCGATGGGCCGCGACGCATCGATCCTGGGCATGACGCTGTTCAACGTCGCGGACGCCGAATTCGCCGAGATTCACGCCGCCCTCATCGCCGGTCTCGAGAACGGCACCCTGAGCCCTCTGATAGGGCGGGAGCTGCCGCTGGCCGAGGCCCCGCGCGCGCACGAGGCCGTAATGGAGCCTGGCGCGCTCGGAAAAATCGTCCTGCTTCCATGAGGAAGAGCCGAATGATTCGTGGAGCCTGGTATGTGTGTGCCACGGCGGCGACGCTGCTCGTTGCTGCGGCTCTCAGTCAGCCGCCCGCGCGCGTCGAGGCGCAGCCGCGCGGCAAGAATGTTTACGACGCCCACTGCGTCGAGTGCCACGGCGACATGGGGCGCGGCGATGGACCGTCAGCGGCGTACGTGACGCCCCGCCCGCGCGACTTCACGAGCGGCAAGTACAAGATTCGCTCGACCGAGTCCGGCAGCGTGCCGACCGACGACGACCTGATGCAGTCGGTGCGTCAGGGTCTGTACGGCACCTCGATGCCGGCGTGGGCACGCATCCTGTCGGATGCCGAGATCGCCGATGTCGTCACGTACATCAAGGGGCTGTCGCCTCAGTTCGCGACCGCGCCCAGACCGGTGAGCGTCGGCGCCGGCGTTCCGAGCTCGCCGGAGAGCATCGCGCGCGGACAACAGGCTTACGACAAGCTGCAATGCGGCAAGTGCCACGGCAGCGACGGCCGCGGGACCGGCGCGGTGGCGACGACGTTCGAGGACGACTGGAGGCAGCCGCTGCGGGCGGCGGATCTCACCGAGCCGTGGACGTTCCACGGCGGCGCGACGGCCCGCGATGTGTACTTGCGCTTCCGAACCGGGATGGCCGGCACGCCGATGCCTTCCTTCGCCGACGCCGCCAGCGACAGTGAGATGTGGGACCTGTCCAACTATGTCGTGTCGATGGCGCGCAAACCGGTGTGGTCGATGAACGCCGACGAGATCAAGGCCTTTTACGGAGCGCAGGCAGCGGACGCGAAAGCCAACCCGGTCAAGCGCGGTGCCTATCTCGTCGAGACACTCGGCTGCGTCACCTGCCATTCTCCGGTGGACGAGCAGAAGCGCATGCTCCCCGGCCTGAAGCTCGCCGGCGGCATGCTGCTGCGGATCGTGCCGTTCGGCGACTATCCGACGGGCAACCTCACATCCGACAAGGCGACCGGCCTTGGCAACTGGAGCGACGAGGAGATCAAGCGCGCGATCACGAAAGGCATTCTGCGCGACGGCACGCGGCTGCTGCCGTTTCCGATGGACTATCCGTCGTATTCGACGATGACCGCCGACGACTTGAGCGCCGTCGTCGCCTATCTGCGGACAGTGCCGCCGGTGACGAACAAGGTGCCCGCTCCGCGCAGGACCTTTCTACCGATCTATCTCTGGGGGAAGTTCAAGATGCTGATCCTCGGACAGGATCCGCCGATGGTGTTCTTTCCCGGCAACGCCGGCTTGACGGGAGGCCGGTGATGAAGACATTTCTCAAATGGGCCGCGGTCATTGTCGTGGTCATCGCGACACTCGGATTCCTCGCGTTCTTGTACGTCATCCCGCCGTTCTACACGACGCCGCCCGAGGAATTCGGCAAGTTGATGGCCGACGCCCCTCCCGGCGTGACCGACATCGCCGATCCCGTCGAACGCGCCATCGCCGAGCGCGGGCGCTACATCGTCATGACGTCGGGCTGCAACGGATGCCATTCCGTCGTGGGATCGCAGGGACCCGATCTCTCGCTGTACCTGGGCGGCGGCGGGCTGAAAATCCAGACGCCGCGCGCGACCTTCGTGAGCCGCAACCTCACTCCAGACAAGGAAACCGGCCTCGGCCGCCGCACCGACGACGAGGTGAAGCGCGTGCTGCGAAGCGGCACCTTCTCCGACGGCCATGTCGTCGAAGGCTCGGCGATGCCATGGCCGGTCTATTCGAACTGGACCGAAGAAGATCTTCACGCGGTGGTCGTATACCTCCGCCATCTGAAGCCCATCCATCACGTGACGCCGGAGCCGGTGCGGGGCAGGGCGATCACGATTTCCGGGGCGATCGAGCAGGACTACGGCGGAAAAGACTACGGAACGTCCAAGGCCGAACCCCGATAGCCGACGCCGGTCGCGCGCCGGGATCGGGGTCTAGCCGACGCCGGTCGCGCGCCGGGATCGGGGTCAGAGTGGTGTCAGAGTGGTCTCTGACCCCGACTGGTGGGTGGCAGCGGTCTGACGCCCATTACTGGTAGGATCGCAGCACGAGCACCGACTACCGCCCCCCGATCGACGGACCGCGCGCCACGATCGATTGGCCCCCGCCGCGGCCACCGCGACGCCGCCGCGGCGTCTACTTCGTCCTGGCCGCCTTTGCGGTCCTCGTGCTGAGCGGTGGGACAGCGCTTTCCTACTACGTTGACGCCCTCTGGTTCGGTTCGCTCGGTTACGGCGACGTCTTCTGGAAGACGCTGAACGTCCAGGCCAGAATCTTCACGCTCTTCGCCTTAGTCACCTTCGCTGCGCTCTACGGGTCGTTTCTCGCGCTCAAACCCGAACGACTCGGCGAGATCGCCGGCGGCCGCATCCTGATCAACGGCCAGCCGCTGACGCTGCCCGTTGAACCGGTGCTCCGGCTGATTGCGCTGGCGGCGGCGCTGCTCGTGGCGCTGGCCAGCGGCGCGGGCATGATGGCCGACTGGCAGACGCTCGCCTTGTACTGGTACGGCGCGCCCGCGCAGCTCCCGGCGAGTGCTCAGCAGATCGTCGACCCGATCTTCGGCCGTCCGCTCGCCTTCTACCTCTTCACGCTGCCGGCGTGGCAGCTGGTCACCGGCTGGCTCCTGACGATCGCGGTGATGGTCGCCGGCATCGCGGTGTTCTTCATCGTGATTACCGGAGGCACGCGGCTCCTCGGCCGTCGCACAGACAGCGGCGTCGCTGCCTGGCGCGGGCTGTCGATTGCCGCCGCGGCGGTGCTGCTGATGTTCGCCGTCAAGGTCTATCTCGGGCGATACGAGCGCCTGTTCGAGGATCACACGATCTTCGCCGGCGTCACCTATACCGAGGCGCACGTGACGCTGACGGGCATGCTCGTCGTCTCGGGCGCGCTCGCCGCCGGCGCGCTGATCGCGCTCATCAACGCCGTCGCGGCTCCTCGCGCGCGATGGCTCGGCGCCGCCATCGTCCCGGCCGTGGTGTGTTACGCCGTCGTCGGTGTCATCGGCTGGTACGTGGCGAACTTCATCGTCAAGCCGAACGAGCTGGTGCGCGAAACGCCCTACATCGCGCACAACATCGCGATGACGCGGCGGGCATACGCGCTCGAACGAATCGTGCAGCGGCCATTCCCCGCGGAAACGAGCGTCGAGGCCGTCGACGCCGCCCACAATCAGGCGACGCTCAAGAACATCCGCCTGTGGGACTGGCGCGCGCTGCAGGATACGCTGCGGCAGATCCAGGAAATCCGCACTTACTACGACTTCCCCGACATCGACATCGATCGCTACGAGATCGAGGGCGAGGTGCGGCAGATGATGCTCGCCGCGCGCGAGCTCAACGTGGACAAGCTGCCGGAAAGCAGCCGCAACTGGATCAACGAAAAGCTGATCTACACCCACGGCTACGGCGTCACCATGAACGGTGTCAACGAATTCACGCCGGAAGGCCTGCCGAAGCTGGTGCTGAGCAACATGCCGGTGCAAAGCACGATTCCTTCGATCAAGGTGACACGTCCCGAGATCTACTTCGGCGAGCTGACGAGCACCGATGTCTATGTGAAGACGCGTCAGAAGGAATTCAACTATCCCCAGGGCGAGACGAACAATCTGACGTCCTACGAGGGCACGGGCGGCATCGTCATCGGCGGCTTCTTCCGCCGCCTGCTCATCGCCATCGATCGCGGTGACCTGACCAAACTCCCGTTCAGTGACGATGTCACTGCCGAGAGCCGGCTGTTGATGCGCCGCAGCATCACCGAGCGTGTCAACACACTGGCGCCCTTCCTGACCTTCGATGACGATCCGTACGTCGTCGTCAGCGACGAGGGGCGGCTGTTCTTCATGCTCGACGGGTTCACCACGTCGGACACCTACCCCTACTCGCGGCATTACCGGCTCGGGCGCAACCGCATCAACTACATGCGGAACAGCATCAAGGCGGTCGTCGACGCGTATGACGGGACGACGACGTTTTACGTGTTCGACGCAGACGACCCGATCATCGCCGCCTATCGCGCGATATTCCCCAGCCTCTTCAAGGACGCGTCGGCGATGCCGCCGGCGATGCGCAAGCACGTCCGCTACCCGGAAACGCTGCTGTCGCTCCAGGCCGCCGTCTACGGCCTGTACCACATGACCACGCCCGAAGTGTTCTACAACCGCGAGGATCTCTGGACCGTGGCGAGCCAGGTCACGGCGACCGCGCAGCGGCAGCAGGCGACACAGACGATGGAACCGAACTTCGTGCTGATGAAGCTGCCGGAAGAGAGCGCCATCGAGTTCGTCGAAATCCTGCCGTTCACGCCGGCGAACCGCAACAACCTGATCGGCTGGATTGCCGGCCGCAGCGACGCAGAGCACTACGGCACCGCGATCGTCTACGACTTCCCAAAGACCAGACTCGTTGACGGACCGCTGCAGATCGAGGCGCGCATCGACCAGAACGCACAGCTCTCCGGTCAGTTGTCACTGTGGAATCAGCAAGGATCGCGCGTGCGCCGCGGTGCGCTGATCGTCATCCCGGTCGGCCGAGCGCTGCTGTATGCGGAGGCGATCTACCTGCAGGCCGAGCGCAGCCCCATGCCCGAGCTACGGCTCGTCGTCCTGGCCTTGCAGGATCGACTCGCGTACGGACCGACATTCGAATCCGCTTTGGCGGGCTTGTTCGGAGGCGCGGCGTCGTCGCTGACCGCAGCCGCGCCGGCGCCGTCCGCGCCAAACGCCCCGGCGCCGCCCTCGTCAGCGGCTGCCGCCGCAACGCCCGATCAGAATGAGCTGATCCGCCAAGCCGCCCGCGACCTCGCTGATTACCAGCGCCTGACCGCTGAGGGAAAGCTCGGGGAAGCGGGTCAGAAGCTCGAGGCGCTGAAGCAAAAACTCGATCGGCTAGCTGGTCCGCGACGTTGAATCAGGCGCCGCTAACCCGCTCAGCGAAGGTAATGACGTATCCGTCCGGGTCCTGGATCGCGAACTCTCTGACACCGTAGAACTGCGTCACGATCGGCATCGCGATCGGGACGTTCGTCTTCAGCCGGTCGTGCAGTGCGTCCACGCCTTCGACTTCGATGTACATCGTGCCGGTGGCGCCAATCGGTTGACCGGCGAAAGCGGGGTACTCCTTGACGGCCGCGGCGACGTCGTTGAAGAAGATCTCCACGGTGCCGCTGGTGACCGACGCGAACAAAAACGGCGACGCGTCGGGCACGGTCATGCCTCGCGCAAAGCCGAGCGTGTCCACGTAGAACGCGAGGCTCCGCTCGACGTTGGCGACCAGGAGATTGGGCGTGAGCTTCTTGAAATGAGGCATTGGCACACCTTCTGTGTGTGCTCGCTAATGCCTACATCCACGAACTCGGCGAGAACGAGAGCGTAGGTAGGATCTCCATCCAGGGTGGAGAACCGCTAGGTACGGCCGGGAGGATAGCACAGGTACAATGGGTGCATGCGCATCTTTCCTGCTCTGCTGATCACACTCGCCGCCGGTACGGCGTCGGCACAAACAACGATTCCGGCGCCGCCCGATGTCGCGACTCCGCCGGCCGACGCGGCGAAGACCGCTTCCGGTCTTGCCACCAAGGTCATCAAACCTGGGACCGGGAAGGATCACCCGGCGAAGGAGGATCTCGCGACGGTCGAATACACTGGCTGGACGACGGACGGCAAGATGTTCGATAGCTCGGTGACCAAGGGCAAGGCGGCGACGTTTCCCGTCAACCGCGTCATCGCCGGCTTCAGCGAAGGCCTCCAGCTGATGGTCATCGGCGAAACGCGGCGCCTCTGGATTCCAGAAGGCCTCGCTTACAAAGGACAGGAGAACCGCCCGAAGGGAATGCTCGTCTTCGAAGTGACGCTCATCGGCATGCCGAATCGCCCACCGAGCGATGTCAAAGCGGCGCCGGCGGACGCCAAAAAAACTGCGAGCGGACTCGCCTACAAAGTTCTGTCGAAGGGCACCGGCGCGCGCCATCCCACCGCGGCGAACCAGGTTACCGTTCACTACACGGGCTGGACCACCGACGGCAAGATGTTCGACAGCTCCGTGGTGAAAGGGGATCCGATCACATTCCCGCTGAACGGGGTGATCGCCGGGTGGACCGAAGGCGTGCAGCTGATGGTCGAAGGCGAGAAGGCGCGGTTCTGGATTCCGCAGAACCTGGCCTACAAAGGCGAGAGCCCGCCTTACGGCATGCTCGTGTTCGACGTGGAGCTGATCAAGATCCAGTAGGCCGAAGGGGCGGGATAGGCAGGACGGGCGGGACAGGCAGGAAGTGTCACTTCCCGCCTATCCAGCCTTTCCGGCCCGTCCAGCCGCTCCCGCCTGTCCTGCCCTTCCCGGCTGTCCTGCCTGTCCTGCCCGCTCTGACACCGCACGAATCGCGCGAGTGAAGCGATCTGAGAGGGAGCGCTTCGCCTCCTCCGGGACGAACCCGATCCGCGACCAGCTCGCCTGCGCCTGACGGACATCCTCCACCGCGGCGCGCAACCGGGCATCCTCGTCCACCTTGCCGCCGATCGTGTTGGCGGCCAGCGCCTCCTTCAGCATCGCGGCCAGCCGGTTGGTCGGCGACAACGCGGCATCCGAGCTCGCCGCGGATGCGGGCATGCCAAGCGATTTCGCCAGGCTCTCCATTCGCTGAACGAGCGATTCCATGCGCTTGCGATTCGCATCCGGATCGAGATCCGATCCGGCAAACGCCTGCGGCCAGCGTGTGAGGACCGCCTTGAATGCCGCGCCAAAGCGATCGTCGAGCTTGGCCGCGCGCTCGCGGTCGACGCCGCGCGCTGCGACTTCCTGCTGAAACTTCCCGCGCAGCGCGCGCACTTTGGCAGCGAGATCCTCCGGCG
>Ga0075424_100007583_pt1 | contig 10541 bp, 5 predicted proteins | sample SoiMethybrSBSTD3_FD_75301 | JGI IMG/M metagenome (GOLD analysis project Ga0075424, IMG submission 75301) | Bulk soil microbial communities from a Populus tree surrounding site in Tennessee, USA - Soil MetaG P. TD hybrid SBSTD3 | ecosystem: Environmental > Terrestrial > Soil > Tree plantation...
AATCTGCCGGGCATCTCCCAGAATGCCCTTTAAGTGAGGGCTGGTGGAAAAATCCAAGCCAATCAGGTGGCCGATGAAATGGGTGTAAATGGTGGCAGTTTCCTCAGCTGGTATGTAAGAGAGAATCCCGCTCTCCAACTTTTGACGGGCAACCGCGGCGCTATCATTGTCTTGAATCCCACAACTGGATGAAAAAATATCACGAAGCAGTGCATACGGAATTTGCGCGATTTCCTGTGTGGCTCGGCCTTTGAAAAGGTGCATGGGTTGATTCTGCACATCGAGCCATCTTGTAAACTCATAAAGTAACCGCGATTTGCCTGTCCCTGCTTCGGCTACGATATTGATCAGATGCAACTGGTGTTGTTCAATAACCTGTCTGAAGGCAGATTGCATCTTGCTCAGTTCTTCCTCGCGTCCAATAGTCCGCGTCTCGATGCCCTCGACGCCTCTTGTTGGAACTCTGAATGCGCGAGGTCTTATGCCATTGATTGTGTAAACCTGGATTGGTTCGCTTTTGCCTTTGACCGTGATCGGCTCGAGGATTGTTACCTCAAAAACCCCGCGTACATGCTGATAGGTATCATGAGAAATCAGGATTCCACCCACCGGCGCGGCTTGTTGTAAACGGCTGGATACATTGACTGTATTTCCTATGGCTGTAAATTCGCCGATCGTACCCACAGTGCCAAGTAGAGCAGGGCCGGTGTTGATTCCCATTCTCAGTTGAATGTTTTGGCTCTGCGGTTGGCTTTCAGATCGGGTGGAGTCGAATTCCTGCTTCCATTTTTGCACTTCGGCTTGAATTTTGATCGCCGCCCGAATCGCGCGTTCCGGGTCATCTTCCCGTGCAGTGGGCGTACCAAATAATGCCATCACCGCGTCGCCAATGTGTTTATCTATGCGGCCGCCATAGTCTTGAATTGCCTTATCAACACGAGACCAGAGAGAGTTGATCACAGTGTTGACGATTTCGTGATCCATCCCTTCCGCCATTGCTGTAAACCCTGAAACATCTGCGAACAGGACCGTAACCTGTTTACGTTCCTGTAGTGCATCTGAACCGCGTGCACCCCTTTCGGTCAAGCGCGCCAGCTTTTCGCGCATTGAGCCCTGAGCAATATCCACAACTTCATCCCCCAGAATGGATCGTTGTGACTCAAGTGCTTCGATCGCCCTGTTGAGATCTTCGAGCTCGTTTGAGTGGCTTGTTCTATCTTCGAAATTCATTGAAAATGATATCGCAACTATTGTAACTTATCAGGTATGCTATAGTCTTGAATATAGGAGCGAGTATATCTAAACACTGGTTATGCTTGCTCATTTACTGGCATTTTTATCACGAACTTCATCGCTGAACTATTACAATTTAACGAGAAATGGAGGCGTTATTGTAGGATATAATGCGACATTTGCGGCGGAACTCTAAGATCAGCTTAATGTTAGAAGAGGAGTAATATAAAATGAGAAAAAGGCTTCTTTCCCTGCTGTCGGCTTTATTAGCAGTCACCCTTTTAGCCTCGCCGGCCTCTGCCGGTCGAGGAATCGGCTTTTCTGCATCGTTTTCGCTCGGTTCCCTCATCGCAGAAGGCTTCGCAACCGGGGTTGGCAAGACGGACGTAACCTTCGTACTGGATGCGGTTGGCATTCCGGCCATTACCTGCATCAACAACGGTTCCAACTCGGTTCCGGGTCAGAGTTCTCCAAAGATATCTGCCACTGGCAGACAGAACGTCCTTGGCAGCGACCCCAGGATCAAGAATGGTAGAACGCCATTCAGAACCGAAACCGACGATCCTGACACTCTGGCCTGGGATCTGGCCGGTTGCCCGAACTCGAACTGGATCGGTCACGTTGATTTCATCTTTTGGACGGATGCAACGATCTCCATTTACAGTACGGCGACCAATCAATTGTTAACAAAACAGGATTACACCTGTACAACCACCCGCTTCCCGGCGACGGTTAGTTGCACACCGAAGTAACAGATTGTTGAAAAAAATGGGTTCCGCAAGGAACCCATTTTGTATTATTGGATTTTCTGCTCTCCCATGTTTTTCTGCATGGAAAACCTCAAGGCAGATTTATAAACCTTACTCAACTTTTCGCTTAGGGCTTTAGCTTCGGGATTGCCTTGTTCTGTTGCCTGATCCACCTGAGCAACTAGACCGATTAACGCTTCCATAAACTGGTCGTTGATCAAATCCCTGTTTTCATCCAGCATTTTGTCCAGAGCCATGTCATCCGGCGCGTCCAGCAATTGTTCGATGAAGGCCACTTCCGGTGGCGTGGAGACCTCACGTAAGATTTCCACCATTTTTTGCAGTTTGCCCATGCGTGTGTAATCGTTTTTCTCAGAAGCCTGCCGCAACATCTGGTTGACGATATCTACTGCATCCTGTGTAAACCCATTCAGATTATCGCGTACTGCTTTCACAATATCATCCTGCGCCAGCAAAGATTCGACAAATTCCTGCGCCTGCTTGTAACGCGCTTCCATTTGTTTATCCATCTCATTGGTGAAATCAAGCAGTTTTTCACGGATGGACTCAAGCCGTGTTTTTTCATCTCCTGAAGTTTTGTCAATTTTCTCTGAAAGCAATTGGAAGAATTGATAATCCATACCCCCGCGCGCAATGGTGGCGTAGGCGCGCAGGCGTGCATCGTTTGGGGATTCGAGTACGATATCCAGCAGCTTCTCACGTGTGAGGCTTTGTCCCACCTCTTGCAAGGACTTTGTGGCTGCTTCCAGTTCTCCGACCGATTCTTTTAAGCTGCGGCCAAATTCGGTTTCTTCGAGCAATTGTTTTTGCACATCAACCATCGCTCTTGCAACGGGTTCCTGCCCGCTGGCCGCTGCACTTTGCGCGAGACGACTGAACAGGGCAAAAAACTGCTCATCTACGATATTGCTGTTTTGCTTGATGATCTCACTGCGTACATCTGGAGCGCTGGCCTGGATCAGTCTCTCGATCAACGCGACCCGATCCTGCTGTTCCTTGAGCATCTCAGGTGTAATTCCATCCTTCTCAAGAATCGTTTGGATCATAGATTCATAGGTCAGGTTTGGAGTAGGTTTGAGCAAATAAGCTTTTCGTTTTTCAGGTGGAAGGCGATCCATCACCTGTTTGATCAATGGACCAATGATCCTCTCCTGTTCGTTGAGCGGTACACCCAGCTCAGGCGGGAAAAAGGTCAGGAGTAATTCCTTTTCATTGTCGTGATAGATAATGGGTGTTGCAAGGCGCCCTTGATATCCGCAATGTGGACAACGAGCCATATTCGATATACCGCCCAGCAATCTCTGCTTGGCTTGCGGATCTTGCGTGACGTCAAAGAGTTGTTCTACATTCGCTGCGATCATCTGACGACAGCGCGGACATGCAATTTGTGTTTGAGGCATTATTTCATTTCCAATTTAGGATTATGTCATTGCGAGCGAATGTAGTGAACGAAGCAATCTCCCATTGATGCGAGGATTGCTTCGGGCGGAAAACATCGCCCTCGCAATGACATGATTAACTCAATAATTTTTCCAACCGATCAATATAACTTTCCATGACTGCAAAAGTCTCCTCGACGGCTTGAGGAGTGGTCAGGTCTGCATCCGCTTTCTTAAGCACATTCAATGAATAATCAGAGTTACCTGATTTGAGGAAGCCAAGATAATTTTCCACGGCGTTGGGTTCGGCGCGCAGGATCTTTCCTGCAAGAGCATGTGCGCCGGAAATACCTGTAGCATACGCATATACATAATAATCTGAGAAGAGATGGCCGAACGTTGACCACGTCATGCCAACGCGCTCGTGGTCCATGTCGAAGTTTGGGCCAAATCCCTCGGCGAACAGATCAGCCATCAGGTCCACCATGGAATCGGCAGTGAGCGGATCGCCTCGTTCGGCGCGTTGATGCGTTTCCAATTCGAAACGGGCAAGAGTCGGCATTTGGAAGAAATAGCGGAAGAAATTCCCGCCTACAGCTTCCTCAATCAGTGCGATCAGGAAGTTCTTGTCTTTGATTGTCTTAAGTAAATGTCCACGCATCATCGCCTGGTGGAAATTGGATGCGACTTCTGCAACGAACAAGGAGTAATCAGTGTAAACAAAGGGCTGATTCTTCCAGGTGAGATATGAGTGCATCGAATGACCAAGTTCGTGGGCAAGTGTGCTCATGCTGGTCACTTCGTCTGTGTAGCTCATATTGATAAATGGATGAGTCCCTTGCGAGCCCCATGAGAACGCGCCTTCAGCCTTTCCCTGATTTGGGTAGACATCCACCCAGCGATCCTGTAAACAGCCTTTGCGAACCGCTTTAACGTAATCTTTGCCCATCGGTGCGAGGCTTTCACAAATCAGCTCTACACCTTTTTCAAAAGGAACCTTCACTTTCTTTTTTCCAATCGGCGCCCACATATCGTAGTAGGAGAATTTCTTGAGTCCCAATATCTTGCGGCGAATCTCGAAATAACGATGCCAGACAGGCAGGTTTTTCTTGAATGTATTAATCAAATTATGAAAAACATCTGTGGGAACGTTCAAATCAAACAATGCTGCAGAAAGTGTGGACTCGTGTTTACGAGCGCGCATATAGAACACATTGGCTTTGATGGAGTGAGCCAGATTGCTTGCCAGTGTATTCTTGTATTCTATATATTTATCCATGTAATTTTCGTAGGCAGTGCGCCGCGCTTTGCGATCAGGATTGTGCAAGATATTGTGGTAAGTTCCCTGCGTGAGATCAAGCGCTTTGCCCTTGCTATCTTTCGCAGGTTTGAATTTGAAATCCGCGTTGGTGAGCATGCTTGATGAATTTGACGGACCTTGCAGGGGATCGCTGACCAAACCTAATAACTCTTCGACGTCTGCTGAACGTACATGTGCATGCTTGCGAAAGATGTCGTCAAAATTATGATTGTAAAGGGCCAGTTTTGGATTCTGGTTCATCCATTCATCCAGTTTATCTCTTCCAATTTCCAAAATCTCTGGCTGAAGGAAAGACACAGCCGAAAGAACTTGACCATACATTCCCTGACCTTTGCCGCGCATCCCTGCAGCGTGCTGATCTGTTGTATCCACTGCATAGGAAAAACCTGCATACATGAACGCGGTTTGCGCTCGCGAGATCAATTGATAAGCTGCTTCCAATGCTTCTATTAAAACAGATGGATTTTCAGCTAGCCGTCCCTGAAACTGTTTCACCGTAGAAATATCTTCGATGATCTGCTGGATTTCCTTCTCCCAAGCCGCATCGGATGGGAAAACGCTTTCGGCATTCCAGGTGAACTTCTTGTTCACTTTGCTTCGTAGGGGAACTGTGTTTGGCATATCCTATTCCATATTGTTGGATTTACGGACGCCTCAGACTCACGAACAGTTGCTTCCGTTTTATTTGATTTTACCATCCCGATAGTTCCCCTCTCCTATTAGGAGAGGGGCTAGGGGTGAGGTCTAACGTGGTAGTGAGAAACAGATCCTCGCACCGGAATCAGGTTTCGGGTCCACCCAGATGCGACCACCATGTGCTTCCACAATTGCACGGGCAAGATAAAGTCCCAGCCCGGCGCCTTTTGTTTGCTTGACGGCTTTCGTCGAGCGGTAGAATCGATCAAAAATGTGCGGCATGTCATTCGCCTCGATGCCGGGCCCTTCATCGCTGACACAAATAATGACCTGTTCAGGTCGCACACTTCCGCTGATTTTGATCTCACCTTTCGGTGCATATTTGAGGGCATTGGAAACCAAATTGATGACCACCTGTTCAATACGCGTTTCATCCCCAAGAATGATTGGAAAATTTTCAGAAAAATCTGTAACGATGGTGTGTTGATTGGTCTGCGTGCTTAATTTTTCAGCAATCCGCTTTGCCAGGGTAGGCAGTGAAACATCACCTCTATTGAGGTTTAATCCGCCAGCTTGCAAACGAGATGCATCCAATAAATCATCAACCATTTTGCTGAGGCGGTCGGCTTCCTCCTCAATGACCGCCAGGGATTCGCTGATGGTGTTCTTATCCCACTTCGCGTCGTCACGTCGAAGCGTGGACGCGTACCCTTTGATCAACGTGACCGGTGTGCGTAGTTCGTGACTTACGATCGAAATGAACGTTGATTTAATTTCGTCTGCGGTGCGGAAATGTGTAATATCGCGTATGGTTGCGATGATATTGCGCAACTTACCATCTTCAGACAAGAGTGGGGCATATGTTATTCCAACGGGGAGAGGAGGGGGGAGTGGTCGTTCCAAATCTCCTTCAACGTAAAGCGTTGCGTTAGGAGTAAGGGGCCACCCATCTGCCTCGGCTTCATCGAGTGTCCGACCCTGTGGATCTTGTGACCAGCGAATGATCTCTGCGTGATCTTTGCCAACAATTTGGTCACGCGGTTCGCCATATAATTTTTGGAAAGCGAGATTGCATCGTTCAACAGTGTGGTCTGCATTGAGAATGAGGATTCCGTCGGCTGCTGAATCGAGCAGCGCGTCGAGCCGCTGTTTTTCGTAGGAAACTTGCCCGTAGAGGCGCGCATTATAGACAGCAATAGCCGCCTGGTCGGCAAAGGATTGCAACAATTCACGATCATCGAGTGTAAAAAGCTCTGTGTAATTTCGGAAGATAAAGATGACACCAATGACCTGTCCGTGTGCAGCGAGGGCGAGGGCCGTCCCGTTCAAAAGCCCCATGCTGGCGGTGTAGGTCAATTCCTTCAACATGCGGTTGAGTTCATTGACGTTTAATTCGCGAACGTTTTCATCGGCTAACAAAGGGGCGAGATAACTCAGAAAAGCGGGCACAATTCGATGGGCAGCAGCGACGCGCCAGCCATCCTCTTTCAGGGCAATGATCCCTGCCTGTCCCGCGAGCATTTCGACGGCAATCCGCAAAATACGCGCCAATAGTTTCTCAAGGTCAAGTTCCTGAGTGAGGGCGCGTGAGATTTCGAGAAGGTAATCACGTTGTCGGACACGGAAATCTGGAAGCATGTTGGGGTTGGCAATAATTTTATCACTGCCAGGATTAGATTTTCTCTTTTGCTGGGTGTAACTATTTCCTGTCATTAAGATGAGAATCGGGCTTGACACATCTATAATCACATATAAAATGGTGGTTAAATCTTTTATATTGGATTGCGGAGCATTGATCCACAGCCCATTTGGTCGCCGTTCCGGTAATTGGAAAGGGCAGTGGTGAGCTAAAGGCGAAACCGACCGCTTTGCGTCGGTTTCTTTTTTTAATTTCAGTCATTGCATGTGCAAAGGACAAAGAATGCAAAAATCGGTCCTACCTTTCCTTGTGGGGGCGCTAATTGTTTCAATCCTTTTGACTCCAGGGGAAACGGCGGCCGCTCAAGTCTTATCTTTCCCCGCGGAAATGAACAAGAGTTTTTCGCCAATCTCCATTGCAGCTGGTGGGGTATCCCGTCTGCGTGTGACCATCTTCAATCCAAATGCATTTACACTGACCAATGCTTCATGGACTGATAACCTGATTGGAGTTCAACCTGGCCTTACGATTGCGAGTCCGGTGGGCCTAACCAATAACTGTGGTGGCTCCGTGACAGCAGTAGCCGGTTCGACAAACTTGTCATTAAGCGGAGGGACTGTCCCAGCTCAGGTTGGGATAACGCCAGGATCATGTACAGTGTCTATCAACGTTACCTCCTCAACTACAGGGAATCTCATTAATACCATTCCGGCTGGTGCATTGACCTCCACAGGAGAAGGCATGACGATTACCAATACCAGTCCGGCCAGTGCTACTTTGAATGTGACCGGGACCCCGCCACCTTCGGTGAGTAAGAGTTTTAATCCAGGTACGATTTGGGCCGGAGGAATCGGCCAACTTTCGATTGTGATCAGAAATAATGAACTGAGCCGAAGTTTGACGCAGGCAACACTCACCGATAACTTGCCTGCCAATGTTTTCCTTGCCAATCCTGTGTCTCCAACGCTGACTGGATGTGGAGCTTCCGCAACTTTGACCGCTGTCAGCGGTAACACCTCTGTTACTTTGAACAATGGCACGATCGCACCGAATTCCAATTGTACAATTACAGTTAACATCACCTCAAATGTGCAGGGAGCTTACACTAATAGGATTCCTGCCAACTCGCTTCAAACACAGCAGGGTCTTACGAATGCTACTCCGGCAACTGCGCGGCTCAATGTTCAAGAGATTGGTGCTGCAAAACGCTTTTCACCTTCCACTTTTTCGGTGGGCGGAACAACAACTTTAATTATCACTCTGCAAAACCCAAAGGCTTCTCCTTATACAGGTGTAAACTTCACAGATACTTTGCCTGCCCCTTTGACTGTTGTTAGTGTAGGGACAAATACTTGTGGCGGGACAGTTTCTTCAACAACAAACAGCGTCAGTTTGGCTGGTGGAACTATCCCTGCTGGAAGCCCGACAGTCGTCGGAACCTGCACAATCTCTGTTCAAGTGACTGCTCCGGCTGGTACTCCATCCGGCGCGTTTACAAATACTATTCCTGCAGGTGCGTTGACAACAACCCAGGGTGTTGGTAATTTGCGCGCGGCAACAGCGAATGTAACTGTTACCAGTACGGACGTGATAGGGATCAAGTCATTTTCACCTTCATCCGTTACGGTGGGTGGGAATTCAAGATTACGAATTGACATTTTTGCACCAAGTGATACAAATCTGACCAATTTTTCGGTTACAGACAACTTGCCAACTGGTGTGACAGTCAGCAATTCAACTCCTCCCACAATTACAGGCTGCGGTGCGGTGCCACCTCTCGTCTTTACGGCTCCAACGGGAGCGAATTCAATTTCTCTAACAAACGGCTTGATCCTGGCTGGGCAACGCTGTCGAATCGATATCTATGTGACTGGCACTACTTTGGGTTTGCATACTAATACTATTCTTCCTGCAAATATCACTAACACTGAAAACCGAGTTCCGACAGGTGACCTAACCTCAACTTTGGCTGTGACCGGCGGAGGCAATCTATCGATTGCTATGGTCAAGGGCTTTGACCCATTGACGGTATTTGGTGGTTCCGCCTCAACAATGAGTATCCAGTTGATCAACCCCGGTACTGTTGCACTGACAGGCATCGCATTTACGGATAACATGCCAAATGGAATGATCCTTGCCGACCCACTAAACTTTAACGTTGGGACCTGTGGAGGAACCCTGAGTGGAGTTTCCGGTGCCAACTCCTTCTCATTTAGTGGTGGTAGTCTTCCGGCGTCCGGGACTTGTACCTTGACTCTCAGTGCAACGATGACTGTCAACGGCAATCTTACGAATATCATTCCAGCCAATGCAGTAACAACCTTGAATGGAGCAAGTAATCCGGATCCAGCGGAGGCCTCGTTGACCAATTTACCGGGCGCGAGTGTTAGCAAGTTTTTTTCATCCAAATCCATCGTTGCTGGCACTTACTCATCGCTCACAATTACTATCCAGAACACTGGAAACGTCAGTTTGAGTGGAATGGGATTAAAGGATACACTTCCAGGAACTCTTCCCGCAGGTCTTGTTATTGCCAATCCGCCTGCGCCTGCGCCCATCAATAACTGTGGTGGAGCCTTATCAGCCGTGGCAGGGACTCAAATCATTCAATTGACGAATGGATCTCTGGTCGCTAGTTCCTCTTGCAGTTTTGTAGTCAGTGTTACCAGTAATAAACCTGGAAGTTACCAAAACATCATTCCAGCAGGAACTCTTAGTTCAGATCAAGGTGCCACGAATCACAATGTTGCCACCGATACATTGGTAGTGACAGCCAAGTCCGTTGGCGGAGGTGGGGGTGGAGGGGGAAGCAACAATAATAACAACAAAAAGAAATCGGCTATAGCTGCTAACGGTTTCCTTATCCCTGTGACCGGTTTTGCTCCTAATATGGTGACAAAATTGGACGCATCTTCTCGCCCAGCATATGATCCAACAAGCATTACTATTGAGATCCCTGTACTGAAAGTGAAGACATCGATTGTGGGAGTCGAATCAAAGAAGGGAAGTTGGGACGTGTCATGGCTGCAGGATCAGGTTGGATGGTTAAATGGAACCGCTTATCCGACATGGAAAGGTAATAGTGTGCTTACGGCCCATGTTGTCAATGCGGATGGAAAACCCGGCGTATTTTCCCGGTTGAAATCGCTGGGTGTGGGAGAATATATCTTTGTGTATAGCTCGGGTTATCGATATACCTATAAAGTTGTGTCAAATACTGTTGTGCAACCTGATGACGCCAGTGTGATGAAGCATGAGGAGAAGTCATTCCTGACTCTCATCACATGTGATACTTATGATGAAGAGACAGGTACATATTTGCGTCGCGTGGTTGTAGGTGCGGCTCTTGTGGATGTGCGCCCTATAAAATGATTGGGTTATGAATCAATACAGGCTGTTCTTGTACAAGAACAGCCTGTATCTTTTTAAGATCTGCTATCTTAGCCCTTGTTCCTGTTCAGCCATGGTGATAGCGTACTCGAAAATTTCCAAACCTTCGTCGATTTCCTGTTTTGTAATGCAGAGTGGCGGAGCTAAGCGGATGGTGGATTTGCCACAACCCA
>Ga0075424_100007584_pt1 | contig 10540 bp, 14 predicted proteins | sample SoiMethybrSBSTD3_FD_75301 | JGI IMG/M metagenome (GOLD analysis project Ga0075424, IMG submission 75301) | Bulk soil microbial communities from a Populus tree surrounding site in Tennessee, USA - Soil MetaG P. TD hybrid SBSTD3 | ecosystem: Environmental > Terrestrial > Soil > Tree plantation...
GTTTATTTGTTTTCTGGGGAAGAGAAGTTGGAAGGGCTTTCACCTTTCACCGTTCTCACCATCAGCGGGTTCACGTCCCGCGCCTTATCCGAGCTACTACTTTTCGAGAACGATAACGTTCTTGATAGCTTGGCCTTTGATGTCCTGCCCGGTCTGAGTAGCAGTCATGGTTTTGCCGTCGGCTGAGACCACGACGCGGGTCGTGACGGTCGGTTTGCCACCGACTTTGCCTTGGGCTTCGAACGTCCGGCCGTCTATCCGCTTGAGCGCCGTGGTCGTGTTCAGCGCAGGAGCGCCGTCGACTGGAGTGTCTTTCCCGTCGAACGTCGAGACGCTTTCAGTGTGTGTCGGCTTGCCCTGCGCGTCAGCGCCGTCGATGGTCGTCTTGATCCCATTCGGAGCCGACGCGATCGTGACAGTCGCGGGTGTCTTCGGCGCCGGCCCAGGGCTGTAGGTGGATTTGGCGAGGTTGGTTTTCCAGGTTCCTACCCATGGATCGGTGGCTTGTCCCTGCGCTGTGGTCGAGACTGCTGCGAACGCAGTCGCGAGTAAGCCGATGATGAAGAACCTTCGCATGGTGACCTCCTCGGGCAGTGGAATGAACGTTCGAATCCATGACATCGAAAAGGAGACCTCAGCAGCCGGTATAGATCCCGCTTACATCGTAGAGTGTTCGTGTGGCGGCAGCTAGAACGAGCGACGGCTGACGCGCTACGACTCCCGCCAACTCTGCCGCTCGATGCCACGCACCAGCTAACAATACGTATTGTCGTATTCCGACAGACGCGCACGCTAACTTTGCTGTAAGTTCAGCATCCGCAATTCTCTACATTGCCGTCGCCCGACAGCCCTTACTGTAACCTTCGCAACGTCGTGAGCAACTTCGATGACACACCTCAAAAAGCCGGAGCCGGTAGAGATCTGTTGGCGTGTGATCGAGGGTTCAACCACTCGCATCTTGACGTGTGCGATTTTTGCTGCATCCGATGAGAGCGTGGAGCTGCGGGTCGGTTACTTCGGCGGTCTGCCCCTGCACTCACAAACGATGCGTGACATCGCATCGGCGCGAGCGTTGGCGCAACATTGGCGCGATGCCGTGCGAGCCATTGAATTGAGGCATGACCTTCAATTGTCTGGACTGCAACCAACCAATTGAAGACGAACCGTGGTGGTTTGACCCTTTGGCTCACGGGATGAACCGTGATGCTCAGGTTCGTCCGCATACTCCGTTTGTGTCGCAACGCCCCGATCCACCAACGCCCGCATCAGCACCATTTTCACAAGGCGTGCTTAGACCGGCAATGGGCCGGCGTGTCGATTCCTGGCTACCAACAACGTGCAAAGAGCAGGCAGGGCCAAGAAGTGCGCCTATCCGACTACTTTGCGCGTGGACAAGGTAAAAGGTTCACGGCGTTGTCAGTGTCGTAATCCGACAGACGCGCACGCGAGGTTTGCGGTAAAAGCCGCTTCGGCAGGCCGAATCCAGATTGTTCGTCTTCTCTTTAAACCGACTGGGCTGTGCGAGCTCGTTGCTCCTTACCCTGGTGCTATGGGCACTCCTGCTCCTGCTGATTGGCAGGTTGCAGTAGGGTTCAGTCCCCAGCGGCGACGAACACGCTGAGATTGTCCGCGCGGATCAGCGGGCACAAGCAGGTGCGTTTCTTTAAAACCATCCACTCTACACATCACGACTTAATACATATTGCGCTCGGCCGCCGCATGCACTGTTGAGAAATGTAATCGACACATTGTGTGAACGGTAATCCGTCACTAATTGTCGCGCTTGTCAAAGGTTCCACTTAAGTATCCGCCGCAGAAGTGCAGCACCGCGGGCCATGGCATCGGCGTTGCGGTAGACAAATGAGTCCGCAGGGTCCTCCTGCGCGTCCGTTCCAAAGGATCAGAAGTGCTTCAAATGATGAGGCGAGGCCACGTCTGCCTCGCGAAAATAGCTGGGTGTCTTGGTGTTGTTATCTGTTTAGTTGGTGCGCACGAGGTGCTGCACTCGGAATCAGTGCTGGTCAGTCAGTGGGACCTGGACGAGGGAACAGGACCAATAACAACTGATTCGACTGGAAACGAGATCGGCACGCTACAGAACGGTGCGACGTGGACGGCGGGACATACCGGAGCAGCCGTGAGCCTGGACGGCGTAGACGACTACATCTCGGTCTCGAATCTCGGGGTGGGCGGTCCGGCCCTGTCGCTTACGGCATGGGTAAAGAACTCGAGCCTCGTCAGTGGTATCGACCAGCGCTTCATTTCAAAAGCCGACGATGCCACCGAGGATTCCACCTACTGGATGCTGGGCCTCACGGGTGCCGAACAGAATCGGCTGCAGTTCCGCCTCCGGGCCGGAGGAGTAACCACTACGTTGACAGCCTCGGCCGGTGATCTTCCACTCAACACCTGGTATCACGTCGCCGCAACCTACGACGGCAGCACGATGCGCCTCTACCTGAACGGCACCGAAGTCGATTCAATCGCGAAGTCTGGATCGATTGCGGCGGGCGGGAGCGTGCCAGTCGAAATCGGCAGAAGTCCCGACGGGTCCAATTATTTGCGGGGCGCCATCGACGACGTTGGCATATACCGTTCTGCGTTGGATGCAAGTGAGGTTGCGGCGCTGGTCGGTGGAGGAGTTCCTGCTAATCAGTCTCCGTCTGTGTCGTTGACGAGCCCGGCAGACGGCGCATCCTATCCAGCGGCCTCGACAATCCCGGTGTCGGCGAATGCCTCAGATGCTGACGGCACGATTGTGCGAGTCGAGTTCTATGCTGGCTCGACGCTGATCAGCACAGACACCACGAATCCGTACAGCGTGTCGTGGCCAAACGTCGGGGCCGGCACCTACACGTTGAAGGCCGTCGCATTTGACGAAGGTGGAGCGTCCGGGACGTCTGTCAGTCGAACCATTACAGTCTCCTCGCCAGTATCAACCAATCAGCCACCGAGCATATCGTTGACGTCTCCTGCATCCGGAGCAACCTTCACCGCTCCCGGATCGATCACGCTGAGCGCGAATGGGAGCGACAGCGATGGCACGATCGTGCGAGTCGATTTTTATTCGGGTTCAACTCTCCTCGGCACCGATACGAGCAGCCCTTACAGTCTCGCGTGGAACAATGTGTTGGCGGGTAGTTATTCACTGACGGCAGTGGCGCACGACAATGCAGGTGCGACGACCGTATCATCGACTCACGACATTGCCGTGAAACCGGTGGCGCTGCCGAGCACCGCGGTCTTCACGCCTTCGAGCAATCATGACACCGCCGTCGATCGATACGTCCTGGAGATATTTCCGCTCGGGGCTGATACGACGGTCGCGAATCCCATTGGCACGCAGGATCTCGGAAAGCCGGCGATCAACAACGGTGAATGCCGAGCCGATGTCTCCGCAGCCATTCTGGCACTGTTGCCCGGCAGCTACGTCGCGACCGTGACGGCGATCGGCGAAGGTGGGAGCGCGCAAAGCGCACCGTCTCCGCAGTTCACAAGGTGACGAGCACGACGCCCGGACACAATGCCGGTTGCCCGTGTCCGCATGCGCATAGTCCGCTCCAGGAAGGAAGCTCATTATCGGGACGCGCACCGAGAGCCCCGATGACTCGATAGCCTCGATGCGTCCTTCGACTTCGACGCCAGCCATCATCACACGCACCGGATCACCAACCGCGCAGTCTGGCCAGCCGCACTGCTCTCGGCTGCGGCTCGTCTTCCCAGTCAAACTGCACACATCCGGCAGAGACGAGCTTCGACTGGGGGAAAGTTGTCGCACGATTCAACGATGGACGTATCGTGCGTGGCTATACGAAGGACTTTGATCCATCCAGGGCGCACCTGCACGTCTTGTCCGATCTCCGTGACGGTAAATCGACAATCATTCTTCTCTCGGACCTGAAAGCGTTGTTCTTCGTTCGTGATTTCGCGGGTGACCCGATACGACTGGACGACAAGTTCTTCTCCCAAACGCCGAACGGCGACAGGATCGAAGTCACGTTTTTGGACAACGAGGTCATGCTCGGATCGACGCAGAGCTATGGAGACGAGGGCCGGGGGTTCTTCCTTCAACCGACTGATCCCCGGTCGAACAATCTCAGTGTGTTCGTCACTGCGGCGGGCGTGCAGAACATGCGCTTCCTCTCGCCAGAGCGGCAACACACGGAGCGTCCGCAAAGCCGACGCGGACTGAATCGTAAGGCGGGTTCCCGACGTGCTCACGCTCCGTTCGGACGACGCTGAGTCTCAAAGGCTCTGGACGGCCGATACGCAGACGCGACTGGGATGAACCAACAGGCTCCACAGGCGTGCTTGGAGAGGCAGATGGTCGCGCCAGTCACGGTTAGATTCCGCGCGGTACCCCGAACCTGGGCATTTACCAGTTTCTCGACACTTCGACGCGCGGGGGGCAAGAGCTACAAAGCAGCGGGCTTCGGAACAGCACAAGCTGCTTCGCAACTGTTCCAGCTCTGTCTCATCTCTAGAACCGTTTGCCCCCCGACGTTCCATCCTTGTGCATGGACTTCAGCGGCACGCACTATGCCTTACGTCCCAACGCAAACGAGACGAGAGGGGGTTGGCCATGCGATTCCGCGCGGTGATGTTGGGTTTGATTGGCCTCCTTGGTTACACTTCGGAATCTCTGGCTGACCCCATTGACCTTTCTGGATTGAGGCGAGCCTCCGACGCCGTTTCCCTCCAGAATCATTTGAACCAGGAATTGCCTCCACGTCGATTGGCTATCGAAACTCTAGATGACATCGCGGTGTCGGATGCAAACGTGAGTATCAGCGAGTCGGAGTTGACTGGAAATGCACTTCATTTCCCGTCATTGATAGCACAACCAATCGCACTGGCTAAATGGTGGCTGGAGGGCACAGGTTCGGCGGCGACTCGGCTGTCAAAACACGATCGGGACAAGTTCACACCAAAGAAGCCGAAGGACAAATGTGAAGGCGGTCCCTGTCCCACGACGGTGCCTGAACCTGCAACAGCGATGTTGCTAATAATCGGAATGGGCCTCGCGAGTGTTGCAGCGCATTATCGTTTCAGGTTGTGACGCTTCATCGAGTCTACGGCACAAGCGAGTGCTGATTACATAGGTCAGCCACTTCCCGGAGGAACGCTGCATTACGGCTGCAAGCCGATCACGCCAGAACAGGCCGACGACCAACGCGCACCCTGAGCATCGAGGACTCGACAGCCCCGGGGACTTTCTACTTTGACAGCAGCGCGGCAGTCGGACGTCGCGACGGTCCGTGATTCCAACGCGGCTACTCCTTCGGGCAGTCCGTCCGCCGTCCAGCGCCCACTTGCGCGGTCAGCAATAGGTCGCTGGCGATCCGCTGCGAGTAGCACCATCGAAACACTCAGTGATTAGCGTGGCCTAGAGGGCACGTTTCTTGTTCATCTAGCCTTCATACCGTCAGGAGATTGTTCATTCCACTTTCCGCGGCTGCCTCCACGGAATGTGGGGAGATGTAGAACCTTGAGCATTGCAATATCGGCCTGCCCGGCGTGTGGTTTCGTGACGACTGTGGTGGCCTTTTCCCGGCTGAGCGCAATCGTGAATTACTACCTGTGCAAGAAATGCGGGCACATCTGGGCGGTTCACAAGACGGACCCGACCGTCATCGACCACTTCATGCCGCTCCGGAAGGGGGCTGAGTAACTTCCAATCACAACTGGCACGAGGGCTCGATAGCGATGCGTCCTTCGATCTCGACTCCAGCAACCGTCACGCGCATTGGATCAGTAACTCACGCCGACCCGCTTGGATTTCACTGCGCCGACGTCGGCGAAAGCTTTGTCTAACGGCTCAATCACAGCCACTATCCGGCACAACGGATCCCTCCTTCCGCTCGCGACGGCCCCAAGCGTCGTGGGGAACAGAGAGTGACGTTCCGCAGTCGGGGCAGATGATGATGTCGAGCCCCGTCTGCCGGACCGCGACCGTGAGTGGGCTCGACAGGCAGACCGGGCAGAGCCCAATTAAATGGCTCAGATCCGGTGGTCTCTTCCGGTCCATGACCGAGGGTGCCATGCAAAGGACGCCGCGTCGTCCGGTGTAGCGTGCAACGAAGGCCTGAGTCAGACGTTTGAAGCACGCGACGCGTTAGCGGAATCACCAGTCTCACCCTGTCACCATCTCACCCGCAGCGTCTTCATCATTCCGGTCTTGAATCGATTGACCCATCGGGTAACCGCAGCCCAGTGCACGTTGCGCGAACGTCTTGTTCTCCTGTAGCCCTCGAGATTCAATCAGCGTGTCCCGACTGGATTGGAGCGAGATTGTTGTGATGTTCAATCAGGGGTCCTGCCAGCTGACGAAACCGACACTCGTCTAACTACCGGTCTGTGCGGCGGTGTCGATGCGAAGCTCGGCGATGCGAAGCGTAAGGGTTACGTTTGAGGTGACGCCGGAATGCCGGTAGGTCAGATTGCAGAGCGGCTCGGCGACGTCAACGCCAGCCTTCGCGGCGCTCAGCGCCACGTGTGTGAGCAGCTCGATGAGACGGTGATCGGTATCGTCCAACTCGATCCGAATGCTCCGGCCTGAAGACGACGATCCGAGTTCGACGGGACAGCCGAGGCCATGGGCAAAGTCGTGGACGAGACGCAGCACCAGATCGTGCTCGCTGACGAGCGTCACGGATACAGTCATAAGCCCATCAAGTCTACTGCCTTTATTTTGCTCATTGGTGCCCTGGTCCGGAAATCGTCTCGCCTCAGTCACCCACCATTAGGCCACGAACGCAGATACCGCTGGACTGCCGGGCATAATTCGCCTACGCGAGGCCTGCGACGGGAGCCGCGAGGTCGGCGACGAGCGTGGGAGCAACTACTCTTCCGATTCCTCCCAGAGCGCCTGTCAAACACTCAGCGGAGGTCCTGTCCTAGCGTCCTAGCTGTCCCAGTGAACTCTGCACGGAGGCAATTCGGAGAACAGAAACACGGGATGGAGTGGAAGTGCCAGGACATCTGGGACAGCCTCGCGCAACCGACTCGCAATCGCTATTTGCGAACCAGCCGTACACCCGCCTGGGCTATCTCCGCCTCCATCACTCCATGTTCATTCGGTCTGAACTCAACCTCGAACAGCCGCGCGGTGAACCGAGTGGTAGACAGCGATATAAGCGGCAGACTTCCTCTGCCGTCGATGTCCAACAGCAGTTCTCCATCGACTAATCTCACATCCAGCGTCTTGAAGGGGATGCCCGGTGCGGGACCGTCGACAACATAGCGTCCGGCGTATCGTGAAAGCGTTTCGACGGGAACGACGACCTGTTTCTGTTCGTCTGTGGGGCCGGAGAGTGCTCGTCGCCTTGACTCGTTTTCGTTGCAGACGTATTCGAGCAAGTCGGTGTCGGGAGCGAGCACCACGGTCACGGGCACTGTCCAGGGGCGTGTATAAGCGCCCTTATCCTCCAACGTCACCTGAAGGTCGATGGCGCCGACGTTTCGGCGTTGGAATCTTTCCGTGGTGCGAAGTGCTTCAGTGTGTGGGTGACCACCGAAATCGAGCCAAGTCCTCTCGTTGAACCCAGTGCTCTCCACGACCAATGTGTCTCCCTCCCAGCGGCCCACCGAATACCCCATGAAGCTCGGCGTCGGGTCGGCTGGCAACGCACGTCCATCGAGAAATATCTGTCTGTAGCTCAGGTCCTCGTAAAGGAGCGTGATGACGTTGGGAATCTGTGTGATCTTGACCCACGGCGTCATGGGTCTACTTCCAACGATGAGGCGAGGACCACCCGGTAAACACCCAATGGTCCAGGGATCATCTTTGCCATGGTTGGACACCCGCTCACGGAAAAGCTTGTTCGCCCAAGGCATGATCTCGGTGGTCTTTAGATCAGCGACGATGTTCTGGATATAGGCAATCGCGAGCCGCATCTGCCAAACACCTGAGAAATCGGGTTTGCCATCCGCGCTTTTGGGAGCAGGTGCAGTCAAATCCGGCTTGCCGTCTGGTGTGCGCGGAATACCGGGTGTCGGAGACTTGAGCCACTGCGCGTCTGTGCTGGTCGCGAGCAGCACCGTCAGCGCCAACGCACCCATCGCTAGTCGCGGCATACGTCCTCCAATCAAACATCGCCGTGCAGAACGGATGTGGGGCGACCAGATTATATTCGGGAGGGGCGAGCAGCGATACCGACCAGCGTTGCCCTTGACGACTGTGGGCAGCAACCGTGTCCTGGCGTTATGCTGCGAGCCGTGCAGGGTAGAGATAAGTTAGTCGGTCTCCCACTCGTTAGACGAAAGTAGGAAGTGAAGATGGGGCAGCGCCTAGATCGCTTCTTCGCGGGCTCACCCAAGCCGCTCCGCCTAGCCTTCGTCGGGTGGGTGATTGCCGCTATTGGCGCTGCACTTGCCTTCGGCATCGACTTCGGGCCGGGCAAGCCACTGGCCTATGTTGCGGCCGTCATCGTCCTTCTAGGCATCGGCATTTGCTGGGTCGGGGTGGGATGGGGCTGCTGGCGCACGTTCTTCAGGCCGTCTGGCGATCGCGGTGATGGCGACTAAAACAACCGACGACCAACGCGCACTCTGAGCGTCGAGGACTCGACAAGCTCGATGCGGCCTTCCACTTCGACACCCGCAACCTTCACACGCGCCGGATCGTCAACCCGCGCCGACCCGCTGATCAGCCGCACGGCTCTCGGCTGCGGCTCGTCTTCCCACTCGAACTGCACTGGCCGGAGGCGTGTCCAGTTGTTCCAGCGAGTCATCCTCGCCACAGCTTCTTTGTCCCTTAGCTACTAACCATCGGCAAGCTGGCCTCGTTTGTCTACGTGTCGTCAACCGGTCGCCACCATCGCGGACGAAGCGACGGGAACGGTTATCTTCAACTGCCCACGGTGCGGCTACCTGGTCAACGGACAACGCGACAACGAAGGTGTGCTGCCCATTTTGGGTCGAACCGCGCTGCAGGCTTTCGATCACTCCTACAACCTGCAGGGCGGTTTCGGCTCTACCTTCGTGCACCGCTCAACCACGACCGCCCGCATCAGGCGCTCGACATGTGTACTCCGGCGAGTCGCGACGCGCCCTCCACGCGCCCGTATCAGGGGCTCGAGGAACTCGACTACCCGTTTCATGACTGGACCGCCGTGATCACCACGTGCGGCCGCATTTGCTACCAGAGTCGCAAGATTAACGTCAGCCAGGTGTTTGCGGGGCAGAAGGTGGGCGTCAAACAAGTCGACGAGCACATTTGGCTCGTCACCTTCATGCACTACGATTTGGGCTACTTCGACGATGAGACCTGTAGACGCGAACCGATCGACAATCCGTTCGGTCCGAATCTGTTACCTATGTCTCCGGAATAGACCCTGCAAATCTTGGCGCGCCCGGCAGGACTCGAACCTGCGACCCCCGGCTTAGAAGGCCGGTGCTCTATCCAACTGAGCTACGGGCGCGTTGTCTGTAGGGTACTTGAACCGAAGGAGGGAGTGAACCCTTCTGACCTTCACTGAACGCCTGGCGATCTTAGAGGGCTGGCGGTTTATTCAACTGGGCTACGCGCGCTCGTCTGCAGGTCGTTCTCTCAGCGCGACGCGAATCGAATGATGTGCGCTGCCGTCTCATCACCCTCATCGCCAACGCGCTCCCAGATCGTGGCGTGATTCCGATCACGTACCATCGCGATCTCGACTCGCGCGCGACCAGCCGCTTTCATCGCCGCTGCAACCTCGACGTTCTGCGCGCGCCGCCAGTCCTCGTCGTCGTCGGCATAGAGAATCAGCATCGGCGGTCCGTCGGCCCGCAGGTGGTGCGCCGGTGACGCGTCGATCCAGACGCGTTGATCCGTACCCCACACGCTCTTATCACGATCGGGCGCGACTCCACGCCGCTCGACCCAGTAGAACGCACTGACTGGAACGGCTCCGCGGATATCGCGCGGCGACAGCCTGTGCGCCGCGAGATAGCGCTCGTCGGTCGACAGCAGCGCGACCAGATATCCACCAGCGGAATAGCCGATGAGAAACACGCGATCGGGATCGCTCCCGTACTCGGCGATGTGACGCTTGACCCACGCAAAGGAAGCGGCCGCGTCCTGCGCGTGCGCCGGATGCGAAACACCAGGCGAGAGGCGATAGTTGACGACGACGGTCACGAAACCAGCGGACGCGAAACGCTGCCCGACGAAGGCATCTTCGGCCTTGTCGCCACCCATCAACTGGTTGCCGTAGTACGAGACGATCACCGGCGCCTTGTCCCGCCCCTCGGGCAGATACAGATCCAGCTTGTCCTTGTCGTCCGCGTAGTTCGCGCCCTGCAGGTACGACACATTTCGCACGACGCGCACCTTGAACGTCTCCGCATAGGCTGCCGTCACTGTCGCTGCCCAGCACACCACGACGAGGAAGACAATGGATCGCTTCAGGCCACCAATAGTAAACGGGCGGCGGTCGCCGTGCTAAGCTTGAGTGTTCACTCCTTGCCGGGGTTCCCAACGCGCCTGCGTTGGGATGGGATGGTGGGTGTAGCTCAGGGGTAGAGCGCCTGACTGTGGCTCAGGAAGTCGCGGGTTCGA
>Ga0075424_100007588_pt1 | contig 10538 bp, 13 predicted proteins | sample SoiMethybrSBSTD3_FD_75301 | JGI IMG/M metagenome (GOLD analysis project Ga0075424, IMG submission 75301) | Bulk soil microbial communities from a Populus tree surrounding site in Tennessee, USA - Soil MetaG P. TD hybrid SBSTD3 | ecosystem: Environmental > Terrestrial > Soil > Tree plantation...
TCCACCAGGTCGCGTAGGTCGAGAACTTGAAGCCCTTCCGCCAGTCGAACTTCTCCGCAGCGCGGATCAGACCGAGGACGCCCTCCTGGACGAGGTCGCCCAGGGTGATGCCCTGCGTCTGGTACCGCTTCGCGATGGAGACGACCAGGCGGAGGTTGCAGTTGATCATCCGCTCCTTGGCGGCGAGATCGCCATTCTCGATGCGCTTCGCGAGCTCGACCTCCTCCGCCGCGGTGAGCAGCGGGTAGCGGCCGGCCTCGTTGAGGAACATCTGGAAGGAATCGGTCGTGTACAGGCCGGTGCCGATGCTCAGGTCGAGCTCGAACTCCTCCTCCTCGGCTTCAGGGGCTGCGCCGTGGTTCTCGAGCTCGACGGCCAGCGTCTCCGCCTCGGCCTCGTCGAGGTCGTGCGTGAGGACGGCTTCGGCCACGTCGGCAGGGGTGATCGCCCCGTTCTCGGCGCGCAGGTGAAGGAGCGCCTCCAGGGCGTCGTGCACCGCAGTGGTCATGCTGATGTGGGTCAACGAACTCCTTACTTCTTGTCGTACGTGTCTTCGAGGGAGACGGCGCGCGCGGTTTGCGCGTCTGCCATCACTCGTATAAACGCGTTGGTTTCCAGCGTTATTCCACGGGCGGCGTGGCGTACTTGAGAACTTAGTGACAGACTGTTACTAACGTGTTAGGGCGCACGTTGCGGCCCCATTAAGGGGGAATCGGCCTCCTCCGAAGCGGGATTCAGGGCGCCGTTCGGCCGTTTTCGAGGAAGGCGGCGTGGGTGACGGGCATTTTCCGCTCCAGGAACCGCTCCGCCGCCCGGGCGACTTCCCGGATCTCGTACTGGGCGTGCTCGGAGTTCCGGAGCGAGCAGAAGTGCATGAGGGAACGCGGGTTACAGCTCCAGTAGTAGGTCGTGTACATGTTGAGCGGCAGGACGGTGCGGGCGACCTCCTTGGCGACGCCGAGGTCGAGCAGCCGCTCGTAGGTCGCGAAGGCTTCGATCGACTGCCGCTCGATCTCCTGCCGGGTCGCCTCCCGCGTCGCGTCGTCGACCGGCTCGAACGTGTAGGCCCCTGGCTTCCCGACCTGCGTCCGCACGTTCGTGGGGATGTAGAACTCGGCCTTCATCTTCGAGTACCTGCCTGACCACTCGTTGTACGAATGCCCGGCGCGGTGGCGGTGGTGCTCGCGGACGACGAAGAGCGGTGCCTTGACGATGAACCGGAAGTAGCCGTGCTCGAACGGGGAGCCGTGGCGGTCCCGCATCAGGAAGCGGATGAGGCCCTCGTCCTTCTCGGTGAGCTCGTCCGAGGCGAGGTTGAAGGACACCCGCGCCCCGTTCGCCACGGCAAGGTCGGAGGCGAACGCGCCGTCCAGCGCCACGAACCCCTTGTCGAGCACAGGAACGACGTTCTCGGGCGCCTGGACGGTGTCGTCGATGCGGCGCGGCTTCTTCTCCTCGGCGGTCACGGTCGCGGGCAAGGTCCGGGACCCTAGAGCCCGGACCGGACGGAACGCACGACGGCTTCCACGGCCGCCGCATCGCGCTCTTCGTTCCAGCAGGCCGCGCACCGTGGCTCGTACAACTCGGCGTCCCCGACGACGAAGCGCGGGGCGTCCAGCGGCGCCGGCCGGCCGTCGATCAGCCGCTGTGTCAGCACCGCGTCGTTGCCGCAGCGCGAGCACCGCCCGACGAGGCGGACGACCCGCGTCGCGTCACCGGCGACCATTGCGGTCGTCTCGAACTTCTCCCCGCGGAAGTCGCGGTCGAGCCCGACCGCGACGACGTCGAGCCCGCGCGCACGCAGCTCACGGACCGCCTCGGCGAGGCTCCGCTCGAAGAACTGGATCTCGTCGATCAGGACGAGCCCGGATGCCGGCGCGCGGGTGAGGATCTCGTCCCCCGAGGCGACGGAGTCTGCGGGCAGCTCGCGGCCCGAGTGGCTCACGATGCGGTCGGCCGGGTGCCGGCTGTCGCGCGCCGGCTTCACGGCGAGGATGCTTCGGCCGCCCGCACGCGCGTGCTCATAGCGCTCGATCAGGGCGTCGGTCTTGCCGCTGAACATCGGCCCGACGACCACGAGCAGCTTGCCCTGCATCTCCACGCATCCAGGGTAGGCGACCGGGGTCGGTGGCTGACACCTGCCTCGCGGCGCTGCCCCAGACAAACAGGCTGACTACCGTACGGTCGATGATCCGCATCGGCACGTCGGGCTGGTCGTATCCGTCATGGCGGCCGGGGTTCTATCCGGACGGCATGCAGCCGACCGAGTTCCTGCCCTTCTACGCCGAGCGCTTCGACACCGTCGAGCTCAATTCGACCGGCTACCGCCTGCCGAGCGCCGACCAGTTCCGCCGCTGGGCGGACGCGGTGCCGGACGGGTTCGAGTTCTCGGTGAAGTTCGCGCTGAGGCGCCTCGACCGCGTGACGAGCTTCTTCGAGCGCGTGCTCTCGCTCGGCGACCGGCTCGGCCCGGTCCGCATCGTCTACGAAGGCCCGCGCGACGACGGGACGCGCTCGTTCGTCGAGGGCTCGGCGCCCGACGGCGTCAAGCTCGCGTGGGACTTTCGCCACGAGAGCTGGGACGGGATCGACGGTCTCGTCCAGGTGAACGACCCCGCGGCTGCGCCGTTCCGCTACCTGCGGCTGCGCGAGCCGCCGTACACCGACGACCAGCTGCGAGCATTCGCGGAGACGGTGCGCGACCCGGCGTACGTCTACATCCGGCACGAGGACGAGCCGACCGCCCCGCCCACCGCGGAACGTCTCCGCGAGCTCCTCCACTCGTAGCGCCATGTGGGTCGCCCGCGAATCGCTACGGCTCCTCGAGAAGATCGCGATCGCCTTCGGCGTCGCGCTCGTGATCGCAGCGATCTGGGCCGCGATCAGCGAGCACGGCTTCGTCCACGACTTCCGCAACACGTGCCTCCTGGTCGGCGCGTTCAGCCTCGTCATGGCCGCGATCGGCCGCAACACGCAGTTCGAACGACGGCTGGACTAGTAGCCCGCGGACGCGCCCGCGCGCGCGAGGTGCGCCCCCGACTCGAGGATCTCGCCGACCTGCTCGACCGCGAAGCGGATCTCGTCGTCGGTCGTGAAGAAGTGCGGCCCGAAGCGCAGCCCTGCGTCCGGCCGGTAGTCGCAGATGATGTCGCGCGCGGCGAGCTCCGCGTGCACGGCCTGGAAGTCCGGCACGCGGAAGACGACCGACCCGCCGCGAAGCTCCGGGTCCCGCGGCGAGGTGAGCTCGAAGCCCGCCTCGTCGAGCAGCTCGACGAGCAGCGCCGTCTGCCGCATCGAGTTCGCACGGATGCGCTCGACGCCGATCTCGCGGACGATCTCGTAGCCGGCGCTCGCCGCGTAGTTCGCCGCCACGACCGGCGTCCCGGTGAGGAAGCGCGCGGCGCCCGGCGCGGGCGCCATCTCCGTCTCGAACGCGAACGGCCGCGCGTGACCCTGCCACCCTGCGAACGCCGGCTCGAGCTGCTCCGCGACATCCGGACGCACGTAGAGCCAACCGGCACCCGGCCCGCCGCACAGCCACTTCACGGACCCGCCGACGCAGAACTCGACTCCGAGCACAGCCACGTCGAGGGGCACGGCGCCGGCCGACTGGTACGCGTCGAGGCAGACGTACGCACCCGCCTCGTGTGCGCGCGCGACGATCCGCTCCACCGGTTGGATCTCCGCCGTCTTGTAGAGCACGTGCGACACCGGCACGAGCAGCGTGCGCTCGTCGATCGCGTCGATCACGGCCTCGGCGTCCTCGCACACGACGACCTCCGCGCCGAACCGCGACCAGGCCTGCTGCACGTAGCGCACCGACGGGAACAACCCAGCCTCGAACACGATGCGGTTGCGCGGCGGCCTCACGTCGAAGCACGACAGGACGATCGCCTCGGCGACCGTCACGTTCTGGTGCATCACGGTCGAGCCGGGCGGCGCGCCGATGATCGAGCCGACAAGATCGCCGACGGTGAAGACGGTGTCCCACCACCCTTCGCCCCACGCGCGCGCGCCGCGAGTCTTCCACTCGCGCGCGAACTGCTCGAGCCGCCGCTCGGCCTCCGCAGGCATCGCGCCGAGGGAATGGTTGATGAGGTACGTCGTCGACTCGAGGATCGGGAACCGGTCGCGATACGCGGTGAGGTCGACCTTCGCCGTCACGGCCGAAGCGTAGTCGCGCCGCCGGCAGGCGACTGCCGATCCGCGCCGGGCGTCGGCGGCTTCGAGTCGACGAGCACGGCGGCGGCGAGCAGAACCGCGATCCCGACCAGGCTCTCCCCCGCCAGGCTGCGCCCGAGCCGCGTGAGCATGCCCGCATCCGCGCGGTCGAGCGCGGGTCGCACGACGAAGTGGTGGAACGCACCCCAGGCGAGCGCGATGCACACGAGGCCGATCTTCACGAGCAGCACGCGCCCGTAGCCTTGCGTCCAGAGATCGCTGAAATGCGGCAGGCGGACGATGCTCAGGTACGTGCCGGCGCCGAGCACGAGTGCGATGAGCACCGTCGCGAGGCGAGAGAACCGAGTGAACGCGTTCCGGCGCAGCTCCGGCGCGCCGTACCACAGGAGCCCGGCCATCGTGGCGAGGCCGCCGATCCAGACCGATGCAGCCGCGATGTGGACCCAGTCGGCGACTGCGGTCTTCCACGACGAGCCGGGATCGAGCGCATCATGACCAGACCACGACAGCCCGCCCGCGAAGAGCACGGAGAGAACGAACGCCGGCACGAGGAGCGACGGCCGGTCCAGCAGCCACGAGACGTAGACGAGCGCGAGCACGCCCGCGAAGCCCAGCGTCATCACGACGAACGCGTGCCCGAAGCGCGTCGCCGCCATCGGCGAGAGATCGCCGTACAGGAAGTTCCCGAACGGAAGCTGCAGCGCGTCCTCCGCTCGCAACGAGAAGGCCGCGATGCCGGCGTTGATCGCAACCGCGATGCCGAGGCCCGCCGCGACCGCGATCTTCCGGTCGAGCGAGCGCGGGACGTTCAGTCCGCGCAGGCAAAAGATGCGGAAGCCGAGCGACCCGATCGCGAGCGCGAGCCCGAGGAACCAGATCCAGCGGACGATGTGCTCCGCTGCCGTCGGGCCGCCTGCGCCGTACGCCTCGCCGACCGCGGGCGCCGGCACACCGAGACCGAACGTAAACACGCCGGAGACGACGTGCGAGTCGGCGGAGATCGCGCGCCAGCGGACGGTGTAGGTCCCGAGCTTCAGCGGCGCGACCCGCGCGACGACGTCCGTGCCGGCGGTATGAGCACCAGAGGCGAACTCCTTCCCGACGCCGTTCAGAACTTTGATCGAACCGGGCAGCACCTTGACGTGCTGGTCGAAGTGCAGGACGATCCGGCCGGGGCTGCGCTTCAACTCGTGCCCGAACGGCGGCGCGGTCGACCGCAGGGTCGCGTGCGCCGACGCCGCCGCCGGGAACGTGAGCGCGACGAGCACGACGAGCAGCGCCCGTCTCATCGGTGCGGCGTCCCTGCGAGCGGCGAGAGGTGGCCGAACACGGGCGCGACGTCGCGGTCGGTGTAGAGCATGACCGCGACGGAGACGATCGTCAGCGCCATGCACGCCTGCAGCGCGGCCGACCGCGGCCGCAGCACCAGCGCGAGCGGTGCGAGCGCGCCGATGACGAACGTCCACCCGATCAGGTGGTGAAGGAAGGCCGACCGCGCGAAGAACCACGGGTTCTGCTCGTGCACGATGAACGCCGTCCCCGTGACCGCGAACGCGAGCGGCCACGTGAGGCGCCAGAGCGGCGACGTCAGCCGGCCGCGCACAAGACCGAGCTCCGCGCCTCCGGCGAGCATCAGCACCTCGGCCCACGAGCCGTGCGCGTACATGTGGATCGACGAGTTCGTGAAGAACGCCATCACGGGCCACAGCAGGACGCCCATCGCGAACGCCACGCCGGGCCAGAGGTACTTCCGCCACGGGCGCGCGCCCCAAACCTCCTGTCCGACGATCGCCTCGCAGAGGAGGCATAGCCCGATGAAGAGCATCACCGAGGCGAACAGCCAGTGGACCATCTCAGCGTGGGGCAGCATCGTGCCTCTCCAGATCGGCGAGCAACGGCTTCGCCACGACGAGCGCGAAGACGACGCCCACCGCCGCGACGAGCAGCGGCGGCTCGATCAGGAGCCACCAGAGCCCCTGTCCGCGCGGGTGCAGGAACGTCAGACGGTACGGCTGCAGGATCCCCCAGATGACGCCGCACGCGATCGTGATCGGGCCGATCAGCGAGACCGCGCGCGCACGCGGCGGCGAACGTCTCGCGGCGTCCGCCGGGATCTCATGAACGAGTGGTGTTTCCATGCTGCTCCTTCAGGTTGCGTGCACCGGGACGACATCAGCCGCCCGCGGTCCTCTCGTGCCTGCCTGTTGTCAGGCGGCGGCCGGAGGAGGACGCGATTCGAAGGAGAGCCCGAAGCGGCGGCGCGGACCGCTCTCGTCCGTCGCGCGCGCGTACGGGCGACGGTTCGACGCCTCGAGCGCTACACGAATGATGCGGCGCACGCGCGCGAACGTCCGCACGGCGTAGTCCTCCACCTCGTACAGCCAGCTCGCGAAGCGCCACACGAGCGCGATCGCCATCGCGAGCACTGCGAACACCGGCAGCGCGTAGGTGTGGAGCCACGGCGCGAGCAGGGGCCACCGCCCGTGGGCCATGCCGTCGGCGTCGATGTGCACGAGGTAGAGCAACGACGTGACGACGAACGACGAGAGCCAGATGCGCGGGGACACACCGCTGCACAGCCGCGGCGACCGGTGCTCGTGCGCCCTCCCGAGGGCGGTCAGCAGGCGATTGCCGGCGTCCGCGGCCGCCCACGCGCGCAGGCCGCGCGCGACCAGCGCGGCGAGCGCAAGCGCGGCGACGATCTTCACGCCGACCAGCAGGAACGGGTAGTAGCTCGCGTCCTTCGGCGCCATCGGCTCGACATGGAAGAGCCGGTCGACGTGCGTCGTCAGGCTACGCCCGAGAACCTCCGCGATCACGACCAGGACCGCGAACGTGACCACGCCTCGCTTCCGAACCAGGCGATGCATCCTCGATCGATCATACCCCTGGCCCCTGCGGAACTTGCTTGCGCAAGAGTTGCCAAGGGTGCTTCAATCGCCCCTGTGGACGGCGACACAACCGAGCCGTTGCGCGAGCCGCCCGTGCGCGGCAGCGAGCGGCGGGGTCAGGCGACGGTGGTGCGGCTCGGCGGCGAGCTCGACCTCTACAACGCGGACGAGGTCCGCGCGGCGCTGATGAACGCGATCGACTCCGGAACGGAGCGCATCGTCGTCGACATGTCGGAGGTCGAGTTCGTCGACTCGACCGCGCTCGGCGTGCTGATCGAGGCGCGCTCGAAGATCGGCCATGACGGGTTGCTCCTCGCGGCGCCGCAGCCCGAGACCCGGCGCACGCTCCAGGTCAGCGGCCTCGACCGGCACCTGCCGGTGCACGACTCCGTCGACGGTGCTCTCGCCGCCGCCTCGTGATCCGCCGAGCGCGGCCCGACGAGGCCGAGGCGCTGCTGCGGGTACAGCGCGAGGCGGCGGTCGCGGCGTTCGCGCACGTCTTCCCGCCGGACTCGTATCCGTTTCCCGACGAGGACGTGCGCCAGGCATGGCGCCGCGCACTCGCTGATCCGACGGTCGAGGTCTACGTCGCGGAGCGCGAGGGCGAGCTCGCCGGCTCGGTGTCGGTCGGCCACGGGTTCCTGCGCACGCTCTACGTCCTGCCGGCGCAGCAGGGCGGCGGTGTCGGGTCCGCGCTCCACGACCACGCCCTCGACAGGCTGCGGGCGCTCGGCGCGCGCGAGGCGAAGCTGTGGACGCTCGAGGAGAACCACGGTGCCCGCCGCTTCTACGAGAAGCGCGGCTGGCGGCCGAACGGCGAGACGCGGATCGTCGAGTTCCCGCCGAACCCCATCGACGTCGGCTACTCGTTGCCGCTCGCGGAAAGGGAATAGGCTAGGCGCGGGTGGCGATGCAGCGGCTCGAGGAGACCTACAGGCGGTCGCTCGAAGAGCCCGACTCCTTCTGGGCGGAAGCCGCAGGTGCGATTGAATGGGACGAGCCCTGGCAACGCGTGCTGGACGGCTCGCGCGCCCCGTTCTACCGCTGGTTCAGCGGCGGACGCATGAACACCTGCCACAACGCGCTCGATCGCCACGTCGACGGCGGGCGCGCCGACCAGCCGGCGCTCGTCTACGACTCGCCGGTCACCGACACGATCAAGACGTTCACCTACCGGGAGCTGCGCGACGAGGTCGCGCGCTTCGCGGGGGCGCTCGCCGCGCAGGGCGTCGGGCACGGAGACCGGGTGATCGTCTACATGCCGATGGTGCCGGAGGCCGTGATCGCAATGCTCGCGTGCGCGCGCCTCGGTGCGATCCACTCCGTCGTCTTCGGGGGCTTCGCCGCGAACGAGCTCGCGACGCGCATCGAGGACGCGAAGCCGAAGGTGATCGTCTCCGCGTCGTGCGGCATCGAGCCCGGGCGGCTCGTCGAGTACAAGCCGCTGCTCGACGCGGCGATCGCGGCGGTCGACTCGAAGCCGGAGCGCTGCATCGTGCTCCAGCGCCCGCTGCTCGAGGCGCCTCTCGACCCGCGGCGCGACATCGAGTGGAACGACGCGCTCGCCGGGGTCGAAGCCATGCCGTGCGCGTCGCTCGCCGCGACGGACCCGCTCTACATCATCTACACGTCCGGCACGACCGGGCAGCCGAAGGGCATCGTGCGCGACAACGGCGGGCACGCGGTCGCGCTTGCGTGGTCGATGAAAAACATCTACGACGTCGATCCGGGCGAGGTCTACTGGGCGGCGTCCGACATCGGCTGGACCGTCGGCCACTCGTACACGGTCTACGGGCCGCTGTTGCACGGCTGCACGACGATCCTCTACGAGGGGAAGCCGGTCGGGACGCCGGACGCCGGCGCATTCTGGCGCGTGTGCGAGCAGCACGGCGTCTGCACACTCTTCACCGCTCCGACCGCATTTCGCGCGATCCGCCAGCAGGACCCCGAAGGCGGGCACATCGGCCGCTACGACCTCTCGCGCCTGCGCGCGCTGTTCCTCGCCGGCGAGCGCTGTGACCCCGAGACGCTCAAGTGGGCGGAGGCGCAGCTGCGGATCCCGGTGATCGACCACTACTGGCAGACGGAGACCGGCTGGCCGGTCGTCGCGAACTGCATCGGCATCGAGCGCCTGCCCGTCGTGGCCGGGTCGCCGACGAAGCCCGTGCCCGGCTGGGATCTCCGCGTCGTCGACGACGGCGGCAACGAGCGGCCGCGGGGCGAGATCGGCCCGATCGTCGTGAAGCTTCCGCTGCCGCCCGGCTCGTCGCCGACGCTGTGGAACGCGGACGACCGGTTCCGCGAGACGTACCTCTCGCGCTTCCCGGGCTACTACCAGACCGCGGACGCCGGCTACGTCGACGAGGACGGCTACGTCTTCGTGATGGCGCGAACGGACGACATCATCAACGTCGCCGGGCACCGGCTCTCCACCGGCGCGATCGAGGAGGTGCTGGCGGCGCATCCGGACGTCGCCGAGTGCGCCGTGATCGGCGTCGCCGACGAGCTCAAGGGGCAGATCCCGATCGGCCTGCTCGTGCTGAAGGCGGGCGTCGAGCGGCCGCACGAGGAGATCGCTGCGGAGTCGATTCGCCTCGTGCGCGAGCGGATCGGCCCGGTCGCCGTCTTCAAGCAGGCGGTCGTCGTCGATCGGCTTCCCAAGACCAGGTCGGGCAAGATCCTGCGCGGGACCATGCGCCGGATCGCCGACGGCGAGGAGTACACGACGCCCGCGACGATCGACGATCCCGCGATCCTCGCGGAGATCACCGATGCGCTCGAGCGCATCGGCTACGCAGGCACCGGCGCGGCCGTCATCCGCTGAGGTCGCGCGCGTAGCTCGCGAGCGAGCGCCGGTAGCGCGGCAGGTGCCTGGCCAGCGCGGCGAGAGCGACCGCGACGGCCTCGCGCTCGCGGCGCGTGTCGACGAGGGAGAGCGCGAGGAACGCCTCGACGGCGTCGTCGAGGTCGTCCGAAGCGTTGTCGCGTTCGGCTCGGAGAAGCGCGACACCTCGTCGGCGCGGCCGACGTTTCGTAGCGAGCTCGCAAGCTGGATCACGGCGCGCCTGCGCAGCGGCGGCTCGAGCCCGAGCTCCAGCGCCTCCTCGTACAGCCGCACGGCGTCGTGCTCGTGCCCCGTCGAGTCGAGCGCCGACGCACGCTCGAACGCTGCCACCGCCGGCGGGAGCTTCGTCGCCAAGTTGTCCATGCGCGCGAGGAACGTCGCCTCGTCGAGCTCGTTGAACGACGCCCAGAGCTCGTCGACCTCGTTCTCCCGGGATTCGGTCACGCCGGCGCCTCAAGCATCGTCGGTGGCGGCGAAGTCGAAGCGGGTGCCGACGCTGTTCTGAAGGAAGGCGTCCGGGAAGCGCGCCGCGAGTGCGTGCGTGGCCTTCCAGCCCGTGCAATGCGCCGGGACGAGGTAGTCGGGTGCGAGCTCGGCGAACGCGTCGCACGTCGGCCCGA
>Ga0075424_100007589_pt1 | contig 10538 bp, 12 predicted proteins | sample SoiMethybrSBSTD3_FD_75301 | JGI IMG/M metagenome (GOLD analysis project Ga0075424, IMG submission 75301) | Bulk soil microbial communities from a Populus tree surrounding site in Tennessee, USA - Soil MetaG P. TD hybrid SBSTD3 | ecosystem: Environmental > Terrestrial > Soil > Tree plantation...
CGGCGCGGCTGGCCGTGCATGAACGTGACCATCACCCGTTCGACAGGCTCGAGCCGCGCGGCCGCGCTCTTCGCGCCGGACGCGCGGACGCCGGGCGCGATGAGGCCGACGCCTGTCGCGGCCGCGACGACGAAGCCGAGCGTGAACACGGCCATCGCCGCGACGATTCCGCCGACCGGGCCGCGAAGGCCCTGCGGCAGGGTGCCGCGCGCGAGCAGCAGCGACAGCGCGCCGGCGGCCATCCACGCGGAGGTCAGCGTGTAGACGAGGTACTCGAGCGCGACGCCGCCGAACGCGTCGGCGCCCGACAGCCCCTGCTTCGTGAGCAGCCAGCCTTTCGCCGGCTCGGCGAGAAACGGGCCGGTGAACGTGAGCATCTCGATCGCTTCGCCGGAGAGACGGACGCGGAGCACGTCGGCGTAGCGAAGCACGTCGAGGCTCCGCCAGAGCGCCGCGGCGCGGACGGCGATGTGCGCGAGATACAGCGCGGAGACGATGACGAGCGCGGGTCCGGTACGCCGCAGCAGCTCGGCGACTGCGCCGATGCCAACCTGCCGAACCAGGGCGACGAGCACGGCGAGCCCCGCGGCGAGCACGGCGACACGGATGCCGCGCGTCACGTGACGACTATAGCTTCACCGCCGCGGCGATCACGACCTGCGCCTCCTCGGGCGCGCAGCGCCGGATGCGCGGGCGCGCGAGGCGCCAGACGATCGGCATCGCCATCCAGATCCGCAGCGTCGGGAAGTACGGCACGAGGCCGACCATCGTCAGGCCGTGGAACCCGTCGAAGAGCGCGCGGAAGCGATCGATCGGATAGTGGCGGTAGTGTTTCAGCTCGCGCGCGCTGCAGTCCGTGTTCGTCGAGACGACGATGCGGCCGCCCGGCCGCAGGACCCGCCGCGATTCGTCGATGACCTGCTGCTCGTGCTCGTCCGGCACGTGCTCGATGACGTCGAGCATCGTGACCAGATCGAACGCCGCGTCGCGAAACGGCAGCGCCGCGCCGCAGCAGGCGACGAACCGCGCGTCGGCGACGAGCACGCGGGCGTGGCCGAGCGCGCGCTGCGACACGTCGACGCCGACGCTTCGCGCGTGCCGCGCCGCGTCGGCCGTGAAGCGCCCGTCGCCGCACCCGACGTCGAGGAGCGCCGGACGCGCCGGCGCGCCGTGCGGCGGCGCCGCGATGCCGGCGAGCTCGAGCACGACCTGCGTGCGCAGCATGTACTCGTGCTCGTCGTTGGGCCGCTGCCGCCAGTGGTACGGCGTGGCGTACTGCCGCTCCTGCAGCCAGCCCTGGAGTGTTCTGCGCCGCGCGCCGCTCACACGCGCTGGCGATCGGGCATCGGCACGTAGCTCGCCCGGCGAAGAATCTCCGCCATCCAGTCCGCTTCGGGATACGGCGTCGCCTTCAGCCGCGCGATTTCCTTCTCGACGTCGTACTCGACGCGGCGGATTGCCACCTCGCCGTTGTCCACGACGGCGTATGACGCGCGCGGATCGCCGTCGTAGGACATCGAGACGCAGCCGGAATTCGCGACGGTCAACGAGGGCAGCCGGCGCACGAACGACACGTGGATGTGCCCGTAGACGACGAGGGGCGTGCCGAGGCCGCCGTAGACGCGCGCGAGCTCCTCGTCCGACGCGTTCGCGCCCGGCGATCGCCAGGCATCGTCAGGACCGGCGTGCACGACAGTCAGGTCGCCCGAGGACCACCGGATCGGCAGCGCGCGCAGCCACGCGAGGCGGTCGGGTCCGATCGCGTCGAGCGTCATGGGGATCAGCTCGTTCAGCACCATTTCCCGCAAGCGATCGAACTGCGGCGCGGCCAGCACCTCGGTGAGACGCTCCGGCCGCCAGAGCGCCTCGTCGGTGTTGCCGTAGACGCCGGGCCAGCCGAGGGCGCGGACGCGATCGATCACGTCGGGAGGACGCGATCCGGTTCCGGCGAGATCGCCGCCGTGGACGACGAGGTCGGGGGCGACGTGGCCGAGATCCGCGAGCACCGCCTCGAAGGCGGCGATGTTGTCGTGGATATCCGAAACGACGGCGATGCGCATAGAATTTTGTCTCGACGTCTCGCCGATGTTACCCCGTTCGTCCGCGCGCTCCAATCCCGCGACGTTCGTGCTCGCAGCGATGCTCGCGATCTCGTCCGCTGCCGTTCGCGCGCAGACGGCCGACGCCGACGCGCAGGCATCCGCAACCACACTCTTTCCGCATCCGGCGGATCGCGGCTGGTGGCTGTCCGGTCAGGTCAACGTCATCTCGCAGTGGCACGGGCGATTCACGTCGCCGTACGAAGGGGAGAACAGCCTGCGATCCGCCGCAGAGCATGCCGCATCGCGCGTGTGGACGATCTACACCGGCGTCGCGCTGCCGGGACGGACCGAGCTCCTGTTCGACGTCGAGAGCGCCGGCGGCCGCGGCTTGAGCGACGCGCTCGGCCTCGCCGGTTTCACCAACCTCGACGTCGTGCGCAACCCGTCGCTCGGCGCGGCGCCGTACGTCGCGCGCGCGATGATCCACACGACGCTTGCGCTCGACGACGAAACGATCGCGGCGGCGCCGGGACCGCTCGGGTTTGCCGCGCGCGTTCCGGCGCGGCGGATCGAGATCCGCGTCGGCAAGCTCGGGATCGCCGACTTCTTCGACGTCAACGCCGCCGGCAGCGACAGCCACCTGCAGTTCACGAACTGGACCATCGACAACAACGGCGCGTACGACTACGCGGCCGACACGCGCGGCTACACGTGGGCGGCGATCGTCGAGTACGCGTCGCCTCCGTGGTCGGTGCGCTTCGCGGAAGCGCTGATGCCGAAGGTGGCCAACGGCATCACGTTCGACTGGAATCTCTCGCGCTCGCGGGGAGAGAACCTCGAGCTGGAGCTGCATCCGACGCCGGCGCTCGCAGTGCGGCTGCTCGGCTACGCGAACCACGCGAACATGGGCCGCTACGACGAGGCGATCCGCGGCTTTCTCGCGGGAGGCGGCGCGCGGCCGGACATCGAGGCGCATCGCGCGCCGTCGCGCGTGAAGACCGGCGCCGGCGCAAATGTCGAATACACATCGCCGCGCGGCGTGCGGTTGTTCGGCCGCGCCGGGTGGAACGAGGGCCAGCACGAGTCGTTCGCGTACACCGAAGTGAACGATACGGTACAGGCGGGCGGTGACGTCGCCGGCGCGGCGTGGCGGCGCGCGGGCGATCGCGCGGGAGCGGCGGTCGTGTCGAATGGCTTGTCGGCGCCGCACCGCGAGTACCTCGCGCTGGGCGGACTTGGATTCCTGCTCGGCGACGGCGCGCTCGACTACGGCCGCGAGACCATCGTCGAGCTCTATTACACCGCGCGTCTGTGGCGCGGCGTATCTGCCGCTGCCGGTGTGCAGCGCATCGATAACCCCGGCTACAACCGCGACCGCGGGCCGGTCGTCGTCGGCATGCTACGGCTCCATCTCGAGCTCTGAGTGCGTTGCCGATCGATCCGGCAGGGCGGGGCGTGAAGGCCCGGCCCTACCGAAGCAACTTGCACGTCATCACGATCTCGCCTGGTGCAGCGTCAGATGGAAGCCGTCCGGATCGTCGATCGCGACGCTGCGTCCGCCCCACGGCTCGTCGGCGGGCTCGGAGGCGAGCCGGTGGCCGCCGGCCTTGATCCGCGCGGCGAGCGCGTCGATGTCCTGCACCGTCGTGCACCAGATGCGCACCGCCACGCCGCGCTGACGATCGCGCCCCTTCTTCCAGTCGTCCTGCGTGAGGCCGATGCGGCACACGCCGGCCTTCAGCATGATGCCCTGCAGCACGCCGTTCTCGTCGGTGTAGCGCTCTTCGGCGATGAAGCCGAGCATGCTGGTGTAGAAGCGGATGCTGCGCTCGATGTCGCTGACGGTGAGGATCGGTTCGATCGACCGGAGGCGCAGCGTCTCGAACTCGCTTTTGCGCCGATCGCGCTGCTCGCGGGGGCCGGATCGCGTCGCGGTCTTCTTCGTCCGCGCGCGCCCCGCGCGCGACGCGGACTTTTTGGCGGGGGCCTTCCGAGCCATCGTCCCTCCTTCGACGAACGTGCGCGTCGAGTCGCGAGCCTGCGCGGGGGAACGAGGCTACACGATTTCCGGGCCGCCGCGCGCCGCGCGGCGACCCGACGTTGGCGATGCGGCCTAGCTGCCCGGCGTCATGATGTGCGCGGTCGTCGTGCCGGCGTTCATGATCCACGCGCCGCCCTGGCGCGGGTTGTCCGGCAGCCCGGTCGACTGGGTCGTGGCGCCCGGCACGGCGATCGTCGTATGCGCGCGCGCGGGCGCGTGATCCTTGTCGGGGCCGTTCATCGTCAGCCACACCGACCCGTACTCCGGCTTCGCCCGCGTGCCGTTCGCTTCGGCCGCGTCGATCGCCTTCTGCCGCTCGGCCTTGTCGGCGATCGCCTCGAACTTCCGGTTCTGCGCCACGCGCTCGAGGTTGCCGAGGCTCGTGCACTGCACCGAGAAGGGCTGCTGACCAGGATCGCCCGATCGGTCGTAGCAGACCAGCCGGTTGGTCCCCTTCTTCAGCGTGTCGTACGTACCGTCGGCCTTCCATTTGATGACCGTGGCCGCTTCCTTCGCGTTGCGCGGCGCCGGAGTGAGCGCGCGCTCGATCGCCGGGTCGGGCGTGCTTTGCGCAATCGCGCCAATCGATACCGCCAGCGCTCCGAGAACCAACAGGATCGTGCGTTTCATCAAGACCTCCAGAGTGACACGCCTCGACGTCCAAACCTCGAGCGTGACCGCACCATAAGACGTCAGGGCCCGTCGCGGCGATTCACGGCCGGTCGCGAATCGTAGCGTACCCTCGCGCCCGCTTCCACCGCGCGCGACGGGGTTCTCGGTTCTCGGATTCTCGGTTCACGGCGGGTTCTCGGTTCACGGCGGGTTCTCGGTTCACGGCGGATTCTCGGTTCACGGCGGGTTCTCGGTTACGGCGAGGTTCTCGGTTCTGGTACTCGGGCGGGAACCGGAACCACGAACCTTCCGAGCACCGGGAACCGCGAACCGAGAACCTCGCGCGTTGGTGATACCCTGCGGCGAGAGGTCGCTCATGCTGAAACGGTCGCGTATCGTTCCGTATATTCCGGTGGCCGACGTCGCGCGCGCGCGGAAATTTTACGAGGACAAGATCGGCCTGACGCCGAAGGAGACCTACGCCGGCGGCGTCATCTACGAATGCGGCAGCGGCTCATGGGTCTTCATGTATCCCACCCAGGGCGCCGGCACGTCGAAGGCGAGCACGGCGTTCTGGAGCGTCGACGACGTCGAGGCCGAAGTCGCCGAGCTCCGCGCGCGCGGCGTCACGTTCGAAGACTACGACATGCCTGGCTTGAAGACCGTCAACGGAATCGCGACGGCCGGCGGCGCAAAGACGGCATGGTTCAAGGACAGCGAGGGCAACATCCTCGCGATCAGCCAGCGGTTGTGAGGCGGCGTGCGCAGCGTCAGCTGCGCACGTCGTATTCGGTGGCGAGCCGCGAGAGCGCGAAGGCGCCCAGCGCAAGGCCGAGATCGCGGAGCGCGACGTCGAAGTACGCCGGGATCATCAGCAGGTTGACGATGATGCCAAGGAGCCAGGCGCCGACGACGAGGCCCCCGATCACCGGCATGAACGCGACGAGCAGGCCTGCGACGATCTCGATCACGCCCACCCCGAGCATGAACGTGTGGCCGGGCACCGGCAGCATGCGCGCGACGGCAGGCGCCAGGTACTGATCCCAGTTCACCAGGAAGTGGAAGAACTTATCGACGCCTGCGACCACCGGCGCGACGACGAAGGCGAGATGCAGGATCTGGTAGGCCTGATACGCCGGACTCTGCGTGCGTACGCCGACTGATGCGTTCGTTGCCATGATGCTGCCTCCTCGCGGATGGGCATATGCAAAGGGATGTCCGTCGCCCGGCACGCTCCTTGATGACGCGGCGCTCCGGAGGCGCTCAATGGACAGCACGAACGTGGTTGCGCGAATCGCGGATCAGCCGGCGCTCGATGCGATCGCAGAACCGCTGAGCCGTACGGTTCGCGGCGCGTACGACCTCGCCGGACCCGGAGGCCAGCGGGTCAAGAACGCCGTACATGGCGTCTGGCTTCGCCATCCTCTGCATCCGGTGTTCACCGATCTGCCGATAGGGGCGTGGACGACGGGGCTCGTCCTCGACACGATGGCGGCGGCGAAGCGCGACGAGTCGATGGCGCGCGCCGCGGACGTCGCGATGGCCGTCGGCCTCGCCGGCGCCGCGGCCGCGGCGGTCACCGGCCTCACCGACTGGTCCGAGACCGACGGCCGCTCGCGGCGCACCGGCCTGGTGCACGGGCTGCTGAACATCGCGGCAACCTCGCTGTTCGCGACCGCGCTGGTGCTGCGCAAGCGCGGCGCGCGCGCGCAGGGTCAGTCGTGCGCCATCGCGGGGTACGGCATCGCAGTCGGCGCCGCGTGGTTCGGCGGCGATCTCGTGTACGACCAGCGCGTCGGCGTGACGCACGCCGTCACGAGCGAACCGGACTCGTTCACCGCCGTCGCGCGCGCAGACGACGTCGCGGAGAATTCGATGACGCGCGTGCGCCGCGACGACTTCGATCTCGTCATCGCGCGCCAGCGCGGCCGCGTCTGCGCGCTCGCGCACGCGTGCGCGCATCTCGGCGGGCCGCTGTCGGAAGGGACGCTGAAGGATGGGTCGGTGGTCTGCCCGTGGCACGGATCGGAATTCGCGCTCGAGGACGGCCGCGTCATCAACGGGCCGGCGACGCAGAATCAGCCGTCGCTCGAGGCGCGCGAGATGAGTGGGCGCATCGAGGTGAAGGCCCGCGCGTAGATTCGGGCGGCGCGGACGGCCGCGCCGCCCCGCCGAGGCTCGACGGCGAGGCTCCTACTCGTCGGGCGCAGGATTTTTCGCCCGTCCTCGGGCGCCGCGAGCTCTTCGTCAGCACGCGCCACACGTGCGTCCGGTCCGCGACTTGCTAATAAACAGCACATACGGCTTGAGGAACCGTTGAAACAGATCAGGTCGAGGAGGAACGTATGAGGTTGTTGAAATACGCGGCGATCGTCGGCATCTGCGCGGCGGTCCCGGTCGGCTCGGCGAGCGCAGCGCAGCAGACGAAGTCGTCGAAAGACACCGCGGCCGCCGCCGCGCTGAAGCAGGACATGCGCAAGCTGTGGACCGATCACGTCGTCTGGACGCGCGACTACATCGTCGCGGCCGTCGGCGATCAGCCGGACGCGAAGGCGGCGGCTGATCGGCTGATGAAGAACCAGGAGGACATCGGAAACGCCGTCGCGAAGTTCTACGGCGCGTCGGCCGGTCAACAGCTCACGACGTTATTGAAGTCGCACATCTCGATCGCGGTCGATCTCATCAAGGCGGCAAAGGCCGGCGACAAGGCCGCTCAGCAGCAGGCCGATACCAAGTGGCAGCAGAACGGCGTCGAGATCGCGGACTTCCTCAGCAAGGCGAACCCGAACTGGCCGAGAGCCACGCTGGTCGACATGATGAAGAAACACTTGTCGACGACGACGACCGAGGTCGTGGCGCGGTTGAACAAGAATTGGGACGACGACGTGCGCGCGTTCGACGCGGTGTACGACCACATCCTCCACATGTCGGATGCGCTCGCGGACGGGATTGTCAAGCAGTTCCCCGACAAGTTCGGCGGCTCGCCCTCGGCGACGACAGCCGCGCGGTAAGGCGCCCCTGACGCGCGCGACCGGCCGGCAGGCCGCTGCATCGGCGCGGCCTGCCGCGTCGTAGACTCTCAGGCACGTTGCCGCGCCGACTCCCTGATGCGGCGAAGCGCGCCGTGCTCGCGCTCGCTGCAATCCTCGCCGCTTCCGCCGCCGCCGAATGCGCGGCGCGGCTCGTCGACGGCTACTCCCTGCGCTCGCTGCGCCTCGTCCGCCTTCGCCCGCCGAGCGACTCGCAATCCGATCAGGGAAAGTGGATCGATCCGCAGCGCGCCGCCGCGTACCTCCCGCGCGTGCCGCTGGCGCGCGGCGTCGACGCCGCGTGGTTCCCGCTCGATCCGGATCCGCCACGGCCGTCGCCGGTCGACTCCGAGCTCGATCGGCGCTATTGGGCCGCGCGCGGCCACGAGCTGCCGTCGGTCTACGAGTGGAACCTCGAGTTCGTCCGCGCCGTCCTGTGCGAGCGCGATCGCTCGGCGCATCCGTATCTGGCCGCGCAGTTCGAAGCGCTCGACGACGTCTACGTCTTCGAGCCGCGGAGCGGGACGCCGTATCCGACGTACCGCTTCCTGCGAAGCACGCATTACCCGTCCGGCCTCGTCACCAACGCGTACGGCTGGCGCGGGCCCGACGTGCCGCTGAACAAACCGCCCGGCCGCGTCCGCGTCGCGTTCGTCGGCGCGTCGACGACGCTCGACGCGCACGGCGATCCGTTCTCGTATCCGGAATACGTCGGCCGATGGCTGCGCGAGTGGGGCCGCGCGCGCCACCCGTCGGCGTCGTTCGACGTCGTCAACGCGGGGCGCGAAGGCATTCTCTCGAACAGCATCGCGGCGATCGTGCGCGACGAGCTGACGGCCGTGCGGCCGGATCTCGTCGTCTACTACGAGGGAGCGAATCAATTCTGGCCGAACGATTTCGCGCGGCGGCCCGTCGTCGGCCTGCTGCGCGTGCTCAATCCCGCGACGCGGCTCGAGGCCTACAGCGCGGTCGGCGTGCGCCTGCGCGAGCTGATCGATCGGCCGGCGAGCGGCGTCGAGCCGCACAAGCCGCCGATTGCCGTCGACTGGCCGGCGGATCTCGACGAGCGCCATCCGCCGATCGGCGATCCGCGGCTGCCGGTGCAGCTGCCGCGGATCGTCGGCGATCTCGATCGCATGCGCGGCGATCTCGCGGCGATCGACGGCACGCTGATGCCCTCGTCCTTCGTGTGGCTCGTCGATCCCGGGCTCGTGCTCGACGCGCGGCGCGACGCGTCGGTGTACCGCGAGCTGAACGAGCGCTACTGGCCGTTCTCCTACGCGCATATGCGGCGGTTCGTCGATTTCGAGAACCGCGTGTTCCGCGCGTACGCCGACGCGCGCCGGCTGCCGTTCGACGACGTCGACGCCGTGTATCCGCGCGATCCGCGGCTGTTCGTCGACTCGGTGCACATGACGGCCGCGGGCGTGAAGCTGAAGGCCTGGATCGTCTTTCAGAACGTCGTGGCGGAGCTCGACCGGCGGTTCGCGATCGGCGCGCTGCCGGTTCCCGATCCCGGCGGCCGCACGGCGCATCCGGCGTTTCCGGCGGCGCCGCGCCGGCTCGAGGCGACCGCCGCGCTGGCGCGGCGATGCGGGACACGGTAAGCGACGGCCGGCCATAAACCGCCCCGGCACGTCCTAAGAGCGCGTCGCAAAATCTGTATAGAGAGATGTCCGTGTACACCGACGGCGACCGGCCGCCGCACGCATCATTTCTGCTCGAACAGTCGCCGAACAGGCTGGCGCCCGCCGCTCTGGCGTCGGCGCTGTCACACGTCACGCTCGCCCTGATGGTGATTCTCCTCGTGCGCTCGAGTCAGCCCGGCGGCGCGATCGCCGCGGCCGTTCGCGATCGGTCGGCCGACAAGATCGTGTGGCTGAAAGACGCGGGTCCCGGCGGCGGCGGGGGCGGCGGCGGCAACCAGATGAACGAACCGCCACGGCGGGCGGAAATGCGGGGCCGCGATGAGATCAGCGTGCCTGTTGCGCAGCCTCGCGCGATCGACGTGTCGCTGACGCGCGAGCCCGATCCGGTCCAGCAGCTGATGATTCCCGCGAAGCCGATGGCGGCGGCGCTCGATTCGTTTCCAGGCTCGATAGAGGCGCCGGCGGCGCCGCCGACGCAGTCTCAGGGATCAGGCACAGGCGGCGGCGCGGGAACGGGAGTCGACAATGGCGACGGCCCCGGCAGAGGAGACGGCCTTGGCCCCGGAAGTGACCGCAATACGGGCGGCGGGCCCTTCCGGTCCGGGACACCGGGCCTCACGCTGCCGCGCGTGCTGCGCGAAGTGAAGCCGCAGTACACCGCCGACGCGATGCGCGCGAAAGTGCAGGGCATGGTGCTGCTCGCGTGCGTCGTGCGCGCCGACGGCACGGTGGGCCAGGTGCGCGTGATCCGCTCGCTCGATCCGACTTTCGGTCTCGATCAACAGGCGATCGCCGCCGCAAAGCTGTGGAGGTTCGCCCCCGGCACGCGGTTCGGCGAACCGGTCGCCGTCCAGATCACCATCGAGCTGACGTTCACGATCCGGTAACGCAGCGGCCGCAGCACGCATCGGCGGCGCGCATGTTGCTTCTTATCGCGTCGGTTCACACCAATGGTCATGCTGTCCGGTCTCGGCGCGGCGCCGGTTACAACTTTCGCCGTCTTCGTGTCAGTACCGAGATTCGCAATCTCGCCCGAAGCGACGATCGGCCTGAGCGTAATCTCGCTGATCGCGGTGGCCGCTGCCATCGTCGGCATGCTTCGGCAGCGTCGAGCGGATCGTCGATAACACCTGTCACCTTTTCCCGTCGTGCGCACTCTGATCGA
>Ga0075424_100007590_pt1 | contig 10538 bp, 8 predicted proteins | sample SoiMethybrSBSTD3_FD_75301 | JGI IMG/M metagenome (GOLD analysis project Ga0075424, IMG submission 75301) | Bulk soil microbial communities from a Populus tree surrounding site in Tennessee, USA - Soil MetaG P. TD hybrid SBSTD3 | ecosystem: Environmental > Terrestrial > Soil > Tree plantation...
GAGATCAAGAAGTCGATCTTCACCGTGCTCAACTTCCTCGAGCCGCAGCGCGGCGTGTTCCCGATGCACTGCTCCGCGAACGTCGGCGCCGCCGGCGACGTCGCGCTGTTCTTCGGCCTGTCGGGAACGGGCAAGACGACGCTCTCGGCGGATCCCGAGCGGCCGCTGATCGGCGACGACGAGCACGGCTGGAGCGACGACGGCGTCTTCAACTTCGAGGGCGGCTGCTACGCCAAGACCATCCGGATCTCCCGGGACGCGGAGCCGGAGATCTACGCGGCGACCAACCACTTCGGGACGATCCTGGAGAACGTCCCGTTCGACCCGGACACCCGGCTGCCCGACTACGACGACGACCAGCTGACCGAGAACACGCGCTCGGCGTACCCGATCGACCTGATCCCGGCCGCCGACCTCACGGGCCAGGCGGGGCACCCCCGCAACGTGCTCTTCCTCTCCTACGACGCGTTCGGCGTGCTGCCGCCGGTGTCCCGCCTGGACGAGGACCAGATCCGGTTCTTCTTCCTGTCCGGCTACACGGCGAAGGTGGCCGGCACCGAGCGCGGCGTCACCCAGCCGGAGGCGACGTTCAGCACGTGCTTCGCCGCGCCGTTCCTGGTCAGGACGCCGGAGACGTACGCGGACATGCTGCTGGAGCGCGTCAGGCGCCACGACGCCCAGGTGTGGATGCTCAACACCGGCCTGGTCGGCGGCCCGCACGGCGTCGGCAGCCGCATCTCGATCGCGCACACCAGGGCGATCGTCAGGGCGGTGGTCGAGGGCCGGCTGCGCGACGTGCCGACCCGCCGCGACCCCATCTTCGGGGTGCACGTGCCGGAGTCGGTGCCGGACGTCCCGGCCGAGGTCCTGGACCCGCGCGGCGCGTGGCCGGATCCGGACGAGTACGACCGCCAGGCGCGCCAGCTCAAGGCCATGTTCGACGAGAACATCGGCAGGATCGGCCAGGCAGCCTCCGCCGCCGGCTAACTCCTCCGCGACCCGGCGAACCGGACCGGCGCGACGCAGCGTCCTATGCTTGGAGGGCTGTCGTCAGTTTTCCGCTGCGACCGATTGGCGCAGCGTCGCAGGGATGGGGTTGTCGGTGAGTCGGGAGATCGGGCACGTGGACCGGCGGGGGCGGTAGGCGGCGACCATGGCAGCCAGACCCCGCCACAACCTCGTGTTCCCGATCTCCAGCATGGTCGGGCGGGCCGAGGACCTGGCAGCGCTGGAGCGACTGGTTCGCAGCCACCGGCTGGTGACGCTGCTGGGCGCGCCCGGGTGCGGCAAGACCCGCCTCGCGCTCGAGCTGGGCCTGCGGCTGCTCGACGACTTCCCTGACGGCACGTTCCTCATCGACCTGGTGCCGACCCGGGACGAGACCCGGATCGACGACGCGGTCTCACACGGCCTGGCCATCCACGAGGCCGGCGCGGCGTCGGCGCGTGCCAGGATCGTCGAGTACCTGCGCGGGCGGCGCCTGCTCCTCGTGCTGGACAACTGCGAGCACCTCACCAGGGGCGTGCACGCGCTGGCGTCCGCGCTGCTCCAGCAGTGCCCGGAGCTGCGGATCGTGGCCACCAGCCGCCAGCGCCTGCTCCTGGCGGGGGAGTCGGTGTGGCCCGTGGTGCCGCTGGGCCTGCCGCCGCTGACGAGCGCTCCGGCGGACCTGGCCGGCAGCGAGGCGGTGATGCTCTGGCTGGACCGCGTGCGCAGCCTGCAGCCCTCCTTCGAGCTCACGCCGGACAACTGCCTGGCGGTGGCCGAGCTGGTCAGGCGGCTGGACGGGATCCCGCTCGCCCTGGAGCTGGCGGCCGGGTGGAGCAACGTGTTCTCGCCGCGGGAGATCGTCCAGCGGCTGGAGCCGGGTGGCGGCTCGCTCACGAGCCGCCACCCTCCCGACGACGACCGTCACGTCAGCCTCGACTCGGCGATCGCCTGGAGCTACCGGCAGCTGGCGCCCATCGAGAAGGACACGGTCATGCGACTGGCGCTGTTCGTCTCCAGCTGCCGCCTGCCGGCGATGGCGGCCGTGTGCGGCGCCGGGGTCGACGCCCTCGCCGAGGTGGTGGCGGGGCTGGTCGACAAGTCGCTGCTCGTCACCCGGACGGCCCACGACGGCGAGACGAGGTACGGCCTGCTGACGATCATCCGTCAGTTCGCGCTGACCCAGCTGCGGGAGGCCGAGGCGGTGGGGGAGATCGAGTCGCGCTTCGTGGACTACTACGAGGACCTGGTCGCCCCGACGGACTCCCGCGTGGGCTTCGACGTGCACTGCGGTCACATCCGCGCCCTCGACCTGGAGTACCCGAACATCGGCCGCGCGCTCGGCATCGCGCTGGCCAACGAGCCCGAGCGCGCGTCCCGGATGGTCGCCGCGCTGTGCCGATACTGGGACTACCGGGGACGCTACGACGAGGCCATCCACTGGCTGGAGCGGGTCACCAGGCACAGCCGGTGCGACCCGGCGGCGAAGGTCCTCTGCCTGGGCTGGCTGGCGGTGATCAGCCTCAGGCGGAGCAGCGACATCAGTGTCTCGGAGCGGCTGGTCGACGCGGCGCTGGCGCTGGCGCGGCGGATCGGCACCCCCAACCTGATCGCGTCGTCCCTGCAGAAGCAGGCGCTGATCTGCGGCCTCACGGGCGACCTCGCCGCGGCCCGGCGCGCGGCCCGAGCCGCCCTGGACATCGCCGTGGCGCTGGACGACAGGCGCCTGGTGGCCAACTGCCTGTACCGGCTCGGGCACGCGCTGCTGGGCGTCCACGAGCTGGAGGAGGCGCGAGAGTGCCTGCACGCCAGCGTGGCCGCCGCCGGCGAGCTCGGCTGGACGCACCTCAAGGCGCTGGCGTTCGTCACGCTTGCCCAGGTCGAGCTGACGTGCGGCGGCGTCGACTCTGCCGCCGCCTGCCTGGAGGCCAGCCTCCGCAGCTACGAGTCGCTCAACCCCAATCAGCTGGTCATGCTGTTCGAGACGTTCGCGGCCGTCGAGGCGACGCGCCGTGACACCGACCGCGCCGCCACCTACCTCGTAGCGGCCGACCGGCTCCGCGCCGACTTCTCGCTGGGCGGGACGTGCCGGGTCCCGTGCGACCGGTGCGCCGACCTGGACGCCATCCGCGACTCGCCCCGCGGGCGGAGGACGATCGCGATGGCCAGCCGGTTGGACGTGCCCCAGCTCGTCGGCCAGGCGCTGGAGGCAGCGGCCGGCTCGTCGAACGGCGGGCCCAGGCTGACGGCGCGCGAGGTGGAGGTCGCGCACCTCGTCGCCGAGGGCCTGAGCAACCGCCAGATCGCGGTGCGCCTCTCGATCGCGGAGCGGACGGCGGAGGGCCACGTCGAGCGCATCCGCAAGAAGCTGGCCGCGCACGCCAGGCAGGAGATCGCCGAGTGGATCGCGAACAGCGAGGACGAGCAACGGTGAGCGCCGCACCGTCCTGATCGCGCATTTATACGTACAGATGACGCGGCCGTTCGTGATCGCCGCGACTGCCTGCGGCGCATTCGAACAGCTCGACAATGATCGATACACGTGGTGGAACGGTTGTCGACGGATTCGTTTCACAACGCCGGTTGCGGTCGCTTGGGCGCCGATATACTACCGCCGGCACGCACGCCCCGGCGGTCTTCAACGAGGGCGGGCTCGTAGTGGTTTGACAGTCCCAGCACCGTGGACGGTGCTTCGCACGTGGCGGGCGGGTCGGCGACTCTCGCCGGCCCGCTCGCTGTTTCACCAGCATCGGCAGTACCTGTTCCCCAAAGACAGGTACCGCGCAGGTAGTTGTGTCCACTGTCAGGACCTACGATGTCAGTCGAAGGTGACTGAAGCCGCTGTCGGCACGATGCACGGAGGGAGGCGGATGCCCGAGTCCTCAGGCGGCGCACGGAGCCGCGAACTGAGCCTGGTCGGGGAGTCCGGCCTGACGCCGCCCGAGTGGCGCGAGGTCGGCAGGCGGATCGCGGGCCAGCGGAACCAGGTCGACGGCCACGCGTCGCGTCAGATGTGGGCCGTGGGCGAATGGCTGCTGCAGGGCGAGGACGACGTGTTCACGCACCTCAACCGGCGGCGCGTCCGCGAGCTGGCGTCGGAGATCACCGGCTACTCGATGCACACGCTGGCAATGGCCGTGTCCGTGGCCAGGCGCGTGGGCCCGGCCGTTCGTGTCGACGGCCTGACGTGGTGGCACCACCTCCTGGTGGGCAAGCTGTCCCCGGCGGAGCAGGAGACCTGGCTGTGCCGTGCGGCCGAGGAGGGCTGGTCGGTGAAGATGATGCGCGAGCGCCTGCGCTCCGCGTCGGTCATCAAGAGCGGCTCGAAGTCACGACACCCGGACCGTCTCGTGTCGCAGCTCACCAAGTGGAAGCGCTCCGAGATGTCGGATGTGGCGCTGTCCCAGCTCAGCGACTGGTGGCGGCAGGAGATGGAGATCGGGCTGGCGGCGGCGCGTGAGGAGGCCGATCTGCACAGCGACTGACGCCGGACCCGAGCGAAGCGTCTGTCATCTATGCGTATAGAAGGCGGTGGCAGCTGTCCGGAACGGGCGTCTCGGCGCGGAGTAGCCTTCAAGCCGTGACCGCGAAGAGCCTCGTGGAGCAGGACATCCTCCGCTTCCGCATGATCGCCGACCCGCAGCTCTCCCCCGACGGGCGCCAGGTCGCGTTCGTGGTGACCGACCAGGATGCCGGCGCCAACCGGCAGGCGACGACCGTGTGGCTGGTGCCCGCCGACGGTTCGGCTGAGGCACGGCAGCTCACGGCCGGGCCGCGCGACTCCCGTCCCCGGTGGTCGCCCGACGGCAGCCGGCTCGCCTTCCTGTCCGCGCGCGAGCGGGAGTGGGCGCGAGACCTCTACGTCCTGGACATGGCCGGCGGCGAGCCGCTCCGCGTGGCGGAGCTGCCGCGCGGCATCACCGAGTACGCCTGGAGCCCGGACGGCGCCCGCGTCGCGCTCGTCGGGGCCCCGGACTTCCCGGAGGACCCGGACCGGGAGCCGCCGGCGAACCCCGAGGAGGCCCACCGCCGGTATCGCGAGCGCGTCCTCCACGTCCGCCGCTTCAAGTACCGCCTGGACGGAGCGGGCGTCCTCGACGACGAGGCGCGACAGGTCTGGGTGGTCGACGCCGGCTGGGACACGCCGCCCCGCGTGATCACCGACGGCGACGCGGAGCCGGCGCAGGTGGCGTGGACGCCGGACGGCCGGGTCGCGTTCCTGTCCAACCGCGAGCCGGACCACGACCGCAGCGGGGTCGCGGAGGTGTACGCCGTGAAGGTCGAGGGCGGCGATGTGGCGCGGCTGACCGCGTACGGCCGCGTCACGTCCGCGTTCCGGCACGCGCCGGACGGCGCGCTGGCCACGCTGCGAACCGATACCGACGTGCCGTTCGACGGCTCCCACGCGCGGCTCTGGGTCGGCGACGAGTGCCTGACCCGTGAGCTGGACCGGACCGCCTCGTCGCTCGTCCTCGCGGACACGATGCCCGGCCGGGACGGGCAGGACCTGCAGTGGCACGACGGGTGGTGGTACTTCCCGGTGGCCGACCGCGGGGCGGTGCACGTCTACCGCGCGCGACCGGGGCAGCCGCCCGAGTGCGTGGTCGGCGGCCGCAGGGTGGTCGGCGGGACGACCGCCGCGGCGGGCCTGCTGACCTTCGTCTCGACCGGTCCCGACGACCCGGTGTCCCTGCGCGTGGCCACCGTCGACGGCGGTCGCGAGCGCGTGCTGTTCGAGCCCAACCCCTGGATGCGCGACCGCGCGCTGGGCACGCTGCGCACGCTCGAGCTGGTGCACGAGGGGGAGGCGGTCGACGCGTGGGCGCTGCTCCCGCCCGGCGTGCCGGAGGGCGCGCGCGTGCCCACGCTGCTCTACATCCACGGCGGCCCCCACGCGGCCTACGGGTGGTCCTTCCAGTTCGTCTTCCAGGTGCTGGCCGGCGCCGGCTACGCCGTCGTCTACTGCAATCCGCCCGGCAGCCAGAGCTACTCGGAGGACTTCGCGCTCCGCGTGCGGCAGGCGTGGGGCGAGCTCGACTTCCCGTACTTCATGGCGCTGGTCGACCACGCGATCGAGGCCGGCTTCGCCGACCCCGACCGGCTGGGGGTGGGCGGCGCCAGCTACGGCGGGTTCAGCACGCTGTGGGTGGTGACGCACACCGACCGGTTCAAGGCTGCCGTCTCCATGCGGCCGGTGGCGGACCTCCAGGCGTTCTACGGCGCGAGCGACATCGGCTGGAACTTCGGGACGACCCAGGTCGGAGCAGAGCCGTGGGAGGACCCGGGCGTCTACGCACGGCGCTCGCCGGTGACGTACATCGACCGCGTCACCACGCCGCTGCGGCTGATCGCGGGCACCGGCGACCTGCGGACCCCGGCGGAGGAGGCCGAGAACGTCTTCGTCCGCCTGCGGAAGCTCGGCCGGGAGGTGGACCTGATGGTGTTCCACGGCGAGGCGCACGGGATGGTGGTGATGGGCCGGCCGTGGAACCGGGTGCGGCACATGCGGGCGGTGCTCGAGTGGTTCGGCCGGCACCTGCCGGTGGGAGGCGAGCGGTGAGCCGGGTCGGCGTCGTCGGCAGCCGGCACTTCCCCGACCTGGAGCGGGTGGCTCGCTACGTGCGCGAGCTGCCCGCGGGCGCCAGCCTGGTGACCGGGAGCGCGAGCGGCGTGGACGCGACGGTCGCCCGCGCCGCCCGCGATCGGGGCCTGCCCGTGCGGGTGCTCGGCGCGTCGTTCGAGGAGGCCAGGGACGCCGGCATCGCGGCGACGCGCAACCAGCGGCTGGTGGACCTCTGCGACGTGCTGGTCGCCTTCTGGGACGGCTCGTCGCCCGGCACGCGGCGCACCGTCGAGCGGGCGCTGGACTCCGGGAAGGAGGTCCACGTGTTCACGGTGGCCGCGGCGTCAGTAGTGGATCGAGCCGGGCGTGCCGCCCCCGACGGCGATGGCGTCGCCGTTGATGGCGACCGCCCTGGGTGACGCGAGGAACGCGATCACCCCGGCCACCTCGCCGGCGTCCACCAGGCGGCCGAGCACGTTCGCGCGGCCCATCCGCCGCTCCACCTCGGCCTCCGTCACGCCCTGGCGCGCCGCCTGCGCGCTGATCACGCCGGGCGTCTTCTCCGTGCGGGTGAGGGCGGGGTGCACCACGACGGCGGTGATGCCCTGCGGTCCCAGCTCGTCGGCCAGGTTCTTGGTCATGGCGGCCACGGCGACGTTGCGGATGCTGCCCACCGTGGAGCCGGTCGAGCGGGCGGCGAGGCCGCTGACGTTGACGATGCGGCCTCCGCCCCGCGCCGCCATGTGCGGGGCCACCTCGCGGATGCAGCGCAGGTAGCCCATCACCTTGACGTTCACGTCCGGCCAGAAGACGTCGTCGGTCACGTCGGCGAGCTTCGGCGGCGGCGCCTGACCGCCCGGCTGGGCGGCGCAGTTGACCAGGATGTCGACGCCGCCCAGCTCCGCGACCGCGCGGCCGACCATCTCGCGCACCGAGTCGTCCGAGGCGGTGTCGCAGGGGATGGCGACGATGCGCCGCCCCGACTCCGCGGCGAGCTCGACAGCGGCGGCCTCCAGGTCCGCCTGGCCGCGCGCCACGATGGCGACGTCGACGCCCTCGGCCGCCAGCGTCCTGGCCACCGCCTTGCCGATCCCACGGCTGCCCCCGGTCACGATGGCGGTCTTGCCGCCCAGCTGCAGGTCCATAGGGCGGGAGTGTATGCGCGACCGCGTGCAGCGGGGCGAGCGTCAGCTATCGTCTGGAGCCGTGATGGGCAGGCGGCGGAGGCTCGTCCTCCGGTGCACGGCGATCGGCGTGGCCGCCGTCATGTCGGTCACTCTGGCCGCCATGGTCTCGCTGTACGAGGCCCTGGCCGCGTCCCTCCCCTCGCTGGTGCGCGCGAACCTGGAGCAGCGGGCGGAGGCGCTCACGCCCGTTCTGGCGGGGTCGGGGCCAGACCGGGACGCGGCCGCTCACTGGCTGCAGCTGCAGGGCGGCGGCATCTCCGACGCGGAGCTCTCACGAACCCCGCGCGTCGCCGTCACCGTGTCCTCGCCGGTGGGCCTCATGGTGATCGTCGACAGCGAGGCACGGGTGGTGGCCGCGAGGGGCGAGAGGCTGCCGGCGGGCGCGCCCCTGCGGCAGTTCCTGTCCAGGGACGCCGACGCGGTCGTGCGCGCCGCCCTGGCCGGCCGGAGGGACACGCGCAGCCTCACCGCCCGTCTTGGAGACGGGTCCCTGGCCGGCGCGGCCCCGGTCGCCGGCCCGGGCGGTGGCGTGCTCGGCGCCCTGGTCGTCACCTTCACCGAGCTGGACCAGCCGAGCCTGCTCGCCAGGGCGCTGGTGATGACGCTCACCGTGTCCGTGGTCCTCGGGCCGCTGGCCGGTATGACCGGCGCCACCATGGGCCTGCTCATCGACCGACGAAGCACCGGTCCGTCCGAGCCGGCTCCGTTCACGGAGGAGTCCGGGCTCCAGCTCACCTCCCCCAACCCTTCAGGCCTGGGCCGCTTCTCCGCCCTGACGGCTCGCGAGCTCGAGGTGCTGCGCCTGCTGGCGGACGCCGACACCAACACCGCGATCGCGGCGCGGCTGCACATCAGTGAGAAGACGGTCAAGAAGCACGTCAGCAACATCCTCGGCAAGCTGGAGGTTCCGGACCGGACCAGGGCCGCGGTGCTGGCCTGGCAGCAGGGTCTGGTCGGCAAAGAGCCGTAAATACTCCTCCGGACCCATGACAGGGGCGGCCGCCGAAGGCTACCGTCCCGGGCCATGCACACACTCCGGCGAGCCTTCATGGCCGGCGACGGGCGGCTCAACCTGGCCTGGCGCGTCATCCTCTACCTGCTCAGCTGGTGGGTCGTCTTCTTCGTGGCCATCGTGGTGGCGACCGTGGTGGCGGCCCTGTTCCACTGGCCGGACTCAGGCAAGAACGCGGTCGGCGCGCTGGTCGCGAGCGCGCTGCTGATCGTCTGGACCTGGGTCTACCGGCGCTGGATCGACCGCCGACCCTGGCGAGGCATCGGCCTGACCGCGCCCTCGAGAGGCGTGCCGATGATGGCTGCCGGGTTCCTCGCAGGTGTGGTCCTGGTCGGCGTCTGGTTCCTGATCGACCTGGCTCTGGGCTGGGTGCGGATCGTGGGCACCGAGCCCGCGACGAGCGGGCTGCCGCTTGCCCTGGGCTTCGTGGCGGTCGGCCTCCTCGCCAACATGGGCGCCGGCTTCCTGGAGGAGATCGGGTATCGCGGCTACGTCCTGCAGAACCTCGCCGTCCAACTTCCGCTCTGGGGCGCAGTGCTGCTGCAGGCGGTCCTGTTCGCCTTCGTCGTCCACTTCAACAAGCTCTCGCCGGTGCTGGTGGCGACTGCCATCCTGATCGGGGTGCTGGCTCACCCGTCTGGCCACCGGCGCGATCTGGTTCGCCATCGGGCTGCACTGGGCCTACGATGCCAGCCAGAACTTCTTCTACGGCCTGGGCGTCAACACCCCGCCCTACGACCATTCGCTGCTCCATGTGGAGATTCGCGGCTACCTCGCCTCGGTCGGAGGCCAGGACCCGATCCAGGTCGTGCTCGTCGTCGTCGCCATGCTGGGGCTGGTGCTCTGGATGCAGCGCACCGGGCGGCTGAGCTGGCGCTGGCACCTGGACGACGAGGGCGAGCCGGTTCGGCGCCAGTCCGCCGCCTGACCATGGCCGGGAAGGTGGGGTGGATCGATGCCGGGTCGCGCGGGGTGGTAAAACTCGCGTGTGATCACCGCACGTCTCTTCGCCCGGCTGCGAGAGCAGGCCGGCACGGACTGCGAGCAGGTCGACGTGCCCGATGGCACGGTCGCGGACGTCTACCGGGCGCTGCGTGTGCGCCACCCGGAGCTGGAGCCCGAGCTGACGCTCATCCGTCCCGCCCGCAACCAGTCGTTCGCTGAGTGGGACGAGCGCGTGGCCGACGGCGACGAGGTGGCGTTCATCCCGCCGGTCAGCGGCGGCGCGGGGGCCGCGGCGCTGATCGAGCTGACCAGCGAGCCGCTCGACGCCCGCCGGCTCGAGGCGGCGGTCGCCGACCCGGGAGCCGGCGCCATCTGCACGTTCACCGGTGTGGTGCGCGACAACTCGCGGGGCGAGTCGGTGACGCACCTGGAGTACGAGGCGTACGAGGGGATGGCCCAGCGCCAGATGCTGGCGATCGTGGACGAGATCGCCGAGCGGTGGCCGGAGGCGCGGGTGGCGATGGCCCACCGCACCGGCAGCCTGGAGATCGGCGAGGCGTCGGTCGTGGTGTCGGTGTCGTGCCCGCACCGAGCAGAGGCGATCGCCGCCTGCCACTGGGGCATCGACCGCCTGAAGGAGTCGGTCCCGATCTGGAAGAAGGAGTTCGCCTCGTCAGGCGCCGTCTGGATCGAGGGCGCCCAGGCGAGAACGTAGGAGTCGCTAGGGGTCCGGCCGAAAAGGCAGACGGATCTTTGCCGCCCATGCACCCCATCTCGCGGCCGTACTTCTGCGGTCCTCGCTCACCCATTGATATGGGCTCGCTGCGGTCCTCGGCGCACGACC
>Ga0075424_100007591_pt1 | contig 10537 bp, 10 predicted proteins | sample SoiMethybrSBSTD3_FD_75301 | JGI IMG/M metagenome (GOLD analysis project Ga0075424, IMG submission 75301) | Bulk soil microbial communities from a Populus tree surrounding site in Tennessee, USA - Soil MetaG P. TD hybrid SBSTD3 | ecosystem: Environmental > Terrestrial > Soil > Tree plantation...
GTGGACTGCAGGGCTGATGGTTCGTAGCAGCCGAAGGGTAAACTGTACTCGGGACCGATCGCCATAGGACTCTGCACTGCGACGCTAGCTCAAGCGCAATGACCGCGCTTGGCTTGGATCGAGCTCCCGTTTGGCCGCCGCATTGCAATAGCCCCGGCGGTGTCTCCCGCCAGGGTCGGGGGCGGCGGCACGGGCACACGCGTGCTCGACGACCATACCCGCCCTGGCGGCATTTGATTGCAGGCTCCCGCGCGCACGAGATCGGCGCGGCTGCAAATGCCTGTCCAATTTCAACCTTTCGTTGCCGCACTGCAAGACTCCTGTGGGCCCATCCCCCTCGCCCGTGGTGCCCGTGTCAAATCGGCCGCATGGCGGTGTGGGGAGAAGGAAGACGCCGTTTGCTGCGGGCCCGTTAGGGGGGCCGTGGCGAGAGCGCCAACCCCTCGAACACCTGCGAAACGCGGAAAAGTCGGTTGGATGCCCCGCCGAGGCCCTTAGCCCCGGCCCTGCCGTGGAAACTTCGCCTGCAGGCGGCTGGCCTGCCGTGCTATCAGCGCACGCTATGCGCTTTCCTCACCCCGTCCTTCGCGGCACTCTGCTACAGCGTTACAAGCGCTTTCTTGCCGACGTCCGTCTCGATGACGGGCGCATGGTGACGGCGACGTGCCCGAACACCGGCTCGATGCTGGGTCTGACCGCGCCGGGTTCGACGGTCTGGCTGTCGCAAAGTGACAGCCCGACCCGCAAGTATCGCTTCACCTGGGAGATGGTGGAGGCCGATCTGGGGCATGGTCCAACGCTCGTGGGCATCAATACGCAACACCCCAACACCCTTGTCGCGGAGGCCCTCTCGGCGCGCCGCATCAAGCCTCTCACGGGCTATCCAGGTTTCCGGCGCGAGGTCCGGTACGGCGAAAACAGCCGCATCGACATCCTTTTGGAGTGTGCCACAAAGGGGCTGTGTTACGTCGAAATCAAGAACGTGCATTTGTCGCGTCGGCACGGTCTTGCCGAATTCCCCGATTCGGTCACGGTGCGCGGTACCAAGCACCTCAAGGAATTGACGGAGATGGTGCGCACCGGCCATCGAGCGGTGATGCTGTTTCTGATCCAGCGCGCTGATGCGAAGAGATTGGCGTTGGCGCGTGATGTCGATGCCAATTACGGTGCTGCGTTCGATGCGGCTGTAACTGCCGGCGTCGAGGCCATCGCCTTGCGCTGCCGGCTCAACACCGAAGAAATTGCCGTCGAGCGGTCCGTTCCGATCACCGGGTGAGGCACGGCAAGACCGCCGCGCCTGCTATCTCGTGCTGTCGGTTGCAAGCGGCGACCAGCGCTCAGCCGCGCTCGCTCCATGTGGGTGCTTGCGCTCGCTGTAAAGATCGAACATGAGGTCGAGGCTATCGAGAAAAGTCGCAACGAGGTCGAGCAATGTGCCGAGGCGGATGCGTCCGGCGACCAGGTAGTCCTCGCTGACCTTGAGCTGCGTCAACCCTTGGAGCCCGGCGGCATCGCGGGCAATCAGCCCGCGACTGCGCAGGAACGCGCTGGCGACGTCGCCGGTTTCGAAATCATGTTGGATGCCCTCGCCGAGCTCGGCAGCCGCGTCTTCCAGCACGTTGGTGCCGGCCGCGAACAGAGCGATCAGAGGGCGCAGCCGGTGTTCACCGCGCCGCAGTTCTTCTGCGCGCTTGCGCGCCTGCAGAAGCCGAGCCGTCATGGTCAGCTCCAGCGTGCGCACGTGGCTCAGAAACTCGGCGATGTCGCGGTTTTGCCGGGCAAGGCGTGCCACCGTTAAATGCTGCGTCGGTTCGGCGAGTTGAGCTTTCTCCGTCAGCAGGTCCTCGCCCATGGCCAGGGCCGCGTCCAGGTGATCGCTCAAGAGATAGATGCCGACGGCAGGCTCATGGGCAGGGGGTGACATGCTGCGCTCCGCTGGGCACGTGCAGGGACGCTGAGCACTTTCCTGCCGCAAATGAAAAACGCGCGCGATCCAAAACTGATTCGCGCGCGCATCCTAACTCTGTCGCCGGCTTTTCAACCGGCCAAATCGGCCGATTTGCTATGCAACTCGCGGCAATACCGCGGCAGCGTGGACGACGGGTTCTCCGCTCGCTGGTTCCGCGTTGAGCCGCTCGAGCGCGCGCTGGGCTTCGCTCTCGCTGGTGTAGACACCAATGACATCACGGAACGAGCTTTTCGCGTCGCTCTTCGTGATGATGAGTTGACCAGACGGATAGCGCACCAATTCGTAATTCGGAAGTTCCATGACCGCCCCCTTCAAGAGATCCAAGAACCGCGAATTTTGACCCGCACTCGGTGAAGCTGCCGCGCCCGTCAGCCGGGGTCCGTGGCGGTCACATATTTGTCTCCGGGGTGAGAGTCAATGATTCTGTCATCAGACCTTCACGGAATCGTATTGCCGGCTGTCGCAACGAACAAATTCGGCGGGCTGCGCGTTGCCCACGTCCTTAACAAATGTTCATCTGTCTCCCGTTCTTTGGCCTTCGGCAGAGGGGCTCAGAGGCCGGGACCGATCGGGACGCCCTCCCTGGGGACAGGTGTGCCGTCTAAGTTGCCATTCGCGTCGCGTATGCGCAAATCGCTATTGGGGGCGGCAAGGCGTCGCGCCTAGCCGGGCCGGGGCGCATCAAGGCCGCCGCGCCGGCGATCGGCCCAACGTGAACGTGTGGTCTGAGCGGCCCACGGGCTCCCCCAAAAGCGCAGGTTCAAACGCGGGGCTCGTAGCTGAGCCCTAGGGTGACGAGCTTTTGCAGTAATTCTTCGTACTTCATGCCTGCGTGCTCGGCGGAGTCGGCAAAGTCCTCGTTGCGTGCGATTTGGGGATTGGGGTTGGCTTCCAGGAGGTAGAGCCGGCCGCTTTCACTGAGCCGATAATCGAGGCGAGCATAACCGCTCAAATTCAGGAGCCGGTAGATGCGTTTGGAGGTGGTCTCGATCTTGCGGATCATGCGGCGTTCCAGTTTCGCGGGCCCTGTCTTCAGGCCGATCCTCTTTTGGTATTGAGGGTCCCACTTTGCCTTGTCGGTTGCGATGACCGGGGTGTCCTTGTTGCTGATTGTCAGTTCCCACGGCGGAAGTGCCGTCAGCAGCTCGTTGCCGAATACGCCGACGTAGATTTCGCGTCCTTCGATGAATTCCTCCACCAACGCCGGCGCGTTGGTTTTTTCATGGATGAAGCCTATTCGCTCGATCAGCTTTTCTGGGTCTCGCACCAATGAGGCCTGTGAGATGCCTTCCGATCCTTCTTCCGTCAGCGACTTCACGAACATGGGAAAGGTGAGGCGCGCCGGCACAGCGATTTTTTTGCGGGGCTCGAACACGGCGAAGCGCGGAACGGGGATTCGATGATAGGTCAGGATTTTTTTGGTCAAAGCCTTATCACGCGCAAGCGTCAGCCCGCGGGGATTGCAACCGGTATACTTCTGCTTCTTGAGTTCCAGATAGCTGACCACATGCTGATCGAAGGACGGCAGGTTGTCGAACTGTTCGACCAGGTTGAAGGCGATGTGTGGCTTCTTCTCGTCGATGGCTTCCCGGATCGCCGAGAGTTCGCCGCCCACGCCGACGTAGGCGACTTCATGACCCAGATTTTCGAGGCCACCGACCACATCGTATTCCGTTTTGCGCAGTTCGGCGTCGCGCCCATTGAGATCCTTGCGCGGTCGATCGGGGACCAGCCCTTCGTCGGTGAGCAACAGAATGCGCAATGCCCTTGCGGCGGTCGTCGTCATAGCGAAACCTTCGGTAGACCCTCGTGCAGTACCCCGGCTGTCTGAAGTGTCAGCATCACGAGCAGCTTCTCCATGGTGATGTCGGGCGACTCGACGACCCGCAGACCTAGACTCTGGGCGCGTGCGATCATTTGTCGAAGCAGTTGATCGATGACGTACGCGTGGATACCAGTGCCTTCGGCGATCCGCGTCCGCAAATGACCGCGAACGCGGCGCAAGTAGCGAGTGGCCAGCGGTGCGCCGGCATCCTTTGGGTCGTCGGAGAATATCCGCCGCATGTCCTGGTCGTAGTTGGCGGGCCAGGTCCAAGCGAAGTGAGCGCGTTTGGTGGCGTAGTGCTCCTTGAGCGTGTGCCCCAAGCTGCTGAGGGGCTCGACCTCAACCTTATTGCCGATCGGCGGAGTGCGCTCGGCTACCTCGCGCATAACCTCGTCGACATATTCCAATTTCGCCAACGCTGGCCAATTCTGGTAGTTCGTGTGCCAGTCCGTATACGGATTGAGCCAGACGGCGAACGTCTCGGCAAAGTCTTCGACAGGGTGACTTTGTGCGTACCAGCCGGCGAGGTTGACGACGTGGGCTCGGCTATCCACACGAGGACTGTAGCTCGTGGGGTAGGGTTTATGCGGATTTCCAAACAGCTGTCGATAGCGCGGCCGTGTATGCAAGGCGTAGGCCTCGTCCAGGGTGTGCCCTGCCTCGTGTCGGAGGATGCGGCGGCATTCCGACTCCCCTGCGCCTTCGCATTCCAGCATCTGAGAGCGCTCGAGGCGCATTAAGCGCGGATGTGCCAAATAAAAGGGGATGGCGAACCCGAGCGTCCTGTCCGGAGTGAAGAATTCCTCGGACAGCCATACGTGGGGGCGCGCCACAATATTGCGGGCGGCAAGTTCTCGATTGAGCCGGGCGATGCGGTGCGCCATCAAGGTGTTTTCAAGGCTCAGGGGGAGTTCGCTTAGGCGCAGGCCCAGTAGCGTTTCGTCCGACACATCTTGCAAATTAATTGACGTGTTTTTCGAAGCACGGCGAGTGGGACCACTCATGGCGCCTGGATCCATGTGCAACGTGAGAGACTGATCTTCTTGGTGCATAGCGTCTGGCCGAAGGACAGCAAGACAACGCCGCGGCTCAGTTAGAGTTTCACGCGGCTGAAGCGTTGCCGTGAGAACATCGGCACTGAAAGGTGCTCAGGCCCGCGTACGTGAGGCCAGCCCTTTGCGGACTACGGGGGCTCGTGAGTTCGATCCGTTGCCGCGTTGTTCGACGTCCGGCTGTCCCTCAGGTTAGTGGGGAGCGCACGCGATACCCTTGATGTCGCAAATACTGCGGACGGTTTACCAAACAGTCCCAGCAAGATACAAACACTCGACCGCCCTCGCGGTCGAACAGCTACCATCACCCAAATGAGAGGGATGCTACATTCGCTTGAGAATGCTTCGTTACTCCCCATCCTACTCGGACTTGAGCTGTCCCATCAAAATTCTCAGATTGCTCGGAAGGACCAGCACGGGCCCAGGCGGTGCAGTGCTAGGCCAGCCCGCGGTCCCGATACGCGCATGGCCACCGTGCCAACAGAACAGGAGCCACTTGCACTCCCCGGCGCGGGCGACTACGAACGTCTTCAAAGCAGCTTGCGAACATTAGGCCGGCTTAGCACAGCGGTAGTGCACCTGATTTGTAATCAGGGGGTCACAGGTTCAAATCCTGTAGCCGGCACCAGAATACCCTGAAAGTTCACCTATTTATCGGCAAACCTGCGCCAGCCATCGTCCCACAAACCCGTAATGGGACGACTATGGGACGATAGGAAAAGGCGGTTTTCCCGAGGCCCTCTGACCGATCCCCGGCGCTGGCGCTGCGCAGGAGCGCCCTTGCTGGTCCCCCTCGGTGCCGGCGCCCCGCGGCCGCTGGCGGGTGCCGATGAGGGGCCTTCTCCGGCAGTTGATCCCGGTTACCTCATGCCTCTATGCCGAAGGGCGTCGCGTCTGCACGATGCTCCGCGCCTTACGTACAGCCACCGCTGTCAGCTCGCGTTCCGTACGCTGGCGGAATCCACTTCGCCCGCGCGCCTTGACGCGTCGCTCCACGTTCACGGTGATCACCTCCCCAGATGGGTCTTGGAGGTGCACCCTGTGTAGATCCGGGAGGTCGGCGACGCTGCGCCCGGCGAGCTTATCGATCTGCTTTCTGGTGAGCGTCTTTCGCTTGAGCAGCGCGGTGGCGACGCGTTCGATCCGGCGCCGATGTCGGCACACCAGCGTCCGCGTCATCCGCCGCAGCCTGTCGAGGTCACAGCGGTCAAGGCATTCGGCCATCAGATTGATCTGATGGCGATCAGAACCATCACCGCCATTTGTGGCACCCAGCAATGCGACTTCGGCTTCTGCCCCGGCCATGTACGTAATGATGCGCGCCCGATAAACGGCACCGTTGGATCGAAACTTACATCGCCTGTACCATTCGCTCTCGCACGCGAGCGGGTCTTCGGTGACCGCATGCCCGGCTGCTCCGGCGGCATAGTCTGGCCGGATAGTCGCGCCCTCACATAGCAGCGTTAGCACGCGGCCGATCACGGCGTGGCCGGCTTCATGGGTCGCGGTGTGGCGAGGATCGTTGAGGGGCTTCGGCTTGCGTGTCATTGATGTCAGCGTTCAACATGAATAGCGCTGGTCTTCGTCGGACGCTTCTTGCAAAGCTTCGATCATCTTGGTGCGGTCGCCGTTGGTCTCCTTTAGGAATAGTTGTGCGTTGCGTTTGGGTGCTGCAGCTTGAGCCGAGTTAGCAACCCAGGCCCTTTGCTCTTGCCGGGCATCATTTAGACCTCCGTGACTGACTTTCCTTCCACGTCACCGAGTTGCGGATCGCCGCTCTCTCTTCTGCCTCGATGACGTGGTCTGGCGCCGTCAGATAGTGCTCGACTTCATCAAGATCCCAAGAGCAGGTGAAGTGGCCGGCAATTGACGGGTTCACAGCTCCACCGTTCTCCACCATGATCAGGGCATACAGCCCATAGTCAGGGGATCTGGGATCGCGGCGCCGGCTTTTGACGAGTCGCAAGCCATACCGATCAGCCATGTGGCGCAAGCGGTTCTCTCGGATTTTCTCTGACGTTTCCACTGAGGTCCCTCCACGGCTTAGGTGCGTGCCAGAGACCGTGCCAGAAACCGTGCTGCAAAGCTATCCGGGTAATCCCTTATTCGATGTCGCCCTATATTTGCCGACGTGCCAGCCCATCTTGCGTTTATCCGTCCCTGTCGCCGTCTGCAGCCGTCCGCCCGCCCAAGGGCGACGATTGGCTGTACGAACCCAAATGGGTGGCGGCGCAATCGGAAATCCTCGATGGCGAGCTATGCCTGATCGATCCAAGCCCCGCATTTCTACGAGCTGATGGCGCAAATGCGCACGAGCCATCCCGACGAAAGCCAACTGATGTTCTTGGTGTTCGATCTTTTGCACCAGGACGGCGTCGATCTGCGCGGCTTGCCGCTCTCCGAGCGCAAGCGCGATCTTAATCGGTTTTGCGGCAAATCGCGTGTGCCGTTCGTCAAACAGGTCGAGACCTTTCCGGACGGCGGTGTTCTGCTCGACCACTGTAACAAGTTCGGGTTCGAGGGCGTCGTCAGCAAGCGGTTGTCGTCGCGGTACGTGTCGGGCCCGAGCCGAAACTGGACAAAATCAAAATGCCCCAATTGGAAGCGAGACAACGCCGAACGGCATCGCCTGTTCGAACTGCCCAAGTGAAACCAGGGCTGGGCGAACGAACGAAGGCCATGCGGCCATCGCGCGTACATTGTCGCATTTTCGTCATCATGCCGACCGCTAACCTCCTGGCGTGCCATCCGATTCGCAATCGCCTCGAAGATATACTTGATGAAACACAAACAATTTCCCGAGGGGTTCAAAGCTATCCGCCAGTAAGTTTCTGGTATCGCTAGTCCGCAGCGGAAAGCGGAGCCACCGGGTTCGCAAATCACCCTGCGAAAGTGCGCGATTTTTCAGGTTGCTTGGCAAGCTTTAGAGCAAATCATTCTGAAGACATCGAGAACTAACGCTCGGCAAAAGAGTCAAAATCTGCCAGCCACACTTGGATGTATTAGTTATACACGACATCGTGCTGCGTCGGCGGTGTGCCCATGAGAGGGAAATCTTGGGTTCGTCATGGCGACAGTTCGTAGGAAAGCATGGGGAGCTGACAAATGGGGAAAGACGTACCGGCCTGTACTCCAGTTTTTAGCCTGCGTGACCGGATGGCAGGCCTTTTTTGGAGCCTGCTCGGTGGGATCATCACTTACTTTTTTCCATTTATTTGGGAGAGATTTTCGGAACCGCTGGCGGCACTGATTTCGCGGGTGTTCTTGTAACATCCCTCCTGCCAACGGCACTGCCGCGCGCTCGGCGGTGCTCTCGGGGAAGGCAGGGATATTCAACCGCCTGCCTCCCCGAATCACCCTACCGTCTCGGCCAAACCGAAGCACGGGGTGTTTAGCTATGCTAACGGCTGCGAAGAAAGCGACCGCGCGCGCCGCGAATCCGACCGAAACGGTGTCGCACCTTGCTGAAGTGACCGACCGCATGCACGGCTTGCTGATGGATCGCGCCGACGCATTGATGGGCTGCACCGAGAACAGCCCAGAGGAGGCCGAGCTAGCGGCGCTCACGGATGTGATCGAGGCTTACGAGCGCCAGCGATGGCCCATGGGCCGCATTCCAGGCGGCAAGGGCTGAACCGGCCGCGAGATGTTAAATCGCCCCGATTCGGGGCCAAAAACGACAAGCCTTTGAAATTGCACGCAGACTTTGCCTTTAGGCAACCCTGGCCGGCGCGGTCACTGCGAGGCTAGCGCGCGAATCGTGTATGGGGCGACAGAACGGCCCGCGTCGTTAGCGCGAGCCGTCCCTAAACATCCAAACCCAATGTGGTGGGTCCGATGTCTTGCGTAACAGCCTGCCCCGCCCTCGTCCTTCGCCCAAGCTGCTGTGCCGTGCAGGTCGCCCCTGAGTGGGCGGCAGTGCCGAGCCTTGTCAGCGTCTATCTGGGCGTCGGATCGCCGCGGGCGGCAGGAGGTATCTTCGACCATGGCTGTCAGTGTGGAGATAAAACGTCATGCCGTTAAAGCGCGTTTTCACAACCGGCGAGCACGCCGTCTATCGTATTGCTCAGCAGATCGCGGGGTTCCACAATGTCGACGTATTGGCGAAGACCCGCATCGCTGATGCGATCGAGATCGGGAACACCGGCATCACTAATCAAGAGTACAGTTTTGCCCTTAAGGGGCACTTTGATGTGCTGATCGTAAGGGGAGACTTTCCGATCCTAGCCATCGAGTTCGACGGGCCTGGGCATGATCCGAAAAATGACGCGATCAAGAACCGGCTTTGCGACAAGTTTGGGCTACCATTGGTGCGTGTGCGCATGGGGCACCTGAACTCGAAAACCTTGGGCGACAGCGCTGTGCACTTTCTTGTGCACCAACTATTCGGCGTTGAGGAATTTGAGAAGCAATGTAGCGACCCGTATGAGATTTATGACCCTATCTTTTTTGTTTCAGTTGCCGGCAAAACGGGATCGTTTCCATTTCACTACTCCCAACACTGGCGAAACCGACTCGCCAAGCGGTTCCAGCAAAACCTTCACCGGTTCGGCCCTGACGTTCGATCGTCGTATAAGTACGGCTATCTCCAGTCCGACTGCCTAGAGGGTGCATGGGTCAAAGGCGCCGAGGTCCGCGAGGTCCGCGCTCTCTGTAGCCAATCTGTCGGCGGTGGACGGGAGGTTTTCGGTCAAGCCGCATTGGGCTTTGGGGTCTTCGGCATGGAAGAGAACAGACTCGACAAATTCCTGCGGTTACACCCTTTCGTCATGGGGTTGGCTGCGGAAGAGATGTTTGAAAAGGCCATAGAGTTTCTTGACGGCGATGACGCAGCTGCCGTCTCACGTGACAGTGTTCGGCAGGTGGCGCGCCAATGGGAGGAGCAGGAAGGATTCAAACTTGTTTTGGCCTATGGCTGGTAGGTTCTACAAGAGTTGCTCCAACCCGCGGCTTGCGCTGCTCACCGTTGAAAAATCACTGGTTGGCCGGCCCGGGCCGTTTTGCTTGCTGGACCCTGCAGGCGACCTGGGCCGAGGTGGTTGCCAAGAACATCACCGAGGAGGAGGCCAAGAAGCGCCCTTGGCCGGCATGGCAACCGACCAAGGCGGAGCAAGAGGCAAGAAAAGGTTGTGCCGCGCAACCTTTACGCCAGGGCACATCAGGAACTCTCGAAACGGGAGGCGGCTCGGAATTTTGCCTCGCCCATTGCACACCGGGCAGATGGTTAGGGTTTCGTGTCGCTTCACGTCAGTGGTGATGGCGGCGGGATTATATCCCAAGATGTAGCGCTCGGGCACGCAGCGCCACAACTAGATGTCGCGTCTTCACTTAACGCCCAAAGCACGCCAGCTTAGTGGCCATGCCCCGCCGCCTGGATACGCCGCGACCAACGCTCGCCGAAATGCGCCAGGCGGCACCCTGGCTTTGGCTTTGGTGCCGAAACGTCCATTGCCGGCACAGGAGGCCACTGGCGCTCGCGCCCCTGATCATCAGATGGGGCGGGGATGCGTCGAGTGACCTTCTACGGCAATCAGCACGATGCAATTGCTGCGGCAGCAAGGGCGCCGATCTTGTAAGCGTGGGCTCGTGGCTGCCTTGCGGTACCCGCGCGAATGGGGATGAGTGCTCCCCTGATGAAGTGAGCGAGGGAGCACAGATGGCTGTAACCTTCACGACCAGCCCTTTTGAGGT